>Ga0210408_10002467_pt1 | contig 17963 bp, 16 predicted proteins | sample IncBWH4MmetaG_FD_155471 | JGI IMG/M metagenome (GOLD analysis project Ga0210408, IMG submission 155471) | Forest soil microbial communities from Barre Woods Harvard Forest LTER site, Petersham, Massachusetts, United States - Inc-BW-H-4-M | ecosystem: Environmental > Terrestrial > Soil >...
TCCGATCCGACGCGCGTCGATCATCTTCGGGCGCCTCGCCGCCGACATGGTGCGGGGGTTGGCGGTCGCGACGCTCGTGCTGCTCGTGGCGCTGGCGTTCGGCATGCAGGTGCGCAGCGGCATCCCCGGCGCGCTCGTGCTGATCGTCCTCGCCGCCCTGTGGGGCGTCGCCTACGCCGGCATCGGCATGCTCGTCGCACTGCACACCCGCAACGTTCAGGCCACGAACGCGAGCTTTCTGGTCTTCTTTCCCCTGCTGTTCCTGACCCCCAACTTCGTGCCCTTCGAACTCCTCAGCCCGGCGATGGAAGTCCTCGCACGAGCCAACCCCGTCAGCTACGTGATCGAAGGGCTGCGCTCGCTCGTGCTCGAAGGGTGGGTGCTGGACAAGCTCGCGATCTGCCTCGGCGTGATCCTCCTCACCGGCCTCATCCTCACCTGGCTGTCGGTACGGGCGATCGACGCGTACGACCGCTGAGAGTAGTCAGAGCGTCTGGCCGTACGGCGGCTTCTCCGGGCTGAGCGTCGTTTGCGGGGAGCCTGACGGCGCATCAGCCAGAAGTGCTCTCAACACCAATCCCTTCGCCGTCGCGGCCACCGGCGACGGTCTCGGGCTCCAGCTCGGGCACTGGTTCCCGAGCGAGCTGGTGGCGTACGCGGTCGCGCACCTCGGCATAGCGCAGCGCCTCATACGCGATCAATGTGACGAGCAGCGCGGCAAGGATGCCGAGCGTCGCCAGCGCCGGCAACACCGCGCCGGCGGGCAACAGCGCGAGCAGCACCACGGCGCAAGCCAGGCGTCGCCGGTTGAGCGTGTGCATGTTGCGCAGCCGAAACGCGACGTGCGCGAGCAGATACATCGCGGCGCCGCCGAGCAGCGCAGCCGCCGGGACGAGGTGCAGTGGGTCCTCGACATTGATCAGGGTGCGCTTCATCCCGACCGCGATCAGGGCGATGCCGGCGACCATCGGCAGGTGCAGGTAGGAGTAGGAGTCGCGCGCGATCTCGTTGCGCTCACGCCCCTCGCGCGCTTTGGCCAGGCGCCGCCCGGCGACGATCGCGACGACGTCGAAATAGGCCCACCACAGGGTCGCGGCGATCGCCATCCCCAGCACCGCGGCAACGACGACGCCCGCGCCGATCGTGGCCCGTGCGCCGACGCCGATCGCGACGATCGACTCGCCCAGCGCGATGATCACGATCAGCCCGTGGCGCTCGGCGAAGTGTCCGGGCACGAGCTTCCAGCCCTCGGCGCCGAACAGCAGCGGCCCGCCCATGTCGAGCACGAGCGCCAGGCCCCACAACCCGAGCTGCAGCGCGCCGGAGGCGAACGCCGCGAGGAGCAGCAGGCCGACGCCTAGCGCCGTGCTGGCGGCCAGGCCGACGACCGAATGACGCAGTGCCTCATCGTCACGGCTGGCGAGCATGAACAGGACGATGTGCGCGGCCCGCACCGCGCCGTAAGCGCAGGCGAACAGCAGCGCCTCCGAGCCGAACGCGCCCGGCACGCACAGCGCGCACACCAGGAACGCGGCCATCGCGGCGAACATCGCCAGGCGCACCGCGCCCTCCTCCGGGTCGAGGACGCTCGTCAGCCACGCGTACCCGACCCACGACCACCACAGCACGCCGAGCACGAGCAGGCCCTTGAGCATTCCTTCCCAGGTGGGCGTGTGCGCGATCAGCGTCGTGCACTGTGTCAGCGCGAGCACGAACACGAGGTCGAAGAACAGCTCCAGCGGCGTCACCCGCTCGCCGTCGCGCAGCACGGGGCTGACGTTCAGGGTTCGCGTCACAATAGATGGTGGGTTGAGGGTGTCGGGCCGTGGATGGCAGACGCCGAACACGAGCGCAGGCGTGCTGGTGACACGTCAAGCATCGTAGGTGGCGTCTGACGCCGCGGAACAGCGGCCTCAATCCCGGCAGATATTGGGGCGCGGACCCTAAGACGGGGCAGGCGACTGGATGAGGGAGCAGCGCTCACCCAGCCATCTTCGCAAGCCGCGCGCCGCGACCCACCGTCAGCCCGGGCCGCTTAGGGCTTATCCCGATAGGGACGTGCGGCCGGGGCGTTCTAAGGTCGTGCCGGCCGATCGGAGATCCCGTCGATCTCCGATCGGTACGGACGCAAGGGTGAAGGCATGGTGGTGCCATGTCGAGCCCGAGGACAAAAAGCCTCGCGAAGACCATCGGGCGCATCCAGACGTGCGGGCCTGGCGGGATATGCCCTAAGGGCCGCCGCAACCCTCGGTACGGCGGCCCGGGCTGCGGCGCGCGGTTACCTCTTGGGGCAGGGCGCCTTGTACACCGTGGTCACGGTCGCGCCGGTGGCGAACGTTATTTCGGACTTGACCGGGAACCCGCCACGCGGGCACTTCCTGGGCAGCGTGCCGTAGGAGACCGTCTTCTTGCCCTTCTTGTAGGCGGCGCCGACCTTGATGTTGATCGATTCGGTCGACACCGGCGGCGCGCCGGGAACCGACTGGACCAGCTGGACGGCGGTGTTCAGCTCGGGCCCGTAGGGGGCTGTCGCGGTCATAAAGCGCCCTTTCGCCACCAGCAACTGGGCCGAGATCGGTGAGGCCGCGTTGGCGTAGAACTGCAGACCGCCTCCGGGCGCGAAGAACGCCTGCAGCGTCGCCTGCTCTTTGACGAGTTCGCCGCCGATCGGATCGACGACGCCGGCGCTGCCCACCGGGCTGGCCTGCGACTTCTTGGGGCAGCCGCTCGGGCCGATGTTTTCAAGCGTCGCCGACGAGCACGTCACAAAGCCCTTTTGATTGATCTTCGTGCCGGCCGGCAGGAAGAAGTTGACGTGCGTGATCTGCGACACGACCCCACCGGTCGATTCGCTGCCTTTGAGCGTGTATTTGGCTTCGAGCGCGGCGCCCGCGCCGAGTTTGTTGCCCGTCCCGGGAAAGCCCTTGATCGGGACCGCTTTGGCGATGAGCGTCACCGTCGGACACGGTCCGGGAGTGCTGCAGGTCGACGCCGAGGAGGCGGCCGGCAGGACGAAGGCGGCGAGGCCGAGCATGGCCAGACAGGCGGACGTTCTGCGCATCTGACGAGGGATTCCGATTGTGCGCATGATGGGCTCCTTGTAGGTGGTCTACCCATAGAACCCCCGACAACCGCACTAGTAGCGGTTCAGGCGCCGGGAACAGCCGCCTCCCGTTTTACGCGCCGCCGGCCGCGCGCGCCGGAACCTCGCCCCACAGCTGCTCCAACCGGTAGTACTCGCGCGTGGCGGGCGTGAATATGTGCACGACCACGTCGAGATAGTCCATCAGGATCCAGTCTCCCCTGCTGAATCCCTCAACCCGGCGCGGCAGCGTGCCGTGCTCGCGCTTGCACCCCTCGAGGATGCCGTCGTGGATCGCTTTGGTCTGGCGCTCGGTGTTGCCCGAGCAGATCAAAAACCAGTCGGTGTAGCCGAGCACGTCGCGCAGGTCCAGCTCGACCACCTCGCCGGCCTTCTTGTCGGCCGCGTAGCGCGCGATCTCGCCGAGCAGCTCCTGCGAGCGCGGCGGCTCCGCGGACCGCGCCGGCTCCCGGCCCGGAGCCGACCCATCGGGGCTCACGCCGCACCTCCGATCACTGCCTGTGAGACGCCCGTCGCGCGGTACAGACCGTGCGCGGCGATATATCCGGCGACCGTCTCCCCCACCAGCTCGCCCACGGGCGCCCCGGCGGCGATGAGACCTCGCACCGCCGAGGAGGACGCCGCGATGCGAGCCATCCGCAGCAGCGTCATCCGCGGTGGCGAGTCGCAGCCGGTCGCGGTCACCGGCGCCAATGCCTGGCGCACGTCCTGCATGTCCAGATCGTCGCGCTGGGCCACCGCCAGCTCCACCATCCCCAGCAGCCGCGCCGGTTCGCGCCAGCCCGGCAGCGTGCGCGCGGTGTCGGCTCCCACGATCAGCGTCAGCTCAGCGTTGGGATGGGCGTCATGGATGGATTGCACGGTATCCACCGTATAGGACATTCCGCCGCGTTCGATCTCCAGCGCCGATGCCTCCAGGCCGGGCTCCTCCGCTACCGCCAACCGGCACATCCGAAGGCGATGCTCGGGGCCGGGATCCTCGTGCACGGTCGGCTTGTTCGGGGCGACGTTCGCGGGTACCAGCAACACTCGCTCCAGCCCGAGCTCCGCGCGGGCGTGGCGCGCCAGCGCGACGTGCCCGATGTGCGGCGGGTTAAACGTCCCGCCGAGGATGCCCACGCGCGCCACCGAGTGTTCAGGCGCGGACGTGCCCGTCGCCCGTGACGAGGTACTTGTATGTGCACAGCTCGCGCAGCCCGATCGGTCCGCGCGCGTGCAGCTTCTGGGTCGAGTTGCCGATCTCCGCGCCCATCCCGAACTCGCCCCCGTCGGTGAACCGCGTCGAGGCGTTCACGTACACGCACGCGGCGTCCACCCCGAGCTGAAACGCGCGCGCGGCGTGGGTGTCGCGCGTGAGGATCGCCTCGGAGTGACCGGAGCCGTAACGGGCGATGTGCGCGATCGCATCGTCCACGGAGTCGACGACGCCGACGGCGAGGACCGGCGCCAGATACTCGGTGGCCCAGTCCTCCTCGGTGGCGGGCTCCATGACGACGCCGAGAGCCTCCCCCACCTTCCTCCCCTCGGACATGAGCTCCGCGAGCAGCCACGCGCGCTTGTCCGCGCGCACGAGCACGCCCGCGTCACCGAGCGCGCGCAGCAGACCCGGCAGCAGGTCGGCGACGATGTCGTCGTGCACGAGCAACGTCTCGGCAGCGTTGCACACCCCTGAGCGCTGGGTCTTGGCGTTCAGCACGATCGCTTCCGCCTGCTCCAGGTCAGCGGAGTCATCTACGTAAACGTGGCAGTTGCCCGAGGCGGCGTAGATGACGGGCACCGTGGCCACCTCCTGCAGCGCGGTCTTCAGCCCCTCACCGCCACGGGGGATGATCAGGTCGACCGTCTCCTCCTGAGTCGCCAGCTGCGCGAGCTCCTCGTGCCCACCGCCGGCGACGAGCCCGATGCACCCCTCGGGCAGCCCCGCGGCGACAGCGGCCTCGGCGGCGATCCGGGCGAGCGCGGTGTTGGAATGAACGGCCGTCGAGGACCCACGCAGGACGATCGCGTTGCCCGACTTCAGGCACAGCGCGGTCGCATCGATCGTGACGTTGGGGCGCGCCTCATACACGACCGCCACCACGCCCAGTGGCACGCGCAGCTTGCGCACGTCCAATCCGTTCGGCAGGCGCCGGCCCTCGACGACCTCGCCGACAGGGTCGGGCAGCGCGACGATCTGCTCGACCGCGCCCGCGATGCCGGCGAGACGCTCCGCGTCCAGCGCGAGCCTGTCCAGCAGCGCGTCGCTCAGCCCCGATGCTCGTCCGGACTCCATGTCCAGCGCGTTCGCCGCGAGGATCTCCTCGGTGCGCTCGATCAGCGCACGCGCGATCCCCGCCAGAGCGGCGTCCTTGTGCGCGGTGTCGATCTGCGCCAACTCCCGCGCGGCCCGCCGAGCCGAGCGGCAGATGTCCGCAACCGATCTTGCGGTCGTGGTTGTCACGGCCATCGAACAAGCATAGAGCGGCCTACCGCACGCACGCCCGCGGTCAAACCCGCTCGGACTCGACCAGCCCGACCGATCGCAGATCGATGAGATCTTCGATCGGCCGGCGACCGGCGGCATGGCACCGATACGGGCGCCACGCGAAGTTGTCACCCCCCAAAACGACACGCGTGCGCACGCGCACGCGGTGACGCGACGCGTCAGTCGAGGACCAGGTAGTCCCGGTGCACGGCCTCGTCGGTCGCGCGCGGCAGCAGGGTGCGGACGGCGGCCGACTGCATGCCCATGACCTGGCGCAGCTCCGGCGCGGAGTAGTTGCAGATGCCCTTGCCGACCGCTCCGCCCGCGGCGCCGTCCCCGGCGCGCACGGCGATGTCGACCGCGTCGCCCGCATCGAACTCGCCGTCGACGGCGATGACGCCGACCGGCAGCAGGCTGGCGCTGCCCTCGCGCACCGCACGCGCCGCGCCGGCGTCGATCGTGAGCGTGCCACGCGCGGGACGGGCGTACTTGAGCCACAGCTTGAAGGAGGAGTAGCGAGCCTCGCGCGCCTGAAATCGCGTCCCGGCGCGCCCGCCCGTGAGCACGGTGCGCAGCGCGTCGCCGTCCAGGCCATTGCAGATCGTCGTCGCGATCCCGGCGGCCGTGGCCATGTCGGCGGCGACGACCTTGGAGCGCATTCCGCCCGAGCCCAGCGGCGAGGTCGTATGCCCGATCTCGAGCTCCTCCAGGGCCGCGAACTCGGTCACGTCGGCGATCAGCCGCGCGTCCGGGCGCAGGCGCGGATCGGCGGTGAACAGGCCCTCGATGTCGGTCAGCAGGATCAGCTCGTCGGCCCCGATCAGAACGGCTACCTGGGCGGCGAGAAAGTCGTTGTCGCCGAAGGAGATCTCGTCGGTGGCGGTCGTGTCGTTCTCGTTGATGACCGGCAGCACCCGCCAGGCCAGCAGCGTGGCGAGCGTCTGGCGGGCGTTCAGGTAGTGGGTGCGCGCGGACATGTCGAAAAACGTCAGCAGCACCTGCGCGCTGGTCACGCCGCGGGCGCGCAGCAGCTCGTCATAGACGCGATACAGCTTGCCCTGCCCGACCGCACTGGCGGCCTGCAGCTCGCCGATGGCGCTCGGACGCTGGGGCAGCCCCATCGTGCGCATGCCCCGCGCGATCGCCCCGCTCGTCACGAGGATCGACTCATCGCCGCGGCCATGCAGCTGCGCGGCGGCGTCGCACACGCGCGCGAGCGCATCCTCGCGCAGCTCACCGTCGGCGTCGGCGACAACGGAGGAACCGAGCTTGATGACGACACGTTTCATGGCGGTACGCAGCGTAGACGGTCGTTATGGGAGTGGCGTGCCGGCCGGATGGGTGGTCGTTTGGGGCGAGTCATGGGGTGGCCGGGCCAGCGCGCGGTGACGCCCACCTCGTTCGGGCGGCGCGCACCGATCCATTCGGTCCCGTTCAGGTCGGCGCGGGCGGGGACGTTGGACTGAGCGCATCTCAGCTCGACGCGGTCGGGTCCAGCTCGAACGCGACACCAGCGATACGCACTTCGTCGCCCGCGACAAACCCCTCGCGCTCCAGCGCGTCGAGCACGCCGATTTTGCGCAGGAGCCCCTCCAGATAGGCGAGCGCGTCCTCGTTGTCGATGTCATAACGGCTCAACAGCCGCTCGACTCCGCGACCGTCCACGGCGAACGAGCCCGGGCCGAGCCGTTCGACAACGTAGCCCCGCCCGCCGTCGCGCCCGCCGGGGCGGAAGACCATGTGCTCGGCCAGCTCGTCTGCGACTGTGCTCGTGGAGGCGGAGGGACCCACATCCGTGTCGCCGTCCGGTGCAGGCGCGGTGTCGGGCACGATCCGCAGCAGCAGCTCCCCCAGCTCGCGCACACCCTCACGGGTGGCGCTGGAGGTGCTCAGCACGGGCACGTCGGGCCCAAGTCTGCCCTCCCACTCCGTGACGGCCTGCCGCGCGCGCTCGGGGGTGACGAGGTCGACCTTGGAGAGCACGAGCACGCGCGGCAGGCGCGCCAGGCGCTCGTCGTGGGCGGCCAGCTCGTGCTCGATCGCGGCATGGTTGGCGACGGCGTCGGCGTCCTCGCTTCCGGACAGCTCGGGCGCGATGTCGAGCACGTGCACGAGCAGGCGCGTGCGCTCGACGTGGGCGAGGAAGTCGTGTCCGAGTCCCGCTCCCTCACTGGCGCCCTGGATCAGGCCGGGGATGTCCGCCACCACGAGCTGGCGACGCTCGAGCTCGTCTTCGAGCACCCCAAGAACTGGGGAGAGCGTCGTGAACGGGTAGCCGGCGATCTTCGGCGCCGCGCGGGTCAGGCGCGAGAGGAGCGAGGACTTGCCGGCGTTGGGCATCCCGACCAGGCCGACGTCGGCCAGCAGTCGCAGTTGCAGCTCGATCCAACCCTCCTCGCCGGGCAACCCGCGCTCGGCGAACCGGGGCGCCTGACGGGTGGAGGTGGCGAAGCGCTTGTTGCCGCGCCCGCCCGACCCGCCGCGCGCGATCGTGGCGCGCTGACCGTGGGCGAGCAGCTCCCAGCGGCGGCCGTGCAGGTCGTCCGCGTCGCCGCTGTCGCCCTCGCCGCGGGCTTCGGTGCCGGGGGGCACTCTGATCGTCAGGGTCTCGCCGTCGGCGCCGTGCTTGAGCGCGCCCTGACCATGCCCGCCCCGCCCGGCGTGGTACTGGGCTCGGCGCCGGAAGGAGTGCAGATCGCGCAGCGAGGAGTCGCACACGAGCACCACCTCTCCCCCGCGCCCGCCGTCGCCGCCGTCGGGTCCGCCGCGCGGCACCTTCGCTTCGCGGCGAAAGCTCATGCAGCCGTCACCCCCGGCGCCGCCCCGAACGTGGATTCGCGCGCGGTCGTGCAGCATGCTCGTCCCGAGCGGGACGCGACGACTAACTCTCGCCGGCGGCGAGGACGCTGACGACGCGCCCGCGCCGTCCGGTGGTGAACTGGACGGTGCCCGCGGCGCGCGCGTACAGCGTGTCGTCCTTGCCGATGCCCACGCCGGCGCCGGGCTTGAATTTGGTGCCGCGCTGGCGCACGATGATCTCCCCGCCGGTGACGATCTGGCCGGCGAACGTCTTGACGCCAAGCCGCTGGGCGTTGGAGTCGCGTCCGTTGCGGCTCGAGCCGAGCCCCTTCTTATGAGCCATCGTCGGTCTCCTTGCTCACCGCTTTTTTCGGTTTGGCGGGGGCTTTCTTGGCAGCCGCTGGTTTGGCGGCGCCGGCTTTGGCGCTCGCCGGTTTGGCGCCCGCGCGTTTGGCGGTGGAAGCTTTCGCCGGCGCGGCTTTCTCGCCGGCGGGCTTCGCGGCCGCCGGCGTCGCCGTAGCTTTCTCGGGCTGGGCGGCTTTGGCCCGAGAGGAGCCGCTCAGCGCCAGCTCGGTGACCTCGATGCGGGTCAGCTCCTGGCGGTGGCCGGTGCGGCGCTTGTAGCCGCGCTTGGGCTTGAACTTGAACACGCGCAGCTTCTCGCCGCGCTCGTGCGCGATCACCTTCGCTGTGACCTTGACCTTCTGCAGGCCGGTCTTGTCGAACACGGCCTCATCGGAGCGATACAGGATCGGCTCCAGGGCCACGCTCTCGCCCTCGGCGGCGGGCAGGCGCTCGACCAGCAGCCGCTGGCCGCGCTCGACGCGGTACTGCTTGCCGCCTGTCTTCACGATCGCATACATTCGGGTTCAGTCGCTGCCTTTCGATGCTGGTGCTATGACTCCGTACCCGCCTCGGCCGCTCCGGCCTTGGTCTTGGCAGCCGAACGGCGTCGCCCGCCCCTGCGGCCACGACGCCGAGGTTTGGATTGTACGGCATCCTCGCCCGCCTCCGCCGGCTCGGAGGGCTCGGCGTCAGCGACCTGGGCCGGCTCGGGCGGCTGAGCCTTGACCGGCTCGCTCGCGGGTGAGTCGCCGGCGGGCTTGGGCTGGGCCGGTCGTTTCCTCGGCCTGCGCTTGGCCGGCGCCGGCGGGCGCGGAGCGGGCGTGAGCACCTCGCCGGACTCGTCCAGCAGCAGCGCGCTGGCGGCGGTGCGGCCCACCTGGTCGATCCGCACCATCCGCTTCTCGCCGACGTATACCGCGGCGCCCGCGATCGAGATGATGTAGCCGTCGATTTTGGCGACCGCGTCGTCGACGTCGTACATGTGCGGCTCGACGATCTCGACGAGCACCTCCTCGCCCGGCCGGAACGGCAGCGCGCGCTCCTCGACCTCCTCGCGGGTGCCCGCGAACGTGATCGCGAAGTGATCGAGCGTGAGACCCTCGGAGCCCTCGAACAGGAACGACTTGCCGGTCTGCGCCTCCAGCGCGTGCAGCACACGCGAGCCGTGCCCGGTGAACTGGGTGCTCACGCGCGGATTCATCTGCACGAGCAGCGAGTCGGCGTCGGGGTGCTCGGCGGCGACGTCGCGCAGGCGGCGCTCGAACTCGATCGCGATCGTCTCCTCGCTCTTGATCGTGCCCTCGCCCTCGCACATCGGGCAGGGCCGGCTCATGATCTCACGCACGCCCTCGGTCACGTTCTGGCGTGTCATCTCGACCAGTCCGAGCTTGGAGATCTCGGCCGTGAACGTCTTCGTGCGGTCCTCGTCCAGGGTTTTGCGCAGGGTCTTCATGACCGCGTCGCGGTTGCGCGCGCGCGCCATGTCGATGAAATCGATCACGATGATCCCGCCGATGTCGCGCAGCCGCAGCTGGTTGACGACCTCCGCCGCGGCCTCGAGGTTGGTCTTGGTGATCGTGTCCTCCAGCGCCGCCCCTTTGCCGCGGCCGATGAAGCTGCCGGAGTTGACGTCGATCACGGTCAGCGCCTCGGCATAGTCGATGATCAGATAGCCGCCGCTGGGCAGGTCCACGCGGCGGGACATCACGCCCTCGATCGCCTCCTCGACGCCGTAGGCCTCGAACAGGGGCCTATTGCCGTCCTTGTCCTCCCACAGCTCGACCCGCTCGACCAGCTCGGGGGCGGTGCGCGCGAAGAACGACACGAGCCGGTGGTGCTGCTGCTCGTCGTCGACGATCGCGCGCTCGAAGTGCTCGGAGAAGATGTCGCGCACGACGCGCACGGACAGGTCGGCCTCCTGAAACACGAGGTCCGGAGCCTGGGTCCCCTCCACGCGTTTGACGAGCACCTCGTGCAGCTTGTGCAGGTACTTGAGCTCGCGCTCGAAGTCCTCGCGCTTGGCCCCGTGCGCGGCGGTCCTGACGATCGCGCCGCCGCCGCCGAGGTCGAGTTTGGCGCTCTGGCGTCGCAACCGCTCGCGCTCCTTGTCCTCCAGACGACGGGAGACGCCGATGCCCTCGCCGGTGGGGGCATAGACCATGTAGCGGCCGGCGATCGTCAGCTCCATCGACAGGCGCGCGCCCTTGGTCTTCAGGGGATCCTTGATGACCTGCACGACGATCTCCTGCCCTGGCTTGAGCAGCTCGGCGATCTTATGCCCGCCGCCGCGTCCGCGGCGGCCGACCTCCACGCCGGGGAGCACGATCTCATCGACGTGCAGGAAGCCGTTCTTCTCCAGGCCGATGTCGACGAACGCGGCCTCCAGGCCGGGCAGGACGTTGTCGACCTTGCCCTTGTAGATGTTGCCCACGATCGAGCGCCCGCCGCGGCGCTCGATGTACAGCTCGGCGATCCGGTAACCGGCCCCCGGTTTGCCTGAGCCCTTGGTGGAGCGGGTGGAGGAAGACTTCGCGGCGCCCGGTGCTCCGGTCGCCTCCAGCAGCGCCACGCGCGTCTCCGCGCGGTCGACGCTCACAAGCACTTGCTTTTTCAATTTTTCGATCCAGTCTTATAATTGTCATGTCTAATAAAGTGGCACGCGGCCCTTCAGCGCAGCCGAGGCGCGCGCCCGGACGTAGATTGACTGCAGCAGACCTACGGCCAGAAGCGTTGTGATCACCGACGAGCCGCCATAGCTCATCAGGGGCAACGTGACGCCGGTGATGGGCATGATCCCAATGGTCATTCCCACGTTTACAAACACTTGAAACATCAGCATAGCCGCTACCCCGGCGGCGAGAAGCGATCCGAACAGGTCCCTGGACATCGTGAGGATGCGCAGCGTGCGCCAGATCAGCAGCGCGTACAGGCACAGCACGAGCCCGGCGCCCACGAACCCGTACTGCTCGCCGACGGCGGCGAACACGAAGTCGGTGTGGTCCTCGGGCACGAAGTTCAAGCGAATCTGGGTGGCGTCTGAGCCGCGCCCGGTCTTCTGACCGGAGCCGATCGCTATCTTCGCCTCCTCCTGCTGGTAACCCTCTTTGCGCGGATCGGCCGAGGGGTGCAGGAAGGCCGTCAGACGTTCCGCTTGATAGGGCTTGAGCACGTGGACGCCGGCGGCCGGGGCGATGGCGAGCACAAACGCGGCGGACACCGCTACAAGCGCCACCAGCGCGGCCAGCTGACGCCCTGGCGTCCCCGCCACGAGCAACAGCACGAACGCGATCACCATGTACACCATCCCCGAGCCCAGGTCCGGCTGAGCGATCACGATCATCGCCGGCACCAGCGCCGCGAGCATCACCCGCGCGGTGGTGTCGCGCTCACGCAGACGCCGCGCGCGATCGACCACGAAAGCCGACAGCGCCAGGATCAGCAGAACCTTGCCGAGCTCAGAGCCCTGAAACGAGAAGAACGACAGGCTGATCGCGCGCTGAGAGCCATTCGCGGAGCTGCCTGCCGCCAGAACCGCGAGGATGCTCCCCATCAGCAGCGCGTAGACCGCGTTTTTCAGAGGCCTGAACCGGGCGTAGTCCACGCGCGCGAGCACCACCATCAGCACCCCTCCGAGGACCAGATAGACGATCTGGCGGTTGACGTAGTAGCCGGGATCTCCGGGCACCGCGTTGCGCGTGGCCGCGCCGAGGGTCATGACCGAGGCGATCGCGAGGCCGAGCACGGCGAGCGTCAGCAGCGGGTCAAGCGGCAGCGTCACGGCGCGTGGCGAGGAGACGGCCGGCACCTGCTCGGGCGGTTTGATCGGGCTGAGCGTGCTCACGGTGCGCTCAAAACGTCCTGGAGGTTCCGGAGACGAACCGCTGGGGCTTGCCGAACCACTTCGAGGCGATCAGCCGGGCGATCGGCGCCGCGGTTTCCGCGCCGAACCCGCCCTGTTCGACGGTCACGGCGATCACGATCGGCCGTTGGGGGTCGCCCACGAAGCACATGTACCAGGACTGGTCTTCCTTGCCGGTGTGTTCGGCGGTGCCCGTCTTGCCGTACACGGGGTGCTGGGACTGGTCCCAGCCGGCCCACACGTCGGCGGAAGTGCCGCCCGGCTGGCTGGCGGCCTGGTGGATGCCTTCCATCACGAGACTGAGATCTGAGTAGCTCAGGCGCACATGACGCACCGGGGGGAAGCTCAGGCTCTGCACGAGGCTGCCGTCGGCTTGATCGATCTCCATCCCCAGGTGCGGGCGCACGACCGTGCCGTAACCGCCGTGCATGAACGCGTTGGCCAAGGTCGAGTACGCAACGGCCATCTGCAGGGGCGAGGTCAGCAGATCGCCCTGGCCGACCGCCAGGTCCATGTTGTCGCCCACGCTCCACGGCCTGGCTTCGGCGACGATGTCGCACGTCCGGCGACGCCTTTCGTGTTCGCACCTTTCCTGCAGGCGGTTCTGTCTGGCGCGCCAGGCGGGGTCGGGAATCGTGCCTGCGATCTCACTCGGAAGATCGATCCCGGTCGTATGACCGATGCCGAGCTCGCGGGCCATGCTCTGGATCGGTTCGTGGTAGCGGTTGGCGAGCTCGCCGACTTCGAAGAAGTAGGTGTCAGAGGAGACCTTCAGCGCCTGCACGAGTCCCACGGGGCCGTAGTCGGCCTTGCCGGCGTTGCAGAACTGCTCGGTGGAGACGTGGATGCACTGCCCCGCCCCCAAGCCCTCCGTGGGGTTGATGACCCCGGCTTCCAGAGCCCCCATTGCGGTGAACGGCTTGAACGTCGAGCCCGTCGGGTAGGCGCCGTTGACGGCTCGGTTGGTCAGCCGCGAGGGCGCTTCTTCGCTCCCTGTCCTGCCCTCGAGCGCCTTGTATTCGTTTTCTGTGAGCGGTTTGGCGAACTTGTTCGGGTCAAAGCTCGGATAGGAGCCGATCGCCAGGATCTGCCCGGTGCGCGGGTCGATCGCCGTGAACGCGCCCGCGGTCGCCGGTTTGCCGCCCGCGCGGGCGTTTTCGATCCCCTGAAGCAGCGCTTTTTCGGCCGCGTGCTCGAGGCCGAGGTCGAGCGTGACCTTGAGGCTGTAACCGGCCTTGGGGGGCGTCGGTTGCAGGCGCGTGGGCTCGGGATAGCCGGAGGAGTTGACCTGCACGCGCTGGACCCCGTCGTCCCCGCGCAAGTAGCGGTCGTAGTAGTACTCCAACCCTTCCTGTCCCACCACGGTCCCCTGCTTGACGCCCACAAACGGGCGCAGCTTCAGCTCCCGTTCGGAGATCTGACCGACATAGCCGAGCACCTGCGCGGCCATTTCGCCGTACGGGTATGAGCGGATCGAGACGGGTCTCTGGGTGACGCCGGGGAACTCGTCCTGGCGCTCGGCGAGCACGGTCAGCACGCCGCGCCCGGCGTCGGTCTTGATCGTCACCGGGGCGTAGGGCAGCGCGGTGCGGCCCTTGATCACGAGCGCCTCGATGTGGGGAGCGCTCATTTCCAGCAACGCCCCCAGCCGCCGGTACAGCCGCAGCCTGGGCGTGCCCGCGGGCGGCAGCGCGGAGGGCACGATCTGCACCGCGTTGGTGACGGTGCTCGCGGCGATCGCTTTGCCTGCGCGGTCGAATATCTGCCCACGCGGCGCGGCGATCGGCAGGTCGCGCACGCTGTTTACGGCGGCTTCTTTGACGTAGCGTTCGCCGGTGAGTACCTGCAGGTACCACAGCCGAAAGAAGATGACACCGAACATCACGACCGCGATCCCGCCGAGAATCGCCACGCGAAAGGCCATCTGCGGCGAGACCGGAGGCGTGCGAGCACCGGCCGACCCGGAGGACCCGCCGCCGGGACCATCGCCGGAACGGAAGCGTTCGATCGCGCTCATATTCGCGTCACGCGCTCTCACGGGCACGCAGGGCAAGCTGGGCAAGGACGCAGGGAGCGTGGCGTGCTCGGCACGCGTGCCGGCCGATTGAAGGTCGCGCGACCTTCAATCGGTAAGGACGCAGATCCAGCGCCGCCATGCGTGTTCGTGAGCTCATGTCCTTGACAGCGGGCTCAACCCGCCGGTCGTGTAGGCGCGGCGCCGGCGCCGGCGCGGATCATCGGGCAGGCCGCCGATCAGAGCGCGGCGCACGAGCACCCACATCGGCAGCGCGACGATCGTGTTGACGAGCACGCCGAGCACGATCTGGCGCAGCAGCTCCAGGCTGACGGGCGCGTCGACGCCGAGCATGAACTCCATCAGCGAGTAGACCACAAGCGCCGCGGCGGTGGCGCCCGCGCCCACCAGCAGCGGCGTCAGGGCCGCCTGCGGGTCGCGCAGCTCGCGCAACCGCCCGCACCAGTAGCCGACGAGCGTGAACACCAGCGAGGTCAACCCCAGCGTCTGCACCAGCGCGAGGTCGACGAGCAGGCCGACGGCGAAGCCGCTCGCGGCGCCGACCGTGGAGCCGCACAGCAGGCCGACGAACGCGACCAGCAGGGGGGACAGGTCGACCGTCACGCCGAACACCGGCACCTCCGAGACGACTCCGGTCTGAAAGAACACGACGATGAGTGACAGCGCGGCGATGCGCGCCACCAGCCCGCTCGACACACCCTGGCCGCTCATCAACCTGCTCCGGTGGAGGCGAGCTGTCCGATGGTTCCCGTTTCGGAGCTCGAGCGCCCTCCCGCGGGGAAACTTGACACGAGGCTGCTCAGCCGCGCCGGCCGCGAGCCCGCGGCGGCCGTCAGCACCTGCACGACGTCGAGGTTGCGCAGGTTCGCGAGCGGGTGCACGTTGACCGACTCATACGCGCTTTCTTCTTCGGTCGAGGTCACCTGCCCGATCGGGATGCCGCGCGGGTACAGCGATTCGTCGGGGCTCGCGACGGTGCCGGAGGTGTAGACGTATTCGCCTTTGGGGGCCACGGTGCCGCCCGGCAGGTAGCCGAGCAGCAGATCGTTGGGGTCGCCCACCTTGGGCTGGACGATGCCGGTCGCCGCGGAGGAGCCGATGCGCGCGCTCACGCCCATCGTGCTGTCGGTGATGAGGCTCACCTGGGCGCCGTCGGAGGCGGCGAGCGTGACCCTGCCGACGAGCCCTTCGCCGTTGATCACGGGATCGTCGACCCGCACGCCGGCGGCGGTGCCCTTGTCGATCGTCACGGTCGAGTACCAGATGTTCGGCGTTTTGCCGACGACCGTCGCGGTCACGGGCCGGTAGTCGGCGACGCTCAGCTGGTTGTCGAGGTGGAACATGCTCAGCAGCTGGTGGTAGGACTGCTGATCGACGCGCTCGGCGACGATTTCGCGGCGCAGCGTCGCGACCTGCTTGCGCAGCTGCGCGTTCTGGCTTTTGGCGTGCAGCGTGTCGCCGAACCAGCCGAACAGGTCACGCACCGGCTTCAGCGCCTTGTTGGCGCCGTCCTGGATCGGGGAGACGACCGTCAGGAAGCCGCGCTGCACCGAGTGCAGCCGCCCACCGGAAGCCTCGCCGAAGTAGGCGGTCAGGAGTATCAGGGAGAGCACGACGAGCAGCGCGAGCACCACACGTCGACGGCGGACCGTCTTGTCATACACGAATGAGGGCCTTCCGAAGCGTCATGGGACAGAGTAACCGGGCCTGCACAGGCGGCGCGCCGCGCTGTCGGCGCCTTCGATTTTTCGGGAGGAGTCGCGGTTGGAGCGGCCGGCTTTCAGCCCGCGGCGCAGTCTAGCGGACGCCCGTTCGGGCGGGGCACGATTGGGAGGGGATTTGCAGGGATTTCGGCTGCCTCTCTGCGGGGCGGGCTTTCGGGGAGACCCATAGCCAGTCCCGCCGACGGCGCTGTCGGCGCCGGTCACCGCAGCCGCCGGCGCCGCGGAGGCGTTATACCTAGCCGGACTAAGCTAAGCTGACCATCCTGCTAAAGTCGTTCTCGCCATGACACGCGTGGGCATGCACGAAGCCAAGACCCAGCTCTCCCGCCTGGTCGACCAGGCCCGCCGCGGCGAGGACGTGATCGTCGAGCGCTCGGGGCGCCCGGTCGCGAAGATCGTCCCCTACGAGGAGCCGAGCGGTCTGCTGGCGCTCAAGGGCGTCTGGAAGGGCAAGGTCAGGATCGCCGAGGACTTCGACGAGCTGCCCGAGGATCTGCAGCGCGCGTTCGGCATGATCGACGAGTGAGGCTCCTGCTCGACACGCACGCGCTGCTGGCGTTCCTCTCCGGCGACTATGAGTTCTCGCCGGCCGCGCAGGCCGCCACCGAGCGGCCTGGCGTGAACATTGTCGTCAGCGCCGTGAGCGTCTGGGAGATCGCGATCAAGCGCTCGATCGGCAAGCTCGACGCGCCGGAGGACCTGATCGAGCGTGCCGAGGGCGCCGGCGCGGAGCTACTGTCGATCACCGCTCGGCACGCCCACGCGACCGGCGCGCTGCCCTACCACCACCGCGACCCCTTCGACCGGCTGCTGATCGCCCAGGCGCAGCTCGAGGGCTGCGCGATCGTCACGGGCAACCGCGCGTTTCCCGCGTACGGCGTGACGGTCGTCTGGTAGCGGCGGGGCTCACGCAGGCATCACCCTGCGCAGCGCAGGGCATGGCGTTCGCCAAGGGCTCGCGCGAGGAGCGGTCGTGAGGCGCCCGGTTGGGCGCCCCACGACACTGCTGTTTGAGTCCCGCGCGCGGGATGCGCGAGGGTCTTGCCGACGCTATTCGACCTTGATAGCTTCGACTCCGCTGCCGACTTTGGGTTGAACCTTAAGTAGGCCCTTCCATTCACCCAGCGCTTCTTTGAACAGTTCGGTGCTGACTGAGCATGGCACTTTGTTGGAGACTTTGTCGAATGAGGTTTCGACGATTCCAGCGGACACGTTGTTGCTCGCGAGCGTGCTCGTCTTGCTTTCACAGAGATCTGTTTGCGAGAACCCCTGACAGTGGAATTGCACTTGTGGCAGGCGGCCTACTGCGCCAGGAAACAGTCCTCGCGGCTGGCGAACAGCTCCTAGAACGCCGACCGCGACACCCCGGCCCGCGCGCACACCGACGCCACCGACGCGCCGGCGAACCCCCGGGCGCGGACGACCGCGACCATCCCCTCGAGCAATCTTGCGCGACGCGTCCGCGAACCTGGATCGGCGGTGCGGGGGTGCTCGCTTACGGCCGGCGCGCTGTGCCGCGGCGAGGGCATGCTAGCCGTGTTTTTTGGGTGTGCCGTATTCGCGGCGGGCCTGTCGTTCGCAGGTTCGGCGTTTGCCGTTGTTTTTGAGTTTGTGGCAGGCGTGTAGGGCTTTGG
>Ga0210408_10002468_pt1 | contig 17960 bp, 14 predicted proteins | sample IncBWH4MmetaG_FD_155471 | JGI IMG/M metagenome (GOLD analysis project Ga0210408, IMG submission 155471) | Forest soil microbial communities from Barre Woods Harvard Forest LTER site, Petersham, Massachusetts, United States - Inc-BW-H-4-M | ecosystem: Environmental > Terrestrial > Soil >...
TTCCCTGATCCGGGTTCGCCGGTGATCAACACCGGGCTATTGCTTGAAGCCAGCCTCCTAGACAACGCCAGCACGCGATTCAACGCTGGGCTGTCACCAACGATGTCTTCATAACCAGATCCAGGGCGAATTTCCTCTCGCACTTGCCTCTTCCTTACCTAGCACCGAGATTTCGCGAACTCATGCACGGCGTGTTTTCGTTCCCCACCGCGTACCGAAAGAAATCTCATCGTCTCGGACGGAAAACAACCGAAGCGACGATACCGCCGTTCGTGAAACTACCAGCTTGCTGGATGGTGAATCTATCGTCCCTTCGTATAAAAGGCTAGACGTAGGTGAAGACAATCTTTACAAAGGTTTAGCTCTTCGAGGGGATACGTATCCCAATGCATTGCTTCAACGCTTGCCTCTTGACAAGTGGAGATTAGGGTGTAGATTTGGCACCCATCCGGGGATCACGATGCTCAGCCAGATGCCAAAAGCATTCAATTCAAGTCGTATTGCCGGCCTGCCAGAGGGGGGAAATGGCTCCGGAACCGTGTCAGCATCCCAACCGAGTCAGAGGTGTGGTGGAGTTAGATTTTGTGCGGCAAGAGGATTCCGACGATTCTATCTACACTGCGCCGATTTCCGTCGCCATATGCGAAGACTGCGGACACATTGAACTCTATGCGATGTTTCATCAGTTGTTGTGTGATTGGCTGAGGAAAGGCTGATAAGCGCCTCGTAAGATTGCCGATTTGCGCGACGAAGTCTTGAGTTCCTACCAAACCGGCCAAGGAGGTCTTTAGTGTGATCTCCGCAAATGCGGTAATGACCGGCTCCTACGACTACAGCGAGGTGGCACGCTCGATATTGATCGCGATTGCCGCCTCCTATGCCGCACTCGACTTGGCGGGGCGGGTCATCGCCGCGCGCGGTTGGGCCCGGGCAGCATGGTTGACCGGTGGCGCCATTGCGATGGGTATCGGCATCTGGGCGATGCATTTCAAGGGCTTGCTCGCCTTCCGCTTGCCTGTCAGGGTGGACTACCATTGGCCCACAGTTCTGGTGTCGCTGGTGGGCGCTGTCTGCGTGTCGGCGGTCGCCCTCTATATAGTGAGTCGAGAAAGAATGGGCCCGTTTCAGGCTTTGACCGGCAGCATCATTATGGGCGGCGGCATCGCCGGCATGCACTATCTAGACATGGCGGCAATGAGACTGCCTGCCGTCATCCGGTTTTCCCCATTCCTGGTGACCCTTTCCGTTTCGCTTGCAATCCTTTTTTCCCTAGTTGCACTGTTGATCGCATTCGGTTTACGCGAGCAGGATAAGGGGACGGCTTTGCGAAAGATTGGCGGCGCAGTGGTCATGGGGGCAGCTATCTCTGCGGTGCACTACACTGGCATGGCTGCAACCACCTTCGTGCCCTCTGTTGTACCCCCGGATCTGTCCCATGCCATGAGCATCTCCCCGCTGGGCAACAATGGAATTGCCATTGTTACCTTTCTTGTTCTCGGCGCAGCAATCTTAACGTCATCCGTGGATAGGCAGACGCGGGCAGAACTCCAACGACTGAACGAAGGGCTTGAGCAGCATGTCGTCGAGCGCACCAGACAAGTTACAACCGTGAATGAGGAACTGCGACGGGAAATTGCCGACCGTCAGCGAGCAGAAGATGCTCTACGGCACAACGAAAATCGCCTTCGGCTCGTCATCGACACAATTCCCGCGCTGGTCTGGCGCAAATTGCCTGACGGCTCCGCTGATTTCCTCAATCAACGTTTTCGGGAATATACGGGCCTCGCTGTGGACGAAGGATTAGGCGAGGGCTGGTTGAAAGCAATTCACCCTGAAGACCCGGCAAGTTCCATCGACGAGTGGCGTGCGGCCTTCGCGGCTGGGAAACCTTTCGAGTTTGAAGCGCGCCTGCGACGTGCCGACGGAGAATATCTGTGGTTCCTGTTCCGCGGCGAGCCATTGCGCGACGAACTGGGAAAGATCGTCAAATGGTACGGAACCACGACTGATATCGAGGATCGGAAGCGGGCGGAAGAGGAGATCACGAGGCAGAAGGAGATTTTCCAGAAAATATTCGAGCACATCCCGGTCATAATTGCCTTTATCGGAAAGGAAGGAGACGTCGAGCTGGTCAATCCAGAATGGGAGCGCACGATAGGATGGACGCTGAAAGAATTACGTGAACAGAATCTGGACATATTTACCGAGGCGTATCCTGACCCGCAATACCGGCAAAAGGTTTTGGATTTCGTTGCCGCGTCAACTGGTCAGTGGACCGATCTCAAAGTCAGGGTGAGGGATGGGAGGGTAATAGATGCAGCCGTTGCCGTGGTGCATCTTTCGGATGGGACGAGCCTCGCCATCGGGCAGGACATCACGGAGCGTGAGCGTACGGAAGCAGCACTGCAGGAGGCGCAAGGGAGGCTCGCTCACGTCACCCGCGTGCTGGACATGGGGGAACTGGCTGCAGCAATTGCTCACGAGGTCAACCAGCCCCTGGCCGCGATCGTAACCAATGCCAATTTCTGCTTACGCCAGCTGGCGAATGCGGCTCCGAACTTCGACAAACTGCGCGAGGCGATCTCAGAAATTGCGAATGATGGCACACGGGCGAGCACCGTCATTTCAAGAATCCGCGCACTCTTGCAGAAAGGCGCTCCGGAGCGAGTTGCACTGGATGTTAATCAGATTATTCAAGAGGTCATCATGCTGCTTCGCAATGAGATTACCCGTAGCCGCGTTTCCTTGCGAACCCATCTTGCCCCTGATTTGCCCGGCGTGAGTGGAGATCCCGTGCAATTGCAGCAGGTTTTGATCAACCTGATTATGAACGGCATCGAAGCCATGCATTCGCTTACCGATCCGCTGCGTGAGCTTGTCATCAAATCATCAAGGGACCATAATGAAGTGTTCGTCCAGGTTCAGGATTCAGGAACGGGGCTCGATCCGGAGCAAGCGTTGCACATCTTCGAACCATTCTTTACCACTAAGCCCGAAGGTATTGGAATGGGATTATCAATTAGCCGCTCAATTATCGAGTCCCATGGCGGGCGTTTGTGGGCGGAGTCAAATTCTAAGGGGGCCAGGTTCAAATTTACTTTACCGACCAAATAGCACAGGATGTCGTTTTCGTAGTGGATGACGACCCCTCGGTCCGTCGCGCCATACAACGTCTCGTCGAATCTGTCGGATTGCAAGTCGAACTGTTCGGCTCAGCACAGGAGTTCCTGCGTAGCGAACGTCCGGATGCTCGCAGCTGTCTAGTACTAGATATCAGGCTACCTGGCATAAGTGGGCTCGATTTCCAGCACCAACTGGCTGAAGCTAACATTCATATTCCTATCATCTTCATTACTGCGCACGGCGATATCCCGATGACTGTTCGCGCCATGAAGGCGGGAGCGGTTGAGTTCCTCACTAAGCCATTCCGCGATCAGGATCTGCTGGATGCAATTCAAACCGCGCTTGAGCGGGACGATACGCGCCGTGTGCAAGAGGCAGAAGTTGCACAGCTGCGAGAACGCTATGAATCGCTGACACCTCGCGAACGAGAGGTGATGCCTCTGGTCGTCTCCGGCCTGCTTAATAAACAAATAGCCGCCGAAATTGGTGCTAGCGAGGCAACCGTAAAAGTGCACCGCAGCCAACTTATGCGAAAGATGGGCGCCGAATCAGTGGCCGAACTGGTGAGAATGGCTGAAAAGTTGCAGGTTTCCGATACGGATCGAAAGAGCGCGTGATCTTCAGCGCACGATTGATGAAAGGCACGTTTTCGCATGGTGCTGGCACAGGTAACCAGCCTACCCCCTTCCCAGGTTTGACGGGCTAGTACCTTTCGGGAAAAATTCGGCTACCCCCACCCCCACAGCTGCCGGTTTTGACTTGGCCCGCCCGCCCGCGCAAGGATTGTCCCGGCGATTCCGGCCCAATGCTTCCAGCTCGCTGGGCCGCTGTGTGGCGTTCCCGAGAAGCGATGGCGAAAGCATGGCGAGGTCAATTTCTTACTGGAGCACCGCAAATGGGGACGATACCATGGTTACGCTGTGGAATCCAGCGGACGAAGCCCAGGACTTTAGCTTTACAGTGTTTTTCTCCGGTGGACATTACCAAGTGCCGATCCATCTGGAGCCACGGGCCACTCATACGTTCAACGTCTCGGAGATAATCCAGGGCCAGGTGCCAGATGCGGAGGGCAATATTATCCCGGCAACGATCGATCACGGCAGCGCACAGATTTCAGGCTCTCGTGGCGAGACAGAAAGGGTTTTATTCGCCGTATCGGAGGGAACTTACAATGTTCGCAAGGCAACTTGCGGCGGCCATTGTATGACCTGTGACGGCGTTGTTTCGAGTTTCATGGTGGATTCTCCTTTTGCCGTGGCAATTGTTAGCACAGAACGAGTGCACTATGCGCCGGACCCTAATCTTCGGCCTTTTTCTAGGTATTCTCAGTGTGCACCCTCTACGTGCCACGAATCCTGACGACATTGATTTTCGGCTTGGTCCCGTCAAAGACTCTTACAGCTATCAGATCGGTGAGCCGATCGAATTCGAGCTCTTGTACTCGAGCGAAAGCCAGAAAAAATACCAAGGAAGTTGGACGACACCGAGACCTGAACTGCAGGCCGTTACCCTCCAGATCTCTCCCACCGAGGGGGTCGTGGACCTGCGAGTTTTGCGGCAATCCCTCGCATTCGCGGGTTCGATCCTGAGCTCAATAGGCTACCTAAGCTCCGAACCGTACAAGCAAAAACTGGAAATCACCGATTGGTATCGGTTTCAGAAACCGGGACGTTATTCCTTAACGGTTACCAGCAACGCGGTCTGGCGCGTGAAGAGCGCAAACGAAGGGGGTGGTAAGGAACCGGTGACGCTCAGCTCGAATGTTGCAGAATTCGAGATCCTTCCAGCCGATCCTTCTTGGGAATCTCAGGAAATCAGTGATGCTTCGCATGGGTCTGGCTCTCCCGTGACCAGACTGTTGTAAACAGGCGTTTGCGCGTATTGACCAATGGTCAACTTGTGCTATGGCGATTTTGCGCCAACAACCCTGCGGCGGCCTGCGATTGACGCCTCAAATTGCGAGTGGTCTAATTCTTCGCATTCCGCCATTTTCCGAAGTAGAGAAGGAATCTCCATTGAAACTGATCGTGCTTACGATGTTTTGTGTTGTCAGCGTTGCACGGGTTCTCGCACAACATTCCAGCCCAGATGACTACGTAACGGGAATGACGGTGGTAGGCAGATCCAGTGCCGGTCCAGAGTGTCCACCAATCGTCGCGCAGGTTAAACCCGACACGCCTGCCGCTCAGGCTGGAATCCAGCCGGGTGATCGGCTACTCGCCATTGATGGTCATCGCGGAAGCGATATCTGGGATTTTGGAACGCTACATCCGCTACTTTATGCCAAAGATTCGAAGCCGAGCACGATCGAACTGGGGGGTCAACATGGTGTCTATACGGTCACGGTCGGGCGCGTGAAACAATCGGTTCTATTTGAAAGAGACGGCTGGAAAATGGGTCGCAACGGCATTCTGTATCGCCTCGATGCCACCGACGCAGAGATGAATCGAATGATTAGGCCGGAACCACCGGCCAGTAGTGTTGTATTCCCAAAGCACTACCCAAACAATACGGAACTCTACTATCCCGGATTCGAGGTTTTCGTATGGCAGGATCACCATGAGATGGCGGTCGGCGGCATCGAAGACGGCCCCGCTCAAAAAGCGGGCGTGCACTATGGGGATGTCATTGTTTCCGTAAACGGAGTGAACCCCTTAGGCAAATCAATGGAGCGACTCGAATTGCTCTTTAGCAGTCCTAAACCGGCCACAATGAACTTGGTCATTGACCGCGACGGTGTCATCAAAACGTTCGTCTTCGATCTGGTCAAGACAGCGGATTTATTGCGCCAAAATAAGATTCGTCTCTACCAAGGCGAGATGATTCCCTCGGATGTTCCCGAGGCTTATCTGCACTGCTTTGAATTGAATAAGGCGACTCATTGAAGCTAAGCAAAGACAATTCTTAAGTCGTTGAATCTGCGACGGCTGCCAAGAGCAGTAACCTTGCTGCGTCGTACTCTCGCTCCATGCCAAATAATGATGCTGTTGTAAACAGGATTACACCAACTGAGAATTGCTGTCGTCACCAAACGGCTTCGTCAGTCAGGAGCACCCGGCGCCAATCCATGAATTCTCCATACTCGCCAACGCCGCATTTGACGCGGGTGAAACGCATGCCATGCCACTCCCGACCGTATAAACACTGATGATTTCGCAACGCCATGTGAGCGAGTGTGTACATCGTGACATCACGCACACACTATCCCGTTCCCTGTTTGACCCTTCTTTTCTTCCGCCTGTAGTATCGAAATAACCTGCTATCAGCTTCAGCGCTTAGCGTTCGGCCTTGACCCGTGTGAATGGGATGAGAGAAGCGGGGCAATACCATTACCCGCTCCCGCTAAATGTTGACCGCTGAGTGCTGTCAGCTGGACCGCAAAGTATGCCGCACGAGCTACCCAAATCGTACGAACCAGGCGCGATCGAGACGCACTGGGCGGAGTACTGGGTCAACGAGAAACTGTTTTCGGTGCCCACGCCGCCACCGGGAGAGAAGCGTCCGGTGTTCACGCTGCTGCTGCCGCCGCCCAATGTGACGGGGCGGTTGCACATGGGACACATGCTCAACCATACCCAGATGGACATCATCGTGCGCTGGCACCGCATGCGCGGGTTCATCACGCTGTGGCTTCCGGGGACGGACCACGCTGGCATTGCCACGCAGATGATGGTGGAGCGTCAGTTGGCGAGTGAAGGAAAGAATCGTCGGGACCTGGGACGTGAAGCGTTCATCGAGCGAGTGTGGGAGTGGAAGCGGCATTACGGCGGGGCCATTCTTGAGCAGATGAAGCGACTTGGGGACTCGGTGGATTGGGACCGCGAGTACTTCACCATGGACGAAAATCTGTCGCGCGCGGTGCGCGAGGTTTTCGTTCGGCTCTATGAAGAAGACTTGATCTATCGCGGAAAATACATTGTTAACTGGTGTCCGCGCTGCGAGACGGCGATCTCCGATCTCGAAGTCAAACACGAGGAGGTCCAAGGGAAGCTGTACGAGATTCGCTATCCGGTGATTGGAAGCAGCGAGTTCATCACCGTCGCCACGACTCGTCCAGAGACGATGCTGGGCGATACTGCGGTTGCGGTGAACGAGAAAGATGGACGCTACACGCACCTCCACGGGAGAAAAGTTTTGCTGCCGTTGATGAATCGGGAAATTCCGATCATCACCGATGAGCTGGCGAATCCTGAGTTTGGCACGGGCGCGGTGAAAGTGACGCCGGCGCATGATCCTAACGACTTCCAGGCCGGGTTGCGGCACAACCTGCCACAGATCGAGGTCATGGACGAGCACGCTCACATGAACCAGAATGCTGGACCATACGCCGGATTGAGTCGATACGCCGCGCGCGAACGCGTGCTCGAAGACTTGCGCACGCAGGGATTTCTGGCTGGCGAAAAAGACTACACCATTGTGCTTGGCAAGTGTGATCGCTGCGGAACGGTGGTTGAGCCGCGGCTTTCGACGCAGTGGTTCATCAAGATCAAACCGCTGGCCGACCGGGCGACTGAGGTGGTGGAGAATGGCGAGATCACCATTGTCCCGGAGAACTACAAGCAGATTTATCTGAACTGGATGCATAACATCCACGACTGGTGTATTTCGCGCCAGTTATGGTGGGGACATCGCATTCCGGCGTGGCATTGCCAGTGTGGGGAAATTGTTGTCGCTCGCGAGGCGCCGGCGAAATGTCCCAAGTGTGGAGATTCGCCGCTGAAGCAGGACACGGATGTGTTGGATACATGGTTCTCTTCCGGACTGCTGCCGTTTACTACGCTAGGGTGGCCGGAAAAGACGCGCGATCAGAACGTTTTCTATCCGACGACGCTATTGATCACGGCATACGAGATCCTGTTTTTCTGGGTTGCCCGCATGATCATGTTTGGCTGTCATTTCATGCAGGGCCATCAGCAGGATCCGAAGATCAAAAAGGCGAGCGGTTGGCTCGACAAGAAAAATGATAGCGTTCCCTTCCGGCAGGTTTACATCCACGCGTTGGTGCGCGATGCGGAGCGGCAGAAGATGTCGAAGACTAAGGGGAACGTGGTTGATCCACTCGATATTATTCAGCGCTTCGGCACGGATGCTACGCGTTTCACGCTAGCTGCCATGGCGGCCCCAGGGACGGACATCGCGTTCAGCGAGAGCCGCACAGATGGATACCGTGCATTTGCTAACAAGATCTGGAATGCTGCGCGGTTCATGTTCATGAATGTGGACAGAGTGCAGCCGGGGCTACGGCCCGGCTCGACAGCCGACGGCGGCTGTCCCCACGAAGGTATTGCCGGGTTCCAGGCGGTCACTCTGGAAGACCGCTGGATACTTTCGCGGTTCCATCAAGTGACGAAAGACGTTAACGAGGCCTGGCAAACCTACCGTTTTCACGAGGGCGCGAACCGGATCTACGATTTCTTTTGGGGCGATTTCTGCGATTGGTATATCGAACTAATCAAATCGCGCCTCGCTTTTGAGAGCGCCGCTGACAAAGCGTCTGCAAGGATCGCCTGCAGCAACCTGGTTAGCTTGTTTGAAGCGGCGTTGCGGCTTTTGCATCCAGTGATGCCGTTCATCACTGAAGAAATCTGGCACGCGATGTACGATGGCAGGCCGCCGCTGAAATCCATTGCATTTACGCAGTATCCACAGGCCGATACGGGGCAGATTGATTTGGCTGCCGAGACGAGCATGGCTGTTCTGCAAGACTTGATTGTCAGCGTCCGAAATATGCGGGCAGAGCTGAAGGTCGAGCCGAAGGTCAAGGTACCGATTCAGTTTTTTTCTCACGAGCCAGAAATTTATGAACTCATCCAGCAGAATAGAACAGCGGTGGAGCGGCTTGCCAATGTTGAGACGATCGGTTTTACCAACGGTCCGTTGGTCGATACGCTCGGTGCGCGTCGCACTGCAAGATTTGACTTTCTTGTGATCTATAAAAAAAAGATTAACTTAGTTGCCGAGCGAGAGCGGCTACAAAACGAATTGGAGAAGATCGAAAAGGAAATGGCCAATGGCCAGCGTCAATTAGACAATGAGCAATTCTTGACAAAGGCTCCCGCGCACGTGGTCGAGGGGATCCGGAAGCGTGCTCAAGATTTGGCGGTGCAGCAGGAAAAGGCCAAGAGTCAGCTAAAGGCACTAGGGCAACGATAGCTTGGCGGGCGGGGACGCCCGCCCAACACGATCAATCATGGACTGGAACAGCCGCCGCATCACTGCCATCCTTGAGAACGCACTGCTGGAAGATCGTGCCACTGGCGACGCGACCAGTTCAGCATGCATTGAGGCCAGTCAACGCGCGGCAGGGACGATTATTGCCAAGCAAGATTGCATCCTGGCGGGGGTGGGATGTGTGTCGCGCATCCTGGATGTGTACGCCATGCTGGACGCGGCCGTGGTTTCGCATTATGAAGTCACCAGTCATCCCGAGATCTTCGATGGCGTGCGGCTTCATAGCGGGCAGGCAGTAGCAGTAATCCGGCACAATGCCCGCGTGATTCTTTCCTGCGAGCGAGTGATCCTGAATTTCTTGCAGCGGCTCAGCGGAATTGCAACGCTGACGCGCAAGTTTGTCGATGCGGTTGCGGGTACGAAGGCGAGGATTCTGGATACCCGGAAAACCATACCGGGCTTGCGTGTCCTGGATAAATACGCGGTGCGTTGCGGCGGCGGTCAAAACCATCGGCTGGATCTCTCCGACGGGGTGCTGATCAAGAACAACCACACTATGCTAGCGGGAGGAATCATCCCCACGCTGGCACGCGCTCACCAGAACCGCCGCGGTTCGCAGCCAATCGAAATCGAAGTCCGGTCATTGGCGGAGTTGGAGGAAGCGGTAGCAAATGGCGCCGAGGTTGTCCTGCTCGATAACATGTCGGTTGAGGATGTGAAGCGGGCAGTGCAGCGCTGCGCGAAGCTGGAGCGGCGGATTCCGGTGGAGTGTGCGGGCGGCATCAGCCTGGAGAATGTTCGCGCCTACGCCGAGACTGGCGTGGATTTCATTTCCGTAGGTGCGCTCACCCACTCCGCTGTGGCTGTGGATATGAGTCTGCGCGCCGCGCTGGTGTGAAGAAGTTGTTCTTTCTTTCCCTCTCCCTCATAATTCCCGCATCACGAAAGCATTCACAAAGCGAAGGCGCCTGCGGGCGGGAGCGCCCGCGCCACAGGCGGCTGCAATGCAGACGACCGATCTTCGTCTAGGGCGCATTGTGCGCTTGCTGATGGATCACGCATTGGTCGTGGTGAGCGGAACCAAGATTGCCGATGAGATTGGCATCAGCCGTTCGGAGGTTTGGCGGCTAGTGCAGCAGTTGCGCACGCTGGGCGTGGAGATTACGGGACATCCCGCTACGGGCTATGGGCTAAGGTCCGTGCCCGATTTGCTGCTGCCTGACCTGCTGGCACCGCTCGTGAAGGGCACAATTTTCGGGCAGCACATACACCACTACTACAAAATTGCCTCGACCAACAATGAGGCCATGGCGGCCGCAAACGCGGGCGCGCCGGAGGGCAGTGTTTTCCTGGCGGAGCAGCAGACCTCGGGACGCGGCCGGGGCTCGAACCAGTGGCATTCGCCGCAATCGGCGGGTATCTATTGCTCGGTGGTGTTGCGGCCAGGGCTGCCGCCCTCCGAGGCGCTGATTCTTTCCCTAGCCGCTGGATTGGCAGTGCATGCCGCCGTTCACTCTGTCGACTCGCGAGTCGCGATCGACTTGAAATGGCCCAACGATCTGCTTATTGATGGAAAGAAATTCTGCGGCATCCTGACGGAGATGAATGCGGAAGCTGCTCGGGTTCGACATATCGTGGTGGGAACCGGGATCAACGTCAATCAGGCGAGTTTTCCCGTGAACCTTCAACCGACCGCAACTTCGCTGCGGCTGGCCACTGGCACCGAGTGGTCGCGGGTAGAACTGTGCGCGGCTTTGCTAAAATCGCTCAACCGCGAATATCGGGATTTCTTGGAGAAGCCTGGCGCGCGTGAAGGGACAGTGCGGCGCTTTCAGGAGAGATCGTCCTCAGCGTGCGGGCGGCAAGTGCAGGTAGAGGAAAACGGCGGCTTCGAAGGTGTGACGGACGGGATTGACTCACGTGGGTTTTTGAAGGTACGTACGGGGCGCGGGGTACGCACGGTGTTGAGCGGAACCGTAATCTTGAAGTAGCGGGCATCGGGTATCCTACGTACGATTGTGACCTTCCAAATAAGTATTGACTATGCTTCTAGTCCTCGATGTCGGCAACACCAACACAGTGCTCGGAGTCTTCGCCAGGGTAGCGAGGGACGATGGGTCTGATGGCAGCGGCTCACATTACGGCTTGCTGGTGGCGAATTGGCGGGTGGCGACCATCGCAACCGAGACCGTCGATGAATATGGCGTGCTCTTCCGCAATCTGTTTGCCATGGACAAGATTGAGGTGAAGGGCATTCATGGCATTGTGATTTCTTCGGTGGTGCCGCCGCTTGATTCCACGTTGCGCCAGGTCTGCGAGCGCTATTTCAATACCAAGCCTCTGTTTATCGAGCCGGGAGTAAAAACCGGGATGCCAGTCCTCTACGAGAATCCCGCCGAAGTGGGTGCGGACCGCATCGTCAATTCGGTGGCGGCCTTCGAAAAATATCGCGGTCCCTGCATTGTTGTGGATTTTGGCACGGCGACCACGTTCGATTGCGTGTCCGCTAAAGGCGAGTATCAAGGGGGCGTGATCTGTCCGGGGATTGGGATTTCGGCCGATGCACTATTTGAAAAGACCGCGCGGCTTCCGCGCGTGGACATTCGTAAGCCTTCGCGAGTGATTGGCAGCACCACGGTTGGAAGCTTGCAATCCGGCCTCTACTATGGCTACCTTGGGCTGGTCGACGGCATTTTGGAGCGGTTACTCGACGAACTGGGCGAGGAGACCAAAGTTGTCGCGACCGGAGGACTGGCATCGCTGATCGGGACCGGATCGAAGTATATTAAGCACGTGGATGATTTCCTCACTCTGGAAGGCTTGCGCATTATCTGGGAGCGCAATGCGAGCAAGGGGCGGGAAGCCGTGGCTGTAAAGTCTTCCCGGGTCGCTTCCAGCGCGACCGAACGGACATCGCCGCTGCCCTCCAAGCCTTGGCCGGGGGGCAAACCCCGTTCCCGCTGATTGTCCGTGGAAAACTACTTCAACTACTTCACTGAAATCGAGGAGCACTTTCAGCGGCGGCGTGGCGGCATGCTGTTGCTCTCCACCCTCGACTGGGCGCTGATCGAAACCTGGAAAGATGCGGGCGTCCCTCTGGAAGCAGTGTTGCGCGGCATCGATGGCGCGTTTGAGCGCTACGAGAAGCGTCCGACGAAGCGCAAGGTGAACAGCCTGGCGTATTGCGCTCAGGAAGTCCTGACGGCAGCGGAAGAGATGAAAGAAGCTGCGGTGGGAGCGGCATGGGCGGAAGAACCAACTGAAACGACAAAAGGGTTTCAGACCTCTGAGATCGTCGCGTTTCTTCGGCGGAATGCGGACCAACTGGAGAAGGCGAAACTGCCGCAGCGAAGTGGTGTTTCCAGACAAGGAGTAGCCCAGGAGGCGGCTTATAGGCTACGAGAACTTCTCGCCGATTTCGAAGGCAACAAGACTCCGCCACATCTGGAAGACCTGGAGAGGCGACTTACGGTCGTGGAAGAAAAGCTGTTTGCTGTAATGCTGGCGGCGACTCCAGATCAAGAAATTGTAGAGGTGCGAGCGGACGCTGATCGCGAACTGGCACCTTACCGCCGCAAGATGTCAGCCGTCCAAATTGAGCAGTTGCAGAAGCAATATCTACACAAGAGATTGCTGGAGAAGTACAGGTTGCCGCGATTGAGTTTGTTTTATATGTAGCTGGAGCTCGCCGGTGCAGCCAGCACGAGCGAGGCGCTCGCGCCTACATCTGGAGATTCTTGCAACTCACAGTTGAAAAACTGGTGTACGGGGGTGATGGGCTGGCGCGCCTGCCCGCAGATGAACATGGGCGCGGCAAGGCCATGTTTGTGCCGTTTGTCCTTGAGGGCGAAAAAGTTGAAGCGGCTCTGCTCGAGCAAAAGCCGGGATTCGCTCGGGGTCGGGCGGATCAGATCCTGGAAGCTTCCTCGCAGCGCATTTCGCCTGGCTGCCGGTACTTTCAACACTGTGGTGGCTGTCATTATCAGCACACCGGTTATGAGCATCAGCTAGAGATCAAAGCGGCAATTCTGAAAGAGAATCTTCGCCGCATCGCCAAGCTGGAACTGGATACTGAACTCACAATTCATCCGTCGCCCCCGTGGAATTACCGGAACCGCACTCGGGTGAAGGTCCAGACCAAACCGGAATTCGCTCTGGGCTATTACAAATTCAATTCACATGAGCTGCTGGCGGTTGAGGAGTGTCCCATAAGTTCGTCGCTGATTAATCGAGCCATGGCGGCGATTTGGCGAATGGGGCGGGCGGGGAAGGTGATTGGCGAAATTCAGGAGATTGAGTTCTTCGCCAACGCGGAGGATTCCCAACTTCTGATGGAGCTTTACTGCGCGGTTGACTCGACGCCAGCGACTGCAAAGCAATTTGCAGAAGACCTATGGCAAGCTCTGCCGCACGTTGCCGGTGTGGTTCTGTTCAAGAATCAGGTGGCTGGTCGAAACGCCAAGTCGGGAGGAGAGCCAGAACGTCTTGCTGTGAGTGGCGATGCTGAGCTTACTTATAAGACCAAGCTTGCGCCGTATCGCGTGAGCGCGGGATCATTCTTTCAGGTAAATCGTTATTTAACAGATGAACTGGTGAACACGGTCACAGCGGGCCGCTCCGGGCGGACGGCCATTGATCTTTACGCGGGCGTTGGACTTTTCTCTTCTGTTCTAAATCGGGAATTTGAACGAGTGATTGCGGTTGAGTCGTCACCGACTTCTTATGCCGATCTGCTATACAATTCGCCAGCGAACGTGAAGGCAGTTCGTACCACGTCAGAACAGTATCTGAAGAACGTGACGGGAAAGTTGCATCCCGATCTTGTGGTGGTGGATCCGCCACGGAGCGGGTTGGGTGCAAGCGTAATCCAAAGCCTGGTGATGTTGGGAGCGCCGCGCATGACGTACGTGTCATGCGATCCGGCGACCCTCTCTCGCGACCTGGGCGGCCTGCTCAAATCCGGATATCGGGTGGAACAGGCGCACATGGTGGATCTGTTCCCCCAGACCTACCACTTGGAAAGCGTGTTTCATCTAGTTCGATAGCCTTCCTGATTTGTGCTCCCATGAATCAACCGAATAGTGCACGGCCTACTGGACGGCTCAGGCCGGGTGGACGGCAGCCGCTGCTGTGGGCTGCTATGGCGTTCGCAGCCGGGCTTTCCGCGGGCCTACACATGTGGCGGCCGCCGCTTTGGTGGCTAGTGTCAGCCGCAGTCTTCGTTGCATCGGGAACATTTGTTGCCCACCGGAGGGCCAGAGTCGCATTTTCCCTGGGTTTAGCGACGGTCTTTGTGGCGGGAGCGCTACTCATCCAAGTACGCAGTCCGAACAGACTCAGCGATTCCGGCTTGCTGCACTTTGCGGACGGACAGGAAGTTTTGGTCACAGCCCACGTGACTGCGGAGGGGAACCTACGCGAGGAAGGCTCTGGCGATGTCCGGCAAAGTCTCGATGTTGAAACCGAGGAGATCGCTACGAGTAGTGAGACAGTTCGCACCCGCTCCGGATTGCGCGTCAGCATTTACGGCAAGCGAGTGACGAATGAAACTGGCGCCAGCGTTTCTCCGGTTCATCTGTTCCGCTACGGAGAGCGGCTGCGGTTCGCGTCCAAGCTAAATCCGCCGCGGAATTTCCGGAATCCGGGAGCGTTCGACTACCAGGGATACCTGGAGGAGAACGGAATTGTGGCGCTAGCCTCCGCCAAAGCTGCGAGTGTGGAACTGCTTCCGGGTTTTGCCGGTAATCGCGCTGAACTCTGGCGTACTCGCATTCATCGCAGCATCATTGAGAAAGTCCATGCCTTGTGGCCGGAAAGAGAGGCCGCACTGATGGATGCGATGGTGATCGGTGACGAAGCCTTCATCAACCGCCCCACGCGGGTGAATTTCCAGCGGTCAGGCACTTACCACGTGCTGGTGGTTTCCGGGATGAACGTCAGCATCCTGGCGCTGGCCACGTTTTGGATGCTGCGACGGCTGCGGGTGGGTGACCTTGTCGCGGGGACGATCACACTCTTGCTCATTGTGGCGCATGCCTTGCTGACGGCTCTCGGCTCTCCGGTTTGGCGCGCAACGCTGATGCTGGCAGTTTATTTGGGTGCGCGGCTGTTCTATCGGGAGAAGTCCATGCTCAGCGCCATCGGAGCTGCGGCGCTGGGGCTGATGGTTTTTGATCCGCAAGTGCTGTTTGGCGCCAGCTTTCAACTTACATTTTTGTGCGTGTGGTTAGTGGCTGCGGTGGGTTTGCCATTCGTTGAACGTACGATCCAACCGTACTCGCGTGGCTTGCGGGATCTGGATTCTGCTGGCTATGAGGCGTCACTCTCGCCGAAAGTCGCCCAGTTCAGGCTCGATCTGCGGATGATTGCCAACCGGATGGAGCGTTTTCTGGGCCATCACTTTCCTCTGCCGGCCCTGGCAGGTTGCATACGCGTGTCGCTGGGCGCTTGTCAGTTGGTTGTGATCTCGGCGGTCATGCAGGTGGGAATGGCTCTTCCAATGGCTTATTACTTTCATCGCGCTACGACTGTGGGGATGCCCGCCAACATGATGGTGGTTCCGCTCACCGAAATACTCATGCCGACCGCAATACTAGCGGTGACGCTTGGTTATGTGTCTCCGGTGCTGGCGAAAATACCCGCATTCGTTGCCGGTGCGGCACTTGAGGGAATTGCCGGCAGCGTGCACTGGCTGGGTGGCCTGCGCATTGCTGATGCCCGCGTGCCTACACCGGGATTAGCAGTGATTCTAGCGACGGCAGCTGCCTTGGCGCTGGCGATGCTATTGGCGCGCCGCCGTCGGCTGCTCGCGGGCATCGGATTAGCCGCGCTAGCCGCGAGCGCCCTCTGGATCTGCGTGATTCCCCCGCGCCCACGCACCCGCGCTGGCGTGCTGGAGCTCACGGCGATTGATGTAGGTCAGGGCGATTCGATCTTTCTGGTTTCGCCCGAGGGCCGCACACTGCTGGTGGATGCAGGAGGGCTGCCGCATTGGGTACATTCGGAATTAGATATTGGTGAAGACGTGGTCTCCCCCTACTTGTGGTGGCGCGGGATTTCCCGGCTGGATGTGGTCGCGCTCACCCACGCGCACGCCGATCACATGGGGGGAATGGGAGCTATCCTGGCAAATTTTCGTCCTCGCGAGTTTTGGTTGGGAGTGGATTCATCGTCTCCCGAGTTGCAGGAATTAGTTCAGCAGGCAAATGCGTTGGGAATTCACGTGGTGGAGCATCGGGAGGGAGACAAACTTGACCTTGGCAGTGCGGCCGTTCGCGTATTGGCGCCGCCGGTTGGTTTTGTGGGCGGGGCATCGCGGCCAAACGACGAGTCTCTGGTGATGAAGATTACTTATCGGGGAACGTCCGCGCTGTTGGAGGGCGATGCTGAACGATCAACCGAACAGCGGGTTGCACAAGAGGAACCGCAAGCCGATTTGCTGAAGGTTGGTCACCACGGCAGCAATACTTCCACCATCCCGGAACTGCTGGCCAAGGTGCATCCCAAATTCGGGGTGATTTCGGTGGGGACGCGCAATACTTATGGTCATCCGCGAGGCGAAGTGCTGGCCCGGCTGCAGGCATCCGGTGTGGCTACGTATCGTACCGACCTTAACGGGGCGGTCACGTTCTATCTTGATGGGAAAAACGTCAGGACACAGTTGGATCATCGTCCGGATTCAGGCCGCTGATGTCCAGCTCTGCGGTCTCGTCGCCGGGAGCCTGGCGGTATTCCTTGATCACGCGCCGGGCTTCAGGGGCGTCTTCCTCACGGACCAGGATGATGTTGCCGCCAACCCCTGGAAGAATGTCTTGCTGCGCATCGAGCGAAGTCAGGTCCGCGTCGATGCCGGCGGATTCGAGCAAGCCACGGACTATCAGGGCTTCGGATTCCTGTTCGGTGTCGAACACCCTCACTAGCTTTTCTTTGGGGTTGGGACTGGCTTTGGCGGCGGAGGAAGGACGGTTTTCCATAACTTCTCCGATCAGGCTGCGCCAGTAACTATGGCAGGCGTGCCTTGCTGCCTATTCTAACTCCGACTCTGCCGGTAACCGAAGTCCTACACCGGCAGGCATTTGTGTTCCGGGCGCATGCCGGGGGAGAATGAGCAATGAGAATGCGCAACGCCCGCTGATAACGGCTCATCTAACCGTTCTGCGCAAGTCCGGATGCACAGGCACAAGGTTTGGTTTGGGGGCTGAATGGGAAATAGGGATTGGGTTGAGCCGAGTGAAGGGGAACAGGAAGGCAAAAAGATTCGCCGCTTGCAGGTCATGATCAGTATGGTCATGTCAGTCATTGGCCAGGACCCGAACCTCACTCTCGAAGAGGCCTCAGAGCTTGTTGCCGCCGCCAAGCGAGCTGCGCTCGCCATGTTCCCGGACAAGGAGCTTGCCTACGATATCCTCTACCGGCCGCGCCTGCAGCGGCTGATGAACGAACGCTTCCGAATACAATAAAAGACGCCGTTTTCGATTTTCTTCATTCCACAATCAAGATTCTGTCTGTGCCCCGTAAAGCGTGCTAGAGTTTGAAGAGCGCGGCCCCGTAGCTCAACTGGATAGAGCATCAGACTTCGGATCTGAGGGTTGGGGGTTCGACTCCCTCCGGGGTCGCCATTCTTCGATTAAGAGAAAAACTGCAACCTCGACCGAGAAACGAAAATA
>Ga0210408_10002469_pt1 | contig 17954 bp, 22 predicted proteins | sample IncBWH4MmetaG_FD_155471 | JGI IMG/M metagenome (GOLD analysis project Ga0210408, IMG submission 155471) | Forest soil microbial communities from Barre Woods Harvard Forest LTER site, Petersham, Massachusetts, United States - Inc-BW-H-4-M | ecosystem: Environmental > Terrestrial > Soil >...
CGACCTCGCCCGGCTTGACGAACATCGCCATCCACTTGCCGATGAAATCGCCGGGCGACAGCGGCTCGATCTTGTCGATAAACGCGCGGATGCCGCCGCACTGGGCATGGCCGAGCACCACGATGTGTTTCACGCGCAAGACCGAGACCGCGTATTCCAGCGCTGCCGAGACGCCATGCGCCCCCGGGTCGGGCTGATAGACCGGGACCAGATTGGCGACGTTGCGCACCACGAACAATTCGCCGGGCCCGGCATCGAAGATCACCTCGGGCGATACCCGGGAATCGCAGCAGCCGATCACCATGGCCTCGGGCGATTGCCCGCGCACCGACAAATCACGGTAGCGCGACTGTTCGGTGGGCAGCCGCTGCGACGCGAAGGTCCGGTAGCCGTCGATCAATTGTTGCGGGAACGGGATCATGGGCAAAGGCATAACCATATGCGGCAGGCCGTCACAAGCCTTTCGATTGGGCAGTTGAAGTGTTATCGCGTGGGGTAGAAAATGGCCGAAGGAATGAGCCGATGACCCGTCCGCGCCGCAGCCTGTTGTTCATGCCGGGATCGAATGCGCGGGCGCTGGAAAAGGCGCGCAATCTTCCTGCCGACGGCCTCATCCTCGACATCGAGGATTCGGTCGCGCCCGACGCCAAGGCAATAGCGCGCGAGCAGATCGCGCTAGCCGTGGCCGCGAAAGGATTTGGCAAGCGCGAGGTCTGGATCCGCACCAACAGCCTGGACTCGCCGTGGTGGTCCGATGACGTCGTCATGGCAGGCAACGCGAAACCCGACGGCATCCTGGTGCCAAAAGTTTCCAGCGTGGCCGATCTCGACAAGATTGGCGATCGCTTGCAGGCAATCGGCGCCGACCCCTCGATCAAGGTCTGGGCGATGATCGAGACCGCGCGCGGGGTGCTGGATGCCGACAAGCTTGCGGCCGCCTCGCGCGACCCGAAAGCCCGGCTCGCCGGTTTCGTGTTCGGTCCGAACGATATTTCGCGGGAGACGCGGATCAAGATGCAGCCGGGCCGCGCCGCGATGGTTCCGATGATCACGCACTGCATCCTGGCGAGCCGCGCGCAGGGCCTCGAAATTCTCGACGGGCCCTATAGCGATTTTTCCAATACCGATGGCTTTGCGCTGGAATGCGCACAAGCGCGCGACCTCGGGTTCGACGGCAAGACGCTGATTCATCCGGGCCAGATCGTGGCCTGCAACGCGATCTTCACGCCGCCGGCCGAGGAGGTTGCGGAAGCGCGCAAGATCATCGCGGCGTTCGAATTGCCGGAAAACGCGGCGCGCGGCGCAATCCAGCTCGACGGGCGGATGGTGGAGCGGCTGCACGCCGAGATGGCGCGGCGCACGATTGCGATCGCGGACGCGATCGCGGCGACGGCGCAGCAATAGACCGGCAAGTTACGCTTCAGAGGCTCTGTTTGTTTCGGCTCCCGCCCGGGGTTCGGCGGCACCGATAGCAGCCGCTTGAGCAGTTGCGGTTGCACGTCCGCGGCGCCCGGTCCCTGGGTGACGTGGCGCAGCCCTGCAAGCCAGGAAAGCAGAGCGTTGCCGAAACTCCCAAAATGGTTTGTACTCGGGGAGGTTGTCCGGAGAGACCCGGTGCGTAGGAGGGGACTGATGTCGCGTTCGCCCGTCACCGCCTTGTTTGAAGGTGTTACGGACCAGGCAATATTGAGCTTTCTTAAGGTTGCCCTCACAGCACATGCGAGTTTAGCTCACTCAGACGAGGTCTGGTACCGTGGGCAGGCGAACAAGGATTGGAATCTCCTGCCGGGCTTGTTTCGCTTCAATACGGCCGCATCTCAGGAAGAACGCGCTTATCGAGAGTGGATCCGTCGCGCCGAGCTGATCGAAAAGCCCGAAGACAACGAATGGAATCACCTGTTCAACATGCAGCATTACGGCGTTCCCACACGCCTGCTCGACTGGACGGAAAGTTTCGCCGTTGCGGTCGGATTCTCGCTGGTATTCTCGAATTACGGAGAAACCTCGGTGCCCCGGGTCTTCATTTTGGATCCTCGCGCCTTGAACAAGAAGACGACCGGGCGCGACAGGGTTTTCGAAATTCCCGAGGACAAGACCATATCGTATCGGCAGACTTATCTCGAAAATCGCGGCATCATGCCGACCGGACCGGTCGCGGTCAGGCCCTCCATCTATACCTTGAGCAATCGACGCGCGGACAATCAGGCAGGCGTCTTTACAATTCACGACAATAGCGGGCAGCCGGTAGATGCTCAGAGCAGAAGCATCGTCACGTCATTTACGATTGAGAAAAAGCACGTTCCGGGCGCCCGCCTGTTTTTGAAGCTGTCCCATGTCAATCCCTACACGATATATCCGGACTTCGGTGGACTGGCTGGATATATCCGGGCAATGCTGACGAACCAGAGCAAATAGTTGGACGCGACTCAGGACGAAGGCAAACCAAACCGTTCCGCCGCCCAGGCATAGAGGCTGCCCGCAACCGGCGTCGTATTGCCGCGGCCCTTGGGTGAAATGTGCAACCCGATGATATTGGGATCGCGGATCAGCGCGGAAAAATCACCTCGTTCGAACACGCGCTTGGGTTCGGCGTGCACCGCGTAAAACGATTTCTTCGGCAGCGCATCGCGCAACGCGCCGGCTCGCCTGGCCAGCGCGGTCAGTGAGGCCGGCCCGTAGATTGCTACTCGGATATCGGACAGGCGATTTGATCCGCCACGCAGCCTTCGCAGCGCGAAGGTGAGGCGGTGGCGCAACGCCAGCCATTGCGGCGTCAGCGCCTCCTGCGCCATCAAGTTTTCGAAGGCTGCCACGATCGGGTGGCGAGGTGGCAGGTACAGCACCGAATTGCCGAGCTGGCGCGGCCGCTCCCAGGCGAAGTAGGGCTTTGCCGGATCGATCTCGACAGGTTTCAGCAGCAGCACGTCGGCGTCGAGCCACAACCCGGCGCCAAGTGCCATCAGCCGCATCCGAAAAAAATCCGAGAACTGCAGCGTAGTCCAGTCGCGCCACGATCCGTCCGGCTCTGAGGGGCGAAGCTTTTCCGAAAAGGCCTGCGGCAGGATCGCCTCGGCCTCGGCATTGCCGACGCCATCGGGTAACCCCGGCAAGGGATCGAAGCTATAGACGGTGACCTTGTGACCAACTGCTACCTGCGATCTCAGGCATATCAGCCGAAGCGTATCGAGCGGGCCGTGCCAGAAGGTGACGACCTCAGGCCGAATGCGCGTCACCCGCTCAAGGCCTCGGTCAGGCCCAGGCGCGCTCGGCCTTCGCCTTGGCCTCGTAGGCGTCGATCGACGACCTCTTTTCCATGGTGAGCCCGATATCGTCGAGACCGTTCATCAGGCAGTGCTTGCGATACGGATCGATCTCGAACTTCACCTTGCCGCCATCGGGGCCCCGGATTTCCTGATTGGCGAGGTCGATGGTCAGCGTCGCGTTGGCGCCACGCTCGGCGTCGTCGAACAATTTGTCGAGGTCTTCCTGGGTAACCCGGATCGGCAGGATGCCGTTCTTGAAGCAATTGTTGTAGAAGATGTCGCCGAACGAGGTCGAGATCACGCAGCGGATGCCGAAATCCAACAGCGCCCACGGCGCGTGCTCGCGGCTCGAGCCGCAGCCGAAATTGTCGCCGGCGACCAGCACCTTGGCATGGCGATAGGCCGGCTTGTTGAGGATGAAATCCGGGTTCTCGCTGCCGTTATCCCGGTAGCGCTGTTCGGAGAAAAGCCCCTTGCCAAGGCCGGTCCGCTTGATGGTCTTGAGGTACTGTTTCGGGATGATCATGTCGGTGTCGACATTGATGATCTTCAAGGGCGCCGCGACGCCCTCCAGCGTGGTGAACTTGTCCATCGACCGCACTTCTTGGTTGGAATGAATGTAAGAACGTAGCGGGGGAGGTTTATCGTGAATGCGGCCGGTATTAAAGGCCAAATTGCGCAATCCTAATCTGCAGCCGCCTCGATCGCCTCCATGTCGTCGTCGGATAGCCCAAAATGGTGGCCGATCTCGTGAATCAGCACGTGGCGGACGATATGGCCCAGCGCCTCGTCATGTTCGGCCCAATAGTCCAGGATCGGCCGACGGTAGAGCCAGACCATGTTGGGCAGCCGCGCGATATCCTCGTTGCTGCGAAACGGCAGGCCTACCCCCACGAACAGGCCGAGCAGGTCGAATTCGCTCTGCGCCTGCATCTCGTCCAAAACCTCGTCGGTCGGGAAATCCTCGACACGGACGATCACGCCCTCGCACAGGCCGCGAAAACCTCGAGGCAGCCGCTCGAAGATCTCGTGCGCCATGGCCTCCATCTCGGCCAACGAGGGGGCTTTCAGCGTACTCCACATGCCGCCTGTTTAGCGCGGGTCCCGCAGGACTGCATATCGGATTTATGACGAGTTGACGTGGCCTGCGAAAACGGAGACCGTGTGCTCCGATAACCGGGTCTGGATGGACGCCATGGCTTTGATCAGGACGACGGCAGTAGTGACGGCTCTCGCGGGCGTTTTTTTCTTGCCCGCGGCAGGCGCGAAAGCGCAAACCGCGCCATCCGCGATCCGTCTCGCCCAGGCCACGCCGCCGGATATGACCGCGCCGCGCCACTTTCGCAGGCCGCCAACCCGGCTCAGGGTCTATCCGCGCTATTATCGCTATGAGCAATGGCCCGCCGACGTCTATCCGCGCTACGACCCCGGCCCGAACGCGGTGCGGGAATGCAACGCCACTTACGTGCAGGAATTCCGGCCAAGCGGCACCGTCATCGTGCCGCACATGAGCTGCTATTGGCGCCCGGGCTAGACTTTCCGCGCTAGTCTTAGTGCCGTCGGACGGCGCCGATCAATCCGGCGCCGATCACCAGTGCGGAGACGCCGTAAACCAGAATAGCCATCGTGAGCTGGGTGAAGTGAGAAGCGGTGCCCGGACCTGTGCCGGGCCCTTGCGAGGCGAAAGCCGGGTTCGCCCATAGCAAGCCGGCGGCACTTGATGCGGTGCACACGAGGGCCGCCGCGCATTGCGCTAAACGAGACGTTGCCATGACGATCTCCCGTATCGAGCAATTGCAGAAGATACGGATCACAGCCTACGCCGGTTTTGAGAATTGTCGCGGCAAAAGTGGTGTGGTGGTAGACTTGCAGCCGGCGGATCGTGATCTGGGAGGCTTCAATGACGAAATGGATTGGCGGCGCCGCCTTGGCGGCGTTCATTGTGATATTCGGCGGCCACCTAGGGGCCTGTTTCACGGCGAAGGCGCACGCCGAGGTGCAAAAGCTGCACACCCAAGTCGCCACCGACCTCAGCGCGCGGCGCCGGTATCGGCATTATCACCATTATCGTTACGCCTATCGGCCTTATCATTATTATCGGCCTTATCATTATTATTACGCCCCTCCCGGTTACTACTGGTCAGAAGCGCTCTTCCCGATCGTGCCGCTCTTCGGCTACGGCTGGGATCCATACCCATATTGGTGATCGGCTGAGGATCGCTGCGGCGTAAATCCCTTCGCCAGCACCACAATCGCTTCCGCGCCGGCTTTGCGGTCCTTCGAAATTTCCAGATATTCCGGCGATTCCGCCCAGGCTTGTAACGCAGCTTCGTCGGGAAACGACATCAGCACGAGCTTGTCGCGATCCCAGTTGCCTTCCAGCACCGTTGGCTTCTCGTCGGCCGACAACAGCCTGCCGCTGAATTTTTTGAACACGTCGAAGAAGCGCGCCTGATAGCGATCATAGGCCGCGCGATCCGTCATCTTTAGTTGCACGATCAAATAGACGGTCATCGCACACTTCTCCTCGTTGTCGCACTGCGGTGTTGTCCGAAGCGCGGTGCGCATTCATGGCGCCTCCACGTCGTCATCTCTAATTTAATGTTGCGAGCGATTGCAACTGAATATGCGGGGAGCGGGCCATCGCACGGCCCTGAACGAAGGCACCCGGCCGGGCGCCTCTATCTTCTTGGGCAGGCGACCGCCATGGCGCTCAATCCCAGTTCTTGAATTTCCACGGCTTCAGCTTCCACGGCGTCAGCGTCTCCAGCCGCCACTGCGTCCATCGGTCCGGCGGCCAATGGCTCATGCGGGAGGTTTCCTTGACCTCGGTCGGCAGCACGACGCGCTCGGTGAAGCGGCGCCGGTTCTGCCGCGTCGCCTCGCTGATGATATCGACGAATTCGGGCTTGTCGGCCATCACTGGCTCCCTCGCGAGGCGTTAAACCTTTCGCAAGGACCAGTGTGCGCCCCACCACTTAACGAGACGTTTCCAAAACGCTTCGAGCTTGAGGCAAGGCAGGGTCTTTTATTTTGATCCTATCGCCACTCCCGGACGTCGACAAAATGCCCGGCGATCGCGGCGGCCGCGGCCATCGCCGGCGAGACGAGATGGGTGCGGCCCTTAAAGCCTTGGCGGCCCTCGAAATTGCGGTTCGAGGTCGAGGCGCAGCGTTCTTGCGGCAATAATTTGTCGGGGTTCATCGCGAGACACATCGAGCAGCCCGGCTCGCGCCACTCGAAGCCGGCCTTGACGAAGATCTTGTCCAGCCCCTCGGCCTCCGCTTGCTCTTTCACGATGCCTGAGCCCGGCACGATCATCGCATTGACATTGGCGTTGACGGTCTTGCCCTCGGCGATCTTGGCCGCGGCGCGCAAATCCTCGATCCGGCCGTTGGTGCAGGAGCCGATGAAGACGCGGTCGAGCTTGATGTCGGTGATCTTGGTGCCGGCTTTCAGGCCCATGTAATTCAGCGCCCGATGCTTTGAGAGGCGCTTCGCTTCATCCTCGATCTTGTCGGGATCGGGCACGAAGCCGGTGATCGATACGACGTCCTCCGGCGAGGTGCCCCAGGTCACGATCGGCGGCAGCTTTGCTGCGTCGAGCCTGATCTCGTGATCGAAATGCGCAGCCTCGTCGGAACGCAGCGTTTCCCAATAACGCATCGCCGCGTCCCACGCCTCGCCCTTCGGCGATTTCGGCCGTCCGCGCAGGAAATCGAACGCCTTTTCATCCGGCGCAACCAGGCCAGCGCGCGCGCCGCCCTCGATCGACATGTTGCAGACGGTCATGCGGCCTTCCATCGACAGCGAACGGATCGCCTCGCCGGCATATTCCAGCACATAGCCGGTGCCACCGGCGGTGCCGATCTCGCCGATGATGGCTAAGATGATGTCCTTGCCGGTGACGCCTTCGGGAAGTTTGCCGTCGACGACGGCGCGCATGTTCTTGGCTTTCTTCTGGATCAGCGTTTGGGTTGCCAGCACATGCTCGACTTCCGAGGTGCCGATGCCGTGCGCCAGCGCGCCGAACGCGCCGTGGGTCGAGGTGTGGCTGTCGCCGCAGACGATGGTGGTGCCGGGCAAGGTAAAACCCTGCTCGGGGCCGATCACGTGGACGATGCCCTGCCGCTTGTCGAACTCGCTAAAATATTCGATGCCGAATTCGCGGGCGTTCTCCGCCATCACCCGCATCTGCTCGATGCTTTCCGGATCGGGATTGGGCTTTGAGCGGTCGGTGGTCGGGATGTTGTGATCGACCACCGCGAGCGTCTTTTCGGGCGCGCGCACCTTGCGGCCCGTGGCGCGCAGGCCTTCGAAGGCCTGCGGCGAAGTCACCTCATGGACCAGATGGCGGTCGATATAGATCAGGCAGGTGCCGTCATCGGCCTCGTGAACGAGGTGGTCGTTCCAGATCTTGTCGTACAGTGTGGTCGGTTTGGACATGAGCGTAAGCTCCAAGGAAAATTCTGCTTTGAATGTTAGCGGCGAATAGGCGCGACGAAAACGAAAGGTCGGCGCCGCGTCACAGCGCGCGAATAAGTTCCGATGTCGCGGAGGTCGCAAACCGTCCGAAGAAGCGGCCAGGCAGACGCGAGCGATCGTCGATCACGATCGGTGCGACGCGCCGGCACGCGATGCTGGTCTGATCCGTAACCATTTCGAGCCTTATAGCACATAGGCTTAGGCGCGGAAGCGCGAGATGCAATGACGGCCTGCCGCAACAAAAAAGCGCGGGGTGTGCGCCCCCGCGCCTTTCGTCAAATCCCCAAGGAGTTGGCAATTACTCGCCGACGGCGGCAGCGCGGTCCTTCTCGGCCACGCGGTCCTGCTTCTCGACGATTCGGGCCGACTTGCCGCGCAGATTGCGCAGATAGTACAGCTTGGCCCGGCGGACCTTGCCGCGGCGCACCACCTTGATCGAGTCGATCATCGGCGACAGCACCGGGAACACGCGCTCCACGCCTTCGCCGTAGGAGATCTTGCGCACGGTAAAGCTTTCGTTGAGCCCGCCGCCGGAGCGGCCGATGCAGACGCCTTCATAGGCTTGCACGCGGGTGCGATCGCCCTCCACCACCTTGACGTTGACGATCAGGGTATCGCCGGGCGCGAAGTCCGGAATCGCTTTGCTCGCGGACAGCTTTTCGAATTGCTCTTTTTCGAGCTGCTGAATGAGGTTCATTGAAATCTCCATCGGCGGCGCGCCCAGCCGATGCGGTCTGCGCTTGATCCTGCCGTCACTTCGCGGAATTGGCGCTCGTATAAGGCAAAGGCGGGCGCTTGTCACCCGTCTGTCGTGTTTTTTGGCAGCTTTTGGCCACCTCTGGCGGCCCACAGATCCGGCCGCCGCGCCCGCGTCAGGGCCTCGGCCTCCGCTTTGCGCCAGGCGGCGATCTTGGCATGGTCCCCGGAAGTAAGGATTTCCGGGATGAGTCGGCCCTCGAAAACCTGCGGGCGGGTGTATTGGGGGTATTCCAGTAACCCATCGGAAAAGCTCTCGTCCGTGCCCGATCCCTGGCTCCCCATCACCCCGGGCAGCAGCCGAACGCAGGCGTCGATCAGCGCTAAGGCTGCGAGTTCGCCGCCCGAAAGCACGTAATCGCCGATCGATACCTCATCGAGGCCCCGGGCCTCGATGACCCGCTGATCGACCCCCTCGAACCGGCCGCAGACGATCAGGGGCCCATGTCCTTTGGCGAGTTCCGCAACGGCGGACTGGGTCAATGGCCGACCCCGCGGGCTCATCAGAAGGCGCGGGCGATCCTTGAGGCTCGCAGGCGCCGCGTCGGCCGCATCGATCGCAGCCGCCAGCACGTCGGCGCGTAGCACCATGCCCGGGCCGCCGCCGGCCGGCGTGTCATCGACGCTGCGGTGTCGGTCAGTGGCCGAGTCCCTGATGTCCCGCGCCTCCAGCACCCACAGGCCCGAAGCCAGCGCCTTGCCGGCCAGGCTGACGCCGAGCGGCCCCGGAAACATCTCCGGAAACAGGGTGAGCACGGTCGCGCGCCAGATCGTCGGATTGCAGCTCATCGGCCGTTATTACGGCACCACGGCCGTTAGATCGAGGCCTTGCATCAACGCGGCCGCCTCGACCGCCCGCCGGAAGTCGGCGAGCGTAAAGCTCGTCACGACGATTTTTTTGAGATCGAGCAGGCCATCGGCGGCCAGCGTAGCAAGCTGGCCCGGCGCGGTCCGCTCATACATGAACTGGCCGACGACCTCCCAGTCGTTCGCCAGCATCTCGCGGAATGAAAGCTCAAGCGGCACCTCAGCACTGCCCATCAGCACCAGGCGGCCGCCGCGCTTCAACGCGCGCAGGCTCGACAACGTTGTCGAGGTGCTTTTGGCGGCACCCAGCAAATCCAGCGCGACATCAGCGCCGCCACCCGCGGCATGGCGGATGATCGCAAGATCTTTCGCTGCATCGCCGGTGACGACAGCGGGAATCACGCGCGGGCCGAATGCTTCGCGCAAACGTTCCAGCGCCTCGCGCTTGCGTCCGACCGCGACCACGCGTGCGGCGCCGATTGCGACCGCCAGCATCACCGCGCCCGAACCGAAATAGCCGGTGGCGCCGGTGACGATGATGGTGTGGCCGCCGCGCAAGCCGCTGCGTTGCAAGCCGCCGAACGGTACGATCAGTTTGGCCAATCCGATCAGTTCGGTCGCGGGTCTATCATCGAGCCCGGCCAGCGGCGTGACGCAGGCTGCGGGCCAATGCGCGATCTCGGCAAATACGCCGTCGCGCCAGCGCATCTGCATCGCGAGCGCCGCTGGCGTGGTCACGGTGGCAGTCAGCCCGATCAAAATTTGCGGCGGCTCCGGATCGGGCACGTCGCCGCGCAAATGCGGGCTTAGGAAAACGCGGTCGCCGCCTCTGACATGGCCGACATTGTCGCCGGCCGCGATCACCCGCGCGATCGCATTGGTGCCTGGCACGAACGGCATCGGCGGTAGGCTATAGGGCACCGAGCCCGACAGCACCCGGCCCATATAGGACAAGACCATGCCGGCTTCGATTCGCACGAGCACGCCATCGGTCGCTGGCTGTGGCGTTTCGACATCCTCGAAGCGTAGGTCGTTATGCGCGTGCAACCGCCAGGCTTTGTGGGTGTTCATTACCGTCCCTCCGATCGCTACCACTCAGGTAGCGCGGATGGAGCTAAACACAATCGGGCAGTCTTATTTCTTGCGGCCGTATTCGATAAGCTCGATGGTGTTATTGACCACCAAATGCTTGTCCGCCCGGGTCACCAAGATGCGCTTGACCCAATGATCGATCGCCGGCGCGTACCAGGTCTGCTGCGTGATTTCCACTTTGCGGGTCGGATCCTTGGTCGGATGCCTGGAGGCGACTGTTTCAATCTTGAACGTGTCGAACGTACCTGCCTTGGTCGTGATGGTCTCCTGCCCGACGACTTTGGATTGGCCGGTCTGCTTCCAAATATTGCCGTTGTCTCCGTTGACGTTGTCGCCCGCAAAACTCCAGTTCGCGCCGACTTTCAATGGCGAGGTGATTCCCGAGCCTTCATGCGGCCGGTATTTCCATGGCGCTGAGCTTTTTAGATTCCAGGACCGGTCATAAACATTCAGCCCATCGGTCTCCTTGCCAGCAATGTTATAACGCACGCTGATTTCGCTTGATGATACCTCGGTGACAACGTTGGTGCGGGTCGCGGTGACCTTTCCGCTGATTTCGTCCCGCACTTCATAAGTCCAGAAGTCACCCGGCAGCGGCTCTTCCATTGCGAGGACTGGCTTTGCGGCATCGGCTGAAGTTGGTGACGGAGCCGTTGCACCGCTCGGTGACTGCGCCCATGCGCTGCCGGCCAGCAAGAAAATCGCTCCCACGACCGCGTAACGACACATCAATCTTCCCCGATACTTGCTTGCTTTCGTTCGTAGTCACTGGCTAGCGGCGACCATATTCAATCAGCTCATGCGAAACATTCTCGCGGACTTTGCCTTCCGACCGGCTGACGAAAGTGCGCTTCGCCCAATGATCGATCGCCGGCACGTACCAGGTCTGTTGTTCGATCTGAACCTTCTTGGTCGGGTCGTTCGTGTTTTGTAGCTGGATGGATGTCACGATCTTGAAAGCCTCAAACGTGCCCGCCTGAGTGGTAACGCTTTCGGTTGCAGTCACCTTGGAGGTGCTGGAGCGCTTCCAGCTAAAGCCACCAGTCCTGTTTGTGTCGGTGGCCTTGATGGACCAGGCCTTTCCGACTGCAAGTGGTGGTTGGATGCCGGTGCCATCATTTGGCGCGTATCGCCAATCGCCGCTATCAACGAAGTTCCAGGAACGATCGAGAGTCTGGAATCCGAAATTGGGTTTGCCGAGAAACGTAAGCCTCATGCCGATCTCTTTGGCCGATACATCCGTCACAGTGTTGGTGATAGTCGACCTGAGTTCGCCGGCGATTTGGTCCCGAACCTCGTAGGTCCAGTGATCGCCGGTCTGCACGTCTTCCATAGGCTCCGGGCTGTTCGTCGTTTCGACCGCCGGGGCGGATGCCGCTGGAGGTGGCGGGCTGGGTGGCGTCTGTGCGGGCAGGGAGCCCGCAGTGGCAAGCAGGCTGATGGTTGCAAGAAGACCGCGGTACAACATATGCGTCTCACGGATGGATGCTGACTGGAAGTACTGCAACCAGAGCGTCCGCGATCGAAAAAGCAAACGCAAGTAAAAGAAATTTGTGTTCCGGCGACGGCCAGGTCATCGTCCCGTCGTCAGCTTGACGATTCGCTGTCGCCCTCGATCTCGCCGGGTAGTTCGATCACCACGCGGCCGCCGGAAAGGTCGACGGTAGGCACCACGGCGTTGCTGAACGGCAGCAGCATGGTGGCACCATGCGGCGGCGCGATCTCGATGATATCACCGGCGCCGAAATTGTGGATCGCGACCACGCGGCCGAGCGGCGCGTCGGAAATGGTGACCGCGGTGAGCCCGATCAAATCGGCATGGTAAAATTCATCTTCGTCGGTCGCAGGCAGCTTTTCGCGCGGGATATAAAGCTCGATGCCGTTGAGGCGCTCGGCCTCGTCGCGCGTGGTGACGCCTTTGAACGTCGCGACCAGATGGTCCTTGGCCTGGCGGGCATGCGTCACCTCGAACTGGCGCGCGCCGTCTTTTGTCCGAAGCGGCCCGTAAGCCTTCACGGCCAACGGGTCTTGCGTAAAAGTCCACAGTTTGACCTCGCCGCGCACGCCATGCGCGGCGCCGATCCGGGCGACGCAAATCGGCGCTGTCACCGTGCGCCCGGCGCTTACGCCGTCTTGGCGGCGGCTTCGGCCTGCGCCTTGCGCTCCTTGCGCGGCACGGCCTTTTCCGGATTCTTGCGCGGGGTGCGCTTCGCGACACCGGCGGCGTCGAGGAAACGCATGACGCGATCGGACGGCTGCGCGCCCTTGGCGAGCCAGGACTTGACCTTGTCCATGTCGAGCTTCAGCCGCGCCTCGTTGTCCTTTGGCAGCAGCGGATTGAAATGGCCGAGCCGCTCGATGAAGCGGCCGTCGCGCGGAAAGCGCGAATCGGCGGCGACGACGTGATAGACCGGGCGTTTCTTGGTGCCTGCGCGAGCAAGGCGGATAACAACTGGCATTTAGTTCTCCTGATGAGTTGATTGCATTGGATTTAACTAGCTCGTCATTCCGGGGCGCGAGCCAACGGGTCCGGCCGTTGGCCGGCCCGATGACAGGCTCCGCGAGCGAGCCCGGAATCCATAACCATGATCGCGCGTGCGGCTTGCCGCATTCGCGAAAAACATAGAGGCGCGCTTGGCCCTGTTAGTTGCGCGAATGGTCCAAGGGCCAAGCGCGCCGGGGGTATGGATTCCGGGCCCGCGCGAAACCGCGCGTCCCGGAATGACGAGGGGAGAGACTTTCTTCATTTCTTCTTCCCCGGAAAACCGCCGAGGCCCGGCAAGTTTGGCTTGCCGGAAAGCCCGGTGAGCCCGGGCAGATTCGGTAGGCCTTGGCGCAGGCCCGGCGGAAGATCTTTCGGCAGGTTCGGCAGACCGCCCGGCATGCCACCGCCCTGCAGCTTCTCCGACATCGCCTTCAGCTGCTCCGGCGACGGCGATGGCGTGCCGCCGCCAAAGCCCATCGCCTGCGCGATGCCGGCCATCGGGCCGCGCTTGCCCGAACCCATGGCCTTCATCATGTCGGCCATGTTCCGGTGCATCTTGAGGAGCTTGTTGACATCCTCGACCTTGACGCCGGAGCCGGCGGCGATCCGCTTCTTGCGGCTGGCTTTCAGGATGTCCGGATTGCGGCGCTCCTGCCGCGTCATCGAATCGATCACCGCGACCTGGCGCTTTAAAATCTTGTCGTCGATCCCGGCGTTGGCGATCTGGTTTTTCATTTTTGCGATGCCGGGCATCATGCCCATCAGCCCCGAGATGCCGCCCATGTTCGCCATCTGCAGCAATTGCTCGCGCATATCGGCCAGGTCGAACTGGCCCTTGCGCATTTTCTCCGCGACGCGCGCGGCCTTTTCGGCATCGATATTGGCGGCGGCTTTCTCGACCAGCGATACCACGTCGCCCATGCCAAGAATGCGCCCGGCGATCCGGCTGGGGTGAAAGTCCTCCAGCGCGTCGGTCTTTTCACCGGTACCGATCAGCTTGATCGGCTTTCCCGTGACCGCGCGCATCGACAGCGCAGCACCGCCGCGGCCATCGCCATCGACGCGCGTCAGCACGATGCCGGTGAGGCCGACGCGCTGGTCGAAGGCGCGGGCGAGGTTGACCGCGTCCTGGCCGGTCAGGGAATCCGCAACCAGCAGCACCTCATGCGGATTGGCGGTCGATTTGATCGCGGCCGCCTCCGCCATCATCTCTTCGTCGAGCGTGGTGCGGCCGGCGGTGTCGAGCAGCACCACGTCGTAGCCGCCGAGCTTGCCGGCTTCCAGCGCGCGCTTGGCGATCTGCGGCGGCTGCTGGCCGACCACGATCGGCAGCGTCGGAATATCCAGGTCGCGCCCGAGCACGGCGAGCTGTTCCATCGCCGCCGGACGATAGATGTCGAGCGAAGCCATCAGCACCTTGCGCTTGTCGCGCTGGGTCAGCCGCCGCGCCAATTTTGCGGTCGTGGTGGTTTTGCCGGAGCCCTGCAGGCCGACCATCATGATCGCGACCGGCGGCACTGCGTTGAGGTCGATGGTCTCGCCTTCGGAGCCCAGCGTTGCGATCAGTTCGTCATGGACGATCTTGACCACCATCTGGCCGGGGGTGACCGACTTCACCACAGTGGCGCCGACCGCCTGCTCGCGGACCCGCTCGGTGAAGCTTCGGACGACGTCGAGCGAGACGTCGGCCTCGAGCAGCGCGCGGCGCACCTCGCGCATTGCGGCGTCGACGTCGGCCTCCGACAGCGAACCACGCCCCGTCAGCCGATCGAGAATGCCACCGAGCTTTTCCGACAGATTGTCGAACAATGCCGTTGTCCTTTGTCCTGCGTGTTGCAGGCGCTGGGTCGCTCACCACCGTCATACCCCGCGAAAGCGGGGTATCCAGTACTCCGCAGCTTCTCGATTCAAAGCGAGCCGCTCTGGGATACTGGATCACCCGCTTTCGCGGGTGATGACGACCTTTTGTATCTCGGCACGATGCCAAGACGATGTTCCAAACACTTTCGCGCCCGAGGGCGCATCGCGCTGTCGGGCGTTAGCCTCCGGCCTCGAGGGGCTGGGCGGCGGGTCGAAAAGATAAGTCTTTCCGATGAACGGTCGGGGTTAAACCCTCGCAAGCCCCGAAAGTCAAGGAAACTTGCGCAAAAGCGCCGCTTTCGTGAGGTTCAAGCGACCTGCCGGCCCTTGCTGAAATCACTGTTTTGAGGCCAATCGGGTCATGAAAATCACCCGCCGCCATGTGCTGGCGTTGCTGGCAGGAAGTGCCGCGGCCATTGGCGTGCCGTCGATCTGGTTACCCCGCATGAAGACCTATTCCGGGCCTCCGTCCGACCATTTCGACGGGCTGCATTTCTTCGATCCCGATGGTTCGCCGCCGAAATCGATCGCACAGCTGTTGCGCTGGCAGCTCGGCAGCGCCCGGCAGCGCGCCGCCTGGCCGGAGTGGGTTGCGAGCCCGTTTGCCGATACGCCGCCTCCAACCGTCAGCGGTGAGAAGGTGCGGCTGTCTTTCATTGGACATGCGAGCTGGCTGATCCAGACGTCAGGTCTGAACATCCTGGTCGATCCGGTGTGGTCAATGCGCGCCTCGCCTTTCGCTTTCGCCGGACCCAAACGCCACAACGATCCCGGCATCGCGTTCGACACGCTGCCGAAGATCGATGTCGTGCTGGTATCGCACGGTCATTACGATCATCTCGATGTCGCAACGCTCTCGAAGCTGGCCGCGAAATTCTCACCTCGCGTGATCACGCCACTCGGCAACGACGTCACCATGCGCGCCGCCGACGTCGCGATCAAAGCCGAAGGGTTTGACTGGAAAGACCGCGTGGAGCTCGCAGGCGGTGCAGCGGTGACGCTGGTGCCGACCCGGCACTGGTCGGCGCGCGGCCTGTTCGACCGCAACAAGGCGCTCTGGGCGAGCTTTGTCCTGGAAACCCCCGCAGGCAAGCTCTACATCGTCTGCGATTCCGGCTACGGCGATGGCAAGCACTTTCGCAGTGTCGCGCAAGCGCACGGCCGGCTCCGGCTCGCGATCCTCCCGATCGGCGCCTATGAGCCGCGCTGGTTCATGCGCGACCAGCACATGAATCCCTCGGACGCGGTGAAGGCGCTGGCCGATTGCGGCGCGCAACAGGCTCTCGCTCATCACCACGGCACGTTCCAGCTCACCGATGAAGCGATCGACGCGCCGGCGATCGCGCTAGGCGAGGCGCTAGACGACGCAAAAATCCCGCGTGAAAAATTTGCGGTGCTGAAGCCGGGACAGGTGGTGGAGATCTAATTCGTCGTCCCGGCCAAGCATTCCGTGCCCCGGATGCTGCGCAGCACGAAGTGTTGCGCTGCTGAGCCGGGGCCCATGTTGGCCTGTGAAGGTTGTAGGTCCCGGCTTTGCGGAGCAGCGCAAGGGCGCTGCACCGCGTCCGGGACACGAGAGCTCGCTATTGCCCCGCCTTGATCGCCCAGGACACGTTCACCGTCACCGAAAGCGTCTCTTCGCCCTGCGCCACCGGCGCTGCCATCTCTGCGACCATCTTCGCGCGAAATACCTGGCGGGGCGCGGCGCCTTCTTCCGAAATGCTGAGCGGCGCGCCGAGCGTGGCGCCGGCGGCCTTGGCGTAGATCTCCGCTTTGCGGCGGGCATCGGCCACCGCCCGCGTGCGGGCGTCGTCCAAGAGTTGCGAGGCCTGCGAGACCATGAAGTTGATGCCGCCGATGTCGTTGGCGCCGGCGCCGACCAGCGTGTCGATTACGTTTGCAACCTTGGTGACGTCGCGCACTCGGATGGTGACGCGGTTGCTGGCGCGATAACCGACGACCGGCGAAGGTCCCTGGCGGTTCGGCGGATATTGCGGCTGCAATGACAGCCGCGAGGTCTGATAGTCCTTCTGTTCGATGCCGGCGCTCTTCAGCGCCAACAGCACCTTGCTCATCGCCGCGCTGTTGGCGTCGGACGCCTCGCGCGCGGTCTTGGCATCCGATGTCACGCCGGCGTCGACTTGTGCCAGATCCGGCGGCACCGACACGATGGCCTCGCCGGTGACGGAGATGGCGGACGGAAAATCGGCCTGGCTTTGCGCCCGCGCGGGCGCAGCCAGCAGCGTGGCGGCGACAGCAGCGGCAACGATCGAGCCAAGACGCGCCATTCCTTTCATTTCAGCGGCACGTAGACGTTGATCACGAGCTTGTCCTCCGCCGTCGTCAGGGGGTCGGTGAAATATTCCTCGATGAAGGTGTCCTTTGCCTCGAGTTTCTTGTCGTCGAGGTGATTGGTGATCGCCTCGTAGGTATTGTCCATATTGTCGTAGGAACCGCGATGGACAAATTTGAGCGCCTTGCCCTCCGGCGATTTGCCGATGCTCATGTCCTTGGTCAGGTTCTTCGGGTCCTGCTCGACCGGAATTTCCGCCAGATATGTGAAGCCGGTATCGTCGGTCGAGGTATAGACGATCATCGAGTTGCCTGATCGCTTGATGCCCTGCTTCTCCAGGAATGTTGACAGCGCCTTGAAGGAATCGGTCAGGGTATCGAATGCCGAATCCCAATTGGCGGTGCCCTTGACGATCACCACCTTCTTTGGCTCGAGCGTAATTTCTTCGCCAAAGGGATCGGCGGTCTGGACCGGGGCGGCGGCGGGCGGCGGCGCCGTGGCTGCCGGCGGGGTGACGGGAGCGGGGGTCGCGCCAGGTGCCGGGGTTGCCGTTTGCGCGGGAGCAGGGGTCGTGGCGGGCGCTGGCGTTGCCGCGGGCGCCGGCGGGCTTGCAGCCGGCGACGGGGACTGCGCCAGCGCGCCAGAAAATCCCAGCCAGATCGCGGCGGCCGGGATCAACGCGATTATGGCAAGGCGGTGAAGCAAGGGGCGATTCATCCAGTATTCTCCGTGGCCTTGGGTGGCCTTTGTTCAGTGTTCCGGGCTGCGTCAGATTACCACGCAAGGCGCACCTCCGTCCCATGACAGATCGGTCATCTGCCCCGCGGGCTAGGCAACGCGCCTTCATTCGCCATATAAGCTGGCATAAATCGGGATATTTCATGAGCGCGCTGGCCAACCACGCATTCGCCAA
>Ga0210408_10002472_pt1 | contig 17943 bp, 16 predicted proteins | sample IncBWH4MmetaG_FD_155471 | JGI IMG/M metagenome (GOLD analysis project Ga0210408, IMG submission 155471) | Forest soil microbial communities from Barre Woods Harvard Forest LTER site, Petersham, Massachusetts, United States - Inc-BW-H-4-M | ecosystem: Environmental > Terrestrial > Soil >...
GCCGGTCTCAACGACGTTGCTGACGTTCGGGCTTGCGGCGGCGGGAGCGGTGGCGTTCTTCAAGCTGCCGGTCTCGCCGCTGCCGCAGGTGGATTTTCCGACCATTTCGGTACAGGCGACGTTGCCGGGCGCAAGCCCGCAGGACGTCGCGACCACGGTCGCAAGCCCGCTCGAACGTCATCTCGGCCAGATTGCCGACGTCACCGAGATGACCTCCTCCAGCACGGTGGGCTCTACGCGGATTACGCTGCAGTTCGGCCTGAACCGCGACATCAACGGCGCGGCACGCGACGTGCAGGCCGCGATCAACGCGGCCCGCGCCGACCTTCCGACCAGCCTGCGCTCCAACCCGACCTACCGCAAAGTCAATCCGGCTGACGCGCCGATCCTGGTCCTCACGCTGACGTCCGACACGCTGACCCGCGGCGATCTCTACGACGCGGCCTCAACCGTGCTGGCCCAGAAGCTGTCGCAGGTCGAGGGGATCGGCGAAGTCGCCGTAAGCGGCAGCTCGCTGCCCGCCGTCAGGGTCGATCTGATCCCGCAGGCGCTCTACAAATACGGCATCGGTCTTGAGGACGTGCGGGCCGCGCTTGCGAGCGCCAATGCGCACAGCCCGAAGGGCGGGATCGACGTCGGAGACCAGCGTTACCAGATCTACGCCAACGACCAGGCCAACAAGGCCGTCGACTACCAATCGCTGATTGTCGCTTACCGGAACGGCGCGGCGGTGCATCTGGCCGATGTCGGCGAGGTCACCGATGGCGTCGAGAATCTCCGCAACGCCGGGCTTGCCAACGGCAAGCCGGCGATCCTGATCATCCTGTACCGCCAGCCAGGCGCCAACATCATCTCGACCGTCGACAACGTCAAGGCGTTGCTGCCGCAGCTAAAGGCATCGATTTCTCCGGCGATCGACGTGGCATTGGGCGTCGACCGCTCGACCACGATCCGCACCTCGCTGCGCGACGTCGAGCGCACCCTTGTCCTCGCCGTGCTGCTGGTGATCATCGTCGTCTTCGCCTTCTTGAGAAACCTGCGCGCGACATTCATCCCCGTCGTCGCGGTCTCGGTATCGCTGGTCGCCACGTTCGGCGTCATGTATCTGATCGGCTACAGTCTTGATAATCTGTCGCTGATGGCGCTGACCGTCGCGACCGGTTTCGTGGTCGATGATGCCATCGTAGTCTTGGAAAACGTCACCCGCTACATCGAGGACGGGCAGTCACCGCTTGAAGCAGCGCTCAAGGGCGCCAACGAGGTCGGCTTCACCGTGCTCTCGATGAGCATCTCGCTGATTGCCGTCTTCATCCCGATCCTGCTGATGGGCGGCATCGTCGGCCGCCTGTTCCGCGAATTTGCGATGGTGATTTCGATATCGATCCTGATCTCGCTTGCGGTCTCGCTGGCAACGACGCCGATGATGTGTGCCGTGCTGCTGAAGAGCCATACCGGCGAACGGCACGGCAGGCTCTATCGGGCCAGCGAGCGCTTCTTCGAGGCGATGCTGGATTTCTACCGGCGCACCCTGACGTCGGCGCTCGAGCACCCGCGATCGGTGATGCTGATCCTTGCCGCGGTGCTGGGCCTCAATTTCTATCTCTACAACATCATCCCCAAGGGTTTCTTTCCGCAGCAGGACACCGGGCGGATCGTCGGCATCATCCAGGCCGACCAGAGCATCTCGTTTCAACTGATGCAGCAGAAGCTGGCGCAGTTCGTCACCATCATCAAGAAGGATCCCGCGGTCGATACCGTTGTCGGCTTCACCGGCGGTGGCCAGACCAATTCCGGCTTCATGTTCATGTCGTTAGTGCCGCCCAACGAACGGCACATCTCCGCCGATGGCGTCATCGCGCGGCTGCGGCGCGAGATGGCGGTGGTACCCGGGGCGACGCTGTTCCTGCAATCGGTGCAGGACATCCGCGTCGGCGGCCGGGCCAGCAACGCGCAATATCAGTACACGTTGCAAGGCAACTCGTTCGAAGAGCTCAATGAATGGTCGCCGAAGATCGCAGCCGCCCTGCAAGGCGACCCGAATCTCGCCGACGTCAACAGCGACCAGCAGAACAAGGGGCTCGAATCCGACCTGGTGATCGACCGTGACGCCGCGGCGCAGCTCGGCGTCACCGTCAGCCAGATCGACAACACGCTCTACGATGCCTTCGGCCAGCGCCAGGTTTCCACCATCTACGTCGCGCGCAACCAGTATCACGTGATCATGGAGGTGGCGCCGCGCTACTGGCAAAACCCCGAGACGCTGAAGGATGTCTACGTCTCGACCTCCGGCGGTTCGGTCGGCGGCTCGCAGGCGACCAATGCGGTGGCAGGCACAGTAGCGACCAGCTCAAAATCGCCCGCGGCAACCTCCGCCAACGCGCAGGCGGCGCGCAATCTTGCCACCAACTCGATCGGCGCAACCGGCAAGGGCATCGCCTCGACGGGGTCCGCGGTCAGCACCAAGCAGGAGACCATGATCCCGCTCTCGGCCGTCGCCCGCTTTACCCAGGGCGCGACCCCGCTCGGGGTCAATCATCAGGGGCTATTGGTCGCCAGCACCATCTCGTTCAATCTGCCGGCGAACGTCTCGCTGAGCACCGCGGTCGCCAGCATCGAGGCAACCATGAACCGGATCGGCGTGCCCGCGACGATCCGCGGCACCTTCCAGGGCACGGCGAAGGCGTTCCAGGATTCGCTGAGCAATCAGCCGTTCCTGATTCTCGCGGCGCTGGTCACGATCTACATCGTGCTCGGCGTGCTCTACGAAAGCTATGTTCATCCGCTGACGATCCTTTCCACGCTGCCGTCCGCCGGCGTCGGCGCGCTGCTGGCGCTGATGGCGTTCAATACCGAATTCAGCATCATGGCGCTGATCGGGGTCATCCTCCTGATCGGCATCGTCAAGAAGAACGCGATCATGATGATCGATTTCGCACTCGAGGCCGAGCGAAGGCGCGGCATGAGCCCGCTCGATGCGATCCGCGAGGCGTGCCTGCTCCGCTTCCGGCCGATCATGATGACGACCATGGCCGCCATGCTCGGCGCGCTTCCGCTCGCCCTCGGTCTGGGCGAGGGCGGAGAGCTTCGCCAGCCGCTCGGCATTGCAATCGTCGGAGGTCTGATCCTGAGCCAGATGCTGACGCTTTATTCGACACCTGTGATCTATTTGTATCTAGACAGGTTCCGCCTCTGGAGCCAACGTCTCCGAGGTGGCGGCGCGGCACCGCATACGCCCGGGCCTTCACTGCAACCGGGCGAGTAAATGCCGACAATTACGTCAGTTCTGTCCTTTCGGCGAAGCCGGGCCCATGCCCGCATCAAGGGCCCGCGCGCGACACTTTCCGGCAAATGGCGCGGCGTTGCCGCGCTCGCGGCGTTGGCCCTCAGCCCCGTCCTGTCCGGCTGCATCCTCGGATCGGAGCGGCCGGAACTCAATCTCGACATGTCCGATACCTACCGCACAGCGCCCAGAGGCAATGCCGATGCGGCCGTGCCGGTGCTCGACTGGTGGCGCGGCTTCCGCTCCAGCGAATTGACCACGCTGATGGAAGCAGCCCAAATCTACAATCTCGACATCGCGGTCGCGCTCGCCCAGATCGTGCAGGCCGACGCGCTGGTCGGCGTGTCCGGCGCGCCGCTTTTGCCGTCGCTGACGGGAAATGCGAGCGCCGAACGGCAGAAGCAGAGCGGCGCCAATACGATCAGCAGCGGCCAGGGCTTCGGCGGTGCGACCTTCAATACTTTCCAGACCGGACTGACCGCGAGCTACATGCTCGATTTTTGGGGCAAGAATCGCGCGGCGCTCTATGCCGCGGAAGAGAACGCGACTGTCTCAAGGTACAATCGCGAGGTCGTCACGCTGACGACGGTCGTCACCGTTGCCAATACCTATTTCCAGATCCTGGCGGCCCAGGATGAGATACGTGTTACCCGACAGAATCTGGCGGCGGCCGAGCGCATTCTCGGTCTCATCAGGAACCAGTTCAACGGCGGCACGGCATCGCAGCTCGATTTGTCCCAGCAGGAAGCGCTGGTGGCGATCCAGCGCGCCGCTATTCCTCCGCTCGAAGTCACGCTGGCGCAGAACATCGATGCGCTTGCCTTGTTGGTCGCACGTGCGCCGGCGAATTTCGCGGTGCGTGGCGGATCGACCCGGCAGATCGTGGTGCCGCACGTAACCCCCGGCCTGCCGTCGGAACTGCTCTATCAGCGGCCGGACATCCGCCAGGCCGAGGCTCAGCTCGCCTCCTCCAATTTCAGCGTCGAAGCCGCGCGCGCCGCGTTCTTTCCGCAGATCTCGCTGACGGGCACCACCGGTTTCCAGAGTGCGGCACTGGCGTCGTTGTTCACGCCGGGCGCATGGTTCTACACGCTCACGGCGTCGCTGACCCAGCCGATCTTCGACGGCTTCCTGCTGGAGAGCCAATTGAAGCAGGCGAAAGGCGTGCAGCTGCAAAATCTGCAGGCCTACCGCAAGGCCGTGCTTTCCGCATTCTCCGACGTCGAGAAAGCGCTGATCGCCCTGCAAAAATTCACCCTTCAGGAACGTCTGCAAAATGACGTTGTAACCGCTTCCCGCAAGGCATTCGACGTCGCGGAAACGCAATTGCGCGGCGGCACCGTCAACCTCATCACGGTGCTGCAGACGCAACAGACGCTGTTCACGGCGGAGAACAATCTGGTGCTGGTCCGGCTGAACAAGCTTTTGGCCGCGAGCAGCCTGTTCCAGGCACTGGGCGGCGGCTGGACGCCAAGCGGCACGCTGGTGTCGTTGCAACAATGAAACTGGAGCGACGTTTGAGAAGCCCGATCTTGACCATGGCAGTGACGTTGATGCTGGCGATCGCGGGCGCCGCGCATGCACAGCAGGCCGTCATTGCCGATCCAAACCGCATCCCGCTGACGTTCGGCATGAATGCCGAACAAGCCTCGTTCGCGCTGGGCGTGCCGTTGAATTACGTGCGCGGCCGCCCCGGCGATGAGCTTTTTCTCGCTCTTCCAAACGTCAAAGGCGTGACATTGTCGTACCGAAGCGACGGGCTTTATCTGCAGTTCCGAAGGGGAAAGCTGACGGGCTGGAAAGGCGATTGGGGAACGATCCGGCCTTGATGCGATGGGGAGCGCCAACATGATCACATTGCGACATGCGATAGCGGCCGCGACTGTCTTCGCCTGCCTGCTTGTTTCCCTGGCGGCGACGCCGGCCTCGGCCGGGGATTACCGCGTTCTGCGCTACGGCAACACCAGCGGCTGGTATTATGACGGCCGAGACGATGACCGCGACTTCCCCACCAACGGCTTCTTCCCAGGCAATTTCGCAGCCGATCCCTCAAGCGCCTGGATCGGCGCCGCCGGGCTGTTCGGCAGCAATCCCTGGCGCTCCGCCACGCCCTACCCGTCGCAAGTCGTCATTGGATCGGCGCAGTCATCTTGCGCCCGGCGCTATCGCTCCTATGACCCGGTATCAGGCACATTCGTGGGCCGGGACGGGTTGCGCCACCCCTGTTGATTCGCGGTTTCCGCCGGCCCCCTCAGCGCCACATCGTGGGGGCGTCATCCAGGGCTTCGCGGCCCGCCTCTTTCAGATCGTCGACCGACCACTCGTCTTTGGTGGCGGCTTCCAGGATTTTGGAAGCAACGCGGGTTCGCGTCGATGTTTCGAGCTGCGGGATGTTCTCGCACAGCTCATCGAGGACAGCGCGCAACAACGCGGCTGTTGCAGGATCGAACATGGAGGCTCTCCAACCCGAGATTCGCGTGGTGAAACGGGTTTAGTCGCCGCCGATGTCAACCATGTAAAGCTCACAAAGATTTCAGAAAACAGGCCAACCTCTCGGAACCCGCAAGGATGTCCAAGCGTTTCGTATTGGGACTTGCGGGCCGGCCATGCGCACCAGGAAGCCGCCAGGACTGATCTCGCCCACGGGGCTGACAAAGCTCGTCGTCCACGCCGCCATGGGCGTCGCAATGGGGCTCCTGTTCGCCCTGGCGGTGACCCTCATCAATCCATCGGGCATCGTCATGTTTGCCGGAGACGGCGCAAACCCGGACAACACCGTGTCGCTGGGCGCCCTCGTCCTGACCTTTGCCATCGGAGCGACACTGACCGGTGTCATCTTCATGATGACCGAGAACATCGATTCGTAAGGTCCCTGCACCCGGTCCGTGACATCCATCGCGAGGACTCATGACAACCATTTTTTTGCGAACGGCGATCAACATCGCACTTTTGGCAGGACTGATGACATCGCCGCTGCCGCACGCTTGGGGTGAGGATGCACCGTCATCAAAGCTGGTGGCTATACCGCCCGACAAGGACACCGACATCAAGTTCTACGCCGTCGATGGGTCGGTCGTCACCGGCACCGATGCGCTGGCACGCATGCCGGGCGCCGACCTCACGCTCTGGGTCGCCGGCAACCAGTTTTTCGCGATGGACGAAGTGATCGGCGCCTTCAGGCGGGGCGAGCCGGGACTGTCCGTCGGATTGATCACGCTGCCCCCGGGCTTGATCGTTTCGGCGATCCTTGCCGGTGGCTGGGTCTATAAGGGCCACGAATACGCCGCCACGCCCGACATCTATGCGTCCGTGAATTTGGGCCATCTCAAGCGATTGAAGACCGCTGGTCTGATGAGCCAATATGCCGTCTACATGCATAACGAGCTACAGATCCTGGTCGCGAAGAGCAACCCGAAGAACGTCACGGGAATAGACGATTTGGTCCGCGCCGACGTCAGAACGTCGATGCCAAATCCGGTCAATGAAGGGATTATGCAGTTCTACGCCCGCAAGGTGCTGGAGCGGCACGATCTCTGGCAGAAGATTTCCGATGGGAAGGAATGCGTGTCCTGCCAGACCACCGCCAATAACTGGTTTACGGCGGTTCATCACCGCGAAACTCCGGCGCGAATTCTGGAGGGAACATCGGACGCCGGCATCGTGTGGAAGACCGAGGTGCTCGAGGCGCAGCGCCACGGCGCCAATGTGGATGCGGTCGAACTGCCGCCGTCCGACAGCCTGCGCACTGACGTCGCCTACGCTATCGGCGTCCTGACCAACAGCAAGCACAAGGAAATAGCCGATCGCTATCTCGCCTTTGTCGGCAGCGAGGCGGGACAGGCGGCTTATGCGAAATTCGGCTTTGTGAATGCGACGGCGGAGGAATTGCGTCCAAAGCCGATTGACTGAGGCCGGTCATTTGGAGGCGGCGGAGCCTCCGCCGGGGTCGGGTTCTCGATTGAAATAGCGGCCATGTCAGATACTGTTACAAGCCAATTTCTGCTGTAATTTGATTACCGACGAGAGATTTTATGCGAGTTTTTTTCGCGCTGCTGTTGTCCGGCGTCCTGGGATTATTCGCGAATTCGCAAGCGCTGGCAGCCGCGCGTTCGGGCAAAGTCGCGCTCGTGATCGGCAATGCAAAATATCCCGACAATGAGTTCGTCCTGACTGACGTCGCCAATGACACGCAGGATATTGCCGATGAGCTGAAGCGGGACGGTTTTGACGTCGACAGGCAAATCAATCTGACCGGCTATGCGATGCGGCAAGCGCTCGACCGGTTCTACAGCAGGATCGAGCAAGATAACGTCGCGCTGATTTTCTTCGACGGATTTGGCGTCCAGTCGGGACGCCAGACTTACCTGTTGCCCGTCGACGCGCAGATCTGGGCCGAGGCCGACGTCACGCGCGACGGATTCAATCTCGAGGCCATCCTTGACGAGATGAACAACCGCGGCGCGTCGGTCAAGATCGCGCTCTTGGATGCGTCGCGCCGCAATCCCTTTGAACGGCGCTTTCGGCGTTACTCCGCAGGCCTGGCTCCGGCCGTGACCCCGAGCAACACGCTCGTGATGTACTCCTCGGCTCTCGGTTCGGTCACCAGCAACACCAAGAATGACCACAGCCTGTTTGCGACCGAACTGCTCAGGGAAATACGCACGCCCGGCGTCGGCGCGGAGCAGGCGCTGAAGAACACGCAATTAGGCGTCATCAGCGCCACCAAAGGCGAGGAGCAGGTGCCCTGGCTGTCATCCTCGCTGACATCGGCCTTTTCGTTTACCGGTCCCGTCGAAGTACCCAAACCGAAGCCGGCATGCGAGGTAGCGACGCCGGAAAGCGCGCCGAGCCAGGACGACCTCGCCAACGACCCAAGGATCAAGGAATTGAGCCGCCGGATTGCCGGCAACCGCAATGATCTGGTTTCCTACTACAAGCGAGGGCAGATCTACGCGAGCAAACGCGCTTACGCGCTGGCGGCACAGGATTTCAACGAGGCGATACGGATAAACCCGAAGGATTTCGAAGCCCACAACAATCGATGCTGGACCCTGGCCGCCGTAGGCAATCTGCAGCCGGCGCTAGCCGATTGCAACGAGGCCCTGCGGCTCAATCCCGGATTTGCCGATGCCCTGGACAGCCGGGGTCTGGTGAATTTGAAGCTCGGCAAGCTCGCCGATGCGATTGAGGACTATTCCGAATCGCTTCAGAAGAACGCCCGTTCCATTTCGTCGTTGTTCGGACGCGGCATTGCAACCAAGCGCACCGGAGGCGACGGATCGGCTGACCTCGATCTGGCACAATCCATGGACAAGGATATCGCCAGGGAATTTGCAGGCTACGGCGTCACCGAATGTATCGGGAAACCGACGCCGTAGACCTGTCGCTACGAAGCCTACGCGCCCTTCTCGCACTTCTTCATGAAGCTCGTCTTGGCAGCGCCCGCCAACGGCTTGCCGTCGGAGCTCACCGCCTTGGTCGCGCACTGATCGGCCATGCACTTCTTCATGTACGACGTTTTTGCTGCACCTGCGAGCGCCTTGCCGTCCTTGCCGACCGCCTTGCTTTCACAGGATTCTTGCGCAAAAGCCGAACCGATCGCCAGCGTCGCGATCACCGAAGCCAAAACAATGCTTCTTACCATGGGGTCTCCTCCTGACAATCGTGGGAGGCGAATTTGACCGCAGAACGATCAGGCGATCAAGCCCCTTTGGCTATTCAAACGCAGCCGATCGCAGAGCAGCAAACGAAACAGCACCGGGCTCGTTCTCGTCGTCCGTTGACGAACACGTGACGTGGCACGTCCTGCCGCCGGCATGCCGCATTTCCTTCGCTTACTCCTCTTGCGCGGTCCCTACCCAGAAACAAGAAAACTGAAGGGAGGAAACAGTCATGACCACACGCCGTGATTTTCTCAAAGGCGGTGCGGCCGCCGCTACCGGCATCGTCTTTTGCACCTGCGGTCTCCTTAAAAGCGCGCACGGCCAGCAACCGCAGCGGCAAAAACTCCCGGTGATGGTTGACGGAAAGCGGGTCAAGACGATCGACGTGCACGCCCATTGCCAATTCCACGAAGCCGGCGCGCTGCTCGGCGAGGAGGGCGCCAAGCTCCAGCTTCCACCGGTCAACCGCGCAGAGGAAGCGTTCATCGAGATCGACCGCCGGCTCGCCATCATGGATACGCAGGCGATCGACATGGAGGTGTTGTCGATCAATCCGTTCTGGTACGACCGCGATCGCGATCTCGCCGCCCAAATCGTGAAGATCCAGAACGAGAAGCTCGCCGAGCTTTGCGGCTCCAAACCCGACCGCTTCGCAGCCTTCGCTTCGCTGACATTGCAGGCGCCCGATCTTGCCGTGCAGGAACTGATTACCGCGGTGAAGAAGCAGGGATTGAAGGGCGCCGCGATCGGCGACCGGGTGGCGGGCGCAGAGTTCTCCGATCCGAAATTCTTTCCGGTATGGTCCAAGGCGGAAGAGCTCGGCGTGCCCTTGTTCATTCATCCACAGGGCCTGCCTGAACTAAGCAAAAACTTGTCCGGCAATGGCTGGCTCGCCAACACCATCGGCAATCCACTGGGCACGACGATTGCGCTCTCGCACCTGATCTTCGAAGGCACGTTCGACCGCTTTCCCGGGTTGAAGGTGATCGCCGCCCACGGCGGCGGCTACCTGGGTTCTTACGCCGACCGTTCGGACCATGCCTGTCTGGTCGGGCCGAAGGGCTGCAACCCGGACATCAAACTCAGGAAGCAGCCGACCGAATATCTCAAGCAGATCTATTTCGATTCCCTGGTGTTCACGCCCGAGGCGATCCGCCATCTGGTGGCCCAGGTCGGCGCCAGCCAGGTCGTGCTGGGCAGCGACTATCCCTACCCCTGGGAGCTGCACCCGGTCGACCCGATCTTCGATACGCCCTCGCTGACCGATAGCCAACGGGCCGATATCCTCGGGCTCACCGCGGCCAAGCTCCTCAGCATGAAGGTGGGATAGCCGCCGCCGCTATTCCCGCTTGTAGCGGTAATTGAACCGTTCGCCGTCGGCCTTGATCAGTCCGGCGGTCGGCGCAGGGAAGTGGATCGGCAGGATCAGTGTGTCGGTGTCCGCGACGGAAGCAAAGAATTTCCGCCGCGACACGGCCGACTGTTTCGGATCCCAGTCGGGTTTTGCCGACCAGTCGGGTTCGCGGCACTGGATCACGTGGTGCATCAGATCGCCGGCCACCACCGCGCGCTTGCCCTTCGAAAAAATGTTGACGCAGCAATGGCAGGGCGAGTGTCCCGGCGTCGGCGTTAGCGTAATGGTGTCGTCGAGCGCGTAATCGTCGTCGACCAGCAGCGCCTGGCCGGCTTCGACGATGGGCAGGCAATTGTCGCGGAACACCGTGCCGGGCGGGTTGGCGCCCTTCTTGTGCTCCGCTTCCCACACCGCATATTCGCGCTTGTGGAAGATGTATTTCGCGTTCGGGAATGTCGGCACCCAGCGGCCGTCTCGCAACGTGGTATTCCAGCCGGTATGATCGATATGAAGGTGGGTGCAGAACACATAGTCCACCTTCTCGTAATTGATACCAAGCGCGAACAGCTCGTTGCGCCAGCGCTCCTTGCCGGGGAAATCGAACGGCGGCGGGTGGCCCTTGTCTTCCCCGGTGCAGGTGTCGACCAGGATGGTATGGCGCGGTGTGCGCACCACGAAAGTCTGATAAGTGATGACCATCATCCCCAGCGCCGCGTCGAACACCTCCGGCTCCATCGAGGGCAGGTGATGCTTGAAGACGGCCTCGTCATAGGCCGGAAAGAAGTCCTGCGGCCGCCGCCATGGCCCCTCACGTTCGATCACCGCGTCGATCGTGATGTCGCCGATCCTGAGTTGTTTCATTTTGTTGTTTCCTCTCCTTGATTTCCCGGGAAATGTTGGGGCGCGAGCGTAACGGGCCACCTCCAACCGTTCAAGCGGCGGGTGCGGGGAGTTTCTTTGCGCCAAGGGGCCTGTCGCGGGCGCCCCGCCCGCGCTACAGTTAGCCTAGAAAAAATGACCATAAGGGGAGGAAACAATGAGGGATTATCGCATCTCGCGCCGTGCTGTTCTGGCGGGCTCCGCCGCCACGGGCGCGCTCGGTTTTACAGGCTTGTCCGCGCGGGCGGCCGAGCCGCAATGGAAGAAATATGCTGGCACCAAGCTTGAAGTGATCCTGGCGAAGGGACCGCGCGGCGACAATCTGCAGAAGAACATCAAGGAATTCACCGAACTGACCGGCATCGAGGTCGAGTCGGAACAGATTCCCGAACAGCAGCAGCGGCAGAAGGCGGTGATCGAGCTCGCCTCCGGCAAGCCGAGCTTCGACGTGATCCATGTCAGCTATCACGTGCAGAAGCGGCAATTCGAGAAGGCCGGCTGGCTTGCCGACTTGTCCGGCTACATGAAGGATCCGACGCTGACCACGCCCGATCTCGTCGAAAGCGATTTCTCCGCCGCCGGCCTTCAATACGCCAAGAACGACAAGGGCCAGATGCTGTCGCTGCCATGGTCGGTCGATTACTTCATCCTCTACTACAACAAGGAGATGTTCCAGAAGAAGGGCGTCGCGGTGCCGAAGACGCTCGACGAAATGGTCGAGGCGGCGGAAAAGCTCACTGATCCCAAGGAAGGCACCTTCGGCTTCGTCGGGCGCGGCCTGCGCAATGCCAACATGACGTTGTGGACCAACTTCTTCCTGGATTATGGCGGCGAATTCCTCGATGCCAAAGGCAACATCCAGACCGACGGTCCGGAAGCGATCGAAGCGACCAAGCTTTATCAGAAGCTGCTGACCAAGGTCGCGCCTCCCGGGGTCGCCGGCTTCAACTGGATGGAGTCGATGGCCTCTTTCACCCAGGGGCGCTCCGCGATGTGGATCGACGGCGTCGGCTGGGCGCCGCCGCTGGAAGACCCGAACGCTTCGCGCATCGTCGGCAAGGTCGGCTACACCGTGGTGCCGGCCGGACCCAAGGGACAATATTCGGCGACCTATGGCGACGGCATCGGCATTGCCGCGGCGAGCAAGAACAAGGAAGCGGCGTACCTGCTTTGCCAATGGGTGGTCTCCAAGGCGCAAGGCGCGCGGCTGTTGCAGGCCGGCGGCGGCGTGCCGTTCCGCAACTCCATCCTCAACGACCCCGAGATCCAGAAGGGCGTGAAGATGCCGCACGAATGGCTGCAATCGGTGATCGATTCCGCGAAGATCAGCAAGCTCGGCCTGCCCGTCGTCATACCGGTCGCCGAGTTCCGCGACATCGTCGGTGCGGCGCTGACGGCGACGCTCTCGGGCGCCGACCCCTCGACCGAATTGAAGAAGGCGCACGAGCAATATCGGCCGATCCTGGAGCGCAGCGAAAAAGCGTGAGCAGTTTGACCCAAGCCACTCCGGCCGCAGCCGAAACCGGGCCTGCGCCGGAGCGGGAATGGCGGCCGCCATCGTACTGGCCGTTCGTGGTGCCGGCGCTGGTCGTGGTGCTCGCCGTGATCATCTTCCCGTGGCTGTTCACGATCTGGATGAGCCTGAACGAATGGAAAGTCGGCTCGCCGACCACCTTTGTCGGGCTCGCCAATTATCTGCGGTTGCCGAGCGATCCCCGCTTCATCGAGACAGTCGAGCATACGCTCGTTTACACCGTGCTGTCGGTGCTGCTGCCGCTCGTCTTCGGCACCTTCGCAGCCGTCGTGTTCCATGCGAAATTCCCGTGGCGCGGTTTCCTGCGCGCGGTCTTCATCATGCCGATGATGGCGACGCCGGTCGCGATCGCGCTGGTCTGGACCATGATGTTCCATCCGCAACTCGGCGTGCTCAACTATTTGCTTTCGCTGCTCGGCTTGCCGCCGCAGCTCTGGGTCTTCCATCCGGCGACCGTGATCCCCTCGCTGGTGCTGGTCGAGACCTGGCAATGGACTCCGCTGGTCATGCTGATCGTGCTTGGCGGCATCGCCGCACTTCCGACCGAACCCTACGAGAGCGCGCAGATTGACGGCGCCGGCATGTGGCAGATGTTCCGCTACATCACGCTGCCGCTGATCATGCCGTTCATTTTCATCGCCGCGATGATCCGCACCATCGATGCGGTGAAAAGTTTTGACGTCATCTTCGCGATCACGCAGGGAGGTCCGGGTTCGGCGTCGGAAACCATCAATCTCTATCTCTACAGTGTCGCCTTCGTCTATTACGACATCGGCTACGGCTCGGCGATCGCGGTGATCTTCTTTGCGCTGATCGTCGCGCTCGCGGCCGTGCTGCTGTACTTGCGCCAGCGCACGCTGTGGACTGAAATAGGTCCGGGCGCATGAGCATCCGCCAACTGCTCGGCAAGATCGGTCTTGCGCTGGCGGTGTTCGTCATCGTGTCGCCGGCGATCCTGTTCTTCCTCTGGATGGCGTCACTTTCGGTCAAGTTCGAGGTCGACAACGCCGCCTACCCGCCGATCTTCATCCCCGAGCATTTCGCCTGGAAGAACTACGCCGATGTGCTCGCGTCCAACCGCTTCCTGACCTATTTCAAGAACAGTCTGGTGGTAACCGGCACGGCAACCTTGCTTGCAATGCTCGTCGGCGTGCCCGCCGGCTACGGCATCGCCAGGATGGCCGCGCACAAATCCGCGGTCGTGATCCTGATCGCGCGCATCACGCCCGGGCTGTCCTATCTCATTCCGCTGTTCCTGTTGTTTCAGTGGCTCGGATTGCTCGGCACATTGGTGCCGCAGATCATCATTCATCTCGTGGTGACAGTGCCGATCGTGATCTGGATCATGATCGGCTATTTCGAGACCACGCCGCTCGAGCTTGAGGAAGCGGCGCTGATCGACGGCGCAACGCGCTGGCAGGTGTTCCGCCATGTGGCGCTGCCGATCGCGCGGCCGGGGCTCGCGGTCGCCTTTATCCTCGCGGTGATATTTTCCTGGAACAATTTCGTCTTCGGCATCGTGCTCGCTGGGCGGGAGACGCGCACGCTTCCGGTCGCCGTCTACAACATGATTTCGTTCGATCAGCTGAGCTGGGGTCCGCTCGCGGCCGCCGCCCTCATCGTCACCTTCCCGGTCTTGCTGCTGACCATGTTCGCGCAGCGCCAGATCGTCGCTGGACTCACCGCAGGCGCCGTCAAAGGCGGTTGAACCGCAGCGACTCCGGTCGCTTCCGCCGCGTTCAACCGAACGACAAGCCACACCATCTTGGTGTCGTAAGCACGCTAGCGTGCATTGGATTCTATATCAGCGTGCTTTGCGCCTTGGGCCGAGTCGAGAGCGAGGCCTCCGGCTATAATGATTCGATCGATTCGTCGGGCTTGTTCAGCGGGATAGCGGAAATTCCGGAGGTCAATGATGTCGTCCTTTCTCGAGCGCCTTGGGGATTCGTCCACATTGTCCCCGCACGGGATCTGCCTGCTTTGGGAACCGGAACTGATCTGGCTTCACGTGCTCTCCGATGCCGTGATCGCGGCCTCGTATTTCTCGATCCCGTTTGCGCTTGCGATCATCGTTTCGAAACGGCGGGACTTCCAGTTCGGTTGGGTGGCGTGGGCGTTCGCCACCTTCATCCTGGCGTGCGGGTTGACCCATATTTTTTCGATCTACACGCTGTGGGTGCCAATTTACGGTATCAAGGCATCGTCAAGGCGATCACGGCGGCAGCATCGATCGTCACGGCTGTGATGCTTTGGCCGCTGATACCAAAGGTTCTCGCCATTCCGTCGGCGGAGCAACTTCACGAGGCCCATGTCGCGCTCGAGGAAGAAGGAAAGCAGCGCCGCGCGTCCGAGACGCTGCTACAGCGCTTCCAGGAGATGGAAGCGACCGAGACGCAGATCAGACAGGCCCAGAAGATGGAAGCGATCGGTCAACTCACCGGCGGAATAGCCCACGACTTCAACAATATTCTGACCGTAATCACGGGGACCATCGAGATTCTCGGCGAAGGCGTAGCGGACCGTCCCGACCTTACGGAGATCGCAAAGCTGATCGCCGACGCCGCCGCCCGCGGCGCCGGCCTCACGCGGCACCTCTTGGCCTTTGCCCGCAAGCAGCCGCTTCAGCCCATCGACGTCGATGTCAACCAGCTGATGCTCGACACCATCGAGCTTCTGAGGCCGACGATTGGCGGGCTTGTCCGCATCGATTTCGTGCCGGGAAGACAGGTTTCGGCAGCGCTGGTCGATCCGAACCAGTTGACGACGGCCGTGCTCAATCTCGCGCTCAACGCGCGTGATGCCATGCCCCATGGCGGCGATTTGACGATCAAGACGGGAAACATCGCGCTGAGCGGCGACGACGTGAAAACCTTCGACGGTCTTGCGCCGGGTGAGTACGTCACCATCTCGCTCAGCGATACCGGCCACGGCATTGCCGGGCCTGACCTGCATAAGGTGTTCGATCCTTTTTTCACGACCAAGGAAGTCGGCAAGGGAACCGGCCTCGGCCTTTCCATGGTCTACGGCTTCGTCAAGCAATCGGGCGGCCACATTGCCATTGAGAGCGAGAAAGGACGCGGCACGACCGTCTGGATTTATCTTCCCAAGGCCGAGGGCGCGATGGTCCCGGTCGCGGACCAGCGCATTTCCGAATCGCCGAAAGGCGGGCATGGAAAAATCCTGGTCGTCGAAGACGATTCACTGGTGCGTGCGTATGTCGTCGCGCAAATCCAGAGCCTTGGCTATACGACGCTTTCGGCGAGCGACGCGCAGGAAGCGCTGTCCGTGCTGCGGAGTTCCGATCCGGTCGATCTGCTCTTCACCGACGTGATCATGCCCGGTTCGATGAACGGACGGGAGCTGTCGATCGAAGCCTTGAAACTAAGGCCGACGCTGAAGGTCTTGTACACGTCAGGATATACCGAAAACGCGATTGGCGAGGACGGCCGGCTCGACCCGGACGTGCTGTTGCTGGTGAAGCCTTACAGCAGGGCTGATCTGGCAAGGATGATCCGTCTGGCCATGAGGGTCGATCATTGGGACTATTCCCGGCGAGCCGTGGCGAGATAGCCTGGCGCCCCGCCGGCGCAACTGCACGCCCTTGCGCACTTGGTTTGCAATTTCGTTCACGGCCCTTACCTTATTGATCTCCAGGCTTTACGGACTCAACGAATTCAATCGGAGATCTCCATGACGACAGACACGCTGCAAGGTCGCATTGCGCTTGTGACCGGAGGCTCGCGCGGCATTGGCGCGGCAATCTCGAAAGCGCTCGCCGAGGCCGGCGCCGCGGTTGCCGTCAATTATCGCGAGCGCGCCGACGAAGCGAACAGACTGGTCGATATCATCGCAAAGGCCAACGGACGCGCCGTCGCTATCCGCGCCGACGTCTCACAAACATCAGCGGTCGCCACCATGGTCGAACGCGCGAAATCAGAACTTGGGCCGATCGACATTCTGGTCAACAATGCAGGAATTGCGATCACGCGCGGCATCGACGACCTCTCGGAAGCCGATTTCGATCAAACCATCGCCATCAATCTGAAATCGGTGTTCCTGTGCACCCAGACGGTTTTGCCGATGATGCGAGCCAAGCGCTGGGGCCGCATCGTCAACATCTCCTCGGGCGCCGCGCGGGGCGCCGGCTCCATCGGACCTCATTACAACGCGTCGAAGGCCGGTATCGAGGGATTGACGCGCGGTTACGCCGCGCGCCTCGTGAAGGAAGGTATCACCGTCAATGCGGTGGCGCCCTCGCTGATCGAAACCGACATGATGAAGGACCAGCAAAATCTCGTCAGCCGGATCCCGCTCGGCCGGTTCGGCAAGGCCGATGAGGTCGCGCAGGCCGTGATGATGCTGCTCGACAATCCCTATATGACAGGGCAGACGATCGCGATGAGCGGCGGCATGGCGTTCAATTAGAGCATGATCCGGAAAAGTGGACACCGGTTTTCCCTCGCGACAAACGCGGAACGCGTTTGCGCGGAGATCATGCTCAAACAGAAAGTTAGAGCGGGATGACGATTCGAAGAAAAGTCATCCCGCTCTAGCATCCTCATCACGCAGCGTGATATCCAGCCAGCCAAGTGCATTCACGGTGACGCGATCGCCGGTGTCGACCAGCACGGTCGTGGTCTCCGCCTCGATGATCGCGGGACCGGTGAGCGAATGCCCGGGCAACAACGCGTCGAACGAATAGACGGGGATATCGCGCAACGTGCCGAAGAACGCGCGGCGCGTCGATTGCGCCGTGCAAGGCTTCTGCGGCTGCGTTGCTTTTGCGTCCGTCGCGCGCGTCGATACCTGGCCGACCGCCGCGACGCGGGCATTGACGAACACCACCTCCTGGCCCAGCGAAGCGTAAGTGTAGAGCTCCTCGTGGCGGCGATGAAACCGTTGCTCGATCTGGTCGACGAGATCGGCTCTCTGCCAATCGACATCGTTCAAGGGCACGTCGATTTCGAATACCTGCTCGCCATAGCGCATCTCGGCGGAGCGTTCGAGTGTGACCGGCCCGTTGAACCAGGCGCGAAGTCGGCCCGCCCCCTTTCGCTCCAACTCCGCAAAAATCCCGCGCACTTCGTCGGCCGCAATACGCGATCCCGCGCCATAATGCGTGCGGCTGACCTCGTAGCGCAAATCGCTGGTCAGCATGCCCCATGCCGACAGCACTGAGGCGACCGTCGGCACGATGATGCGCGAAATCTCCAGTTCGCGCGCGACTTCCGCC
>Ga0210408_10002474_pt1 | contig 17936 bp, 17 predicted proteins | sample IncBWH4MmetaG_FD_155471 | JGI IMG/M metagenome (GOLD analysis project Ga0210408, IMG submission 155471) | Forest soil microbial communities from Barre Woods Harvard Forest LTER site, Petersham, Massachusetts, United States - Inc-BW-H-4-M | ecosystem: Environmental > Terrestrial > Soil >...
CCAGTCCCGAATCGCGGTCCGTGCTTCGCCGCGTCATCTTTTGCGCATTGGCTTAGCAGCAAAGCCTTGTGCAATTCTGTCCATCGTAAGACGCTCAGCAACGAGTTCTAGGAGATCCTTTTGGGACATAGCGTGGACATCGTCATGCGCGGCGCAGCCGGGAAACGATTCTAAGAGCCGTTCCTTCGGAGTGTCCTTATAGCCCTCGACGAAGAAATCGAACATATCCATCGCGGTTTCGAGTTTTCGTGGTTGCCGGTGATAGACCCCGAAATAGGTGTCCGGCTGCCTGGCGTAGTCGGCCAGTTCGTCAGGCGTCATGTCAAACGTACCGATCCACGATTTATTGGTTGCGGGATCACGCATGATGCAGTGAGCCTTGTCTATCGAGACTGTCGCCTGCACAAGTTCGGCATTCACTTCCACGCCGTCTGGACCGGGTACGCTATACAGCTGACCGACCTTCAGTCTAGGTCGTGGATTTGGAACGAAAATCTCCGAAGGCAACTCGCCGCCGAACGTCTGCGGAATCTCGCGATGTTCCTCCATTGATTTCAGAAGCTGGAACATCGGCCAATGGCGCTCACGTGCACGGGCCGCTTCCCGCAGCGATGGAAATTCGTTCCCTATAAAGTCGCGTATCTTGTAGCCGCGAAACGAGATCATGGTCGCGATGGTGGAAGCATCGAGTACGTACTGGTCGTTCATGTTTGTTATGCAAACATAAGCCGCAGGTGCGGGGTTGTCATCGACCATCACACCTTCCGACCGGCTGATGATGCGCTCTGCTCGATCGAAGGCGATTTCCGCTGCCGCCTGTGTATGCAGCGGTTTATTAAGGTCGAGAAAGATCAACCTTTTGTGATTCGCCTTCTTCTGCAGGGCCTCGAAAAGTTTGCGGCCCACCTTGGCGCGGGAAGAATGGTTAGATTCAGTTTCCCGCGACTTTGCTTCCACAGAGTATTTTTCCCCGGTCGGGGTGTAGGTGGCCGTGAACTCGCAATGTGACGCACTTCTGTCCGACTCATCCTCGAACTCCAATTCGAAACCGGCTTTGATCAACCACGCCGCCACCTGTGTCTCGAAGAATGCACCTTGAAAATTATCTTTGTTCTTCAGCCGCGCAATAAGCCGAGTTTGAATGTTCTTGCCATTGTGCGCGATGAGGTACAGGTTATAGGCGACCCGGTTATAGGCCGAAGCTGCGCCGGTCATGGGCATGGAGAAAAGGGCCCCCGGTTCCTTGGCGTGCGCTGCCTGCTGGCGGGCCAGCTTGTCATACCATTGGAGCAGTGGATGACGCTGGGGAAGCGGTTTGGCTATCTCGGCATTGCCCCAGTCTTTTCCCAACGTTTGTTTGATGTAGTCCGTTAGAAAATCAAAGAAGCTCTGCCATTTCCCGTAGTGCACGCTGTTCCCGACAGCGACGAAACGATAGCCATTGTACTCCGTCGATATAATCGGGCGGCCGATCCCTTGCTGCTTCTGGCGCTGGATTTCGTCGACCTTGTGCTTCTCGAAAAGACGCCGCCCGTGTTCGATTATTTCCTTCTCAAATCTGTCGCGGTTGAGCAATGCTGGAAGCGTATGTTGCGCTCCGCCGTGGCAATGCTTGAACTTGCGGCCGCTGCCACAAAAGCATGGATCGTTGCGCCCGATATTAGGAGCGCCGCGAATGGTGGTATTAGCCATAGCTGTGTGTTTGTTGCAAGAAGGCACCGTCTCCGTCACTAGATACGCACGTCTTACCGATCCGACATGTCTTCCACGCGCTGTTGCGCCGGCATCGCGTCCGGGCTCCAGTCATTCGCATATGGCAGCAAGTAAAAGCCAAGCCGCTTGATCTCGACCATCGACAGGCCCTCGGCGGGTAATTCGATCTTGACGCGGCGACCGCCGGGGAAAGGGAACGACGCCGTCGTCGTGCTGGAGCTGTCACCGGAACCGTTCGTGCTCGGCTTTGGCTTTTCTGCTCGCGGCTTCTTCTCGTCGTCGCGAGCTGGCTTCGCCGATTGCTTCGCGGCGATGCTCCGTTCCCATGCGGCGCGATCCGTGCTCCACGCAGTGTAATCGTCGAGCACCTGGCGCACGCGGCGGCCGTACTCTTCGACCGTCGCACCGCTGACATCTTTGTACTTGTTAGAGAAGCGCGATTTCAACGAGTCGAGATTGTCACGAACATGTTCCACTGTGCGCTCGTCGGGTTCGAGCAGCTCGAACAGCTTGTTGCAGGCCGTGCGTCGCGCCTGAACCGTGTTGTCGTTGAGGAAGTTTTTCTTCGCGATGATTTCCAGAAATTCAAAAACATTGTCTAAGCTCGTCATTTGGATGGTCTCCTTGAAGGTTTGGCCGGTCACCAGACGCCAATAGCGCCTGTCAGTCGAATATAGAGGACCGCGCCATGTTTTCAAGGAGAAAACAGAGAAATATTTAATGTAATCGGCTATGGTGTCGTAACCGATTGAATATGAACATAATTGATGTCATGAAATACAGTTTGTACAGTAGAATTTCGCTAAATGCACTGTATGGGATCGTCGGTCCAGGCGGGATATTGGGAGAGCATAGGCCGCGAGGGGAATATGGAGTACAGTCGGGTCATGAATTACCTCAACACTCGGCGCTGCGCGATATGCGGTGGACTGGTGGCCTTGACGTTCGTCGGCGGCCTCCCCGCAGAAGTGTGCCCGCGCGATGGCATGACCGCTTGCCCGCAACCCATTGTCCACTGGGCTCACGGGAGCGACCCCGAACCACATGCGCCGCCCGTGGTCCGGCAGTCTTATGTACTCGGCACCTCGACCGCCACCGCAACGACGATTAGCGTTCCCGGTATTTAGGCCACCCGCTGAAGTGGCCCCCAGACCTCGGCGGGTCGTCTGAACCGACCGGAGCGGCCACTTGATTAGAACCTATCCGAGAGTCTGGGTGAGTACAGGGATACTCCATCGCCCGTGCACCACCGAGGTTCGCTGCCGTCCGAGAAGGCTTCGGCGAGGGTAGTAGAGCAAAGTGCCGCCGCCGAATGACGCAACGAGTCTGCCTCCGGGGGTACACTTATCCCATGGGCCGGGCGGCGCTTGCGTGCCGACTCCCGCATTAGCCAACTTATTTGTGGCGGCTCGCAGCAACTACGATTGGCCATCGGGTATTGGCGCGGCCGCCAGTCAGACAACAATCATAAATCTGGAAGCTTCGGTCAGTGGATACATCGCTGCTCTGAGTGCGGCAAATGCCCACCGAGTTGTCGTCGATGCATCGCGCTGGGCCGGTAATAACGCCAGCTCTCATCAGCAGATTGTGGCCGCATCCGCGGTGCAGAAGGCGACGATGCATGTGGCAATTACCAATCTCTTATCCTCGACAACGGCGTGCGCAGGGATAGATGCGCTATGCGGGCTCCCCGGCGTAAGCCTTGTCATCGCGTCGAAGATATACCGGTTTTGTTGCCCATCGATAGGTGCCGCCGTGGATCGGCATGCCTCTTACTTCTTCAATTCCCTGCGAATAGCTGGTGGCGGCTTTGCCACGTACTTCGCGCGCCAGTGGTCTAATCGGCGTCACGTGGGCTCTAGACTGGCCATCTATTCTGCGACGGGATACAACCACAATAAGGTCGAATACTTTCAAACGTATTTGCCCCGACTTGCAGGTATTGCGCATGAACTCAATTCCTCCGGTAACCAATACCGCTGTGCTTCAACAGGGTTACTAAAAGCCTGGATGCCGGCAGATGTGGAAATGGCCGCATATTATTGGTGGGCCGTGAATGGGGCGAGATAACTTGAATGTCAGGTGTCGTTTGGAACCGTTTAAGTGACAAAGTGATCTGAAAGCGACGTTTGCGCGATATGGTCGCATTTGGGCAGGTCGGCGCGCGCGACGAGCCCCGCGAGCCAAGAAAGCCAGGCATATGCGCATTCTGGTCCGGTGACATCAATTGATGACAATTAGGACAATAACTAATGACATCCACATCGATACCAACCGCAGGGGTGGTGTGGCTCTACCATCAGAGGAGGCTACGCAATGTTTTCAACCGGCATGGAAGATCGAGGACAGATTCTGAAGAGCTTCCGAAAAGTAACGAGAAGCTATGTCGAACTGTTTCGCGCTCAGCGTGACCAAGTCTATGTCCTCTTGGGCGGCCAGCACAATTATTCCAGCGGCACATTCCGAGAGGGGCTTCTGAGAAACTTTCTGGCGTCCGTACTTCCGACGTCCGTATCCGTCGATTCCGGATTCATTTATGGATTCGATCAGGTACCCAATAGCAGGCAGATAGACATCCTGATATGGGACTCCTCGCGTCATTCCGCTATCTTTCGCACGGGCGAGTTTGTGATTGTTTCTCCGGAATCCGTCGTCGCCGCGATATCGGTGAAGACTGTTCTTGATCGCAGCGGGCTTCGCGACAGCCTTGATAACCTCCATAGCATCGTGCCGCTGGATCTGGCCTATCGTCGCGCGGTTCATCACGAGACTAGCGAACCGCTACATCGGCCCGTCTTAAAGCTAATTGTTGCGTACGAAGGTCCTGCGAATCCGGCGACAGCGTTGAAGACTGTTGGCGAGTACTACGAAGATCTTCTCGCCGCCGACTTGCCTCTCGCCAAAGAAATGCGCAGCGTCTTTACCGATTTCGATCCGGTCCGTCCGGCAGACTCTCACGTGCGGAAAGTTGATTCAATCTTTCCCGCCATGATAGCCGCCATTGAATCGAACGAAATGAGTCTGCTGCGCGGCTGGGGTCCACCTCAAGATCGCACGGCATCTCAAGTCTATGGGCCAGGTCTCAGACGTTTGCCATACGTGTATGCGCAAGATTCAAAACTTACAACCCCGCTCGAGAAGATCGTCTATCAAGTCCTGACCTCGACCTATGCGGCTCTCGGAACGACCGGGTGGTCATTGGTAGCGGCATGGGGAGAGATGGATCCAGTGCTTGGATTCCGATTTGGCGACGCGGATGAGGTCCTGCTAGACCAATCCGCACGCCTACTGGACCCGGACCGTCTGGCTGATACTTAGCGGGGGGTTCGGTGTATCCGTCCTCAATATTGGGTCGAGTAGCGCACTGGCTGCCCAGGGCTGCACTTAACGGTCATCCCTGATGTCGACATCAGTATTCTCTGTCGTTTATGTCAGCATTTGCGTCGCGAGACGGGAATAAGCAATTGCAAAACACGTCATCCGGTCGGCGAAAAATTAAATTTCCCCCTCTGTATGCGGCTTCAGGTTCCGCGGATGGCGACATTCATTGTTGCTAAAACGCATGCCGAGTCCACGGACTGATACGAAGCCAATCCTGGATGCGATGTCTTATTCGGAGAAGTCACAACGCGTCGTGGAGCAAGTCGCCTAATCGGGGTCCCGCCAAGGAAAGGAATTTTATGTGCGATACTCCCCACCCCCAGCGCCACCCACGTCCGGGGATGTCCATAGAACCCTGACGACATACCGCTTCAATCGACGTTCGGCGGCCACCTTCCTCGGCAGAGAAACCTCAATGCAGTGCTCCCGTTCGCCCGACCAAAAAGTCGATCACATTGCGAAGTGTTTTGTTAATTTCAATCAACCGAGCTTTCGTTATCTGGCCATCGCTGGTCGACAGCTTGCCCGAGTCGAGCATTCGGATAACTTGCAGCTTACGGTCGAGCAAGGGTAGCCGCTGGGCCGCTAAGAGCACGGGGATTGGAGTATCTAGGGAACCTGAGCAATACCTTCTCAAAGTCGGATATGGAATGCGCAACGCCTTAGCGCCGTCGCGTTGAGAAAGCCCCGCCCCCTCCAGATGATCCGTCAGGATTTGGGCGTGGGAGCGTTTGGGTTCTGTGGAAGTGGTCCCCATATCAAGATCCTCTGCGGTATTTCCGCCTGTTCACGCACCGTAGGAAATGGATTGACCCGTTAGTCTCTGGCAACCCGTTTGAATAAAGTCTGCAAGCGCGCCAGCTTTCTGGTGTGACCGGCAGATTCTAGAGTTGTCGATCGGCCCGAAGCAACAGTGAATTGGCATAAGATGGAAGAATTGCTGGTCGGTCTTTCCGTGTCATGTTGAACAGCGAAACGGCGTGATCCAGGGGAACGGCGCCGCATGGACCGACGGCGCGGCCGAGCCGATGACGGCTCGACAATGCCATCTATTCTGTCACCTGCACGGTGTCCGTGAGAGACATCCATCGTTCAAAAAAGAAAGACTCAGGTACGCGACCGACCGCCGACGTTCGCGGCCGTCCGAAGAGCCGGGAAACATGCGAGACTTGAGATAAAACGTTGTGCTTTCAGGCGAAACACCCGCTTGGCACGGGGCGCGCCAATGACGTCAAATAGGTCATCATGAACGCAAAGGCACCATAGCAGTCGATGACCCGGCTCACAGATACCACGCTTAGAGGCCGATTAAAAGAGCCGCGCGCGGTGCAAAGCGAGATTGTGGACGGCGCCGTGCCAGGGCTTGCCGTGCGCGTCGGTCGCGGCCCTGCCGCCACCTGGAGTCTCGTCTTAAGGGTCCGTGGTGAGGGCGGGGTGTCGCGGCGCGGCTTTGCCAAGAAAGGGCGCCGTTATCGCTTTACCTTAGGAAATTATCCGGAGATGAGCTTGGATGAGGCTCGGGCGCGCGCGAATGAGTTTCGCTCTCGTGCGAATGCGGGCGAGAGTCCCGCGATCGCGCTCGAGCGCGCCGCCGCCGGGCGCTTGACTGTTCAAGCGCTCTCGGCGCGCTTTCTCGAGGACTACGCACGATCGAAAAATCTCCGCTCGACCCGGAAATACGAGCAAGCGATTGCGACACACATCGTGCCGCATTTAGGGGACATTCCGGTGGACGCCTTGGACCGCGAGGAGGTTCGAAGTCTCATCCGTCACGTGCGCGTGCCCCAGCCGCGTGCTGATACTCAAAGAGGCCGAGCGCGAGGCGGCATCGAAGCCGCCCGCCGGGCGCTCGGGGTGTTAAGGCTCATGGTGGGGTGGGCGATCGAGGAGCGGCTCGTCAATCGCGAAGATAACCCCGCGAGCCGAATGGAGAGAAATCTACCCAGGAAGCGCAAGGGCGATCGGGTGCTATCGCTCGAGGAAATGCGGGCCGTGTGGCGCGCAGCGGACTCTGGATTTGCTTTTGATAATCACGTGCGCCTCACGCTCTTGACCGCTTGCCGTGCCGGGGAATGGGCGCGCGCACGCTGGTCGTGGGTCGATTTGAAGCGTGGGCTCCTGACCATTCCGGCGGATGAGTACAAGACCAATCGCCCGCATGTCGTGCCACTGGTGCCGGAAGCGGTCGCTATCCTTGAGAATAGTTTCCGCGGCGGGAAGGGCGACTACGTCTTGTCAACGGCGGAGGGCGAGAGGCCGATTCGAGGGCTTGCGAAATTTTATCAGACGCGCCTGCCGCAGGCGATCTTCAAGCAGAGCGAGGCGGTGATCTCGCCCTTTGCGTCACATGATCTTCGCAGGAGCGTCGCCTCAGGCATCGCGGAATCCCTTGGTATCGGCGGCGAGCCCTTGGTCCGGCGTTTGTTGGGGCACGCCGACTCGAGCGTTACGGCTATCTACAACCGCTATGCGTATTTGAGGGAAATGCGCGCGGCCCTCGAAGCGTGGGCTCGCGAGCTAACCCGGGACTGATATCGTGCACGTCTCACGCGGAACATCCAGATGTGTGGTGACTCGCTTCAACGCGTTGAGTAAGCCACACCTGCACCTCCTCTTCGCATGCGCTTCTTCCGAGCGCCACGCGGAGCTCGCGCGCCGCTTGGCTCGCACGAAGACCGATCGCAAAGTCGCCGCGAAATATGTTCATCTCGTGATTCTCGCCGAGTCGGAGTTTGCGACCGGCGTCGAGGGCGCTAACTGATTCACCCCGCTCGAGCTTGACCGTCCCGCCCGCCCCTGCATTGTCTTGTACAGTGCGGCACGACAGCCGCACCTGTATGAGTTATCCCATGGATGCCCACAGCCGACAGCCGGTAACGTGGCGCGATGGAATACGCCAAGCTCGGTACCGCCACGCTCGCGCGCGTCGACGATTCGTATTACTACGGCGCATATTGTCGCCGGTGCAAGCATTCCGCTCGGCTCTCGCTGGTGAAACTGCGCGCACATCTCGGGGACAATTTCCCGTTGGCGAAGGTGAGGGACCGGCTTCGGTGCGAGCGCTGCGGACTGCGAGAGGTGGTCATCACGTTCCTGGCGCCGAATCAGCGAACCGGCAATGTCGCATACCTCTTTCGCGAGGAGCCTCGGAAGTGACCCATATCTGGTCAGACGCGCCAGATATCCCCATTGCTGCGGCGAGCTCTGCTGGCGATGCTGAGCCCATGGCGAAGAAGCGACAGCCAATCGACGATTTGATCGACACGCTGGTGTGGATGCGCCGTACATCCAAACGCCGTGCGCAGCGATCGGCAGTCGGCGGCGTGCGCCAGCAGACACCAGATAAATCTGGGCCCAGTAGCAAGAGTTCGCGCATAAGATAGTCACTGATCGCGCGGAGCCGGCGAAGGCGAGGTGTCGCCCCCAACCGCCCGTGGTGGCCCGTGGCTCGGCTATAATGCTGGCGGGGGGCCCTCAGGCCGAGCCGTTCCCGCCGGTGGCACCCGTGCGTGCCACCCCAGCTGCGACGAGTACATTGTGTTTTGTGTACATGATTGTGTACACGCTTGGGGAAATGGCCGGTGAATGAATCTGAAATTACCAATGAAATCAAGCGTCGAAGAACTTTCGCTATCATCTCCCATCCCGATGCGGGCAAGACCACGTTGACCGAAAAGCTGCTGCTGTTCGGCGGCGCCATCCAGATGGCGGGAACCGTGAAGGGCCGCAAGGCGACCCGCCATGCGACCTCGGACTGGATGCGACTGGAGCAGCAGCGCGGCATCTCTGTGACTTCCTCGGTGATGCAGTTTCCCTACGACGATTGCATCGTCAATCTGCTCGACACCCCGGGCCACGAGGACTTTTCCGAGGATACCTATCGCACGCTGACGGCGGTCGACTCCGCCTTGATGGTCATCGACTGCGCCAAGGGTGTCGAAGAGCGCACCATCAAGCTCATGGACGTGTGCCGGCTGCGCGACACGCCCATCATGACCTTCGTGAATAAACTGGATCGCGACGGCCGCGCACCGATCGAGCTCCTCGATGAAATAGAAAGTGTTCTGAAAATTCAATGTGCCCCGATCACGTGGCCGATCGGCATGGGGCGCGATCTGCTCGGCGTCTATCATTTGCTTGCGGATAAAATCCATGTGTACGTCCCCGTGGAGAAGGGCCGAGCTGGAACGCACGAGACCATCGACGGCATCGCCGGCGACGAGGCGCGGGAATTTCTGGGACCGAGGTACGACGAGTTCGTGGAAGAGGTGGAACTGGTGCGCGGAGCGAGTCCGCATTTCGATTTGCAGCGCTATCGCGCAGCGAAGCAGACGCCGGTATTCTTCGGTTCGGCCGTCAACAATTTCGGCGTGCGAGAATTGCTGTCGGCCTTCGTGACGCATTCCCCGGGTCCGCTGCCGCGGCCGACGCTGCAGCGTCAGGTCGAAGCCGGCGAGCTGAAGCTCACGGGTTTCGTCTTCAAGATTCAGGCCAACATGGATCCCGGACACCGCGACCGCATTGCCTTCATGCGGCTATGCTCCGGACGGTATGCGCGCGGCATGCGCTTGCATCACGTTCGCCTCGGCAAGGATGTGCGCATCGCCGACGCGCTGACGTTCCTGGCCGCCGACCGCAGTCAAGCGGAGGAAGCCTATGCGGGCGACATCATCGGGCTGCACAACCATGGGACCATCAACATCGGCGATACGTTCACCGAAGGCGAGGATCTCACCTTTACCGGCGTGCCGAATTTCGCCCCCGAAATATTCCGCCGCGCGGTGCTCAAGGATCCCTTGCGGATGAAGGCATTGCAGAAAGGCTTGTCGCAGCTCTGCGAAGAGGGCGCCACACAATTGTTCAAGCCGCTGCGCAACAATGACTTGATTCTCGGCGCCATCGGCCAGCTGCAATTCGAAGTCGTCGCGTTTCGCCTGCAAGACGAGTACAGCGTGCAATGCGTGTTCGAGCCGATCAATGTGGCCATAGCCCGCTGGGTGAGTCTCGACGATGAGAAGCGGCTCGGGGAATTTCGGGCAAAGGCCTATGACAATCTTGCCATCGATCATGCCGGCGGACTGGTGTATCTCGCGCCGACGCGGGTCAATCTCGGATTGACCGAGGAGCGCTGGCCCGAGATACAGTTCCTGAGGACACGCGAGAATCTGGCGGCGTAGGCAATTTTAGCGGCCGGCGCGATTCCAGCGGCCGGTGGCGCGCGGTTTTCGCATGAGTGCGGGTCGGAAGGCGCGCACGGCGGCATCGAACTGGCCGACCGTGACGCGTGTGGCGGCCCCCGCGTAGCGCAGGCGCGAATAATGCCGGCAGAGCCCCATGACCGCTACCTTGAGATCGGGGCGGCGCTGGGCGACGCGCGCCGCGTAGTCCTCCGCGCCCTCGTGCGGAGCCCTGGGGATTCCCGCGGCGGCCAATTTGCCGCAGAGCCGCGAGTAGGCGCGAATCAACAGCTCCTGGCGGGTGGGTGCGACTTCGCGGCGTACCGTCCAGGTGAGCCAGCACAGCACCACCGCCAATGCCGCCGCCAGCACGATCACGAGCTTCTGGCCGTCCGGTTCGGGGATTCGCAGCCGCTCGAGCAGTTTCCGCTGCGAGTCCTGATCGAAAAATAGGATGCGTTCGCGCCAGAGCAGCCGCAGGGCGTCGAGACGCAAGCGCGCGTCGGCAAGCCATGGAGTGCGGCGCTGCCAACGGCCGGTCACGGACTCATCGGCGCCGAGGGCGTCCTCGAGTCCGCGTTCGACGCGCTCCGGAGCGATCGCGGAGGTGGGATCGAACCGCAACCACCCGCGTCCGTCGATCCAAACCTCATCCCAGGCGTGCGCATCGCTTTGCTGGAGGATCCAGTAGTCCGCGAATCGATTGAAGGTTCCCCCCTGGTAGCCGGTCACGACGCGCGCTGGTATGCCCGCGGCGCGCATCAGTACCGCGAATGCCGAGGCATAGTGCTCGCAAAAGCCGCGCTTGGTATCGAATAGAAAGGCGTCCACGGAGTCATCGGCGAGTCTGGGCGGCGTCAGAGTGTAGTAGAACGGCTGCTGCGTGAACATGGCGAGGACGGCGCGCACGTACTCCATGTCGTCCGGGTGCGCACTGCGCAGAGACCGCGCTAGCTGTGCTGTGCGAGGGTTGCGATTTGGCGGAATAACGGTATCGAGCCGTCGCAAAACGCCGCTCAGCGGCTCCGACGCTTGCACTCGCGTGTAGGAGGTGGCGTGGACATCGATGGGGCGCGACACCGGGTCGCGCCGCACCAGCGTGTAATCATTCGTGAGGACGCCGTCGGGCAGATCCCACTGCGACGGCCAATCGAGCGCAAAAATCCAATTGTGCTCATGCGCCTCCAGGCTCACGGTGTAGCGATAGGCCGGACCCTGCGGCAGCAGCGGCGGCGGCTTGTGCAGAACGGAATATGAACGCGACCAGGTGCGCCCGTCGAAAATATGCATCACGGGGCCGCGCCAGTAGCGCTCCTGCGGCGGCGGCGCGGCGGCGGCGAAGCGAACGCGAAATGCCACTTCATCCGACAGTGCGAGTTTATCGATGTCCCCGGGACTCATGCTATCGCTCAAGCCAGAACCCGCGCTGTGCCCATCATCCGGTATGTGCCAGAGCGGTCCGGCGAGGCGTGGGAAGAAAAGCCAGAACACCAGCGCGAGAGGCAGCGCTTGACTGAATATTCGCCCCGAGTAGCGCAGGCAGCGGCGCCAATCGGGCACCGGCACGGCGGTGGTGAGGCGCAGCAGAGTGGCCGTCGAAAGCCAGCAGACACCGATGAGGTAGGCGAGCAGCCAGAAGGAATTACTGTGCAGCAGGGCCGACACGCTCACAAAATAAACGCACAAGGTGATGATGTAGATGTCGCGCCGGGTGTCGGTCTCGAGCAATTTCAAGCCCGCCATCAAGGCGAGCAGCGTCGTGCCGGCGGACAAGCCGTTGAAGGTGCGAAATTGCAGGAACAGCAGTGCGATCGCCAGCGCGGCAACGCTCAGGCGCACGCCGCGCGGCGGCGCGCCGCGGCCGCGGCGCGCGAGCATCAGGCGCAGGCCGCCCGACACGGCCACGGTAACGAACACCCACACCGGCAGCGACCCCCAGTGCGCAGCCAAGGACAGGGCGAGGCAGGCAAAAATCGCCGCCAGCTGTTCGTACGTCACCGGTTTGGGGCTCATTGCGGCTCCGCATTCCCGTACAGCGCAAGCGCCCGCAGGCAGGCGAACCGATGCGCCGCGCCGCGCCCAGGGAGAATCTCCTTGCCGGGGATCCGAAGACCATAGACGCGCTGCGCCGCCTCACTCTCGAGAACCCAAAGGCATAGCTGCGATAGGCGGGACTCGGTGTCCTCGCCCTCGAGCGAGGACCACTCCAACCATTCGGGCTGCGCGGCCAAACTCGTATAGCTCTGCACCGCCGCCTCACCGCCGCGCGCCAACACCTTCCAGGCCATGTGTTTCAGGGGCACGCCGGGCTCGTAGGCGCGCAGCCCTGCGAAATCCTCATCGCCGCGCGCCTCCGATGGCGAGTCCGTCCCTACGCCCCCAACGGACGGCAGGGTTCGGGTGCCGTGCGGAGAGGGAGCGACGTAGGCCGTCAACCTGCCCTGCACATAGGTCCAGGCGTGAAACCAGCCGAACGGGTAGCGTGTGCTCAGCTCGAACTGATCGAGGCGGGTCACGCCGCGCCGCGGCACCGGGACGGCGACCGGGACCGATTCACTCGATCTCGCCGGCACACTGCGGACTCCGGCGGCGGCCATGCAGCGGATCTCGACATCGCAGCGGTCGACGTTCGAATCGTTCTGCAGCACGAACTCGAAACTCGCTTCGCGTCCGGCGAACGCATCCACCTCCGTGGTCACATCCACCTGCAGGCCCAGCAAATTGCGATTGCAGTGGTGCATGGTGACGAGCGCAATGCTCACCATCAGAAAGGCAAAGGCCAAGCCTAAATTGCTGTTGTAGTTGAGTCCGGCAATCAGCATCGCGACCAGCATCGAGGCCAGCAGCATGCCGACGCGCGTCGGCAGAATGTAAATGCGGCGCCGGTTGATTTTTATCGGCAGGGAATCGCGGCCATGGCGGCGCGCGGCCCAGGCGCGTGTTTTATCAAGGACTGCCTGGCGAAGAGTGCCCAAGATCGCCTCGCTCAGGGTACGGGAACGGCCTCGAGCAACCGCATGACCGTGGCGGGGCCGCTGTCCCGCTGCCGCACGCGATGTTCGACCACTGCGGCAAACACCGCCTGCACATGCTCCGGGATCACGGCGCTGCGGCCGGCGATCAGCGCCCAGGCGCGCGCCGCCCGCAACAGCCCGATGGCGGCCCGCGGCGACAAGCCTACGTTCAATCCCGACGAGTGGCGAGTGTGGGCCACGAGCGCCTGGACGTAATCGAGCAGCGCCGGGGCCACGTGAATCTCGAGGACGCGCGTTTGCAGCTCCCGCAGGGTTGCGACGGTCGCGACCGTGGAGAGCGAATTCACCAGATCGCGCCGATCGATGCCGCTCAAGAGTTCGCGCTCCGCGGCGGCCGCGGGATATCCCAGGTGCACACGCATCAAAAATCGATCCAATTGCGACTCGGGGAGGGGAAAGGTGCCGACCTGGTCCTGCGGATTCTGCGTGGCGATGACGAAGAATGGCTCGGGCAGCGCCATCGTCTGGCCGTCCAGGGTGACTTGATGCTCTTCCATGGCCTCGAGCAGCGCGCTCTGGGCTTTCGGCGACGCGCGATTGATTTCGTCGGCCAGCACCAGCTGCGCAAAAATCGGTCCTCGTTGAAATCTGAACTTGCCCGTCTCACGGTCAAAGATCGACACGCCGAGCACATCCGCGGGCAGGAGGTCGCTGGTGAATTGCACGCGCTGGAAAGACAGCCCCAGAGTCTTGGCGATCGCGTGCGCGAGGGTGGTTTTGCCGACCCCCGGAATGTCCTCGATCAACAGGTGTCCGCGCGCCAGCAGGCACGCCAGACACAGGCGAATCTGCTGATCCTTGCCCAGGATCACCCGATTGATTTGAGCAAGAACCGCATCGATTTCGGATTGTGCCGCGTTCATTGTCCCTTGAGCGCCGTGACCCGTGCGATCTGGGCCGCCAGCTGACCGATTTCCGTACGCAATTCGGCGAGCCGCTGCCGGTCCTTGGCCACGACCTCGGCGGGTGCATTCTGGGCGAATTCGGCGTTGCGCAACTTGCTCTCCATTTTTTTGAGCTCGACGTCGGTCTTGCTTTGCCGCCGCGACAGGCGCGCAAGCTCGGCGGCGGGCTCGATCAGCCCGGCCATGGGCACCAATATCTCCAGACTGCCGAGCAGCGCAACGGCGGAAATCGGCGCGGCCTCCTTGGGCTCGAGCGTGCGCGGCACCTCGACTCCGGCCAGACGCGTCACATAGTGCAGATTTTGCCCAAGATACAGGGCATCCGTCGGACTCGCGTTTTGCAGCAGCACGGTAAGCTTGCGGCTGGGCGCGATATCCATTTCGCCGCGGATCTGGCGCACACCCAAAATGAAGTCCATGACCCAGCGCATTTCCGGCTCAGCGCCCGGGTCCGTCTTCACGCCGGCCGTGCTCGGGTAGGCGCTTCGCATGATGGTGTCGCCGGCCGCGCCCGCGCTCGAGCGCACGCGTTGCCAGATTTCCTCACTGATGAACGGTGCGATCGGATGCAGCGCGCGCAGCAGCGCTTCGAGGCTGTTGATCAGGGTGAATCGCGTGCCGCGCTTCGCCGCGTCGCCGGCCGTCTCCGCTTGCAGCACGGCTTTCGAGAGCTCCAAATACCAATCGCAAAACTCGTGCCATGTAAACTCGTACAAAGCGTTGGCGACGACATCGAGACGGTATTCGGCGAATCCGGTTTCCACGCGTCCAAGCATCGCCGACAGGCGCGACTGAATCCATCGATCGGCCAGGCTGAATTCCGCGCCCGCGGCGTCGACCTGCTGATTCTCGACGTTCATCAGCACATAGCGGGCCGCGTTCCACAGCTTGTTGCAGAAGTTGCGATACTCCTCGACCCGGGCCATGTCGAAGCGCAAGTCGCGGCTTTGCGTGGCAAGCCGTGCAAAGCACAGGCGCAATGCATCCGTGCCGAATGCCGGGATCCCCTGGGGAAACTGCTTGCGCGTGGCCTTTTCGATGGCGGGTTTCATCTGCGGCTGCATCAGGCCGCTGGTCCGTTTGGCGAGCAGGTCCTCCAGCGAGATTCCATCGACGATGTCGAGCGGATCGATGACATTGCCCTTCGACTTGGACATTTTCTGGCCATCGTGATCGCGGATGAGTCCCGTGAAGTAGACTTCGCGAAACGGCACTTCGCCGGTGAATTTCAAGCCCATCATGATCATGCGGGCGACCCAGAAAAAAATGATGTCGAAACCGGTGACCAGCACCGAGGTCGGGTAGTAGGCCTCGAGCGCGGGAGTGTTCTCGGGCCAGCCCTGAGTGGAAAACGGCCATAGCGCGGAGGAGAACCAGGTGTCCAGTACGTCCTCGTCCTGACGCAACGGCACACCGGGATCCACGCCATGCGCGGCGCGGGCCTCCGCCTCGTTGCGGGCGACATAGCAGCGCCCCTCGGCGTCGTACCAGGCCGGTATGCGGTGTCCCCACCATAATTGCCGGCTGATGCACCAATCCTTGATCTTGTGCATCCATTCGAAGTAGACGGCGGACCAATGGTCCGGGACGAAGCGGATGTGTCCCTCCTCGACGGCGCGGATGGCCGGCGCCGCCAGCGGCTTGATGTCGACGAACCACTGATCGGTGAGCAAGGGCTCGAGGATGGCGTTGCTGCGATCGCCGCGCGGCACGGTGAGCTTGTGCGGCTCGACGCGCTCGACGAGGTCAAGCGTCGTCAGGTCTGCCAAGACCCGAGCGCGCGCTTGAAGGCGGTCGAGGCCGCGATAGGGGGCGGGAACACTCTCGTTGAGAGAGGCGTCCGGGTTCATGATGTTGATCAGCGGCAGGCGGTGCCGCTCTGCGACTTCGTAATCGTTGAAGTCGTGCGCCGGCGTGATCTTGACGCAGCCGCTGCCGAATAGAGGGTCGACGTAGGCGTCGCCGATGATGGGAATTTCACGCGATGCCAGCGGCAGGCGCACGCGGCGGCCGATCAAATGCCGGTAGCGTTCATCCTCGGGATGCACGGCGACCGCCGCGTCTCCCAGCAGAGTCTCAGGCCGCGTGGTCGCGACCACGAGGAATCCGTCGCTTTCGACCAAGGGATAGCGCAGATGCCACAGGCTGCCCATTTCTTCTTCGGCGACCACTTCCAAATCGGACACCGCCGTCTTCAGCACCGGGTCCCAATTCACCAATCGCTTGCCGCGATAGATCAATCCTTCTTGATGGAGCCGCACGAAGACTTCCGTCACCGCCCGCGATAGACCATCGTCCATGGTGAATCGATCCCGCTGCCAGTCCACCGACGCGCCGAGGCGGCGCATCTGGTTGGCGATTTGTCCTCCGGACTGGGCCTTCCATCGCCAGATCCGTTCGACGAACGCTTCTCGCCCCAGTTCGACGCGGCTTGATCCCTCGGCATTCAACTGTCGTTCGACCACCATTTGCGTGGCGATGCCTGCGTGATCGGTGCCGGGCTGCCACAGGGTGTCGAAGCCTTGCATGCGCCGATGGCGGATGAGCGCGTCCATGATGGTGTATTGGAAGGCGTGTCCCATATGCAAGGTGCCGGTCACGTTGGGCGGGGGAATCACGATCGAAAACTTGGGTCCGCGGCCGCTCGGGGCGAAATATCCCGACGCTTCCCACTTTGCGTAAATTCGCGGCTCGATGTCGGCAGGTGAGAAGGCTTTATCCATGGTCTTTCGGGTCTTCATGAGCCGCGGCGTGCTCGTGGTGAACCGCGGCGTGCTCGTGCAATATGCGATCCACCAATTCCGGGAGCTGCGCGCGCAGGCGGTCGAATACGCGCTCGAACAGCGTGGCCTCGATGTCCTTGGCGGCTTGATGCAGCAGCGAGTCGGCGAGTTCCAGGGTCTCGGTCAAGATGGCCGCATGCACCGCCTTGGCGTCGAAACACAGGGAGTCTTCGGCATTCTCCTTCACCGTATCCGTGAGGATGGGAATATCGCGCGGATCATTCATCCGCGCTCTCGTCCAATTGATGCGTTTCCAGCGCAACTTTGAGGTCGCGGTACGACTTGAAGCGTTCGCGCCCCAGGCGGCGGCGTTCCTCGTCCGCGTCGATGATCTCGGCGATGCGGGTGTAGCGTTCCCAGTGCGCGGGCAGGCGGCCGGCCAGATTCACCAGCAGATCGGCGGACGGCACCATGGTCGGCAGGGCGGTGAGGTATACCTTGGCTGCCGGATCGAGCGAGTGCTCATCCAGACACACCTGGTGCGGGATGAAGGAGCGCTCGTTGAAGGTCCACAACAAGTCATCGAGGGCCCTCGCATCGGCCAGCGTGTCGCTGACGATGGCGATGCGCAGATCTCGCAGATAGGCCTTTTCCGTGAGCCGGCAGGCAAACGTCCAACGCTGTTTGGCGGCGGCGCTCTTCAGTACGTAGAAATCTACGCGCTCGGTCATTTCGCCCGGGCGCGATGGATCAGAAAGTCGACGAGCAAGGGCACGGGCCGGCCGGTGCTGCCCTTCTGGGCGCCGCCCAGCCAGGCGGTGCCGGCGATGTCAAGATGCGCCCAGTGCAGATCCTTGGCGAATTTCGAGAGGAACGACGCTGCGGTGCAGGCGCCGCCCTCGCGTCCGCCGACATTGGCGATGTCGGCGAAATTGCTCTTCAACTGATCGACGTATTCCTCGCCGATCGGCAATCTCCAGGCCCGGTCGTCGGCGCGGACCC
>Ga0210408_10002475_pt1 | contig 17936 bp, 12 predicted proteins | sample IncBWH4MmetaG_FD_155471 | JGI IMG/M metagenome (GOLD analysis project Ga0210408, IMG submission 155471) | Forest soil microbial communities from Barre Woods Harvard Forest LTER site, Petersham, Massachusetts, United States - Inc-BW-H-4-M | ecosystem: Environmental > Terrestrial > Soil >...
AATTGACCGGCTTAGACACCGCGCGACGCTGCGGATCACGCAGCCACAGCTCGGATTCCTGCATGAGCTCGCAAGTGAGCCTACGCCTGAGGAGCTGACGGCCCGCGAGCAGGAGGCTCGGCTCGCCGCCAGTTGCCTAGAAGAGCTTCCGGAGGCGTGCCGGCGCGCCTTCCTACTATACCGCGTGTATGAGTATTCGTTGGCGGAAGTCTCACATGAGATGGGCGTCAGCGAACGGATGATCCGATACTACGTCGTACAGGCCTTGAGCCATTGCCGGATGCGTCTCCAGGCGAGTCGTTGCGAACAGGATGCGCAGAAATGAACGACGACCCCACCGTAACCTCCGATTTGCCGCGATTCCGGGAGGCGTGCGAATGGTTCGTGCAGCTTCGAGAGCAGCCCGAGTCAACGAATCTCATTGCCGAGTGGCTGAGTTGGTGCAATTCCGATCCTCGAAATCGGCAAGCATTCGAAGAGGTGCGCAACACATGGCTCATCGTGGGGCTTGTGCCAGCGCACACCGGTGTAGACGCGCGAGCTGACGGCAGCCAGATCGTGCCTGCAGCACGCCACACGCCGCCGCCCTGCAGACCCGGGCGCATACATCGACCATACAAATTGGCGGCGGCCGCCGCTGCGGGCCTCGCTATCGCCGCGGGGATCTTGTGGTTAGTGGTACCAGCCCCGTTGTCGACTTCTGGGTCGGCTGATGTCTCGACGTTTGCCACGGTACCCGGCGAGCATCGAAGTTTCATGCTTGCCGATGGCAGCCGCGTTGAAATGGCAGGAGATTCAAGACTACGGGTGAGCTTGCGCGCGCAAACGCGTGACATCGAGCTGCAGGAGGGGGAAGCCTACTTCAACGTAGCGCATGATAGAGCGCGGCCTTTCACAGTGCATGCCGGCGCACTGCATGTTCGCGCCGTCGGAACACGATTCGACGTCCGCACCTCCGCTGACCGTGTGGTAGTGGCAGTTGAAGAGGGTGTCGTGGTTGTGGAGCCGCGGCCTGAGCCGACGGGACCGATGAGCTCGATGCTATCGACGATCCGCTCTCTTGGGGGCGATGCGCGCCCGATCAACCGGCTGCGCCCGCTGCACGTTCGCGGTGGACAAGAAATTGCAGTCGGCGGACCCGAGCAGGACTTGCAATTGTTGCCCATCGAGCCGACTCAGGTCTCCTCTTGGCGCGAAGGGCGGCTGCGATTTGCCCGGGAACCCTTGCAGTCGGTGATATCGAGCATTCGCGGCGTGTCCGGTCAGGAGATTGAGCTGGCAGATCCGGACTTGGGAGAGCTGCGCTTCACAGGAACCGTGTTCAGCTCGGGCGTCGAAGCATGGGTGCATGCATTGCCCGCGATCTTTCCGGTCACGGTTCATCGGGACGGTGCTCGATTTATCATCGAGCACCGTGTCGAACCCCGGGGTTGAATCAACAGCAGCGCTCCGTTGCGCTTCCGCTTTCGATGGATCAATCGTTGTATTGGAGTGTCAACGACCAGCGAGCGCGAGAACCTCATGAACGCCAGCGCCCCAGTCCCTATCGATTCCCGACAGTTGAAATTGTGCCAGTACCTGATGATGCTGTCAGTCGGCATCGTGGCCTTCACGGGCGGACACGCAGTCGCCGCCACCAGCGTTCTGGACAAGGAGGTCGTGTTCAACTTGCCGAGTCAGCAAGTCGAAAAGGCACTGCTCGAGTTTTCCGAGCAGGCCCACGTGCAGGTCCTGACCGCGAGCACAGCCATCCCCGATCGTCTGGCTGCCGAAGTGGCAGGGCGGATGCGAGTGCGGTTGGCCCTTGAGTCGATTCTGCGTGGCACTGGGCTCGTATACGCCTTGGTGAACGACAACACGATCGCGATTCAGACTGCCAAATCGTCGGGCGGCGCCGCCATCGCGCCCGGCTCCCTACCTGTCGGATCGCCGGTCGTGCTCGCCGTCTCGAATTCGCGCATCATGCCGGCGCCGGCGGATACGACCCTCGAGGGAGTCCGCGAAACGCATGGGGGGGTCCGCCGAGCGGATCCAGACGCTATCGAGGAAATAGTCGTCACTGCCACGAAGCGCGGCGAAGAAACTATTCAGTCGCTACCGCTGAGCATCTCCGCGCTGTCAGGCGAACAACTAGCCGAAGCCGGTGCGACCATCTTTTCCGAATGGTCGCACAACGTGCCGGGTCTCGTATTTCAGGATCAGGGTCCCGGGGACAAACGCTATATCATTCGTGGCGTGCAGTCGATCGGTGCGCCGACTGTGGGTGTCTATCTGGATAACGCGGTCATCAGCGGCTCGAACGGCGAAGATGACGGGGGCGGAAAGAACATCGACATCCGCTTGTACGACATAGAGCGCATCGAGGTGCTGCGCGGTCCGCAAGGCACATTATATGGCGCCGGTTCGCTAAGCGGCACCATCAGACTCATCACCAAGCAGCCTAAACTCGACCAGGTCGAGGGAGATTTCGGCGCTGAGCTCTCCGACACCTCGCACGCCCCCACACAGAACTATAATTTCAACGCGATGATCAACGTCCCAATCGTGCGGGATAAATTCGCGATACGCGCCGTGGTTTGGGACGTGAGCGACAGCGGCTACATTGACAACATTCGCCTCGGCGCAAGAGGCGTCAACAACGAGGAGACACAGGGAGGCCGGCTGACGGCGCTCCTGGCAGCGAACGATCGCCTCAAGATCACGGGGTCAGTTCTGTATCAGGATCAGTTCGTCGGTGGGAAGTCGTTTTTCTTTCCCTCGGACGGTGACTTGAAGGAGAGCGAGTACACGAAAGACCCGCGTACGGACCGTGCCACGATCTCGCAACTCGACCTGAACTATCGTCTGGACCAAGGCAGCTTCGACATTTCATCGGCCTATTTCGACCGCTTCGTATATTTTCGCTTCGACTCGACGCCCATCCTGATATTTTTCGGTGTCCCCAATCTGCCCGCCGTCACGTTGCAGCCCGAAAAAAGCTCCATCTGGACCAATGAGGCGCGTTACAGCAGCAATCTCTCCGGCCCATTTCAGTTCGTCGTTGGCGCCCTCCACGAGCGACTCACTCGCAGCTTTATCAGCAGTGTCGTGACTGTCGATGCTCAGGGTGACACCACGCTCACGGCAGAGCAGCCGAACATATTCGGCCGCACCTCTGCGAAACAAGTCGAACAAGAAGCGTTGTTTGGCGAAGGCACCTACACATTTACGCCTCATATCAGCGTCACCGGGGGGCTGCGCTGGTTCCATTCGGCGGAACACGCCAACTCCCAGAATGTTTTTCCTTTCTTCGGCGGCCCTCCTGAGGCCCCGCGCGTGTCGCACCAGAGTGAATCCAAGGTGACCCCGAAATTGAGCGTCGCCTACAAGGTCAATGACGATCTGATGTTCTACGTGCTTGCCGCGCAGGGTTTTCGCCAGGGGGGTACCAATGACGGCGGCTTTGGCTCGCTGATCGTGGTTCCGCAAGGATTCAAGTCGGATACGCTCTGGAATTACGAAGCCGGGATGAAGAGCGCGTGGCTGGAACGACGGCTCATCCTCAACTTGACCGCCTATGCGATCAGATGGTCCGATATCCAGACGCAGAACGAAACCACGCTGGGATTCACCTACATCGGCAATGCCGGTACCGCGTCCAGTGATGGTGTGGAAGCCGAGTTGATCATGCGCCCGACCCGTCGGCTGGAGCTCCAAGCGTCCATGGCAATCCAGAATTCGCGCCTCACTCAAAATCAGCCGCTCGGGGCCGTCAACCCGAACGCGGGCCTGTCCGGAGATCAGATTCCGAATACCCCGAGATTCACGGCGAATGGCTCGGCACAATACACAATGCCGATTTCGTCCAATCTGGACGGCGTGTTGCGCGGGGAGGTCAGTTACGTCAGCAACTCGCAGACCTACTTTGATTCACGCAGCATGTTTTTCCAGACCCTTGCACCCTACGCGCTGGCGGACTTTCGCATCGGTGTGCAGGCGAAGCAATGGAATGCCACGCTGTTTGTCAAGAACGCGTTCGACAAGCGGGCGCAGATCAACAAGCTCTATCAGGAGGATTCGCCGCTCTCTCTGTTCACCGCTCGGCCTCGTACGGTGGGTATCAACATCAATTACCGCTTCTGATCCGCACCTCGATGGCCTGTGCCCGCTTCAGCCTCGCGTGTCTGAGCATTTGGGTATTTAGCGCGTCAGTCGCGCAGTCAATTCGGCCGGTAATCGTCATACGTGCCGGTACGCTTTTGGCGGTTCCGGGTCAGCCACCCAGAGTTCGACAGACGCTGATTATCCGGGACGGCCGCATTGCGGACGTGCGCGACGGTTTCGTGTCGCTCGAAGACGCAGGTGCGGGTGCACGTGCGCAGCTGGTAGATCTCTCGAGTCAATTCGTGTTACCCGGGATGATTGACCTGCACGTGCATTTGACCACAGAAGCGGAGGAGGGCGAGGCGTTACGCGTTGTTACGCGAGACGCCGCCGACCTGGCCCTGGTCGGCCTCCGGCATGCCCGGGAAACCCTCAATGCGGGCTTCACGACCGTTCTGGATTTGGGAACCGCACGGCAGGCTCACAACGAAGCCGTGTACGCACTGCGCCGCGCGATCGAAGGAGGTCTTGCGATTGGACCTCGCCTGCTCATTGCGGGTAGCCCAATCTCGGCGACGGGCAGCTCACGAACCGGACATTTCTCGGACGCTGTCCAGGCGATTGTGGGTCCGGACGGCACCTGCGACGGACCGGAAAACTGCAGTCGGGTGGTCCGGCAACAGGTTGCGAACGGGGCCGACGCGATCAATCTCTACATTACCGGCAGCATCGGCGATCTGCGGCTGGTAGAACAGGCCATGACCGACTCGGAGATGCGTGCGGTGATCGCTACGGCGCATGCGCTTGGGCGAAAAGTGATTGCGGACGGGCATTTCGCTCAGGGCATCAATGCGGCTCTGCGCTCCGGAGCGGATATCATCGACACGGCGCCCTGGCCGGATTCCGAGTCAATACGGTTAATGCGACGTAACGGAGTATTCCTGGAGCCTCACATGCATGCCTTCGTCGTCGCGGTCGGCGAAATGCGATCCGGTAGCACCACCGTTGCGGATCAGCCAGACTCGCCAATTTTGGCAAGGTTGCGTTCCGTGCTGAGTCGGCCATTCTCCGCGCAGCGGGCCTATGAGAGTGGAGTGCGGCTTGCATACGGATCGGATGCCGGAATCGTTCGGCATGGCGACAATGCGGGCGATCTTCTTCAGCTCATGCGGATCGGGCTGTCGCCCATGCAGGCAATCGAGGTAGCGACCTTGAATTCAGCCGAAGCAATCGGACTGCGCCGCGAAATTGGATCGCTCGAAGTAGGCAAGCGCGCTGACATCATCGCGACAGAGCGCAGCCCGCTCGATGATATTGCTGAATTGAACAGCGTCACTTTTGTCATGCGGGATGGACATGTCTTCAAAATGCATTAGTGGACTCACGCTCCTCGGGACGGTTCTAGTTTCGTTCGCGGCCGGTTCGCACGAGCCCACAGGCGCTGCGAACGATGCACCCATACTGATCGTTTGGGCCGGGACGCTGCTTGCCGATCCCGGACGCGCTCCCTCGGCAAACCAGTCGATCGTGATTCGAAACGGCCTGATCGAACGCGTCTCGAGCGGCCGCTTGAGCGCAGCGTCAATCGGCTCCAAGCCTGAGCGCACTCACATTCTCGATCTTTCGGCGCTGTATGTGCTTCCCGGGCTATTTGATTTGCACGTGCACCTCTCGACTGAACCGGATCCTGCCGGTTCGTTGGACGAGGTGACACTCACTTCGGCGGATCTGGCGCTTCGGGCCGCGGCCAATGCCGAGAAGACCTTGCGGGCGGGATTCACCACGGTTCTCGATATGGGGACAGGCCGCCGCGCACACGAGCTTGCAGTGTATGCCGTGCGCGATGCTATCGCATCCGGTCGAGTGCAAGGACCGCGCATCTTGGCGGTCGGCAGCCCGGTGTCCTCTCCCGGCAACTCGCGGACCTCGCGGTTCCAGCCCGACGTCGAGCGCGTCGTGGCTCCGCAGGGCGTCTGCAGCGGGCCGGAGGACTGCCGGCGTGCGGTGCGGGAGCAAGTTCAACGGGGCGCGGATGTGATCAATTTCTATAATACGGGTAGCCTGCTCTCGCCAGCATCGCCTGCACAGACCTTCACCGATGAGGAAATGCATGCCATCGTTGAGACGGCCCATTCGCTGAATCGTAAAGCTGTCGCGGACGGCGCGGGCACGCCGGGATCGGCTGCGGGCGTGAACGCGGCGATCCGAGCGGGAGCCGATTGGGTCGATACCGTGATCTTCCCGGGAAAGGATACATGGCCGCTGTTGGCCAAGGCTGGTCGCAACTACGCGCCGCACTTGTATGCCGTGGTCGCCGCCGTTGGCGAGGATGAGGCCCATCTTTCGGAAGGCAGCATGGGGTGGCTTCCCACGCCTGTTCTGGAAGTCTTATTCAAGCTCAAACGCGCGACGCCAGCCGCCGTCGCGGCGCATGCAGCCGGAATACGGATGGTTTTCGCGTCCGATGCAGGAGTGTTTGCGCACGGCAAGAACGCCGGCGAGTTCGAACAATACGTGAAAGCCGGCCTGACACGCGCCGAGGCGATTGCAACAGCGACGGTGAACGCCGCCGCCGTGCTCGGCACTTCCGCTGACAGCGGTACGCTCGAACCTGGCAAGCGGGCTGATCTGATTGCGGTGAGCGGGGATCCACTGTCGGATATCCGGGTGTTGAACAATGTCCGGGTCGTGGTTCGGAGCGGGGAAGTTGTGAAAGACGAGGGTGCCGAAGGCGCTCATCCGTGATCCGGCCGCCTGAATTGTATCCGCCGATCGAACCGTATCGCAGCGGCCGGCTCGTGGTGGACCCGATTCACACTTTGTACTGGGAGGAGTGCGGAAATCCGGGGGGCGTGCCCGTCGTTTTCCTGCACGGCGGACCTGGGGCGGGGTGTTCGCCGGACCATCGTCGATTCTTTGATCCGCAGCACTACCGAATCGTATTGTTCGATCAGCGTGGTGCAGGACGCTCAACCCCGCACGGTGAGGTCGGAAACAACACGACAGCGCATCTCATCAACGATATGGAACTCCTGCGCGGCCTGCTCAAGATCCAGGCATGGCACGTGTTCGGGGGATCGTGGGGCGCCACGCTTGCGATCGCCTATGCCGAAGAACATCCTCATGCGTGCCTGAGCCTCACCCTGCGCGGCGTCTTTTTGCTGCAAGCCTCCGAAATCGAGTGGTTTCTGCGTGGCGTCCGGCATTTCGCGCCACAGGCTTGGGGAGATTTCGTGAATTTTCTCCCTGCCCGGTTGCGGGGAGACATTTGCGAAGGTTATTGGACACTTCTCAATGATCCAGCGTCGGACGTGCGGCTCGCCGCCGCAAATTCGTGGGCAACCTATGAAGGGCGCTGCGCGACTTTACGTCCGAGCGCGAAGATGATGGCAGAAGCCGGTGATGTTCATACGGCGCTAGGATTGGCGCGGCTCGAAGTGCACTACATGCGTGCCAATCGGTTCACGCCGGACGATCTGCTTCTGCAGCGCGTGCAACGAATCCGCCATGTTCCCTGCGCGATCGTGCAGGGGAAATACGATCTTCTGTGCCCGCCGATCACTGCGGCAGCTCTGCACGAAGCGTGGCCGGAATCGACGCTGCAGATCATTGACGATGCGGGACATTCGGCGCACGAGCCCGGCATTCGCGCCGCATTGGTTGCCGTCATGGATGGAAGAGTGGCGCAGCAGGCGGATCGGCGGGCGGGCGACTGATGGCCTCAGTCAGGACCATTCTGGGCCCGCATCCACCCGGACTCGCGCTGCTCTTCTTTACAGAGATGTGGGAGCGATTCTCGTTCTACGGGATGCGCGCCTTGCTGGTCCTGTACATGACCGAGCAGCTCTTGCTTCCGCAAAACGCGCACCGGGTGCTCGGCTACGAAGCGCTTCATTCGACACTGCAGAGCGTGTTCGGTCCGCTTTCAACGCAGGCGATGTCATCGCAGATCTATGGACTGTATACATCGCTGCTGTACTTCACGCCTTTCTTCGGCGGCCTGCTGGCAGACCGCGTTCTCGGGCAATTCCGCACCGTTGTGGCCGGGGCGAGCCTGATGGCGCTGGGTCACTTTCTCATGGCCTCCGAGGCATTCTTTCTGGTTGCACTTCTAAGCATCATCCTCGGCAACGGCTGTTTCAAACCGAACGTGTCGACGCAGCTGGGCAGGCTTTACTCCCGCACGGACAATCGCCGTGACAGCGCATTTTCAATTTTCTATATGGGCATTAATCTCGGTGCGACGATCGCGCCGGTTATCTGCGGCACTCTCGGCGAAGTTTACGGTTGGCACTATGGGTTTTTTGCTGCAGGCGTTGGCATGATTATCGGCCTTGTCATCTACGTCGCGGGTCGAAAATATCTGCCGCCTGATGCCCAGAGGCGTGACGAAGGAAGCTCGAGTGCGCCCGCGAAACAGGCGCGACAGGCCGCCGACCTGAATGCCATTGGCGTGTTGTGCCTCATCGCATTTGTTATTACGTTCTTCTGGGCCAGCTACGAGCAGCAGGGCAATGCAATCGTGTTGTGGGTCCGAGATTTCACCAACCGTTCGTTCTTTGGGTTATTCGAGATCCGCATTACCTGGTTTCAGAGCCTGAATCCTCTTTTCATCTTCGCGCTCACGCCGGTACTCATTGCGCTGTGGGCCTGGCCCGCCAGAGGCAAGACTGGAATCAGCCCGGTCAGCAAAATGGCGACGGGGTGCTTTCTGGCAAGTGTCGCCTATGGAGTGTTGGTAGTTGCGGCACTGCTCGCCGGCACAGACGGTAGGGTTTCGTGGGCGTGGATGCTTCTTTTTTTCATTCTCTTGACCTTGGCTGAGTTGCACGTATCTCCCGTGGCACTGTCGTTATTCTCGCGCGCAGCGCCTTCGGCAGCCGCCTCGATGATGATGGGAGTGTGGTTCATGTCGGGCGTTGCAGGAAATTACCTCTCTGGACTCATGGGTTCATTCTGGGAGCGTATGCCGAAGGCCGCGTTCTGGATGCTCGTGAGCGCGGTGCCACTCCTGGCCGGAATCGTCGTGCTGGGACTTCGCGGCTTCCTGAACCGAATTATCCTGGAGCAGGCAGTTCTCGATTCACAGCAATGACCATTGCAAAACGGGGGCTTTCGCCCAAGAGCTCAGAACTTTCGGCCGCGCACGGAACTGCACACTTCGCAATCCAATTGACAGCGAGCTCGACCGCCCGGCACCTGGGATTCTCCCGAGTCCTCGATTCTCCCTAAGCGAGCCGGTGCCAGCTAAGCGAGCCGGTGCCAGTGCGCGTGGTAAATGCTCACTGCCTGGCCGATCTTGCCCGCGACGAGCGAGATCTGCTCTTCGGTCAGACCGAAAACATCAATCTCGACGTGCAGCAGATCGTTGCTAGCAAACTCGGCGCTGATGCGCCGAGGAACGATATTTAAATTTTGAAAGCGCTCGAGGATCCGGCCGATCGCAGTGGGATCAGCGTCGGCGACGACTCGAAGTCGCAGTAGGGAGAAGGACTCTTGTGAACACATGGAACGAACTCCGCATCGAATTTACCTTAGTCGCCAATGCAACGAGACCCCGGCTTTCAAGGAAAGCCGGGCCGGTAATGGCGATGCTGAGAATTCGTTTGCCCATGAGTCGCGAAGAGTATGCCTGAGGAGCGGCGATAACGGAATTCCTACTTCGACTCTCCGGTATTTCCTCTAGTTGCCATTGCGGAACTGGCTCAAGGGCCGTCAACGCCCACCTGTTCGTCGAAATGTACGATCCTCCGATCGGCCATCACGGATTCGGGTTTTTCGCCCCAATCGGTCGACCGAGTGAATCGTCAGGAGCTCAACTTAAGCACAAATGTCCTACCAGAGCGCCTGTAATGCACCAGTTCGAGGGAATGGGCTGCAGACGGAATGAGGTACCCTACCCAAGCCGGTGCGTCTGTAAAGTGTCGAATGACCTTTTGTGACCGTCATAGCCTTGAGTCAAAGGACAGTGCGGGGCGGGTAGTAGGATGCGAGAGGGGACGACGGGCAGGGTTCAAGCTCGATTTTTACGCCGAGGGATGATGACGTGCCTGGCGCTGATCCTCGCCATGATCCCGTTCGCGAGTGGCGCGGATGAGGTACACAAGCATTTCGATATCAAAGCGCAGCCGCTCTCGGAAGCGTTGATGGCGTTTGGCGCTCAAACGGGTGCCATCGTGATGGCCCCAAGCGAACTGACCGCCGGTAAGACCTCCAGGCCTGTGACAGGCGAGTTGACTGCCCAGGAAGCGTTGACGCGGATGCTTTTGGGGACCGGACTCAAATTTCAGAAGACTGCGAACGGTACCATCCTCATCGTGCGCGAGTTCGGGCGCACCCCTTAGAACAACGACGCTCGAGATCATCAAGCGCTGAAGTGGAAGTGGATGCTCGATCGTGTAGCCGATCGCACTAAAGGCAAGTGCAAATCCTCCGATACGGCCCGGGTCGCGAATGGCGCGGCTCTGAGTGAATCGCCGCCACTGTGGTATGCTTTTTCGACCGTGGACGACCTCGCTCAACCTGCGGTTTTAAACGATAGCAAGCCGGCGTTAGTGCGGCGCGACAGCGGAATTGATGTGCTGTACGCTCGGCATTGGAGCGAGTTGTGTCACTACATTAAGAAGCACTTTGGCGCCGGCCCGCCGGATCCCGAGGACGTCGTACAAGAGACGTTTATCAAGTACGCGGCCATCGAGGATCGCGAGACTATCGATAATCCGCGCGCGTACCTGTTTAGGACCGCGCACAATGTCCTGGTTGATGAGCGCCGGAAACTTGCCGTGCGGCGAGCGATGCCAGGGGATGGCGCAGCGGCGCCAATGAGTGACGATCGGACGCCCGAACGCGTCTTAGTGGGTCAGGAGCGTTTGCAGGTGCTGCGCCGGACGTTGCGCGCGATGCCCGAGGCGCGCCGCCGTTCGTTCTTGCTCAATCGGCTACAAGGACTCTCCGCGGCGGCCATTGCGCGCAAGACGGGCTATTCGGAGTCGGCAGTCAAGAAGCACATTAGTTTGGCGCTCGCCGACTTGGAAGCCGCTGTGACGGACGCCGAGAGTATTGCTCTGAGTGATTTAGCATGAAGACCATGGACGGCGAAAAGGACATCAAAGCCGCGGCGCGCGATTGGTTGCTGCGCTTATCGCTGGAGTCCCCGACGGTCGACGACCGGGCGCAGTTTGACGCGTGGTACGCGCAGGATCCGCGGCACGCGGCAGCGTACCGGCGTTTTGAGTCGATTTGGCAGGATTCGGCAACGCTTCAGGATTTAGAGCCCCTCGCATCACTCGAGACGACACCGGCTGGGTGGTGGCTGTGGCTAAGCGCGGCGATTCGTAACCGACCGTCCGTTTGGGCTGGCGGTGCTGGGCTTGCGGCGGCGATCGGCGGAATCGGCCTCTGGCTGCTCATGGCACCGGTGCATTACGCTACAGGGGTGGCGGAGGTTCGCGCGATCCACCTTTCGGATGGGAGTGAGGTCACGTTGGGTGCCCGATCCTCGCTCGATGTGACCTTTCGCATCCACGAGCGACGGGTGGCGTTGAACTCCGGGGTGGCGTTCTTTTCGGTCTCGAAGAACCCCTCGCGACCGTTCATCGTGACGGTGGGTGAACGAGAAGTGCGAGTCGTTGGCACGAAATTCGAGATCCGGCGCGACACCGCGGGAATACGGGTGTCGGTGGTGGAAGGCACGGTCGAGGTGATGCAGCGGCGCGAGCTTGCAGGCGCGGCGGCCCCGCAAACACCGCGTGCGGTGCACTTGAAGGCGCAGGCGAATCACACCGCGAGTGCCACGATCCCGGATGAGACGCCGAGCACCCTGGCGCTCGCGCCCCAGCCGTCGAGCGAAGCACCGGAGGAACGCATTCTAACGGCCGGTCAACAAATCTCCGCCGCGATCGCGGGCACAATCCCCGATCCCCAGCCTATGCCCCATGGGGAACCCGCCGCTTGGCGGCAGGGGCGCCTGGTGTATGTGGATGCGCCGCTGAAAGAGATCGTTGCGGATGCCAATCGCTACTCCCGCGAACCGATCACCATTGCCGGTGAGGACGTGGCGAATTTACGGGTATCGGTCACCTACCCGAGTGATCGGATCGGGGAAATGTTACGGCGTTGTCCACGGAGCCTGTCGCTTGATGTCGAGCGTCGCGAGAACGGCATTGTGCTGAAACAAAAAGAAAGCGACTAACCGTTCAGGAAGTAGCGGAGGTGGCCGATGCGTCAGCGGCGTATTCCTGCTCGAGACCGCTGCGCGAGCCGCAGCCCAAACCCGTCACCGGAAGCGCCCGTTTCGCGTTTTGCTCCCGGTCCGAACAACGTCACCCTGGCGACTAAACCGGGTGCGTCAGTGGAACGATGGCGCCTCGCGTTGAGTTCGTTACACCGACATTGACCGAGGTGCCGCTGCCGAGATTACTCTCCTCTCGTCGCCAGAGTACTGGTTAAAGTGTCGATTTCTTCGCAGCATCCGTCTAAGCCCTGAAAGACTAGAAAAACTAAGCTGGGAGAGGGTGTTTATGCGCACAACGGTTCCTACGCCGATGATCCGAGGACTCCTTGCAGCTTGTGCTGCCGTCCTATTGCTTTCAGGAGCCGCCACCCTCGCCGCAGACGACTCGTCCAAGCACTTTGAAATCAAGGCGAAACCGCTGGCCGATGCGCTGATGGAATTCGGCGTACAGTCGGGCCTTACCGTTGCGGTCCCGACGACGCTTACCGCTGGAAAGAGAAGCGCGCCGGTTCGCGGTGACTTATCGCCGACGGACGCGCTCGGGCAATTGCTCAAAGGCTCGGGGCTCACCTTCGCTCGCGCCGCTGACGGCACGATCGCAATTCAAGCTGCCAGCGGTGGTAGTAGTAGTAGTCCAGTGCGGATGAGTGCTGTGGAATCCAGTTCAGAAAATGATTCGACATCGTCCCCCCATCTGGCGGACATTATCGTCACTGCCACCAAGCGCGAGCAAGCCGTGGAAGACGTGCCTGCAAGCATCTCGGTCATCACAGCAGAGGATATCGAGAAGCGCGGGCTGGTCAGCGCAGAGGATTATCTGCGCGGGGTGCCTGGGGTAAACCAAGTCAGCTCCTCGGTCGGACAATCCATCATCATCCGCGGCATCGAGACTTCGCCCTCATTCCAAGCCTTCTATGCGGGCAACACGACCGCAACTTATTTCGGCGAGACACCGACCACGTATGCTGCGGGCCCGGCCACCGATACCAACATCGATGTGAAGCTGGCGGACATCGAGCGTGTGGAAGTGCTGCGCGGTCCGCAGGGCACCACATTCGGGGATGCATCGTTGGGTGGTGCGGTTCGCACCATCCCGGTTGCTCCGAAGCTTGACCGATTCGAGGGCAGTATCGGCGCCGGCTATTCGGTGACCTCCGGTACCGGCGGCGACAACAATCAGATTCAGGCGGTGGGCAATGCCCCCCTGATCGACGGCGTGCTCGCGATCCGCGCCACCGCCTACCGATTCGATGATGCGGGTTACTATCGCAACGTCGCGGGCTCGGATCCGGCCTTTCTGGCAAGGGCGGCAAGCTACCTGGGTGCGCAAGCCTTGGCTGTCGATGAGAACCGAGTCGGCACCAGGCACTTCACGGGCGGGCGCGTCGCTGCGCTCTATCAAGCCACCGACAAGTTGAAATTCACGCTGACCTATCTCACACAGCGGATCGAGGAAAATGGCATCCCGGTGTCGACCGGCCCTGGTTACAATCAAACACTCCTTGAAGTCGGGCCACGACATGTCGTTCGCGGCCAGGTGGGGGGACTCACCGACAACGACCTCCATTTCATCAACGGGGTAGCCGAATACGAGCTCGGGTGGGCGAACCTGCTCGCCACCTATTCGCGCATCGTTGGTGGAGCGTTGCTCGCTGGCCCTGGCAATATTGCCTCCGCTGAACCCTATTCCGGGCTCAGCAGCAGCACACACGGCCAGCATGTCAGCGAAGTACGTCTGGTCTCGCACCTCGACGGCCGCTGGAATTTTCTGGCCGGTATCTACGCCGAGCAACAAAATGACACCTACGCCACTGATCGTACCTGGGACGCCCCTGGGGCCGGTGATATCTTTTTCCCCGGCGTGACAGCCCTGGGGGACTACTACGCACAGCGCATCGAGAAGCAGCAGGCCGGCTTTGGCGAGGTCTCGTGGGAGTTTGTGCCGAAACTCACCCTGACCGGTGGCATACGCGCCTACCATTATGACCGGGTCAGCGCCACCGAAACCACGGGCGCCCTGTTCGGCACCTCTTCGGGCAGCGTCGATGGCGGGGCTTCGGGCAGGCTCTATCGCGGTAATCTCAGCTACAAGATCGGCGAGGGACTGGTGTATGCCCAATTCTCGCAGGGCTTCCGTCTCGGCCGGCCGCAACCGGGTTTGCCGGACTCACTGTGCGATCTTAATCACAACGGCCTGGTCACCGGAACGAACGCCACCATTGCTTCAACGAGCATCGTCGATTCGGACTCGGTCAACAACTACGAGATTGGCGCAAAGGCCTCGCTGCTCGACCACCGAGTTACCTTCGATACCGCGCTCTATCGCATTGACTGGACGAATATCCCTGTGACCGTGGTGGCCCCGGCACCGCCACAAGGTTGCGGTTTGGCGTGGACCACCAATGCCGGTACCGCCCGCTCTGACGGCTTCGAATTTCAGACGAATTTCCAGCTCATGAAGACCCTCCGCCTCGACATGGGCGGCTCCGTGATCGACGCGAAACTCACCCACGACGTTCCCGCTCAGGGGTTCCATGCCGGTGCGAGGTTGCCCGGAACGCCGAAGGTCAACGGAAATCTCGGTCTGCAATACGACTTCCATGTTGCCGGCCACAGTGCTTTCCTGCGTGCAGACACGACCTACATTGGAACGTTCTATGGCAACTTGCGGGAATCGCCGAACACCAAGTCGGGCGGGTACGAAAAAGTTGACCTGTCGTCGCGGATTACAGTGAAGGGTCTCGATATCGATCTGTTTGTCAGTAACTTGACGAACAATGATGCGTTCACCTTCCGCGACACGGTCAATTACACCGGCACCCTGGGGCAGTTTTACGGTTACCGTCTGCAGCCACGCACCATCGGGACGCGGGTCAACTTCCGTTTCTGAGTTCCGGTGATCACCAACTTGAAGCGAGTCGAGGAATGAGGCAAATGATCCGCAAGTGTCATCTTCACGCGGCAGAGTCCGGCCGCACCAGGATGCGAGCGACGGCGTCCAAGGTTCGAGCCGGCGCCATTGCGCTGGCGGTTGGCCTGCTGCCCGGCCTGGCGTCCGCTGAGCCGGTCGATCAAGTGCGGCGAGTGATCTCGGACGGGCGTGGGATCTCGGCGCCGGGATGTGCGCTGGGTGTTTTCCGTGATGGTCAAACGCTTTTCTTTCAATCCTCAGGCGCCGCCAATGTCGCGACCGCGCGCCCCCTCAACGAGAATACGCTCTTCTACGCGGCCTCGGTCTCCAAGCAGTTTACGGCACTGGCGATCATCAAGCTGGTCGAGCTGGGGAAACTCGATCTGATCGATGACGTTCACAAATGGATCCCCGAGTTGCCGGCCTATGAAAGGCCAATCACGGTCCAGATGTTGATGCATCACACTGCCGGCATCCGTGACTGGATCGGATTGCTGACGTTGGCGGGAGTGAGAGACTACGGAAAAATCGACCGCCACACGGCGTTGGACCTGCTTTACAAGCAAAAGAACACTAACTTCGCACCGGGTTCCAGGTTTGAATACACGAACGGCGCTTATCTGCTGCTGTCGGAGATCGTGCAGCGGGTCTCGGGTATGCCGTTTCACGAATTCGCACACCAGGCATTGTTCGCGCCGCTGGGCATGACGCACACCTACTTCATCCACGGCAGCAGACCTACAGGCGACAACACGGCGCACGGCTATGCTCCCGTGGGCGATGGCTTTGAGGTCTACGACGTCTATCCGGTGATCAGCGGCTCCGGCGGGCTCATCACCACGCTGGCCGACTTCGCCAAATACGATCACGACGTTCAGGTGGGCCACAAGGTCTGGACACCCGCCGCGGCGAAGATCATGTTGACTCCCGGCACACTGAGCGACGGCAGCAAGATAACCTCCGGCGCCCCTTACCATGTGAACGTGGGCACGGGCCTGTTCGTAGGCCTCGTGGAGGGACGCTACCTGTTCGGGCATTCCGGGGAAGCGGGGGGATTCTCCACGTACTACGGCAATCTTCCCGACCGGCATTTGGGAATTGCGGTCGTCTGCAATCGCAGCGATATCGAAGCGATGGAAAAGGGCTGGGCCGTCATCGACATCCTGGAAAAGACTTCGTTGTCCGGCGATCAACCGGGGCAAGTGAAACAGGCCCCTCGGACGGGCACCCGCGAGGAACCATCCTTCATCGCCCGACCGGACCTCTCCGGCGCATACATTTCCGATGAGCTGCAGGCGAGCTATCGAGTCACCGTCGTCAATGGAGTTTCTGTCGCAACCATTTCCTCACCGTGGGCAGACCCCGGCAGCGCAGTGGCAAGTCTTCGGCTCACGGTAAAAAAAGGCGGATCGCCAAAGGATGGGCCATACCAATTCGTGGACGGGAACGGCGGTGCCCATGAGCTCGCGTTGGACGGCGACGGCAAGGGCTTCAGGGTCAGCTCGGGTCTGGGTTCCGGGCCGCATTTCAAGCGTACCGAAGATCGCTGAGCGCGCAGGCGTGCTCAACGACCCCGAGGCGCAGCGGCTGCAGGCCTTGGCCGCACTCCGCTCATCCATGGCCATTTTTTGGAGCGCGCCAGGTCGCACTGCGTTGCAAGCTGCTGCGGGTACTGTCGCATGCACCGGCACCCCGACGGTAACGCTTGCCTCGGTCGTGGAGGCCGACAATCGGCTGCGTCGCTGGGCGAGAGCTCTGTGTAAATTGTTTCCGGAGCTTGCCGCATCGGACGGCCTCATTGAATCGCCGCTGGTTTCTTTGCCCGGTCGCCTGTGGTTCACCGGCGAGGGGCACTCGGGCCGGAATTTCGTCAAAGCCGACCACCAACTTCAGCTTGCCGGCTCTATCAAAGCGCGCGGCGGAATACACGAGGTGTTGGTGCACGCCGAGAGAATTGCGGCGTCGGAGGGTCTGTACGCCATGCCGGAGGATCCGATCGTTCTCACCGGCGAACGGGCACGAAAGCTGTTTGAAACGTGCACCATCTCAGTGGGCAGCACCGGAAATCTGGGACTCAGCGTCGGCGTCATGGCTGCCGCATTGGGCTTTCAGACGGTTGTTCATATGTCGCATGAGGCGAAGTTTTGGAAGAGGGAGCGGCTGCGCAAGCAGGGGGTTCGAGTGATCGAGCATGCGGGCGACTATGCAGCTGCGGTCGCCGCGGGCCGCCGCGAGGCGGCCGAAAGCACGCGCAGCTACTTTGTCGATGACGAGAATTCGCTGGAGCTGTTCCTCGGCTACGCGACGGCTGCGTTACGATTGAGGCAGCAGCTTGAAAAGCAATCCGTGCACGTCAGCAAGGAGCAGCCCCTGCACGTGTATCTTCCCTGTGGAGTCGGCGGGGCCCCCGGTGGTGTCACGTTGGGGCTCAAATTGCTGTATGGAGATGGAGTCCAATGTTATTTCGCTGAGCCGGTGTCCTCGCCGTCGTTTCTACTGCGGATACTGCGCCCGAAGGAGAGTTTATCGGTATACGAGCTGGGACTCGACAATCACACGATAGCTGATGGCCTTGCAGTCGCTCGGGCTTCCGAGTTGGCCTTTCGTCTTGTCGGGGATTTGGTGGCCGGCTGCTATACCGTAAACGACGATGACCTCATGAGGATGGTCTACCAGCTGCACGAACGGTTGGGGATGGATGTTGAGCCG
>Ga0210408_10002479_pt1 | contig 17929 bp, 15 predicted proteins | sample IncBWH4MmetaG_FD_155471 | JGI IMG/M metagenome (GOLD analysis project Ga0210408, IMG submission 155471) | Forest soil microbial communities from Barre Woods Harvard Forest LTER site, Petersham, Massachusetts, United States - Inc-BW-H-4-M | ecosystem: Environmental > Terrestrial > Soil >...
TTGCGCCGTGTTGCCAAATCGGATTCGCTCCCGGTGGTCAGTAATCCGTGTTCAGTATTCGGGCGGCGCGCTTGGGCCGTTTCGAAACGCAACCGCTAATCGACGCTAATGGACGCTAACCAAGTGAATTCTCGCCAGGGTGATTGCGGCCCAGCTTGCCTGGCAGGGCTCAGCCAGGAAAGAAGATTGCCGTGCAGACGCGTCCCGCATGAGGCGGAACGTGATCAGTTGCACAGATTCCCAAATCTGCGGGAGTGCCTCGATGACCCCTTGACCGAACGATGGGTGACTCCTTCTCCTTTGTGACGGGGTCAGTGGCGCAGATTTGCGTATCGTTATGCGAGTCTGCGCCACTGACCCTTTTCCGGTTCTTCAAAATCATCGAGGAAACGCCCGTTCTTAATTTTTCAACTCGGCATTATCTAGGCATTATCATGACGACTCGTGGTTGATCCTGTCAAAACCCGCGGAGTTACGGTGACAAATCCCAAATCCGGATTGTTGTATCGCTGCTCCCGCTCACCAAATGCCTGCTATCCGGTGAAAAGGCCAGCGAAAGGACCCAATTGGTGTGGCCGCTGAGCGTCCTCACGAGCCTGCCGGTTGCCAAAGCCCACACCTTGATGGCCTTGCGCGCCGTTGCGGCCAGAAGCCTTCCGTTCGGAGAAATCGCCAACCCACGGCAGTTGTCGCCGGTGTCGAACTCGCGCAGCGGCCGCCCCGTGCCCGCCTCAAGCAAAGCAACCTTTTGTTGGGTAGTTTGGTAAGCCACCGCCGAGCCGTCCGGCGTTACGGCCACGCTCCAAACCTGTTCGTCCGAACGCATCCACCGCTTGAGGCCGGTCGGCAGATCCCAGAGCGTGACATCACCCGCGGACGCGAACCCATTCCCGGCCCCACTCACCAATCTCTTGCCATCCGGCAAAAACGCTACGCTCAACACCAGTTGGTTGGTGCTGCCAACCAGAGTATGCACCAGGGCACCGGTAGCCACGTCCCACACCCGCACGGTCCGTTTTGAATCGCCCGAGGCCACCTGCCTCCCGTCGGGCGAAAAGACGGCTCGGGGGATGGCTTCCGTCTTGCCTTCCAGCAGCCGGACCACCTCGCCGGAGTCAGGTCGCACGAGTTTCACCCCGCTGTCCGTGCGCAAGGCCAGCAATTTGCCATCCGGCGAAAAGGCCGCCGAGGTGTCCCATTCGTTGGTTTCAAGCACGCGGATGGTCCGTCCGGTTGCCGCGTCCCATAACCTCGCCGTTCGATCATCGCTGGCACTGACCACTATCCGCCCATCGGGCGAGTAGTCGGCGAAAGTGCTTCCCGTGTGCCCCCGGAGAATGAGTGAATTCGTAATGGTTACCTCGGCCGCAGCGGTACCGCTTAAGCCACATGCCAGGGAGCTCGCGACCAGCAGAAAGCTCGGAAAGCATTTCATAAGTAACATCATCCAAGCCGCAGTTGAAGTTGTCAAAGAGGAGCGCGCGTGAATTTATATACAAATTCTCCGGGGGGCAGTCTCGCACACCCGGGCATTGGCGTTGACGGAATTGAGCGACGAAGAGAAACCCAGCCCCTAAGGCACCACCAAAACAATGTAAAACCTCATCGCGCCCGAACGCGTCGAGTCGAACGCCGATACGTTTGTTCCCGTGCCGGTTAACGGAGCGCCCAGCGGCTGCCAGTTCGTTCCCGCCAGGTTCGTCGACCATTCCACTTGGTACCTAGTGTTCGTCACGGTCGGAAACGAAATCTCGACTGCCGGGAATATGCTCGGCGTCGGCCCGGTAGCGGTAACCACGTCCAACTTCCCGGACCATTCGGAAAGCGAACCCGTATTGCACCCGCCGATAAAACCCTCGGCTTGGAGCTGGAGCAGATGTGAACCGTGCGCGACCGGCCCGAGATTAAACCAGCTCGACGCAGCCCCGGGCACCAGGATTTCCGTCTCCGCCCGCTCCTGTCCATCCACAAGGAAATGGATGCGAATGTACGAACAGTCCGCCGCTGGCGCTGTATATCGCGCGGTCAGAACCCCTGAGGTCCGCACCGGCTGGTTGAACGTGTTGCTGCAGATCTCACCGTAACCCGAACACGATATCGCCGGAAGGGCGTAGGTGTTGGTCGTCGTCTGGGCCGACGCGGCAGCAGCGCAAAAAAATGCGGCCAGGGCAAGGCTCAATGAGTTGGTTTTCATGGCGGGTATCAGTGTCAGTGCGCTGCAATTTCGCGGCGGTCAGGATTTCGTGGCAGGAAATATTCCCGTCAGATCCTGATTCATTTCAACATTTTCGTGCGAAGGAAACTTTCCCTCAAGGGCAAAATAGGTGGGCCAACTGATTCGCGTTCAATAAGTACCCGTGGCTGGCGCGCGGAGCCACGGCTGGCAAATTATCAGGGGGAAAAACCTGCCCGCTGGTTCCCACCACCTCGATCACCGTCTCTGTTTATCCGGCGCTGATGCCTCGGACATCAAAAACAGCCCGTGTTTACCGAGCTTGTAACGACCTGCACATTCAAGATCCCTCGTGTTTACCGAGCTTGTAACGACTGTAACGGATCGTTACGGATAGTGTAACGGATAAAAAGCGCAAAAATCGCCCGTGTTTACCGATGTTGTAACGACGTAACGGATCAAAGGGGGGGTGCTATATACATATATACCTATACCCCTCACGTCACCTTGGCTGGCTTTGTCCATCTATCCCAAACTGTAACTAACTGCGACCAACTTCGACCAGGTCCCGGTAGCCGCTCGGTAGGTCCTGGAAGCCCCTGGTAACCCCTGGTAGGTACCTAAAGCCTTCCCCTCATCCGTCGCCCCCCCAAGCATTCCTCAGTAATCCCGACCAGTCCCGACTAATCCTGGGTTTCGAAATATTTTTTTCAGACTGTGGACTGTGGACTGTGGACTGTGGACTGTGGACTTTGGACTGTGGCCGGCCCCCAGGCTTGCGCTTTCCTAGCCCCTGGTTCAAAGTCAATTTCCATTGTTGAAAGGGTGTGCCTGAATATGAATTCTCCGGCCTGGTTTGAAGTGGGCGACGTGGCGTCAATCCCGTCCCCGGCGCTGCTGCTCTACCGCAGCCGCATCGAGGAAAACCTGCGACAGATGGTCGCCATTGCGGGCGAGCCGGCGCGCCTGCGGCCTCACATCAAAACTCACAAGCTCCCCGAGGTGCTCCAACTGCAGCTTGCGCTGGGAATTACCCAATTCAAATGCGCCACCCTGGCGGAAGCAGAAATGGCCGCGCGGGTTGCCGTCCCCGATTTGCTGCTGGCCTACCAACCCGTTGGGCCAACCGTTGAAGGCATCGCCGCGCTGGCCAGGGCTTTCCCCCGCACGCGATTCTCCGTTCTCTGTGATGACGCCGGCGCGCTCCAACATTTGTCTAAAACATGGTGCTCCTTGCGCAGCGCCAACGATAAGAAAACCCGGCCCCAGCCCGGCCTCGAAGTCCTGCTTGACCTGGACGTCGGCCAGCATCGCACCGGCGTGCCTCCGGGCGAGAAAGCGGTCGAGCTCTATCGGTTGCTGGCTTCCTTGCCGGCAATCAAACCGGGAGGCCTGCACGCCTATGACGGCCATATCAGCAATCCGGACCCGGCGGAACGAGCCGCAGCCTGTGACGCCGCCTTTGCGCCCGTGCAAGCCTTGCGCCGCCAGTTGACCGCGGCCGGCTTGCCCGTTCCACGTGTGGTCGCGGGCGGAACGCCCACGTTCCCCTTTCACGCGCGCCGCCCAGATGTGGAGTGCAGTCCGGGCACCTGCGTTTTGTGGGATGGCAGTTGCGCCGCCAACGTGTCCGAGCTGCCGTTCCTGCCGGCGGCGCTCGTGCTGACCCGGGTCATCAGCAAGCCCAGCTCAAACCGGCTTTGCCTGGACCTCGGCCATAAGGCGGTCGCCGCGGAGATGCCCCAACCGCGAGTCCAGTTCCTGAATCTGGAGAATGCCACGCCCGTCACGCATAGTGAGGAACACCTGGTGGTGGAAACACCACACAGCGGAGAGTTTAACCTGGGCGACTGCCTCTATGGCCTGCCGCGCCATATCTGCCCCACCGTGGCGCTGCATGCCGAGGCCGTAGTGATCGACGGTGCAAAGAGTGCCGCGCGTTGGCGGGTAGTCGCGCGCGCTCGCCAGCTAACCATCTAAATCGAGGTCTCCAGAATTTTTCCGATCCGTTCCACCGTATTCCACGTCCGAGTGGTGATCTTCCTGCCGAACTGCTTCTCCAGCACCTTCATCAAATCGCTGGTCCCACCGTTGGCCGAAACCTCGACTACGCTGCAAAGTTCACCTTCTGAAACCCGCACGGTCTCATACCCCGGCCCTTTCAATCGCTCCGAAACTTTCAAACCGCCGTCCACGCTGGGCGGCAAAAACGTGACGTGCAGCCTGGTTTGTGCAGTCACCTTGGTTTTCTTGAACGGTTTGGACGCGACAAGAACGTTAATTTGTTCTGCGGTACGAACGATCACGGTTATGTCGAAGCCGAACCTGGTTTTGAGCTTTTGCTCTATTTTTGTGGTAAGAACAGCCGGGTTCTTTTCTGAGGTTTCAAACACGACATTGCCACTGGCCAGGACGGTTCGGATGTTCGCAAAGCCAAGCGAGGCAAAGGCCTTTTTCAAATCATCCATGCTGATCAGCGTGTTGCCCCCGACATTGATGCCCCGCAGGAACGCAACATAGGCCGACGATTTCATCGGGAGACGATAGCCGAAGCAGCCCATAGTATCCAGGCCGTGCCAATAAGGCGGATGGCGTTGGCAAACAGGCCGGCGTGCGCCCGGGCAAGCCGGGTGGGTTGTGACCCGGGTTTGCCCCCCCAAATCGCGGGCTCGAATGCCGCTTGGGTCCGGGTCAGACGGTAATCCGTCCCCCAAACCTCACCCTCTGAAACCCGGATGGCCTCAAACTCGGTGCCTTTCAGCCATCGTAATGCCTTGCAGACGAGGCCATTAGGCCGCTGATGAGCTCAGTTGACATGGGCATTCCGCCGAAGAACACGCCATAGAGCGGCCTTGCATGTTTGGACAGAGATATGCTGCTAATCAGGTCGAATTATGGCCAATAAAAGCATCTTGTTGGCGGTCGCGGACCGTCTGACATTAGTTGACATTACCCAGGCTCTAGGCGCCGGGTGGGAAGCGACCTCGGTTTCCACCGAGGCAGACGCCTTTGCACAATTGGAAAAACGCTCATTCGATGCGCTGGTGGTGGACTTCAACCTGGGCTCACCCGACGGCAGCGAGTTGCTGAACCAGGCAATGGAAAAGCGCCCCGAAACACCTGGATTCTTGCTGGCCTATGAAGCGGATTTGGCGCTGGTCGCTGCGAAAGTTGTGGGACCGCACCAAATCCTTCCCAAGCCTATCGAGGCCGCTTCCCTGAAAAGCAGGATCGAGAATGGCGTGGCCCCGGACGATTCGAACTCCAACCAAAGCGGAAGCGAGCCGGCCACCGGCGTCGGCGCCTCACCGGCATTCCCGCCCGTCTATTCCGAGGTGCTCAAGGCGCTCGACTCGCCGGACGTTACCAACGACCAGGTGGGAGAAATCATCGCCCGAGACGCGGCGCTGACGGCTGAAGTATTGCGCCTGACCAATTCGGCGTACCTGGGTTTGCCGCGCAACCTCACCGACCCGGTGGAAGCGGTGGCCTCGCTGGGGCTGGAGACAGTCAAAACGCTGGTGATGGCCCTGCGATTCCTGGCCGAGCACGGCCAACTGAAACCCGGCTATTTGTCGCTCGAGCAAATATGGCAACACAGCCTGAACGTGGGGCAGATCGCCCGAGACTTGGTACTGTTCGAGACCAAGGATCGAACGCTGGCTTCGCAGGCGCTCGCGGCTGGGCTGATCCACGACCTCGGCAAGGTGGTGCTGGTCTTGAACTTCGACGATTTGTACGGACGCATCCACTCCCTGGCGCGCAAACAACCCGTTTCCCTATCGGATATTGAAAAAGAGATGTTTGGAGCCAGCCATGGCGAAATCGGAGCCTGCCTGGTGGGAATGTGGAACCTGCCCAGCGCCATCGTCGAGGCGGCTGCCCTCCACCATGAGCCTCCCCTGGGCGAACAGCAGCAGCTTACTCCGCTAGCCGCCGTCCACATTGCCAATGTCCTCGAACACCAGCTCCGGCCGAGCGACCAGGGCCTGATGGTGGCGCCTGTAATCAATGCCCCCTTCCTCAATGAGTTAGGGCTGCTCCAACGGCTACCGGTGTGGCGGGCCGCCTTTGCCAACCGCAGAGCTGCAAACCCCGATCCGGAGGCCGAGTCGGGCGAGACAAATCAATGGGGAGCGACGATGCTTTCAACCGCGACGCCGTCACGGACAGCGAATCAACTGCCGGGACCCGCCGCCGCAACACGCACCGCCACCTCGGGGAGTGGTGACGAAGAGCCGGCGGTTCATGCTTCTCGCTACCTGCAGGGGCACTGGGTTTCCGCCGGTATTGCCGCCGGACTCCTGATTTTACTCGCCCTCTGGTTTGGAAAAGAAACCGAGCTCAACCCGAACGAGCCCGTTTACGCCCGGACGCCCGTCTCTTACGAGGCGCCTGCAGTTGTCTTCTCGACTCTGCCGCGAGAAACGGTTCCACCGCGAGAAACGGCTCAACCGGTGGCAGAAGTCAGACCGGCCATGGATGTTTCAGAGGAAGCATCGGCAACGAATGTGTCATCCGCAACCGTTCCCGAGCCGGAGATTTCCCGGCCCGCGCCCGAGCCAACCGCCGTGGTTGCTCCCCCGGCGACTGTTACCAACGTCCCGCCCCCCACCGTGGCGCCAAAGGAACCACCGCCGCCGGAATTCCGACTAACCGGGATCATTTATACTGTTGGCCGTCCTTGTGCGATCATGAACGGCAAAACGGTGTACGTTGGGGACCACATCGACGGCGCAACTGTGATCAGCATTGGACGGACCAATGTGACGCTACACAAGAACGGCCAGCGCAAGACTTACGCCCTGCGTTAAGCAAGTGATTGTTGTAAACGCAAGCTGCGGAGGTTCTTTTTTCGAGGACAGGACCGACAGAATCATGGCAGGACAGAACCATAACACGTAGAATTGCTGCGGAATGCTTTCTCCACAGGACTGGCTTGAGCGCCTCAGAAAAACCAGCGGAGGCCAACGCAAAACAGGCCGCAAGTGAGGGAGCCGAGACCAAGAACAACATCGCCCGGAAGGCGTTTCTGAGGAAGCTCGATCCTCATATACAAAACTTCACTGCCAGGCACTTCGGGTTTAGGAATTGGAATTTGGAGCTTCTCTGGAGCCTGGTGGATGAAGACAGCATCGAGCGAAGGAGCTACCTGGCGCACAGGTAAAATTGGAAATTGGAAACTGTCTCACCTTCGCGTAAAGATGTCCCCCGTGAAGCATAAGCCCGCACCACCACTAAAACCGGCACCCTCCGCCCTGCCTTCTGCCCCTGCTCTCTCGAAGGGCCTGCGGCGCTACTTGTACCTGACGGCGGCAACGACGGGGGCCGCCATTATGATCGTCGAGATTCTCGGCGCCAAGATGCTCTCGCCCTTCGTCGGCCTGTCGCATTTTGTGTGGACGGCGCAGATCGCTGTGACGCTGGTGGCGCTGGCCACCGGTTATTATGCCGGCGGGAAACTCGCGGACCGGGCGCAAGGCCTGGTGTGGCTTTACTGGGCCATCCTGGGAGCCGCCGCTTACCTCGGCCTCACGGTGCTGATTTGCGAGCCGGTGGCCTATTGGTGCCTGGATTTCAACCTGGCGGTCGGTTCGTTATTGGCTTCGGCTATTTTGTTCTTTGTTCCACTGGCGCTGCTGGCCATGACGGGCCCGTTCCTGGTCCGCGTCATCACCACGTCCGTCGCGAATGTGGGCGGCAACGTGGGACGGCTAACCTCCACAAGTACCATGGGCAGCTTCGCCGGGACGATGTGCATCGGTTATGTGATGATCCCGCTGCTGCCCAATTCTTTTACGATGTGGGCGACGGCGGGAGGCCTGATCCTGGTGTGCGCGGGCTACTTTGCCATCTTCCACGGCAAACCCACCGGGCCGCTCCTGGCTACTCTGGCGGTCGTCGTGGCGGTTGGGCTCGGCGCTTACCGCGAACAGGCGAGCCCATACCGCTATGTTATCGAGCTGTTCCGCGGCAATTCTCATTTCGGCAAACTCCAGGTCGTCGACCGCCTCGACGGCTCCTGCCGCTATTACCTGAACGACAATTTGGTCCAAAACACTTACGACCCTGAGCTCAAGCAGAGTGAATCCTCCTTCACCTACTTGCTTGCCGGTCTCGCGCGCGCCTACACCACCAACATCCATGACGTGCTCTGCATCGGCCTGGGTGTCGGCATCGTGCCGATGGATTTTGCCCGCCAGGGAGCCCAGGTGGATGTCGTCGAGATTAATCCCGCCGTCGTGCCCGTCGCGGTGAAGTTCTTCAATCTCCACCCCGAAAGGCTCCGTCTGACCATCGATGACGGGCGCCATTTCCTGAATCGCTGCCAAAAAAAGTACGACGCGGTGGTGTTGGACGCGTTTCTGGGGGATTCCTCGCCGTCGCATTTGCTGACCCGCCAGGCCTTCGCCTCCATCCGCCGTGTGCTGCGCCCCGGCGGCGTGCTGGTCATCAATACCTTCGGCAACCTCGAACCCGGCCGCGACTTCTTCACCGCCTCGCTGCACAAGACCTTAAGAGCCGTTTTTGCCGGCGTGCGAATTCACACTTGCGGCAATGGCGGCATCTTCTTCGCAGCGACCGACCGCCCCGAGCCTGAGTTTGTTCATCCGCCGGACCTTTCGGGCGTGCACGAGGATGCCCGGCTGGATACCCAAAGCGCATTTGGCAACCTCGTGACCACCGCCCCCGAGAGTGGCCGCGTCCTGACCGACAATTATAACCCGGTCGAGTACTACGACGCCAAGAACCGCGAAGACACCCGCCGCCGCCTGGCCATGCGCGCCAAGGAAATGTAATTGCCCGCAAGATTGAATTTGCCAATCGTCCCAATTCTCCCTACGTTGTCATCGTGGTAACCGACTTGGGCACAACGACGACGATTTAGCGTTCATCCTCAACGCGGATGAACGCCACGCCTCGATCTTCACCTTCGAGGCTTTTTTATTTATGATTTCAGCCACAGAACAACACGCACGCACAAAAAGTGGGAACTCCCACTACTGCGCTTTTTCTTTGTACTCTTTGTGTTCTTTTGTGGCTAAAAGCTTTTATGGAATCGAACGAACAACAACCTGAACGCAAATCCCTCGACCAGCGCCACCGGATGAGTGACATCGAGCGCCTGCGCCATTCCTGCGCCCACGTCATGGCCACTGCCATCCTTCGCCTCTGGCCTGATGCCCAGTTCGCCGCTGGTCCCCCCGTCGAAAACGGCTTTTACTATGACGTCGAACTGCAGCACCGGATCACCCCAGAAGATTTCCCATCGATCGAGGCGGAGATGAAACAGGAAATCAAAGCCAACCATGTCTTCGAGAAACAAATCGTCACCCGCGAACAGGCTATCAAAGACTCCGAGAGCGGACGGCTCGGCGCACTTGCCGAGCGGCCAAACCATCCGAGCAAATTCAAACTCGGCAACCTGGCTGATATCCCCGAAGGCGAACCGATTTCCTACTTCAAGAACGGGGATTTCATCGACCTCTGCGCCGGGCCGCATGTGATGCGCACCGGCAACATCGGTGCGTTCAAACTCACCAGCGTCGCCAGCGCCTATTACAAAGGCGACGAGCGCAACCCGCAACTCCAGCGCATCTACGGCACCGCCTTCAAGAACAAGACCGAAATGGAGGCCTATTTCAAGATGGTCGAAGAGGCCAAGCGCCGCGACCATCGCAAAATCGGCCAGGAAATGGGCCTGTTCACGATCGACCCGGATTTCACCGGGCCGGGATTGCCGCTCTGGCTGCCCAAAGGCGCGGCGATCTGCGAAGAATTGGAAAAACTCGCGAAAGAAACTGAGTTCGCCGCCGGCTATGTGCGTGTGAAAACCCCACATATTGCGAAGGAAAAGATGTATCTGACCAGCGGACATCTGCCGCATCTGTATGCAGAATCGATGTTTCCGCCGATGGAACTAACTGAAGAAGGACCACTGTATCGAGCAAACGCGAACCTTTCGAAAGACATGGATCAACTCGTGAAGGAACGTTTACTTGGCATGGCGAAGGATATTGAAAAGCAAGTCAAAGCCAAAGTTGGAGAGAAGGAAGGAGAATGCTCCGAAGATTTGAGCAAGGAGCTCGAGCAAAACTACGTTCAGCTCAAAGGAATTTTGTCCGAAGAGAAGATTGCTACTGACCGCTATTACCTCAAAGCCATGAACTGCCCGCACCACCACCGCATTTTTGCGGCAGAGCCGCGCAGTTACCGCGATTTGCCCTTGCGCCTCGCGGAATACAGCACCTGCTACCGCTACGAGCAGTCCGGCGAACTGTTCGGCCTGATGCGCGTGCGCTCGCTCAACATGAACGACGCGCATATCTATTGCACCCCGGAGCAATTCGCCCAGGAATTCAACGCCGTCAACGAGATGTATATCAAGTATTTCAAAATCTTCGGCATCGACAAATACGTGATGCGTTTCAGCACCCACGACCCGTCCCGCCTGACCGGCGACAACGCCAAATTCGTCAACGAACCGGAACTCTGGAAAAAAACCGAAGAAATGGTTCAGCGCGTCCTGGACGATAGCAAGATCCCCTACATCAAAGTGCCCAACGAGGCCGCCTTCTACGGCCCCAAGATTGACGTCCAGGTCTGGAGTGTCATTGGCCGCGAATTCACCCTGGCGACCAACCAGGTCGATTTCGCCGTGCCGAAACGTTTCGGCCTGGTCTATCGCGACAAAGACAATACCGAGAAAACCCCGCTCTGCATCCATCGGGCGCCGCTAGGCACCCACGAGCGGTTCATCGGCTTCCTCATCGAACATTATGCCGGCAACTTCCCGCTCTGGCTCGCCCCTGAGCAGGTGCGCGTCCTCACCATCGGCGAAGAAGAGCCGCTGGTGAACTACGCCAAAGCCATCGTCATGGAACTGCGAGCCAACATGGTCCGGGCCGAGGGCGATTACACGAACGACAAGATCAATGGCAAAATCCAGCAAGCCGAGGTGGCCAAGGTCCACACCATGCTGGTCGTCGGCCCGCGCGACATGCAAGCTGGCGCGGTGAGCGTTCGGGTCCACGGCAAAGGGAGCTTGGGAGCCAAACCGCAAGGGGAAGTGGTGGCCGACATCCTGGCCTCGATTCGTGAACGGCGGCCCTGAGACCCGAGTTCCACGCTCAATCGAACTGGAACTCGTCGTCTATGCGGCTTTGAATGCGCCGTGTCTCGTGTCGCAGCCAGTTCGCCGCTTTGCAGAATACAATTCTGCGATACAGCAGATTAGAAATCTGCGCTACTTCGTCTCCTGCGGCGTTTGAGGTCTTAAAGCAGCTCCCGACCGCCGCCATGTCATGGCACGCTCAGCCGATAAAACCGGCAGGGGTACTTTGACGCGTCCATGTCGGCGTACACCAGCAGGCTGTTGGTCCCCGTATTGGTGGTGCAAATCGTCGTCCATACCGGCGCGCTCAGGTTAGTGGCAGCCTGGATACAACATGGCTGCCCGGGCGCGCTGGGGAGGACGATACACATGCCGCCGTTCGCCATCCGGGTGACCCCGGGACACAGCGTGGCAACGTCCAAAGTACCCGTGTTCGTTTGCTGATTCGGGCTTCCTCCGTCCGCAGCGAGGACACTGAAAGGACTGGGTCCCGGGGGTGTCGTACTGGTAGTGGAGACGACCAGACTGGCGGTGGCTGAAGTGATTGGTTTGCCGGTAAATTTGATGGGGTTTGGAGAAAAGGCGGCAGTTGCTCCCGCTGGCAGACCTGCGGCGCTCAAATAAATCTCCATTTTGCCGTGGCCAGTCCTGGAGACCGTCACAACAAAGGTGGCATTACTGCCCTGGAGAATCGGGTCCGGCGATTGGGGGCCGACCGTCACCGAAGTGAGAATCGGATCTGCCAAAGCGTTAGCGCCGAAGGCGACCAGCACTGCGAGCGCACCGACCAAAGATCTCCGGACTGTCTTTTCAGGGTTTTGCATATCTTTCATAAATTCTGAATTCTGGTATTAAGGTATGGTCAGTTTGGGATACCGCTATCGGGCCGAACCCCGAACCTTTTCCCGGTGAATCGCCAGACACAGTCCAGGGGAATCCCCGGGTACCTTAACCTTCGGCGCGTCTGGCCGTATCCTTCCCGCGCGCCCGGGTGTAACTCGCAAGGTCAGTCTTCCGTCTGTGGACTCAACAACAGCGCGCGCCCGTCTGGATTTATGCGGATAAACAGAATCGTCCTAAGCAAAAATATGGCGCTGGCTCAAAAGGTTAAAAAGCAGGCCAACCAGCGGCGCTTCGTCGTCGGCTCCCTGCCGGCCATTCCGTTTGAGATTGTGGAATCGCCTTGAGTTTGCGCCGGCGTTCCGGTATCGCAAGTCTGAGGCAATGATGCGTCTCGTTCAACTCAAGCATCCTGTGCATGGCCGGCGCGTCGCCCTGGTAGACGGGAGCCGCTTGTGCCTGCTGGACGGCCCAGAGTCAATTTATCGCTTCGCCGAACTCGCCGTGGTTAACCGCGATCCTCTGGCCCAGACCGTCTCAACTGCATGCTCGGCAGAGTGGCTGGATTACGAACCGGTTTATCGCGGCCAATCGGATTGGCGCCTGTTGCCGGCCTTTGACCATCCCGACGAACCGGCGCGCTGCCTGGTCACCGGCACAGGTCTGACTCACAAAGCCAGCGCCGCGAATCGCCAGGCCATGCACAAAGATAAAGTAGCACCCGTCACCGACAGCATGCGCATGTACGAGTGGGGCCTGAAGGGTGGCCAGCCGGCGCCAGGAAAAATCGGCGTGCAGCCCGAATGGTTTTACAAAGGCTGCGGCGCGATCCTGCGCGCCCATGGCGAACCACTCGAAGTTCCGCCCTTTGGGCTTGACGGTGGTGAGGAAGCCGAAGTGGCGGGGGCCTACTTTATCGACCCGTCGGGCACGCCGCATCGGGTGGGGCTGGGCCTGGGCAACGAGTTCTCCGATCATAAAATGGAAGCGCAGAACTACCTTTGCCTCGCCCATTCGAAATTGCGCACCTGCGCTCTTGGCCCCGAATTGCTCATCAACCCGGACTTTGGCGACGCGCGCGGCACGGTGCGCCTGTGGCGGAGCGGGGAGACCGTTTGGTCCAAGCCGTTCGCAACCGGCGAGACGAACATGTCCCACACCCTCGCCAACCTCGAGCATCATCATTTTAAATACCAGGCCCACCGACGACCCGGTGACGCCCACATTCATTTTTTCGGGGCGGATGTGTTCAGTTTTGGCGAAGGCATTGAATTGGCTGACGGCGACGTTATGGAAATCGAATTAGCTGGCTTTGGCCTCGCGTTGCGCAATCCGCTTCGCATCGACCGGTCCGAACCGCGCTGCGTCGAGGTGAAACCGCTCTGATGCATCACGCATCGCGCTCCCTTTTCTGCGCGACCGCCGTCCAACCCAGCGTCAGCGCGTCGTGCTTGAGATGGCAGTCGCACCAGAGGAAGAAGCGGTTGATGGCCCATCTCAGCGGCCGGGCGGACACCGGCTGGATATGTTGCACCACTTGGCCCAGGTAAACATAGGAGCGGCCCCGGTTGAAAAGCCTCTTCAGTTCCAGTCCGCTTTCGTTGACCAGGTGCAGCAGGCCGTCATAAGGGTAGCGGAAGAAATCATGAGGGACCTCGTGCCGCGGCCAATACAGCGGTGTGCTCAAAATCAAATGCCCCCCGGGCCGAAGCGTGCGCTGCATTTCGCGCAACGCTCGGAGCGGGTCGGGCAAGTGTTCAAGGACTTCCGTGCTTACGACGGTGTCGAACGAACCATCCGGGAAGGGCAGTTCCAACGCCGAGCACACCACTTCCGGCTGCGATCGGTCCGAAAGGTAATCGGTCCCAATATATTTGGTGGCGCCGGCGAAGAAGGTCTTTTCATACGGCCGACGCCCGCACCCCACATCCAGCAGCGTCCCTTTGACGAAAGGGGCGCATTGCCGCAAGGAACTCTCGAGCATCAGCATCGTCAGATAAGTCGTGTGCCAGTCTGGAACCGAGCACTGGCGTTCCCCGGGCAACCTGTCGAGCGGATGTTCGGCCAAAGGATGAGCGGGCGTGCGGGGCATGTTGCGTGATGCGTGAAAATGCAATTCAGGTTCGCCGGAAGTAAGCGTAGATGCTGCTGCCCCAACGGGGCAGGAGAAATTTCATTCCGGTCTTTCGGTAGAAGATTGAGAGCGCTTCGAGCACCGCGGGTCCTCCCAGCCGTCCTGGTTTGCCTAGCACCGGTGCGAGCTGGTTGTGGACTTTCCAGAAATGAGTGATTTCCGAGCCTAACAGCCTGTCGCCACCGCTCTCGATCAGCGTCAATTGCGCGGCGCGGGCGCTTTGCTCGAAATCCTGCAGGCGCCAGCGCGTCAGATGATGCGGCGGCCATTGGTGAGGGTCCCATGGAACCAAACGGAGGACGCCATTGGCCGAAGGCACCGCAACAGAAATGAGGCCGCCTGGCCCGAGCCGCGCTGCCGCTTGCCGAAGAAGTGGGACCGGTTCCGGAACATGTTCCAGCACCTGAAAAAGTGTGATGAGGTCAAACCCCTTCACGCCGGGTTTCAACCCATCAAGCAATTCGCTGAAGACCTGGTGCCCCTTTGCCCGCGCCTTTTCGGCGGCGGCCCCGTTCAATTCCAAGCCCCAGGTTTCGCAGCCGGCCTGCCGTGCCAGATCAAGGAAGATGCCGCTACCGCAGCCTACGTCCAGCACCCGCCTCAGCCCGAGGCGCCGTGCCAGGCGCAATGTCCGCCCAAACTCCGGCCGGTTTTCGACAAAGTACTCGGCGTGCTCCAGTTCCTTGTAGAACGCCTCGTTGCCGGCGAGCGACGGCTCGAAGAATTCAAATCCGCAGCGCTCACACTGGCACGGCTCGATGATGTACTCCGGCGCGATCTTGCCCCACGCCGCGGCGCTAAAATCCCGTCCCACTGCCCGCCACAGCTTTCTCAATTCCTCGCCGCTGAGCTGTTCGACCGCCCGCGACTCGGGATGTGCGCAAAGGGGACAATTACAGCGGTCAATTTGAGATGGCATTACGGAAATCAGCGGATACGGACCAGCGTTTACATTTCGTCATGAGCGCAGTCCGATTGGGTCAAACCCTTCGGCACGCCCTGAACCCGCGGAACAAGCAGAACAGCACAAAGGCGTGGAAAGCAACTCCCAACCAGCTTTGCGTCAGGAGAAAGATTAAGCCGTCCAAAGCAAAGAGCACCATGCCAACGATGAAGGCCCATTTATGAGCTTTGTTGGCAAAAATGCCGAAGAGCACAAATACCCCTGCTGCCAGAAGGTCAAGCAGCAGCGCCACTATTTTTCCACCGCCATCAACAGTACTTCCGAACTCGTCAATTACCTGGGTAATCCCCAAGCCAACGATGAACCTAATGGGCATGCCGATAAACGCCGTAATCGTGTTGACCAGCGACAACACTGCAACCACGTAAAACCAGGACGCGCCGGATTTCACATGCGCCGCCGCTCCGGGGGCCTTGCGCACCACCGTTCCCTGGGCAGTGTTCGCCACCGGCACGGAAGCGTCTATGTCAAAGAGTGGTTGCAGTTCGGTAAAATCGGCCGCCGCTGCCCAGCCTTCCATATCGTTGCGTCTGACGCCCGCCTGCGGTTGCAAACGCCCCTCGCGCACCCATCCGCTGAGTTGCTTTAGTGACGCCGGACCGTACTCCTTGCCATCGGCTCCCTGAACCATGTAGGTAAGTTCCATAATGGCTCGGTTTATATCAAAATCCCTGATGCTTCCGCAATTCAAAAGCGAGTGGGCAATGGCTCCTTCGTTGAGCCTTTACGGCTACCCGACTCGGAACGAGATCCGGGCGATGAAATCCCGGCCGAAACTGTGCTGCAGTCGGTCGAGGATTTCCTTGCGGCGGTAGCGAACGATCTCGCTAAGCCAAACGCTGCTATCCACCGTGACGAAGAGCGTGCCATTGCGCAGGCCGGTCGGTTGCGCGTGGCCAACGATGTTCGGGTCCAGCAGGTTGTTCCAGACCTTCACCACCTCCGCCTCGACGCGGCGGCGGTCCATCCGCAATTCCGAAAGCACCGCGGGCAGCACCGCGCTCACCTGCCGGGCGCGCGCGGCCTGGGCTTTTTCCAGCGGAGCTAAATCAACCCTGTGCCACTGGGCAAACACACGCTGCTTCGGAGTCATTTTTCCGGGGCCGCGCGGCGGGATGAAACGATAGGGAGGAAGCATGGGCGAGGAACGGCGTTGATCAGGCCCCGGCCAGGCGTGGAACCAAATCTGAATTCCGAACTTCCACATCTGCAGTGGCAGAATGATTACGACAGAATGATCCTCGCCTCACCGTCGTGCCATTCAATGCTTCTTCCTCGATCATTCTGCTCAAAAGGCTCGTTGCGTTCTTTGCGTTCTTTTCCGGCCAACAACTCACCCACCGATGCAACTCATTGTTCTGGCCGGCGGAACAAACTCTGGCTCGCCGATGTGGTGGCGGTCTTCTTTTTGCAGCACGACCCCCTTGAGCCAGGCATTGAGGTCTTCGTCCGAAGTCCCATTTCGAAGCCGTGTGCGCAGATCGTGCTCGTTCACGCTAAACAGGCATGTGCGGATTTTGCCATCGGCGGTGAGCCGGATGCGATTGCAATGCCCGCAGAAAGGTTCACTCACGGGCGCAATCATCCCAATCTCGCCACCCATGTCACCAAAGGCCCAGCGTTTCGCCGTGGAGGACGGATTGTCGGCAGGCAGCGGACGCAATTCAAACCGGGCTTGGAGCCGCGCGAGGATCTCCCGCGCCGTCACCACCAATTCCTTGAGCCAGGCCCGGGCGGAATCCAGCGGCATGAATTCAATAAAACGCATGCTCAGGGAGCGTTCGCGGGCAAACTCTGCCAGGGCTTCGATTTCATGATCATTAAGGCCGCGGATAATCACCGCGTTCACCTTTACCGGATGAAAGCCGAGCTGTTGTGCCAGAGTGATGCTGTTGAGAACCTCCGCCAGCCCGTCGCGGCCGGTGATCTTTTTGAAATTCGCGCGGTCCAGCGAATCGAGGCTGAAACTGACGCGGCGCAAGCCAGCATGGCGCAGCGCCTGCGCCTTCTGCGGAAACAAAAAGCCATTGGTCGTCATCGCCAGGTCGGTAATGCCCGGGATGGCGGCCAGGCGCGCGACCAGTTGTTCGGCATCCTGACGCAGCAGCGGCTCGCCGCCCGTAAGCCGAATTTTCCGGATCCCCAGGGAAACCGCCATGCGCACGACCCGCTCGATTTCTTCGAAGCTAAGGATGTTGGTTTTGGGGACCCACTGCTGCGCGATCGGCGCCGGATTCGGCAGGTGTGCCCAATGGCCCCGGTAAAAATTTTGCGCTGCCTCCGTTTCCGGCAGGCAATAGAGACAACGAAAATTGCACCGGTCCGTAACGCTCACCCGCAAGTCCCGCAAAACGCGGCCATGCGAATCGATGAGCAGATCGGCTCGGGTCATTTGGCCGGCGGCGAGTTGGTCGCCTCGGCGCTGCCCGTCAGGGGCGGGATGACTTTAACCGAACCGTCGGCGCTGACTTCCACATTAAGGTCGTAGGCAGGCTTGGTCGTTTTGGCGGCCACCTGCTGGACCGAAGCGCCTTGCATGAGTTGCTGCGCGCCTTTTTGCTCGGCACGCGCGAAGAGGCCCTGGCGAATCCACTCGAGGCGACGGGAGATGTTCAGTTCCTCTTTGAGTTTGGCTACTTGCGCGCGCAGGACGGTCAGGTCGTTGAACTGCCGTTCCAGTTCAGCCTTCTCCGCCTCGAGGCG
>Ga0210408_10002481_pt1 | contig 17919 bp, 36 predicted proteins | sample IncBWH4MmetaG_FD_155471 | JGI IMG/M metagenome (GOLD analysis project Ga0210408, IMG submission 155471) | Forest soil microbial communities from Barre Woods Harvard Forest LTER site, Petersham, Massachusetts, United States - Inc-BW-H-4-M | ecosystem: Environmental > Terrestrial > Soil >...
CGCCCTAGCCTATTGTTTGTGCATGATCTTTTCCGACCTGCCTTCGCCCGCCGAAGCATCAAGCACAATGAGGACGCATACCAAGGGCTTCGCGCAGGCGGGAAACCGGTACCCACCCCGCATCATTTCGAAATATCGAGGTTTGCCCACTGCCCCAGCGGGTTCTGAGCTTTCGGGGTCGACGCTGGGTAACGCATGGGTAACGGGCCGAGTTTTCGGGCCTCACTCTCAGGTTCAGCGCGCCGGTGCGCCCGGCCGGGTTCGGCCATCCTACCCTACGGGTCATTCGCGCCGCCCGCGCTTTGCCGCCCTTTAAGGTCGCCGCGACGGCCGGTCGCTTCTCGCCTCGGGGCCTCTAGGCATTGGCCAATGCCTCTCGCGCCGTGAAACGTCGTAACACCCTCGTTTGAATACTATGCTCGCTTAACTGTTCGCCAGTTGCCTGAACTTCAAAAATTCCCGTAAATTCCTGGAATTGGTGGGGGTGCTGGGTGTAGTTTTTTGCTATCGCTAGTGCGACCTTGAATGGTCTAGTCGATGTTCTGTAAGTCTCACGCTCCTCGGCATTGGGAAACCAAACCTCTTGGAACACGTCTGTTCCCGCCTGCCAACGCCCCTTGGTCCAAGTGACTGGCACCGTATCGATCAGCCGACCATGGAGGCGTAAAGACGCCTTCCAACTCCTACGAGCGGTAAACGTCACCTCAAAACCATCCACAGAATGGGGCATATGGGCGCTTGCTCGGGGGCTGGGGGCTGCGCCCATGTTATCTAGCCATCGACTAAGGGGCTAGAGCCAGAAAATTCAAACTAAGACACTACCGGAATGCGCCGGTCGCGCCGGGCGCGGCCCATGTAGCGGCCTTCCCCGGCGGGCGGGCCCTGAGTGCCTACAGCGGGGCGGCGCGGGCCGGTGTAGCGGGCGCATCAGGCGGGCTCGCCTATGGCCCTACCTGTGCCGGGCCTTGCCCCCTACTAGCGGGCCTCCCCGGCCGCACGCTCCAGGGTCGCTTGCGCGGACGCGCGCGGCCCTAATCCCACGGATTGCCCGGTGCCTCCGGCGCGGCGTCCGGCGGGTCCTCCAGAAAATCGCCGACCGCGTCGGGCCGGTGATCGTCCGGCAGTCGCCAGTAGAAACCCGGCGACGCGCCCGCCCCCTTGGGCTGATACGCGACAATGCCGAGCTTGTCCTTTGCGTCGCGGAGCGTCTTCGGCGAAATGCACTCGGCTTCGGCCGCTTCCTTAATCTCCGGCACGGCGACCGCGCCGCGCTTCTCCAGCATGTCGGTGAGAAACTTCACGGCCTTGTCGCGCTCGGGTGCTGGTCGACCACGCTCGATTGATGCTGCCATGGCAGTGTCGGCGGTGATGTCGGTCCCGTTGCCCCACACGACGTGAGGCGCGAACGCCTCGGAACCATCCTCATATCTGCCGCAGCTTGCCGTCTCCAGCTTGTAGTGCAAGCCCTGCGGTTTCGGGCCAGTCATGTTCGTTTTGAGTAAGAGCAACAAGCTTTGCTCGGTGTCGTCCGGGTGCTCGGGATGCGGTGCGACCAGGAAAGCCGCACGCGGCGAATTGACCAGCGCGCCCGAACCAGAGACGCGGGTGATCGCTTGCCCAGTCCCGCCCTTTGTCAGATGTGCGATTGACAGCACGCCGGTGTTTGTTTCTGCGGCCATTTCATTGACCGGGTCGAGCGCGTCGCGGATCGCGGCGTCGCGGTGCGTGTCAATCTGTCCGCCAAGGTAGGAGGAGATCGGATCGAACGAGACAAGCACGGCCTGGACTTCGCAACACTTCGCCTTGAGAGCATCGATGTCGGCACCGAGGTTGAAGCGAAGCCTGCCGCCCTCTGCAATGGTCGCCTTCACGATGTGCACGTATTCGAGATCAGCACCGGCCGCGAGCAAGCGCGGAACCATTGTCTTCTCAGGATGGTCTTCGGCGTTGAGCAACACGACGTTGCCCTGCGGTGCCTTGCCGCCGTCAGGCCATGGCAAGCCGCGCGTAACCCGCGCGATCACGTCATAGGATATCTGACTTTTGCCGCGCCCGGTCGGGCCAGCGATCAGGGTGTGCATGCCACGGGCGATGCGACCGGACCAAATAAACTCGGTGCGTTCGATCTTGATCGTGGACGCGCGAAACGTTTCTAATCGGGGCTTCATGGTGGGGACTTTCGTTAGCGGACACTAGGCGTCCGTTTGATCTTCCTTGTCAACGGTCGACGAAATCGTGCACGCGGGTCGCGCGGTCGACACTGCGCTTTGACGCTGGCGCGGCGCTCTGCGGCGTCCCGTGCTTTCTCTGCGGCGTCGCGCGCTTCCCATTCCTGATACATCAGCAAAGTGGTGCAGATGAATTCGGCAAACGCCTCGGCTTGCACGGCGTCGAACATTTCGCGTTGCGAGTAGAAGCGCGGGCCAAGCGAGCGCAGCAACGCGAGCCGCTCGCGCGCTCGCGCGTGTGTCTGCTTTGCGATATCGAGGTGATGCGGTTCGAACTGCTCGATTGGCGCGTCACAGAATTCCTGCTGGAGGCCGACCCGGTAGTCGTGAAGCTCGCCCCAATATGTCGGGTAGTACGGCTGGAATTTTTGAAAATAGACGGTCGGGATATCCGAGCCCTCGTGCTCGCGCTCGTGCTCGTCGAGCACGTCGCCCAGTGCACGAATTCTTGCAGGAATTGGGACTTGATCCAGTCCCCGGAGTGCTATATTCGTATCCATGGTTCAATCGCGCTCCTACGCGGTTGGCACCCTTGCATCGCCGACTTTCGCCAAAAGTCGGTTTCGTAAAATGACAACGCCGCTCCTGTGCCTCGGGGGCGGCGTTCGTCGTTCTAGTCCGAACTATTAGTTCCGTCAATCTTCATCTGGTTTAGTTTCTGATACCAATTCGTCCAAGCCGCTTCGCCCGACTGATAGATCGCAACGCCGCCTGCATCGTCGTACGCACGTGCGAGCATTGCTCGCGCTCGGCATGCATACGCTTCGTGCGCGGCCTGAGCGATCAAATAGTCGAGGCGATTGCTCATTTCTTCCGCCTGTGCAGGCAGTCCGCCATCTCGACGATTAGCGCGTCGGATCGGCATCGAAGCTCGACCATTTCGCGCATGCGTTTGCGCAGCGCACGCGTCATCGCCCGTGATTTCCTCAGTTGCCGACGCAACGATTGAACTTGTTCGGATGGCATCATCATCGGATTTGTCCTTTCAAAAATCGCTGCGGCGGCTTGTAGTCCGTCACCGCCCCGCGCGGCTGCAAAAGATTGATTGCGGCCGTTGTTCGCGCCATGATCTTTTCGAGCCGACGCGTTCGCCTCGCTTGCAGTTTGCGAACCACTGCCCACTTTGCGAACGCTCGCGCTCGCCTGATTTCGCGTCCGTTGTCTAGCGCAACCATGGCGGCAACGGCCTCTGTGCGAGCGCACGCAATGCCGCCGTTCTCGGGTCGACATAGTGCAGGTTGCGTTCCCATGGCCGCAGCACCGGGCCACAGATTTTCTGACAGGCTTCGCCCTTAACAAACACAGTGGCGCCTTCGCGAATGGCCGTCTTTTCGGTCGGGCCGCTGCCGAGCCCTTCGCTCCGGCCTTCCGTGTCCCATTCTCTGAAACCGTTGTGCTGGAGCTTCACGTGCGGATTTTGCGCCTGGAGCTTTTCGCGGGCGATGTCGGGCCGGTCGCCGTCCAGTATTTCGAGCGTGTGCGCGTGCCCTCGGGGCCCTGGGATTTCCGCGTCATCGCATATGCGGGTAATCGGGTTCGGCACTCGTGCAAGCTGAGTGTTTGTTTTGTCGGGCGCGTCTTCGGGGAGGTCGGGCATCGTCGCCATGCGCCAAGCCACATGAAACGGGGCGCGGTCGCCAGTCGGCAGCACGACGGTCCACTTGTCAGGATTGCGCCTGCTCGCGGCGATGCGCTTGCGGATGGTGTCGCGGTTGACGCCCGCATGCTTGGCGGCGGCGCTCAAGTTCGGGTTATCGGAGGCGGACAGGAAGCGGATGCATTCCGCCATCGCGTCTGGCGAAAACTTATGCGGCTTGAATTGATTGTCCACTGCTCTTTGTTTGCTCATTTAGAGTGTCCCCTGATGATGCTCTTTCAGAATGCGAAAGGCTTGCGTCTTCGAGACACCGGCCGCAACCGCTATCTCCGACAGGCTTATTCCATCCTTGCGGACTGCGAGCACTCGCTGAATTCTCTGCTCCTTATCGCGAGCCCGCACGCCATCCAGTACCTTTCTAATCTGCCGAACAGAGCGACCGGTTTGCTTTGCTATTCTCACGAAAGACAAACCTTGCGTATGCAGTTCTTCTATTACCCCTTCGACGGACACCACGCGCCGCGTCCGCTTGGCACGCCTCGGTTCCGGGAGCCCCAGCGCACCGCGAACGATATCGACCGAGCAATCCATTGCCCTCGCGATTTCGTCCGGCTTTTTGCGTGCGGCAAACAATTCCACGATCTTGTTGTCGCGCCGTTTCCTCTTTTCGCTTTCGTCATCGTTCGGTGCTTCGAGTGCTTCGCCTGCCTCGCGAAAAAACCCTCGCTTGCGCAGGACCGCAACGTCGCGTTTAAACAGAGCACGCAGCGCAAGCTCACCTCGCGGCGATATGTGATAAACCTCGGTCACTGCTTGGGCGGCACAAACGCGCCGCGCATGCTCGCGGGAAACGCGCCACGCGAAGCGCCATGGCGTTGCATGCGCATGGCGAGATCGCGGCCATCACTGCCGCTGCCTCGGAATTTAGATCGGTCGAGCGCGCTGGGTCCCGGCCGACTATCGCTCGGCACCGGCACGAAACCTTGCTCTTTTATCTGAGCGCGCTTCGCCATTTCGGACGCGCTGAAATCGCGCGCAAGATCGGACGCCGACACGCGAGGCTCGATGGCGCGCAACGCGCGGGCCGCATTTTGAAGGTCAAGCTCGGCATGCTTGAGCTTTGCCGCGATGTTCTGAACATCGCGGCCCGCTTGCTCGTAAGCTTCCTGCGCACGATGCAACGCCATGGTCGCTTCGGACAGGTCGACGGGCACCGGTGCCGCCCCCACGGTCCCCACCGTTTGCGGAACCGGTGCCGCCGCCTGTTGCACCGTCGCCGGTGCAGCAACATTTCCGGGCTCGCTGCCCGTGTACTCGACCGGATCATCACTCGGGTCGCCGGTGAAAATTCCTTGTTTGACACCCATGGGGATTTCCTTTCTGTTTGGTTTGTTAGCGCACCACGTCGTTGAAGTAGCCGCCGAGACTTTCGTCTTCGAACCATTCCTTCGCTTCCTGTCGGGTCATTTCGTACGGGTACTCGCTACCATCCTTAGCAAACACTGCGGTGACGACGCCGTCTTCGTAGATCAATTCGTCGAAACACTTCGAGCCGGAGCAGTCAGCTTCGAGCGGACCATTGTTTGATCGCGATGCGAGCGGACCCTTGTTTGAGCGCGATGCGAGCGCACCGATAACAACGGCTGCGCCAATCGCTAGCACGCCGCGCGAGTGTGCGCCGCGACCGGCGAATTCGTCATCGCCGAAGTCATCAAACCTATGGTGTTTCTTGCGCTTCATTGTCCCAGTCTCTGTTAGTTTCGGGGGAGGGAGTGCAGCGTTTTTATCCTGGAGGGGATAGCGGTAATGGCCCCGCCGCTGCACTCCCAGGCCCCGTCACTCCCGCCCCATGGCGGTGTTTCGTGGTCCCGGCGGCTGACTTCCCAGAGAGCCGCCGGGACCGACACTCGCGCAGCCACCCGTAACCGGCGAGTGTTGTTTGTGAGGTGGCCCGGAGCGGTGCACGCCGCTCCGAGCCGGGCGCGCCGTGGAAGTCCCGACACGGCGAGCCTTTCGCATTCCATCGGCCAAATACTCGTCCATGGTCAGACCGCCCATCAAATAGTTTCTGGACACCGGCGTGAACGCTTCGCCGCCCGCAAAATAGACGCCCTTTTTGTGCTTCGAACTCATGATCGCACGTTGTCTTCGCGCCACTGTTTGATGGCGGCCCGGATGTGATGGTCGCGCTCCGCCTCGCCTGTCGGCTGCAAGCGCAGCATGACCATTTGCGCCGCGTCGCGCGCACTCTTCGCGGCGACAAGCTTTTCCTGAGCGTCGCGAAGTTCGGACGCGAGCGCGGCGTGTGCTCGGAACGCGGTGCGATATGTGATGAAACGCTCTTTCACTTGCGCGTCGCATCCGTCAAGCTCGGCGTCGTCGGGCAATCTGAGCATGCCCGTGCTGTCGCGGAATTCGATCATGGCTTAGCCCTTCAGTTTCAGTTGCCCGCCGGACGGCGGCTGCCTCGCGGGCTCGGCTTGGACTGTGCCAAGCTTCGAGGGCAAGCTCGCGCCTTTGATCGCGTTGACGCCTCCGGCCTGTCGGCTGCGGTTGCTGCCCATGTGCGCATGGTCCGGGACATTGCGCGCGTCGAGCGTGCGCTGCTGGGTCGGGTCAAGCGACACCGGCCCGATGCCCTGGCGAACAATCTGCTCGCGGATCGGATCGTCGGGCGTGGCCTGAACGGCGCACACCCTGTTGCTGTCGGTCACGCTGACGCTGGAGGGGATCGCGCTCTGCCCTTCGCCGTAATTTTGATCGGGAATTTCGTTCCCCATCGCGTCGTGACGGGCATTGATCTTCGAGCCCCGATAGAACGTGTCCAGCGGCGCGTAGCTCGGACCGGCGGGCTTGCCTCTGCGCGTCGGCGAATTCAGATTTTCGCCCGGCTGAGTGTGGTCCGCGAGGAAATGGTTTTTGGTCGCCATGGTCGTCTCCTATGTTTGTGAGTTACTTGCCCGGACCGTATTGGCCGGACTGATAAAGCATCGCGCGAGTTGTCGCGTTGCGCGAGCCGGGATTGACGAAACCGCGCAAGGCTTCACGCGTTACGCGCTTTCCGAGATTGTGGCTTGCTCGGCCTTTATTTGCCGTGCCCACCGATGCGATGCCGTGCGCCTTTTCGGTCGGATGCCGATGCGCCGGATTTCTCATGCTCTTCATTGCTGGCCCCCTGGTGTTTTCGCCGGAACCGTCCCGGCTGCCGCCGCTTGCGCGAGTGTTAGTTGCGGACAACCGCCATCGGCGAGCACGTCGCAGCCGGTGCCGTGAAGCGACCCTGTTTGATCGTCGGTGCCGACGCTCTGTTGCGCGTGCATCTCGACCGAGCGGCGATATTCGGCGTTGCCGCCCTTCGTTTTGTTGTGTTTTCTCGATGCCATTACACGTCCTCCTCGTCGCGGAGGGGCGTGGAACCTGAGAGCACGGCTTGATTGAGCATGGCCGCGCCCAGTGCCGCCAAATCAGGGACATGGCCCTTGTCGCCCGGTGAGACTTCGTGAGAGCGCGACCGCATACCGAACGCAGCCTTCGGCGGCGTCAGCCGCGCAAAACGGTCCGGCGCGGATACTGAGGACGCCATTGTCTCGCGGCCTTGCGCGTCGAGCGCGCGGAACGACGTTTCGGTGAAGCCGTGGATTTCGGCGCGTTGGCCGTTGTGCTGGATGTGCGTCCGCATGCCTGAATGCGGCGTCGGCGGCGTCAGCCTCTTCGGCGCACCGGTGCGCGCGAGGTTCGTATTTGTTTGGTCGCGCATGCCCGCGCGGATCGAGACGTTCTTTCCCATGGTGTCCCCCTTGTTGTGACTGTCACAACGGCTTGCCGTTCAATTGGCACCCTGCCGCCTTTGCCATGCCGACCTTCACACGCGAGGGGAGCTTCGCGTCCGCCATCAAAGCAGCGATGGCTTTGTCGCGGCGCGGGTCGCGCGGATCGAGCTTGAACGGGTTTGTCGTCGCGGCGCTCTTCGGCGTCGTTTTATCAGCACCGTTTGTCGGCTTCGTTCCGGGCTTCAAATTTCCCGCGTTCGCGCCCCAACGTGCTTGCTCTTCGGCGAACGCGTCCGCGCCAATCTCTTTCAGCAATTGGCCGCGTGCCTTCAGGCTCGGGTTATCGCCGAAGGCTTGCTCGGCAAGATCAGTGACCGCTTGTGGCTGCCAGAATGGCCGCGATGCGATTTGCTGGTCGAGCCACGTCTCCAGGCCGACGCCGGAGGTGCGGTGCACTATTTGCTGGTCCTGATTGACTATCAGGTCCCGCTTAGCAAACGCGAACACCTCATCGCGGATGCTCTCGAATTGGGTTTGCAACTTGTCTCGTTCGCGCTGATTAAGCACGGGCGTTCCATCGGCGGTGAACGGTGCGCGGCCGACGATGATGTTCGCGTCGCGCCGCTCGGCGAGAATGCGCTCGGCTTCGCTACAGATACGCTCATACTGGGAGGGGGTCATTTCTTTCTCCAGTGTTTTCGGATGTGCTCGACAATGTCGGACACTAGGATGCGGTGACGGCGCACACCGACCGGCGGAGAGTAGACCGGCAGCCCGTCCGCGATGCATTGCTCAACGACGGTGTGCGGCACCCGGAGCGCGACCGCGAGTTCGGCCTTGCTCAATGCCACGGGAAACAAATGCGTCCGGCTGCGGCGCGGCATGCGTCACCTATTTGTTCGCTGGGGGTCCCCACGTGTCTCATAACGCGGGAACTAAAGCAACCGGGGTTTCAGCGTCAGCCGACTAGGGCAAATCCGGGTATTGGAACAACAAAGAAAACCACTGCGCCTGTGAGAAAACTGGGTTATTCGCTCATAGCCCACACCAGCAAACAAACCTATTACCTTGACCGCGAGCGGCACGCGCGCCGGCGGTGTTTCGTCATAGTCGGCAAGGGATGGCCGCTTGGCAATGGGAGCATGTTAGCACGGCTTGCCAGTGGATAGTGGTAGTGCGCGAGCGTCGGCGTCTCGGTCCCCATGACCTACGCTTCACCTGGATAGGTCGCCGTCGCCCGCGAAGCTTCAACAACCGCACTTGCGCATGCCACGAAACTGTTGAGCACGGCCATCCCGCCCGTGGTATCGTGTCCGAATGGAGGAAAAGGAGGCTTAGATGTCACCGCCCCAACTGCCGATCTGGGTTTCCTATTTGAACGCGCTTGCCGTTCCGCTCATTGCGGCGGTTGTTACGACGGTTGGCACGTGGGTTGCGGCGCGGCAGATGCTGATTGCCCATGACAGATTGCGACATGATGAGTTTTACAGACAGTACGAGAGACGCTTCGCGGTCTATGAGGTGACCCGCCAGTTTCTAGCGCAAGTTTACCATGGGAACATTTCTGATGACGACATACGAGCGTACAGATTGCACACATTGGACGCCAAGTTTTTGTTCGATGATGCCATGGCGAAATATCTGACAGACCTTTGTCATAGGGTCGCTGCTTGGCAATTTTCCAAATCGCGCGCGGATGAATTGCCCTCGGGCGAGGAAAAGCAAGAGTTTAGGCGATTGTCCCTTGAACAGTTAGAGTGGATACGGCAACAGGGGGATGAGACAGGCGGGTTCGATGTTAGGTTTAGACGGTTCCTAGTGCTCGGGGAGATCAAGCGTTGCTGGTTGCTTCGCTGGCCGGCGTAATTGAGGTGGTATCGAAAGCGGCCCTTGCGCGGCTCCGCCTACCCCATCACCATGATCGCATGGCCGATTTCCTCACGCCGACCGACCTAGTCGGAAAGCTCGACGTGCTACGCGTTGCGTGCACCAAGTGCGAGCGCGCCGGCCGCTATCCCATCGCGCGGCTGATCGAGACCATTGGCCCTAATGCGAACTTGGCCGATTGGCTCAGCAAGATCACAGCCGATTGCCCGCGCAAGATCAAAAACAGCTATAGCGACCAATGCGGCGCGCTCTGTCCCGATCTCCCGAAAGTGCTTTAGATGGTCAAGAAGCCCAAAGCGTCGAAGCCACGCCGCACCGAGCGCCATTGGATTGTTTATTTGATAATCGGCAAGCGCGCCGGACGGCTCGGCACCGTTGCGGCTGCCGATTGCGACGCGGCTATAGCCAAGGCAATCGATGAATTCGGGATCACCGACCCGGAGCGGCGAAAACGCGTGGCGGTTAGTCCGATTGCGGAGCATTAAATGAGATTTCGGCTCACAACAGGCTAGACTTCTCAAGTACGACGAACGCGGCAGCAATAAATGAAGCGATACATGACAGCGCGTACCACCAAAAGGGATATGTTCGCTCCTCATCGGGGATGATTGCGCCCCCAGGCAAATATCCCGGCCTGTTGAGCCCTAATGCTGAATTGATGTTTCTCAGCACGTTCCCAACTTGCTTCCTTCTATTGTCTGAGGCGTTGAGGACGAAAATGCAGCCGCCTAGCATTACAAAGTCGATCACAATCAGAGCAGCCGTTGTCCAGAGCCCTTTGGGTACGGAGCTAGCTGCAAACCAACCGGCAAATACGAACTGCGCGGTGATAAACCCGCCGACTAGCCTAATGTCGAACAAGCCGGTATGGCGTAAATGTTCGGCATGCTGCTTGGATTGCGCAAGCAGTATATCTACGTCTCGGCACGGGTACGGGCCAGGCATTTCCTCCTACCTGAGTTCAAGGCACCACTAAGAGACACTATCCTCCTAGCATGATTCGCGGTTGGCACGGCACCGCCTTGGCCGCGAGCCGTGCGGCATGCTTCGCAGCGGGGATGCCGTCAGTCCGATTGCGGAATAAGATCGGGGTAGTAGAGCCCACATGCATCCCCCCCGAGCTTGGGCCGCCGCTCGCACCGCGCGAGCACGTGACGCAAGTCCGGTAGCAGGATGTCGGCGCCATGCTCGGAGATCAGCCGCTCGCGTTTGTATTGGCCGTGGCGGTCGCATTTCGTGCACGCGAGCCGGACCATCTGATACGGGTAGGTCCCCGGCGTAGGGGTTCTGATTTCCATCGCCTACTTGCACGTCTTTTTGATTATTGTTAGGAACTGTTTCGCTTCTGGATGGTGCCATCGATCTAAGTACTCGCCGACCGCCTTAGCGAAGGATGCGATATCTATGTTACTATTCTTTTTCACCATCTCGCCCGCATCCCCCGTCATCACCGCGACGGAAAATCCAAAATCCGCACACAGTTCATTCGGCCGAATGGCGTCCGTTTTCAGAAAATAATTTAACCGAGCGAGTGATTTTAGGTAGTGCAAAAAATCTTGCTGTATTTCGGCTTCCGCGTCGGTCGGCTCGCCCTTCTCCTCAATTGATTTTTGGAACATTTCGCCAGTCACTTTGACCCTCGGTTTGCCGGGTATCAATTCCACCATAGCATCATCGTACTCGATTATCTGGACAATGATTTGGTTGGCGCGATCCGCGTAGAAGTCAGCTATTTGTTTCGAGACAAACTCGCTTCGCTTCCAGTTTTCAGATTGCCAATATTGCCAGACGCCGAAGCACAAAGCGAGCGCCGCGATTACTGCCGACCCAGCAGAAATTATGTCGGCCGCCCTCCATTGCGTCATTGCCGCTACTCCGCAAAAGTGTCCCGACTTCGAGCCGGAGCGTCCCCATTTTCTCGACGTATGGTCTTCACCACGTAGTGATCTCCGCATTCTTCCGCGTAGTATTCAAATTGCGCGCCTAGGTTTCCGGGCGGCAGACTATTAGGTGCGTGCGGATTATAAGCAGCGATTATCGGGGTCCACACTTCGGGGGACACGCCCGAAGCCAGAATTGCGCTTACGTGACGCGTGTCAGCTTCGAGGAAAAAATGCTTTGCCACCGGGCTCTTACCTTTCATTATGACTGGTTCGCGCTGATAACCTTGATCAACGATCTTCATCGAAGCTCTATCAACGACCGCGTATTCCGCTCCCGCTCCAAACACAACATCCACGAGGGCCGGGTAGTCCGACTTTCCCACCATTCCTAAGGAGCCGAGCAGCCCCGCATTGAGTGCTACGATGCAAACATCAGTTTTGTCGACAATCCCCTTCTTCAGATATTCCGAATATTTGTTCACTTTCTCACGGATAGCCTGGGTCCATCGCAGATGAAAAGGATCGGCGTGAAACCAGCCGCCGCTGTTCAGCAGTTCAGCCCGATAATGAGCATCTATGTCCGCGCTTCGTTCGGGTGCAACCGCCTCAATCCAAATCTTCTTTCCATCCACTTCGAACCAAAAGTCCGGTCCAGATTTCTTTCGAGCGATCCTATGCCCCGCTTGCTTCAAATGCTGAGCTAGGAACATCTCCCAGTAGCGTTGCTGAAACTCAATCCCATTGTCCTTTCGCAAGGCGGTCCGTAGCGCGCCTTCGAAGTCGGGGTCGACAAAAGTGTCAGACCACGCCTCATACAGTGAGAGTACGTGAGATATCGTGCGCTCGCGGTTTTGGGCCGAAAGATGAGCGCAACGCCGTTCTAGGTACGAGCGCAGTTCGGTTTTAGTCATCGCCCGGCGGGCTATATCAGACGTTGAGCAGCCCGGCTAGGCTCAAGAAAAGGGCCCGCCGGAGCGGGCCAAGTCGCGCCACATGTAGAAGCCTTCAGCGGTCAAACACAAATTCAAGCTTGTGCCGCGCGGCGTGTTGTTTGAACCATCGGCGCGCCGTCCGCGCGTTGCCGCGTCCGGGATACGTTGCCCACAGAATGGGGCGGCGCGTTCTAGTCAGGCCGAACGGATCGGCGGGACCAAGTAGCAGATTAAAGCGCGCGCCGCGTTGTTCAATGTAAGTCGTGATGGGCGGCAAGTGACCGTAAGCGAAGAAGTGTCTGTCGCTCATGGCGTCGTTTTCCTTCGCCGCTCCGGCTTCAGTGATCCGCATGCACACAGAGGAAAGGCCCGGAGGTGAGGATGTGTTGTGACGGCCGGTCGCGATGTCACAACGGCTTGCGCGTGCGCGTTCGCGCTCATTGGATGTCCCTTTCGGTTGCGGCCGGTGAGACGGCCGGGCTAGAACGGCTATTGCTGGTCGGCTGTCGCGGGGAGGGTCCTTTCGGCCTCTCGCTGTGCGCCGACCGGAAGTCGTCTGCGCGGGTGGTGAGACACCCGCGCAGGCGCGCTCGTTTCGACGGTGGTTTGGGTCTCCCTTTCGGTTGCGCCGGTGAGACGGCGCGTACGTGTGATTATGCGCCCGGCCGCTTCGAGCGGCGAGCGGGACCGTTAGGGAGGGTTAAGAGCCGGTGATCGGGGCCAACGCGCCGCCGCAGTTAAAACAGCGTCTTCGCCATGGCGCGAACTTCGCGAGAGTTCGATGGCGCGTCAAAGCCGCGTCGCTCCAGTCGCTTCCGAAGTCGGGCGGTCTCGATTGGCCCTCCGCCGTATCGCTTGATAATCTGGGCGACACGCGCGGGGGTGATGCGGAACTGTGCGGCGATTTCCCGGTCGCTAAAACCTAGCTCCGCGAGGTCGAGCACCCGGCGATTTCGATCAGCCTTTTCCATCGTTGCCTCCCCCGCGCAATAGGGTTCCCTTATCTCGGGGGTCCGGGAACGGTCAAATGCACCGTTTTCCGCCCGAACACGGGGAGAGGGTCAAATGACCAAATGACCATTGGCCCCTCTGTGTCGCCTGCCCCTCAAAAGATAAACAATATCAATCTCTCTCTCTTATATTTTATTGTTTAGAGGATGGGGCTGCCGGAGGCGGACCCCGCGCGACCGCCAAGGGTCAGTTGACCCTCAGGTTTTTCGGGATCGGCGACACGCTCCCCGGCGACGGCGACGCGGCGACATGACACCCGCGACACCGGGGTCGCCGGTGTGGTGACGCCTAGCGGTTGCAGCCTAGCCCTTTCATTGACAATGCAACAGAATTTTATTCTCCTGCTCTCATGTCGACGGCCTGCTGGGGGTCGCCTCGCATTCGCGCTCAATTGTACCGACCAAATTAACGATTTGGTAACCATGTTGGCGGATCGAGCTTGGACTTGGCACGGGATATGCCGTCCACGCCTCAGGCTGGGCGTGATCCGGGGCGCATCACGGTAACGCTAGATTATACTGGCATATCAATAGTTTAGCCTACTCTGGGTAACGCGCACGCGCCGCGCTGGGTAACGCGAGCAGCGTCCGAGCAAGGCCCCCGGCCCCTCAGCAGGATGGTGGTACTGAGGTACGGGGTAGCATGGCTAAGACCGGGTTAACACGAAAGCGGTATGTGCCCCCAGTTCCCTCCGCGCTCCGACGCGCCTGCAAAACGAACTGCCCCAAAAAAGAGAAAACAGCATAAATCTTCTATGACACTACCAGATACCGCAACAATCGTCCCTCCGAAAAAAGAAAAAACAACCCCTAGGATCGGGGTAGCCTTGACGCCTCACCGGTGACCCGGTCACATTCCCCGACAGCCGGTCTCACCCGGCCATCCGAAAGGCGACCCCCGTGCCCTACTGTACCGGCCCGGCTTACTGCCGCTGGATACTCGCCATCGTCGAGGCCCAAGCCCGCGCTCGCGCCCTGCGGCGTCCGGCCGTCCGGCGACCGCGCCCGGAACACGTCGTGCATATTCGGCCTATTGTTGCTTCGCGACGCCACCAGGGGCATCACGATGTGCATGGAGGTTCCGGCCATGCAAATCGCGACCACGGTCACCCGCCACGCGGCCTTTCTCACACTCGCCGACATGCGCGCCCGATATGGGATTTCGGACGCGACGGTCGACCGCTGGGTCGCGAAGGGCCGACTTCCGCAACCCGTTCGCTTCGGCCGCACTCGCCGATGGCGCGTCGCCGACATCGAACGGACTGAGATGGAGCAAACAAACACATGACCGACCAGTCCCCCGGCCATGTTGTGACCGTCACAACGGGCAACGCGCCTCCGCCCGGCGAAGCGGCCGAAGCGCGCAAGCGCGAGAATGCCAAGCTCGACAACGTCGTCGCGCTCCACGGCAAGCCCGGCCACAACAGCAAGGCCGCGCTTCGCGAGCAGTCGGCAACAGCGATCAAACAGACAGAGGAGAAGCTCGCCGCGAAACTCAAACCAGCGTTCGAAGCGGACGCCAGTGCGCGCGCCGCGCTCGAAGCTCTCGATGCCGAGTTGAACGAGGCGCTCGCGGAAGAGCGCAAGCTCGTTCAGGCGGCGCACGAGCAGGGCAGCAAAGCTTGCCGACTAGATCGGCCGGGGTTAGGGAACCGTCGCGGACCATGCGGTCATCCGTGATACAGCAGGAGCGCGCCCATGTGAGTTACGCCACGGGATTACCTCTTAACTCTGGATAGACGTGGTAGATTTCCTCCTGCACCCGTTCGCGAAGTCGCCTGGGCGCTGTGCCACTCCCGGTAATCTCTGCTGGTTTGCAATCACAATTCGTAAGGTGGCGCCGGATATAATCGTACGCCCACTTCAGACGATTATCCCACGGTGCATTGTATCCCCCAGCATGGTCCTCTAATGAACGTCTCAGAACCGTCTCCCAGCGAATACGCCTCACTTTGATTTTCACCGCCTCGACTTTTCTCAGGCGTGCAGTATCAGCTTCAACGCGTCGACGACGGACGGCCTCTTCGCGACGTGAACGTTGAGAATTGTTGTTGCTCATGCTGCTACTAGCCATAGCGGGGCGCCATAGCAGATGCAAGCTCATGACGCACTTGGTCGCCTTGCTGCACAAGAAGGGCCATGTTAAAGAGGTTGCACGTTAGCGCGCCACCGGTTGAGGTAGTGCGAGCGGTGAACATTGGCGGAAAGTAAGGGCAAACCATGAGGGTTCAGGGACCGCAAGAACGTGCGATCATGACATTCCTTCATGAACGCGTATTCGACGCGATACTTACTTCGCCGCACGCTTCTGCGGAATTAAAGCGGGGGGTCCGATATACGATCATGCGGCTTGAGGAACGAGACGCCGCCGGCATGGTTCAGTACTTCTGGAAGGCTATTAGTGGAACTGAACGGAGCATCGGCTTTGCTGCTCGAATGCAGGCCGAGGGATTTGGGCGGTTCGAAGAGGCTTTAGAAGAATTTCGGGTCCGTTTCGATGACGCATTCCTTAGGCAGCCAAGAGGCTAGAAGAAAGCGACCCCGATCTTGGCAAGCGCCTTCGGGAAACCCTCGCTTCACGACCCGCAGTTGGTGACAAAAATCAGCGTTGGCTCGTTGACTACATTGACTTGGACGACGGTGAGCGCGTCGCCTTCGGATCACCCGACGATGCAAAGCGCCCGGATACTTGATCGAAGTACCGAACCATAAAACAAAAAGCCCGGTGCTAGGCCGGGCTCTTCGCTTTGTTTGTTGTGACCGTCACAACGTCATGCGGCAAGCTTGGTGACGTTCCCGCCGCTGAGCTTCGCGACGTGCTGGCCCCAAAGCTCCCAAGCTTCGCGCATCGGCTGCTTCAGTTCGGATTTGTCGTAGACGCCATGCACGCCCTTGCGAGCGTGGTTGAGGATGGCTTCGGCGACTTCGAACCGAACGCCAAGTTCGGACAGGCCCGAACGCATCGTCCGGCGCAAGTCGCGGAGTTGCCAGTCGGCGACGGTCGGCGTTTCGATCAGGTCGCGGTTGCCGCCATTCAGGTCAAGCGGCCTGCTGCGGTTTGTGAGAACATACTCGCCGGGCCCTTCGAATTCGGCGAGGATGGCGCGAGCGGCCGGGACCAGGAACACGTTGTGAGGCTTGCCGGTTTTCGTCGCGCCCGCCGGGATGTTGATATATTCGCAGTTGACCCAAGCGCGCTTGAGCCCGGCAATCTCGCCGACACGGCAGCCGGTGAGCGCGAGCAGCCGGACCAGCGCGCGGAATTCCTTCGGCGCGTCGGCGTTCCAAACAGTCGCCAGTTCTTGATCGGTGAGCACGCGCTCGCGCGGTTTGTCTTTCGGGTTCTTCAGGCCAGCGGCCGGGGACTGGTCAATCGCGCCGCGTTCTTCGGCCCATCCGAAAAACTTTTTGACGAACTTCATGGTGTTGCGGACCGCGCCGTCGCCGCGCTTCGCGGCAATCTGAGCATCGCGGAACGCGACCACGTCGGGCTTGCGGATAGTGTGCGCCGGACGCGGACCCCATGTGGCGTTGATGCGCTTCAGTTCGGCGACGGTGCGGGCCTTGCTGCCCTTGTACTTGGGAAGCTCGGTCTGTTCGAACTTGGCGACCAGTGCCGCCATGGTGCCCGCCGGTGCGTCGGCAACCGCGTCCGTTACTCGCGGGTCCACGCCGAGCGCGACGCATTCCAGGAGCCGCCCTGCCGCCTCACGGGCAGTCGCGAGACCGACCGCCGGATATGCGCCGGGGATGGAAAGCTTGGCGGGCTTGCCGCCGACGCGCGTGCGGACCGCCCACGTCTTGCGCTCGGACGGCGCGGCGTGCACGATCAGATAAAGGCCGGTCAGCTTGTGGTCGGGATACTCGCGCCGCTCGGCTTGATGCCGGACGCTCGCGACGGAACGATCAGTGAGAACGAGACGCGACATGGGATGGTCCTTTCGGTTTCGGCCCGGTGAGACGGGCGGGTCGGACCGGTGAGACGGTCCTTTCTGGGTAACTTTCTGGGTAACGTCAAACGTGAAACCACGTTACCCAAGCTGATGGCACCATATGCCCTCAATCGCAACTAATGCAATATCTGTGCGGGTTTCTGCGGGGCGGATGTTGCTTTTTGCTGGCATCACGGTTACCGGACCGTGATCCACCCCGCATCAAGTGCGGGGCAGGCTTTTTCGGGATCATGCACTAGCCTCGGAAACCCGGCCGGTACCGCCGACTGCTATTTAGTAACCCCCGCCGCCGCCCATCCTTGGCACTGTGCCGGCCGGCCCGCCTTGGGTCGGCTGCTTCGTCTTGCCTTGCCTCTTGGTTGTCCCCCCTCCGCCCCCATGCGGTTAACGTTCGATCTGGAGCTATTAAGATTTTTTGCTGCCTGGGCCGACCCCGAGAGACCGGGCGCTATGGCCGGTGCGAACGCGATCGGCAGCGCCGCTGGCGCTACAAGAAACGCGGCGGCCAGGCATGCGACGAGAAGGCTTCGGGGCATCATTTCCTCCCAGGCAGGAATGAATGAACGAATACCCTATCATGGTTGCAATGCGCCGCCGCGCTCAAAACGGGCCACCGCGAAATTCAAAAGGGGCCAGCGGGGATGGAAAGGGGCCAGCAC
>Ga0210408_10002482_pt1 | contig 17917 bp, 17 predicted proteins | sample IncBWH4MmetaG_FD_155471 | JGI IMG/M metagenome (GOLD analysis project Ga0210408, IMG submission 155471) | Forest soil microbial communities from Barre Woods Harvard Forest LTER site, Petersham, Massachusetts, United States - Inc-BW-H-4-M | ecosystem: Environmental > Terrestrial > Soil >...
TGGTAGCGGCGCACGTCCTCGAAGCTCGCCGTATCAGGTGATCGCCCGAGGAACGCAGCGAAGTTCTTGACCCTTTGCACGTAGTCATGTTGGGTCTTCGGCGCGAATTTGCGGATCGTCATGTCTTCGATCATGCGCCGGCGCAACGGGCTCATTGCCTCGTCGGTCATGGGGATGGATGCGGGGATTTGGTGCCCGAGCGAGTTCAGAGGCTAGATGCAGTAGACTCCATCGACGCTCTGCAGCGGATTGGTCAGCAGGTGGCGCAGAACGACGTTTGCGAATCTCATTTCAAGTTCGAGACGTTCGGACCAACTCCTAGTACTAGCGAACGAGGCAATCTTTCTTGCCCAGATTTTCTAACAAGACACGCCTATTTCGGTAACGCGAAGACAGTGAGCTGGCCCCCGAGGGACGTATAGTTGTTCAGCTCTGCAAATGCGCCGACCGCGCCTAACCCAGCGCTTGGATCGCTCAGTCCCGCCGCCAAGCCAATGCCCGGCCATCCACCAATGCCTGATAGGACGGCGACGTATTGTCTCCCGCCATGCTCGTATGTAATCACGTTTCCGATGATGCCCGATACCGTCTTGTATCTATAGAGTTCCTTGCCATCGCGTGCATCGACGGCTTTGAGATAACCTTCCAGCGTTCCATAGAACACCACGTCTCCGGCGGTAGCGAGCGCGCCCGACCAGACCGCGAACTTTTCCTTAGTCGACCAGACGATTTTGCCAGATCGCGCATCCCAAGCGATGAAATTACCGAGGTTTGTCTCCCCGGAAGGCGGGTACATTTTCAGGGACGCACCGACATAGGGCTGTCCTTCGCTGTAACTCACTCGAAAAGGCTCGTAATCCATGCAGAGACGTGTGGTTGGTACGTAGAACAGTCCAGTCTTTGGCGAGAATGCCGTCGGCTGCTGATTTTTCGTCCCCATCGACGAGGGGCAGATACCCTTGGTATTGATGTCCTCACCGTTAGAGTCTGGGGAATAGGCAAGAGCTTTCACGGGCCGTCCGTAGCTACTCGAGTTTCTATCAGTAACGATCTTGGTAGCCCAATTGACGGCCGAATCGTATTTCTCTGCCAAAAGCAGCTCCCCGTTCGTACGATCGAGCACATAGGCGAATCCGTTTCGGTCAAAGTGAACAAGCGTCCTGCGGGCTCTGCCGCCAATGTTCTGATCGACGAGGATCATCTCGTTGACGCCGTCAAATGCCCATTCGTCATGCGGTGTCATCTGATAGACCCAACGCGCTTGACCAGTATCGACATCACGGGCGAAGATCGTCGTCGACCAGCGGTTATCGCCAGGACGCTGCTTCGCATTCCATGTCGAAGGATTGCCGGATCCGTAGTAAAATAGGTTTAGCTCGGGATCGTAGGAATACCATCCCCACGTGGTGCCGCCGCCAATCTTCCACTGCTCGCCCTGCCAGGTGTTCATGCCCGAATTCAGGCCAACGGGCGTGCCGAGACTTGTGGTCCTCGCCGGGTCTAGCAGGGTGTCGCTGTCCGGGCCCATGGAGTAGGCTCGCCAAACTCGTTTACCATCCTTGACGTCATAAGCGGTCACAGAGCCGCGCACGCCGAACTCGCCGCCAGAAACGCCAACAACGACCTTATCTTTGAACACCATCGGCGCAGACGTGCCGGTCTCGCCTTTTTCCGGGTCGCCGTTCTTCACTGACCACACGACCTTGCCGGTCCTGGCATCGAGGGCAACCAACATGGTATCCGCTCGGTGCAGGAAAATCTTGCCGTCCGCATAGGACGGACCACGATTGACAGTATCACAACACATCCTCGGAATGACGTTCTGCGCATCCTGAATGGGCGCGTATTTCCAGAGAATCTTGCCGTCCTGGCTAAGGTCGAGCGCATAAACGATGTTCGGGTACGGCGTATGCACGTACATCACGTTATCGACGACAAGGGGGCCTCCCTCGTGGCCCCGCAGCACGCCCGTCGAGAACGACCACGCTACCTGCAGCTTGCCGACATTCTCGGCGGTGATCTGTTTGAGCTCAGAATAGCGGCGGTTGGCATAGTCCCCGGTCGGCATGAGCCAATTCTTCTGAGAAACCGTCGTGCTCGTCCCGGCTGCTGCACTAAATGGCTGCTGCTGAGCCTCCTTGGCGCGGCGTCGTGCTTCCGCATCAGCGGCATTCTCGACCTTCTCCTCTTCCGCTTTAATGGCGGCGAGCCGATGCTGCTCGGCTTCTTCCGCTTTACGCTGGGCTTCTGCCGTTTTGGCGTCCACGTTGGCTTGGTCAACGCCGATGTGATCCGACCACTGGATCATCCACACCGGGATGCCCAACTGGTGGACTCCGATCCAGCCGGCGAGAAGCAGAGCAACGACGGCTGCCGCTGCGATGAGGGCGCGGCGGCGACCGGGCTGGTATGCGTCGTCGCTGAGCGCATCGCGCACTCTTGCGACCAGTGCGTCGGCGTCACGGCCGAAATGCGCATGCCGCACCTCTACGGCTTGGCGACGCACAAGCGGCTTAATCGGTTCCGGCAGCTCGCTCAGCTTCGGTATCCGCGTCCCCTCGATCAGGACCGGGATTACCCGGACGTCGCGAGCGAGCGCCGCCGCGATTTCGATCGTCACAAAGTCATCCGGATTGTCGATCCGGCGCGCGCCGCTCTCGTCCTTTCCGTTGAGCCAGTTCGGGCCAATGAGGGCAAGGAAAACTTCGCATGCCGCCACTTGGCTGTTGAGATAATGCACGAAATCCACCCCGGCTGGGATGTGGTCAACGTCCATAAAGACGTTTCGTTGTCCGAACGCTTGGGCTAGCCGGTCGTGCAGCCGCCCGGCCATGCCGATCGCGTCATCTCGGCGGTAGTTGATAAAAATCTTACCGGCCATGGCGTCGTCCCGACCGCGTATACGGCACGCTAGCGCAGGAGGATGCACATTACTATCGGCCAACTAACGTGCCAACCCAGCGTTATCGTTGCATGTCCAGCGCCAGCATCGTGTGAAGGAGATCACAACTGCAATGCCGCCCGCCTTGCCGGAGCCGGGCCAATCTAATGTGCCGGAGGCTGCTTCGGCGATGGCGGATGAATTTGCGCCGGACGCACACCTCGCTGGAGGAGAGCCGTGATGCAGGAATCCACTAGGTCTTGCCCCCGCGCATCGAGGCGAACGATACTCTTCGCTTCTGAACCGGCAAGCGCCTCGAGATGGGACCAGTCCGTCGTGGCGTCCCCGACAACCACTGTTCGATCCAACCTCGATGCGAGTTGCGCGAGTTCATAGCCGGTCCCCGCGCGCTGCGGGCCGAAACCGCGCAGGTCGAGCAAAATGGCGTCGCTGATCTCGATCAGCGCCTGCACGGTGCTACGCCAGGCCGAGTCGAAGCAGAATACTTCGGCAATACGGAACCGGCCTTCGCGGTCTGGCGCAAGATCGAGCCCAGAAACCACGCGCTCCTTCGTCACTCCGCCTGGAAGAAACAATTGATGCGTCCTCATCCCGAGGAAAAGTGCAAATTCGTACGGGTTGATGTTGAGCCGCGCCAAGTCCGGGCCGCCGATCTGCAGCACCGGTCCAGCATAGCGCCAACTCGTCTGCACTTCGTCGAGACCATGTGTCTCCACATGTCATCCAAAAGGTAGGACAGAAGCGGAAGCGCGCTGGAATCCTTGCTGGACTCGTAGGCCGCGCGAGGCACGCTCGCCATATCGCAACCATGACAGATTCCCTTATGAATTGTCCGCGTCGGAAGCGATCTGACCGCTCCGTCGCGGATAACGAGCGCATTCAAATGTTGCCAATACTACCAGAGGGTGTTTAACTCCGAAATGGAGTTTCGCGAAGTCATTTTAAAGATGGTTGGTTTGGTCGGTCCGGCGGATGTGCTGTCGATCGCACGACGGGGCTGTGAACGGCGTCGGAGCCCGGAACGCTCAAATCGTCAGCTTCGATAGTTTGCGAGGACACCAACGCGGCATAATAGTTCTGAAATCTGGTCGTCCTCAGACTTGAACGCAAGGATGTGAGCACAGGGAGCTGACAATGGTTGGTCGCGCGCCGGGAGCACGGGTTGACCTGAAAGCCAGGCTGGCGCGCAAAGGGCCGAGGAAACTGCTCGCGATCGATGGCGGTGGAATTCGCGGCGTGCTGTCGCTGCAGATCCTCGCGGAGATCGAGAGGATGCTGATCGCGAAAAGCGGCCGTAACAACTACCGGCTTGCCGACTATTTCGACTATGTGGCCGGCACCTCCACCGGCGGAATCGTCGCTGCCGGCATCTCGGTCGGAATGTCGGCGCAGGAGATCCTGGATTTTTACCTGAACAACGGCGCCGCGATGTTCGACAAGGCGGGCATCCTTCGCCGCTTGCAGTATCAGTACAACAGCGAGCCGCTCGCGCTGCAGCTCCAGCAGGTCTTTGGCAAGACGACGACGCTCGGCGCGCCGGAGCTGGAAACCCTGTTGCTCCTCGTCATGCGCAACGCTACGACGGACTCGCCGTGGCCGATCTCGAACAATCCATACGCAAAATACAACGACGTGGCGCATGGCGCGTGCAACCTTCATTTTCCGCTCTGGCAATTGGTGCGCGCCAGCACTGCCGCGCCAACCTATTTCCCGCCCGAGATGATCGATTGCGGCGGCAAGCCCTTCGTTTTCGTCGATGGAGGCGTCACGATGTACAACAATCCCGCCTTCCAGATGCTCCTGATGGCAACCGTCGACCGCTATTGGGCCAAAGCACCTGTCGACAGCCGTGGCTGGAAAACCGGCGTGGACAACATGCTGGTCGTATCGATCGGCACAGGCACCAGCCCGGGCGAAAACTACAGCCTCCGGCCCGAGGAAATGAACCTCCTCTTCAATGCGACGACGATCCCCTCGGCCTTGATGTATGCCGCGCTCAATGAACAGGATTTTCTGTGCCGGATATTCGGCGACTGCGTAGCTGGCGAACCGCTCGATCGTGAAGTCGACGACATGATTGCGTCGCGCGGCCCGCTAGAGACGAAGCTCTTTCGCTACGCCCGCTACAATGCCGAACTGACGCCTGAGGGTCTGACGGCGCTAGGTTGCGGCGATATCGATCCGGCGAGCGTGCAGAAGCTAGATTCGATCGATGCGCTGGGCAGCTTACAACGGGTTGGAAAGGCGGTTGCGGCGCAAAGGGTTAAGGCTGCGCATTTCAACCTCGATGTCTTCAAGCCCTAGGGTAGACATCGAGCCTGCGGCGATCCACGCTGCTGCATCTCTTTCAGGCAGCTGAAGATTCGCGATGTCGCGCCGGCAGGCCTTGGCTTTCAGCCCGCCTCGATCCGCTCGATGACGGCGGAGAGCCGCGCGCGTTTTGCCTCGTCGTTGACATGCAAGACGCTGGCCTTGAGGTCGTCGAGCACGCTGTTGACCTTCCATGCCGCCGGGCCTTCGTCCATTACCTCGTCGGCCAGCTCTTCGGCCTTGTCAGGATCGCCGAGATCGAAGGCTGCTGCGAGCAGTGTTGGGCGCAGCCAATCGTCGGCAAGGTTGAGCCGCTTGGCGCGTTCGCAGGCGGCGATCGTCAACCGCAACGCCGTCTGCGCGCGTTCCTCGTCGTCCGCCCTCTCGCGGGTGCGATAGAGGCGAGGCAGGTTGCTGGAGCAATAATAGCCGTTGAGATCGAGCTGCATGCCTCGTTCGTAACGGTCGATCGCGTTGGCGAGGGCGTGCCGCTTTTCTGAAGAGGACGCGGCGGCCTTGATCAGGCGCTTGTAGCGGCCGCCCATCAGGCCAAGGCGTTCAGGTGTTGGCCCCACCATCTTGATCAGCGTATCAAGCTCGGCGATGGCCTGGAAGTCGTTGCCAGCTTGGGCAGCCGCGAATGCGCGAATTTCCTGGATTTCAGGTTCGTCCGCAAACTTCTTCGGAAGACCGCCCGCGAAGTCGACTACGGCGTTCCAGTCCGTTGATTTATCAACGCTGTCACGCAGCAGCAGCAGCAATGCGAGCGCAATCGGATAGGTAGCAGGCGGAGCTCCCTCGCTCACAACCAGCTCTTGCGCGAGTTGCAAGCGCTTGTGCGGCGGCGCGGCGCGAACCTCGCGCACCTTTGTCTGGAATGCCGCAAGTTCCGCGAGCTGATCCTTGGTCGTTGTCGCCTTGGCTGGATCGACATCTTCCGGATAGCCCGGGATCGACTGGTGCATCGGCGAGAGCCCGTCGCGGAGCGCCACGATGCCTTCCCTGATCTTGGGCCGGAGAACGGCGGCGGTGTCGTTGGTGATGTTGCCCTCGGGAAGCGGATAGCGCACGGTGCGCATCTGCACGACGTCGAACAGTTGCTTAGACCAGTCTGCCGCCAGCAAGACGCAGCCCGTCTTCTGCGCCGCGTGGCGGATGCCGACCTCGTAGTAAACATTGCCGTTCGGGATGGTCATGTCCGCCAGCACGAGATCGGCGAAGTAGAGCCGCTCCAGCATCTGGCCGACGATCAATGAGCCGGTGTCCTGGTCGGCGCGGACCGGCTCATAGCCTAGCTCCTTGATGACCGGAACGTAGCCGCGATCCCAGAGCGCGTTGAAATCGATCTCGGCCGGCCCGCGTCCAGCTTCGGCCTGGGTCGGCTTGCGGCCGTACGGCATGATCATGAAACACGCGGGCATCTCGCCGATCCCTCAATCCCATAATTTCCCGGTGTCCAGCCAGTAAATCCGCGATGTCTTGCGGCGCGCTTCCTCCATGAGATGTTGCGCTCCGCCCGGGCCGTCGCCGCCCTGGCCGTTCCATAAGCAGATGAAGGCCATCCTGTCGCCGCCAAATCGCGCCGCCGAGTCCAGCATCCATTGATTGTTGCGCTCATAAGCATTCTCGTCTTCGTCAAGCGGGCCCAGCTCGTTGGGCGCGACGTGCAGCGTCGCCTTCGCTTTGACCGCGAGATAGCGCTCGCGCCAATTGCCGCCGGCGAAATCCACCGAGTTGGCAAGAAACGTTGGCTCGTCGAACGGAATGTAGATTTCAAGCCGCATATCGCGTGCGAGACAAGCTTCGGCAAACAAGAGGTCGCCGCCGCATGCGCCGCCACAAATTGCAAGGTCCCCCGGCACCGCACCAATTCCTGTGAGCGTGTTCGCAATTGCAGCGGCCGCCACTGACTCCTTTTCCGATGGAAACCGTGGAGTCCCTCGACTGGGATCGTCGATCATGTGGCCGCTGAAAAGCACCACGCTTCTCGGGGGTTCGACGACTTGATCCGCAGACATCACAGCCTCGCCTCATCGCGACTGATAGCGCTGCCCTAGGCCAAATTACCACGCTTCATTGTGGGAATGTGAATCAGGACGAACGGTCAGAAGCCGGGTTTTCTTGAGTGCGATTGAAGGCAAACGCACGAACAGCCGCAACCGAGCCGGGCTCCACGATGCTTCGATATTATCAATTTTGAAGGTTGAGGCAACTTACATGGTTATTGGCTACTCAGGGCCGCCTCCAAGTCCGCGCCGGTCGATACCGGGCAATCGACTGGACGACGTCGCGATTAAAGAGGCCCCGGAGCCCTAACACAGTCTAATCTTTGCTTGCAGCACTTTTAGCCAGTCCGAATTCAGGATAAATACAGAAAGTTTACTAGTCCTCCGGATACAGCTGGTAGTTTTATGCGCATCTTTTTGTCGTATACTTCGCTGGACAAAGGCGCTGCCGAATCGATTGCCCTCTCGCTCCGAAGCCGCGGCTTCTCGACAAGGACGACCTCTCGGCCGGCCGGAGCTATGACGACCGGATTGAGCGCGCCGTCAAGAAGTCCAAAATCTTCATCTTTCTCATCAGCCCCGACTCCGTCGTTGAGGGTCGTTTCGCTCTAACCGAGCTAAAGTTCGCACGGAGGAAGTGGAAAGACCCAAGTGGTCGCGTGCTGCCAGTCTTGGTGCGTAAGACTCCGTTTGATGACGTTCCGGCATACTTGAAGGCAGTGACGATACTAGAGCCAACCGCCAATATTGCCGCCGAAACGAGCGCAGCTGTTGAGGACATGCGGAAGGCCAACCGCAGAGTGTTCGCTGCGTGGGGTGTTATAGTTAAGTTGTTTGTTCGAACCGTTTCGCTGTAGCATTTGCAACAACGTGCGCAATCGCTGCCCTTTTGGTCTTTGTGTTTTTGCTCGGACCGGGTTCAATCAAATGCTCGGAAGAGGGAACTCTTCGGTCCTTGGAAGCAAATCGTCAGACGTACATCGTCTTTACCAACAAAGGAAACAAACCCATTCGCGTCTATTGGCTGGACTACGCCGGCAAGAGAATTCCTTACGGAATGCTCGAAACCGGCCAGGTCTTAAGCTTTCAGACCTACGTTACAAATCCATGGCTAATCGCGGACGCGAAAGGCAACTGCAAGTCAATTTACATGCCGACGTCTAAGAGACTGGAAGTCAGCGTGGATGGTTGAGCCGCTCTAGGTGTTTAGTCCCGGCGTTTTTTTGGAGCGGATTTAGAGTGAATCGTTCTAGCTGGGAAGTCCAGCATTGGCAGATGTACTCGTAAGGCGTGAGGCCTTTCAGGGTCTTGAGCCGTCGTCCGTAATTGTAAGCAGTAATGAAGTCGGCGAGGTGGCTCTCGAGCTGGTCGTGACGATCGTAGTGATAGCGTTTGACTGTCGCTTCCTTGATAGTTCGGTTCATGCGCTCGACCTGACCATTGGTCCAAGGATGCTTGATCTTGGTCAGCCGATGTTCGATGCCGTTCTCTCTGCAGCGCATATCGAACATATGCGTCACGAATCTCGCCGTCGTTCCATCGGCGTAGCGCGGCGGGAAGGTGAACTGAATGCCGTTATCGGTGAGCACCGTGTGGATTTTGTAGGGAACAGCCGCGATCAAGGCATCAGGAAGGCTGAAGCGGATGTTCTTCCCGTCTTCTTGACCAACTGCACGAAGGCGAACTTCGAGGTGCGATCGATGGCGACATAAAGGTAAAGCTTGCCTTCGGCGGTCTGGACTTCGGCGATGTCGACATGGAAATATCCGATCGGGTAGGTCTTGAACTTCTTCTTCACCGGCTTGGCACCTTCGACATCCGGCAATCGGCTGATGCCATGGCGCTGCAGGCAACGATGCAAAGACGATCGCGTCAGATGTCGGATCGTCGGCTGCAGCGCATAGAGACAATCGTCGAGCGGCAGGAGCGTCTGCCGCGGGAAAGCAACGACGATCGCCTCTTTTCCTCAACTGAAAGCACTGTGGACTTTGCGTCCTTCGGACCGGTCGGCTGATCGAGAACGCTTGCCCGTGCCCTCCATTTGGCGACCGTCTTCTGGTTGATCCCGTAGCGTTTGGCGAGCGCTCTCAGGCTCTCTTGACTATTTTGCATTGCTCGACGGATTGCCTCTGTCGTGGTGGCGCAGCCGCGCAGAACTTGTCCCATAGCGCATCCTTCGAATCCTGCGATAAGAATGCACCATCAAAGTCCGGGACGAAACACCTAGGCGTGCGTCCCGAGACCCCCTCGATCACGGCCAGAGTTGCGCGGGCAGCGGCCCATCACCTTCAAGTCCGCGTTTGATGAGTTGCAGCAGGAACGCCTCGTCTGCGGTGACACGGCGCTCGACCCCGCCTTTGCGGATGGTCACCTCCTGCCCGAGCACGGGCAACGAGCCGGAGCTGATCAAACGATATCGCATCAACCATCCGGAATTCCCGCACCAGACGATTCTGGATCAATTGTTCGACGAAGAGCAGTTCGAGGCTTATCATCAGCTCGGTGTGCATATTACGGACGGTTTGTTTCAGCGCGCGCTGATGAGCGGCACTACGGATCCCACGACGATTGCACAATGGTTCACGCAACTCGCACGAAATCTCCTGACGCCCTGAACAACCGCATAGGGGGTGTCGATGCAGGCGCGGACACCCGAACGCAACGCCCTCAATATCTTTCGCAGTTATGCGCATGAAGACGATGATCTTCTTTCATCGATCTATAAATGCCTGCGGGCAGCGCCCGATCCGACGATATCAGTCATAAACTACGACAAGAAAACATTTGAGGAAGGTGAAAGCGTCCACGATCTGGTCAAGAGCACCCTGGACAACTCGGATATCCTTGTCCCGATACTGTCCAAGCGATCGGGACCGAATTTCGGCTATACGGCTTTGAGGTAGGATACCTCGACGACATGAACCTAGAGCCACCGCGGGACTTTGTCTGCCGCAAGATCGTCCCGATATCGGTTGGGGCTCCGATCGGAGCTACCGCTGCCTCGCGGTCGCACCTACTTCTTGCGGTGGTAGAGCCCCGTAAATGTCACCCCGGCGCCGCCGCATCCGCCATTGTCCTCGACCAGTAGCCACGGACCGATGCGCCTCATCCGCACGTGGCATCCGTCCCCGTAGCTGCCCTCGTCGGTGAAGGCGATGGTGTTCTGGGGCGCAACTTGCGCTTTGAAGTCACCGTTTTGAAAATCACCACTTGGGGTCGGCAGGGTCATCCCGCCTTCAACGTGCAACTTGCCGCCGTCCCCGTCCTTGATCTCGATGGGGCCGCCCGGATGGTACCAAGTGCCAATCCAATCCGCCGTTTTCGGCGATGGCATCGGCGCGACCGGCGTCAGCGCCGCGCTCGGCAGCCAGCCCCTGATCCAAATCTGCTTTTTCGCTAGCGGCGATTGGTACTCGACGCAGGTGAAATCACCTTGCGTCTTGCCGGCAAGCACGAGATCGCCTGTAACTAGGTAGGACTTTTTCCGGCAACCCTTTGTGGCTGCCGGGCAGGCTGGGGCCTTAAAATCATCATCGTACGGGCTCTTGATGAAGTTGACGCGCGGATGGGCCGTTACCTTCGATACGACCAAGGCGCGGTTGTTATCCCATTCGACTCCGTTGCAGTTGTTGGGGTCGTGGACGTCATAGGCTGACGCCGACTCCGTGAAGAAAACCGCGCTCAAAATCAAACCCATGATTTTCGGTTGCATCCTTGCCCTCCTGTGCATGACCGCCACTCTTGCGCCATTACAGGTCGCAACGTCCGTCGAGGCGGTTCAAACGAGCATATTGGAAGCGGAGCCAAGCACTCTTAGGCTATCCGCCATCTAAGAGCGTCGATGTTCGCTCACGGGCTCGCGCTTCTGTCGAAAAGGCATCAAAGTGAATCGTACCGACGAAAAGTCAAACAAACGAAAAGAACAGAAAGACTATTCGACAACGACCTCAATAATCCACCTTCGCCTCATCAATATCCTGATCAAATGGCTTGGTTCTCGCGGGCCCTTGCTCGATGTTGCATTTGGTGAACGTTTGGATTTCTTCCCCGCCTGGTGATTGGGTTAACCAAGTGTCGTCAACATGCTGATGGGAAAGTAGCCACCCGCAGGCGTCACCAGAACTTTAGACGCCCACTCAGGAACCTCTTGACTGCATGCCTCAAACCTGCGGCTTGGGCGGCGGCGCGGTTCCTTGTGACCATTTCTCAATTTTTCCCAGGACACCCCAGGCGGTGATCGCAAGGAAGATCGGCAACGTAAATTGGCTGAGGCCTGGAACCGATGTTGCGATCGTTCCTAGAAGTCCCGCCAACCCGCCCGCGTTAGGCGAAGAAGTAACGGCGGCGAGCAGGCTGGTGATCAGCGAACCGCCAATACCGATCGCCGTCTTCTTGCCGTTGAGCAGATTGCCAATGGTCTCGCCGAGCGCGCCGTTCACTTGGCCCAACGGCGGCTTGGTCTGGCCAATAACCGCAGTGATCACGTCCATCACCTGCTTCAGCTGATCGACCGATGGCGTCCCGGAAGGAATGGGTATCGTAGTTCCCGTTCCCGGTTTAAGATTTATCTTCTGCAAGATACCAAGAACCCTCTCGATGACGTTAACGGGATCGTTTGGATTAGTTGGCGCTGCCGGAGTTGGCGTGCCGTTGTTCAAGGACAGGATCGTATTCTCCAAAGTCTGCATCCGCTGGAGGATCTGAGACAATGCATCGGGCGTTGGCATCGCAACGGTCGGTTGGACAGGTCTCTTGGCAATCGCGGCGATGGTAACGGCATCCGGAAGCCCGGTGTCGTTCAATCCATTCTGCTGCTGAAACAACGAAATAGCAGCCTTCGTTCGCGGCCCATTTATTCCGTCCTCGACGAGCTGTGGGTCGATTCCAAGTTTGTTGAGCGACTGCTGAACATGAAGGACATCGTCTGCTAGAGAAACATCTGGCTCGGGCGAACCGCTCGGAGCTGATGGGGCCACACCAAAGATGATCGAGTCGTCGAGCCCCATGAGCTCCTTGAGAATCACCGCGACGCCGAGCTGCGGATCGACCTTATTTGGATCGAAAACGCCATCGGCGACGAACTTGCCCGCGTTTTCCTCGGGCGGTCCATAGACGGTGGAGCCGCTCCATAAATAGGGCGAGTTGACTCCTCTAGAGTGGTAACCGTAACCGTTGAACCCTTCCAGCCGAAACAGCGTCCGGGCGATGCTCCAATCGGTGGCTCCGACAAAACCCTGAATCCTTAAAGCATCCACGGCGCCATCGACAAATGCATTGGTCCCGAGGAAGGGACCTCTTCCTTTGGGGACGATCGTCGTAACCCTGTTCAGCGCTTGGCCGTTGCCGAGGTAGGTGTTTAGATCGAAGCCGGATTCGCGATCGTGGCAAAGGCCGATGAAATACCACGGCACCCGGGTGATGGTCTCGATCTGTTGATAAATGCTTTTGTTTTTTTGGAGCCGGGCAGCTTCCTTTTTGGCTTGGCCAGCACTGCCAGGCCGGATCTGCATGTTCTGCCAATTATTTTCGTAGCCGACCTTAAACTGTCGAAACAACACTTCAAGATTTGCCATTGTTCACTCCCCCAAATGCTACATCATTGATCTTCTGTCCAATTGAATGGTCGAGTATCATACATCTATAAATTGTATCACAGGCGGAGCGGATTGGAAACGCTGCTGTACGGCCGCGGACGCAATCCCGCTCAGTCTCGTAAGTTTCGATTTCGAAAACCATCGTGGTTCAATTTCAAGCTCCAGATGATTCCGAAATCGAAAGTAGCATGAGGCGGAAAGAGCCAGTGTGCACTCATTCACATTCCGGTCGGGGAGGGAGCGCCTCTCCAACTCCCGATCTGGCACAACCCGGGGCTAATTCGCCGAAAGTCTCCGGCCGGATCCGACATATTCTGATTTCGCGAGACTGGCTCCAGAGCGGGGTTCGATCATCACCGTGTGGCGGAGGTTCATTCTCGGGGTAGACATAAGCTGCGCACTGACGCCCCTGCCGTTTTGTCGATTGTCTGAAAAACAATTAACTTAGGCCCATTTGGGGTTAGCAATAGGCCGCTTAGAATGACAGCGCACTGGTTTCGAAGTATTCGACCCCTCAAGTTCAATAAACGGTTCACTTGTCTCCTCATCAAATCCAGCAATGCCTACAAAAGAAGAACGTCCCAATTCCCCCGCTCAACGCGCTTCGTCGCCCCTGGCGCCAAACAGGTAGAGGTTCAAGGTGCAAGGGTCCTCCCGAGCCGGAAACCAATATGGAAGTCCCGATCGTCGGCGGAGAACCAGTCGCGGCTGGCGGAGCGGATATACTGCGGAGCGGTGCCCCAGGAACCGCCGCGAACCACGCGGTGACGGCAGTCACCAATGATCCGCACCGAACCATCGGCGGGAGCCTCATTGTAATCAGCGTGATAGCAATCTTGTACCCACTGCCACACATTGCCGGCCATATCGTAGAGGCCGAACGCATTAGGTTTGAACGATCCGACTGGTGAGGTCTGCCGGCCGTCCCACTGACTGCCGCAGCCGCTGCAATTGGCATTCCCCTCGCCGATCTGGTCGCCCCAGAAAGCTTTGATAGCCTTCTGGCCAATTCGAGCCGTTGAAATTGAAGGAATTTTTGCTGAATCAGGGAAACCCACCAGCCCGCGCGTTGCCGCTAGAGGTATCATCAGGGCCGCCGAATGACGGTGTGCTGTTTTGGCCGTCACCAATGCGCTGGGGGCTGGTTCTCTCAGCCAACGCGGCCGCTTTACGGTGCACTGCTTTACACCACGTTCGTCTGCGTGGAGAAGGTTCGATCCCAGTTCCTCTCGCTCCGCCAACACTTTCAGTGCCCCGCATTCTCCACGGGCGGACGGTCGCAAATCCCCCAATGAAGTTGGGCCTTTCTAGAAACCAGTGGTACTATGCGTGTTGTCGATCGAAGGCGGGCAACCCCCTATGATCCGCGTGACCCATTTCATATTCCGCATGCGATCCGGTTTAATAAACCGCGCGTGGCTTGCCGTTGCCATTTCGTTGTTTTCTTGTGCGGCTTCGGCAGAGACCTATCCGGTCAGCGGCGTATGGATCGCAAGAGACGATCGCTTTCCCGGTTCGGCGAACGGGGCGTGTTTCATTCTCAAAAAGATCGGCATTGATGCTGTCTCATCTCAGCCGTTTCCACGTCTAATGATCTTTTCCGACAACAAGCGATTTGAGGTGCGGGGGGATTATCGTGCCGAAAGAACAGTCCAATCTGTCCAGAGCGCAACGGACGGCCGCTTTCGAATCACAGAAGTGCAACGCAAGCGCTGGTCGCTTTTGTTCAAAAGACCGTTTTTCACGTTGAAGATTGTTGACGCTTCGACCATCGAAGTTGCTGAAGGAAATATCAGCACTCAGTTCTTTCAGTGTTCACCCAACAGCCCTTCACTTTGACTGAGGCCAAATGGCGCTCAATACTATGCCAGCGCTGGTACAGTGGACTGTTCGAGACCCGCCTCCGGCGGGGTCTGCGCCGGCATTCTTTCAAGTTCAATTTCTTTAGTGACAGCAGAGATCGAGTTGCCGACGTTTTCTACTATCCTTTGAAGATCACTGGTGGAAAGTCCCAACGCCTTTTCCAGGCTCGAACCTGACCAGGATCAGACAAATCAATCTTATTGCGAATGGGCGGATGTGCGCATGTCAGGTCTCCAGGAGCGTCGGCATTTCGCAAGCAAAGAGAAAACGGCCCGGAGGTTTTCCGAGCCGTTGAACGCACATTCAGTGGTGCATGCCGAAGCTCCTTCTCCGTCCTCAAGCAATCTGCAGAAGAACTCAACATTGATCAGGCTGACCAGCATATCCGGCCGCTCGCTACGGGAGCGGGAGTGTGCGAGGAAGAGTTGCCGTGGGTCGCGCCGCCGGTAAGAAAGAAAATCGGGCAGCTCAAGAAAGCACATCAAGCCGCAGACAAACTTTTTCGCGATGGCTGTCAGGACGCCTACGAAAAGGAAGCCAAGCATCTCTACGGCCTGCTGCGCGAAGCATCGGAACGTGGGCTTGAGGAAGTTCTTCTGGGCGGAGTTGTCGAGCGTTTCCGCCCGAGTGTTCAAACGCAGCGGCTCAGCGTGGTTGCCGACATTACGCATGAGGATTGCCAAGCGCTTGATGCCGCGATGACCAAATGTTCGAGATGGCTTACCGGCCTCGATCAGGCGGCAGCGGCACGTGCTCCCGTACCCGACCCGACGGAACTGAAGGACGATATCGAGGCGCTGGAGAGCTGGAGAGCTGGGTCGCAACGATCCACAAGCGGCGGCGGTGATATCAATTAATTGGCTCCGGCGCTCCGCACGGGTAATCCGGATCACGTTGCCGGGCGCAACGGGCTAGGCGAAAGCTGCAATAGGAAGGCATCGCATTGCGATGTTGGCTCGGCGGCGAGCCGCGTCGCTAACATTCATACCTCAGTGAACGGGATTTGCTTGGTATGATCCCGGTGCAAAGACACGGGAGATTTGTACCCGTCGAATAGGACTCGAATACTACGGTTGTGCCGAACGCGGCCAATAACCACACCCTTCCTTTGCAAATCGCGGGCAACGCGCTGCTCCAAGTCCGCTCATCCTGACCCGGCTCCCTGCAATAGGGGGCGCGCTCTGGGAGTTTGCCGTTTCAGTTCGTTCAATGGGCGAAGGCGAGGCTTTGAAAATGATGGACCTGCCGATCTCGCCGCGTCACTTGTTCATGCCCAAAGATGGTAAGATGAAAAGTGATCCGTATTTGGCAGATGAGGCGAAGCGCTTGAAACTGCGCTCTCATGGTGGCTCGGATCAGTGAGTACGTCCCAGTTGTGCACCGGGTGCGCAATCGCCTGAAAATCCGTATTCCCCCCAATCGCAGAGTGATGCGAACTGATCCCATCAGCGAACTCGGTGAATCTGTCAGAATTGCCGGCCCCCGGTTCAGGCTTAAAGTGGAAAGTATCGCTGTACCCCCGCGCAATCTCCTGGAAAGCGCTATTGCTGAGGCCACCGGTCAGAATTGTCCCTTCGTGAGACTGCGTCAAGGCTTGCGAGCTTGGCGGTAGATTGGACTTTGCCTGGTCAGTGGCGAAGTGCCATTCGGTCAAACCGATCGATTTGGAATCGACAAAGGGATCGCGAAGGCGATCGAGATGTTGGTGAGCAGTGACGCTGCCCGGCGGGTCAACGACAAAATCAAAATTAGGGGCGGCCCCATCAAAATGGGGTAGCGATGTTTCTCCGCCCACAAATGCGAAAGAAGGCATCGAAAGTATTGCCGATGGGGAGGAAGCAGGCGGATCAAAGACAAGAGTTCCACCATTGCCGTCACTCTGGGCCGTAAAGACTCCAGATCCTGTATAATTTATCAAATTGAAGTGCTCGGAATGACCATTGCCGTCAGTGACGGTAAGAACACCGCTTGTCGCCGTGTTTGCAACGTAAGTGGCCGATCCCGTACCATTCCAAACTAAGTCTGTTAAATCGATATTGTCATGAATGAGGGAAGTTGTGCTTGTGAGATTAGCGATTTGACCCACAAACGGCGAAGTCAATGAGTGGTCGAGCTTGAGCGTGCCTTGAGTGCCCAGGAAAGTCACTGTCTCCCCAACGGATGCGGGGCCGTTGAGCTCCAGCGTAGCAGCGTTACCGATCGCCAGATCCACAGTTCCGCTGAGAGCGCCCACGACGTCGAGAGACCCGGCGGTTATCTGAATGACACCTCCAGAGCCTTGGCCGTTGATAGTGCCAGCATTGTTGATGATGTTGACGCCTGAGGAGAAGGTATTTGTCCCTGCAAACTCCCAATCCGCGCCAACATTGTTATTGATGATCGCATTCGATAAATTGACGCCGCCGACGATCAAAGAGCTGTTGTTTATTGTTACGCTGCTGCTGGTTTCAAGAATAGCAAGGCCAGCAGCAGAGTTCTGGCTCGCTTGAATTTTTCCAAAATTGTTTATGACTGCACTGCCCGTGGGATCGTCAACGATGGATATTGCCGGAATCGAGGAGGTTCCGGAACTCTCGATCACGCCGGCGCTGGAATTATTGATAGAGATTGCGGCTGCGCCAGTACTCTGTGCAAAAACCCCCGCTGTCGCGCCGCTCGCCGTAGCTGAATTGTTGATCTGCACATTGCCGCCATCATGTCCGATGCCCGCAATTCCATATCGCCCACCGGAAATAACGGCGCCCGATTCCGTCGTGATCGCAATATCGCCAGTCCCGTAATTGAATCCTCGGATACCGTCGGTACCGCTGGGCGCCGAAATGGATGCGTAATCGTCAATAATTAAGGAGCCGGCTACATTGTTGTCGGGCGATCCATTGAAATTGTAGCCAGCGAGAATGCCTGCAGCCGGGCTTCCATTACCCGCTGGAATCGACCCCGATGTAATCGTTCCATGCGCAACTACGGAAACCGTGCTGTTGGCCGGAGCGGACGGAGCCAGATTGAAGGCGTTGATACCGGAGCCTCCGGAGTGAATGACTATTCCGGGCGCGGTCGAGACGCTGACATTTCCCGTGCCGTAATTGTAGGCTCCGATACCGACGCCGTGGCCGTTGGTGGGACTCGCGCCACCAAGCGCGGTAATGGTCCCTGCGTCATCAAAGACCGTGACATTGCCAATTCCATAGTTGTAGGCGCGCATGCCATCGCCAGCCGCGGCGGTGATACTGGCAAAGTTGTTG
>Ga0210408_10002483_pt1 | contig 17915 bp, 13 predicted proteins | sample IncBWH4MmetaG_FD_155471 | JGI IMG/M metagenome (GOLD analysis project Ga0210408, IMG submission 155471) | Forest soil microbial communities from Barre Woods Harvard Forest LTER site, Petersham, Massachusetts, United States - Inc-BW-H-4-M | ecosystem: Environmental > Terrestrial > Soil >...
AGCACATCACCTACTACCCGCCGTCGCGCACTTACTCGGCGCGCGCGAGTCGTCCTGTTGTGCGTCCCCGTTCCAAATCTCAGCCTGCGCCCGCGCGTCAGCGTCCACTGGAGGTAGCGCGCGAAGCTCGACGTCCCGGTGGACTGGTCGTTCCGCCCGATCTCAAAACCGCGATGGCGCGGCCTGACATCCCTTCATCCAACCCGGTTGCTCCGAGCGTGCCGTTGTCGGCAACTAGCAGATCCACGACGCTTCCCGCGGGGATGTCGTCGGTTGTCGCTCCGCCGCCAGACGTAAAGGGCGCGGGCCGAGCTGGTGCCACTCTGCAAACCTCAGTTACCGCGCCTCCGCCAGATCTGGGCGGAGTCTCCGCGGGGCATGCCACAGGTTCTCCGGGTGCGGCGGTGATTGCCCCGCCGCCTACTCTGCAAACCTTGGTCCGGAAGATCGAGAGTCTCTTCGGCGACTCATCGGGCGGAAATGGCTCTCCCGTTGTGCCGCCGCCTCCGAGCGTTTCAGGGACCGGCGCCGGACGCGCAGGCGCGTTGGGAAGTGGGGCGCCCCAGGTCGTGGCCCCTCCGCCCTCCGTCGACGGAACGGGCGGGGCGGGCGGTGGCCGATCCCTGTCCGCATCCGCTTCGAACATCGTTCCGCCGCCTCCCTCCGTCCAAGGACTCGGTGGCGGTCGTGGCAATGGCCTAGGTGCCGGCGGATCGCAAGTGATTCCTCCGCCGCCCTCGATGCAGGCGGGTGCCCGCACCGGTGGACGCATTGGAGCCCTCTCCTCCGGTACAGGCAGTGTCGTGCCTCCTCCTCCCGGAGTTCAGGGCGTAGTAGGCGCGAGGGGCAATACGCTTTCAGCTGGATCACCCGCGGTCGTCCCACCGCCTCCCTCTGTCGAAGGACGAAGCGGATTGGGAGGACGCGGATCGGGAGCAGGAAATCCTTTGTCGGCTTCGGTGGCCGGCGCCGGAGTGGTTCCACCGCCTCCTTCGATGGGAAATGGCGGCGGTGCCCGCGGCAGAGGCTCAGTGGGTGGGCTTGGAGGCGACGTTGTTCCGCCCCCACCCTCATTCGATAAAGGTTCCGGCGGTGGCAGCGGCGGCGGCAAAGCGCGCACGGCGGGCTTGTCAGGCACAGGCAATGGCATCGTGCCGCCCCCACCCTCGATGCAAGGTGTGGGAGCCGGCGGTACCGGCGGACGCATCAAGTCTCTGTCGGCGGGCGCCGCAGGCGTGATTCCTCCACCGCCTTCGGTCCAGGGATCGGGTCCCGGCAGCGGCCGCTCAGCTTCACTCGCGGGAACCAGTTCTGGTTCCTCCGTCGTGCCTCCTCCACCTTCGATATCAGGCGGCGGCGATGGGTCCGGCACAGGAAGGCTAGCGGGCCTTGGCGGCGCTCCAGGCGGAGCCGCGGTTCCACCGCCGCCTTCGATGTCTGGCGCTGGCGGCGGCTCTGGCAACGGCTCGACGGCTTCCCTCGGTGGCCCCGAATCAGGCGCACCTCCAGCGGGCGGGCCGCCTGGGGGCAGCGGCGCGGGCGGCGCGGCTGCTGGCGGAGGAGGCGGTGCCGGTTCTACCGGACCCTTGCAACAGATGGACGACATTCCGGGCGCTGCCGACGTCCCTGCTACGAACGAACCACCACCCGGACCAGCCGAGGAGTTTCCCCTTCGTCTCGTCAGCTTGGCCCTGCCCACACAGGGTTCGTCGTTCTTCTCCAATTACGAAGTCTTCATCGCCGAACGTCGTCTGCCGCGCGGTCAGGCCCAACTGATCAAGCTGGTGTACACGTTCTTGCCCTATCAGAAGCGCTTGTCGGAATACATTCAGAGCAACGCCCGCGTCTACACCCTGCGCGTCACCCGTGATGCCACCTGCGACGAATCGCTGATGCAGATGACCTGGTCTGACACCGGTGGAGACGACAGCATGTTCCCGGGCGCCGACCGCAACAGCAAGCTGCCCTGCTACCGCACGAGTGCCGAAGATTATCAGCGAGCCCTGAGCCGCACCCAGTGACGGACCATCCCCCTAACTAGGTTTGCAACTGCTCGGCGTCGTTTCCGTTCCCACGTCGTTTCCGTTCCCATTGACTCCCTCTCCTACCCGCGCTACGCTTAGCTCAATGGTGGTTGCTTGCACCCCAGGAGCGAGCATTCCGGCTGGTTCTCTTTTTCCGCACCCCAATGGTTTGTGTCTCGAAGCCGACGCGGCGGCCGTGTCCCAGTTCCTGGATAACTGCAGTCCCATCTGCGACTTGCCTTTGAAGAGCGAGCGCGCCAACCGTTGCAATGAGGCCTCGGCCAGAAGGCCGATGATCATCCTCAACCGGGCCCCTTTGGAGGTAGCAGCGCTTCGGAATGAAGAAAAGCATTGAAGTTAGTTCCAATATTGAAACCCTGTTTGGCACGCGCGATGAGAATCTGCACGTGCTTGAAGACGGGCTGAACGTCACCATCGATCTGCGCTCAAATGGTCTTGAGGTCGAAGGTGCGCCGCGCGATGTAGCGCGCGCCGAACAGATCTTTGCCGACTACGATCACCTGCAGCGCTCCGGCTACACCTTCAACAATGGCGATCTGAACAGTATGTTGCGTGTGCTCGCGTCGGATCCCAAAGTGACGCTGCGCGGGCTTGCAGAAGCAGGCAAGCAACGCTCGTTCGGCCGCCGCTCCGTGCAGCCCAAAAGCGCTAATCAGCGTCGCTATCTCGAAGCCATCGAGAAGCACGACATGGTGTTCGGTGTGGGCCCGGCAGGAACCGGTAAGACCTATCTCGCCGTTGCGATGGCCATTTCCGCTCTCCTCGCCAAGCGCGTGAACCGCATCATTCTCGCGCGCCCTGCCGTTGAAGCGGGCGAGCGATTGGGCTTCCTGCCCGGCACTTTGCAGGACAAGATCGATCCCTACTTGCGGCCGCTTTATGACGCTCTCTACGACATGCTCGACCCCGAGAAGGTCGACCGCTATCTGGAGAAGAATGTTATCGAGATCGCTCCCATCGCTTTCATGCGTGGGCGCACGCTCAATGACTCGTTCGTGATCATGGACGAGGCACAGAACACCACCTCCGAGCAGATGAAAATGTTCGTGACTCGTCTCGGCTTCAATTCGAAGGCCGTCATTACCGGCGACGTCACACAGATCGACCTTCCCAACGCTCGCCGCAGCGGCTTGGTGGAAGCGATCGACATCCTGAAACCGGTGGAAGGCCTCGCGTTCGTGTATTTCGACGAGAGCGATGTGGTGCGTCATCACCTGGTGCAGCGCATTATTCGCGCCTACGACGACCACAAAGCGCGCGTCGCTGAGAGGCAGATGCTGCTCTCCTTGGGAGCGAAGGCGGGAGAAGTTCGCGCGGACGTGAGACCGGCCGATACTGCGGATCCTCACGCCGACGAATCCGAGCAGCCTGCGGAAAATCCGCTCCCGCCCTCGAAGACTTCGCCCGTGGAGACGCGCCGGGCGGAGTAGTTTTATGCAGGTTCAGGAGGGCGCGTCATCGGGCCCTCCTGTTTTGCTTTCTGCCGGTGTTGGCCTACGCTGGTAGCTCGATGGTCATTTTGCGGAAACGCGTGGCAGGTATGAACGAAGCGTCGCTCAATCGTTTCGTCGCTCGCGCCCGGCGCGCGGTGGGAGTCGGTGGCGGTGTGAACGTGCTCGTCACCACCAGCCAGGAACTCCGCGCCTTGAACCAGCGTTTTCGCGGCAAGGATTCGCCTACCGACGTGCTCTCCTTTCCGGCAGACTCGATCTCCGCGCCCAAGTATGCGGGCGACATCGCGATCTCCGCCGAGATCGCGCTTCGGAACGCACGTCAACTTGGACACTCCGGCGCCGAGGAGATCAAGATCCTCGCTTTGCACGGTGTTCTGCACTTGGCCGGATACGATCACGAGCGCGATCACGGCGAGATGGCCCGCCTCGAGCAACGCCTGCGCCGCCAATTACGGCTGCCCGCGGCATTGATTGAAAGAAGCGAAGTGCCCGCCCGGCCGAGATCGCTCCCAAGGGAAGCGCCCCCAAAGGGCGCTTCCACCGCACCTGGTTCGCGAGCCGCAGACAGATCACCCCACGCCCGTGCCTCCCTACTCTCCCCCCAGCGGAGACCTGCCCGATGATCTACGGCGTCGGCATCGCGCTTCTCTTGCTGGCTGGAGTCCTGACGCTAGTTTCCTACGTCGATCGCCTCTATGGCGAGATCGGCAAATTCTTGTCGCGCGAATTTCAGGACAACATCGACTCGTTCGAAAAGAAAGTCGAGCCCAAACTCAACGTCAGCCGCTCGCGCGCCTCGCTTTCGATGGCGATCCTGGTCCAGTTGACCATGGCCGCGATCGCGATGGTGGTCGGCTTCACGGTCTTCAGCGACAACGCGTGGAGCATTCAGGAGATCCTTCAGGCCACATTGAGCCTGGTGATCATTGTGATCGTGTTCAACCGCTTCCTGCCGTTCGTCTTCTTCTCTCGCACCAACGGAGAGTGGCTGGCGCGCTGGGTCCCGCTGCTGCGCGTCATGATTTTCTCGGTGCTTCCGGTAACCCTCGTTCTTGGATTCCTGCAGTCGGTCACCTCCCTGACCCGGCAACAGGCGGAGGAGCAGCCCGAGAGTCCAGCTGAAGCGGTCGACGCGCTGATCGAAGCCGGCCAGGAAGAGGGCATCATTCAGGCCAGCGACCGCGACCTCATCCAGTCCGTCGTAGAGTTCAGTGGCAAGACCGTCCGCGAGGCGATGAAGCCACGCCCCGAGATGGTCGCCGTACCGGTCAATACCACCGTCGAGCAGTTTGTCGAGTTGCTGCGCGCCAAACCATTCTCGCGCGTGCCCGTCTTCCGCGATTCAATCCACAATATCGTCGGAATTGTTTACGCGCAGGATGTTCTGCAGGTCCCCGACACCGATGCCCGCACTCGCACCGTCGAGTCCCTGATGCGCAAAGATGTCTACTTCGTCCCCGAGAGTAAACTCGGCAGTGATCTTCTGCGCGAGATGCGAAAGGGAAACATTCGGATCGCGATTGTCGTCGACGAATACGGGGGCGTCGCCGGGCTCGTTACCATCGAAGATCTTGTGGAGGAGATCGTCGGCGAAATTCGCGACGAGCACGAAAAATCACAAGTCATCAAAGAAAACGACCACTCCTACATTGTGCCCGGAAATATGGACGTCGATCACCTGGATGAGCTGTTCGGCATCCGCCCCGAAGGCAAAGAAGCCGCTACCGTGGCGGGCCTGGTGAGCGAACTTGCTGGCCGCATCCCGCAAAAAGGGGAAGTGATTGAAGAAGACGGACTACGCTTCGAAGTGCTCGACTCCACCGATCGCCGGGTTGAGCGCGTGCGCATCGTCGCCGCCGAGCCGCGACAGATGAAGCTCATTTAAATGTCCTTCCACTCAGGATTCGTCTGCATCCTCGGCCGGCCCAACGCCGGCAAATCAACTCTCCTCAACGCGCTGGTTGGCGAGAAACTGGCCATCATCAGCCCCAAGCCCCAGACCACCCGCAATCGCATTCAAGGCATCATCCATATTCCGAAACAGGGCAAGCGCTCCGGCGCGCAGATCGTGCTTGTGGACACGCCCGGCGTGCACAAGCCCGACAGTTCCCTGGGTCGCAAGATGATGGTCGAGGTGCGCGAAGCGCTGGAATCCTGCGACCTCATCCTACTGATTCTCGATGTAACGAAACAACTCGCTCGCGAAGACAGCTTCGCGTTGCAGATGGCACAGCAGACCAAGACCCCGGTCTTTTTGCTCCTGAACAAGATTGATCTGCTGAAAGACAAGAAGAAACTGCTCCCCTTGATCGAGAGCTACCAGCGACTGCACAACTTCAAGGAAGTCATTCCACTCTCCGCCCTGAAGAAAGATGGGCTTGAGTTGCTGCTGGAGAAAGTCGTTGCCGCCCTGCCGGCCGGGCCGCCCTACTTTCCGGAAGACCAGGTCACCGATCAACCCGCCCGCTTTATGGTCGCTGAGATTGTTCGTGAGCAAGTTCTTCTCGCGACCAAGGAAGAAGTCCCTTACGCCACCACCGTTGTCGTGGAACAGTTTGAGGAAGGTCCGAAACTGACCCGCATCGCAGCCACTATTTACTGTGAGCGCGACGGCCAAAAGGCCATTCTGGTCGGAAAAGGCGGCCAGATGCTCAAGAACATCGGCACCAGGGCGAGGCATAACATCGAACGGATGTTGGATACCCGGGTCTTTCTCGAACTCTTTGTAAAAGTGCAGCCCGGATGGCGTGATTCCCGGGCATTTGTCGACGAACTGGACTGGCGCCGCCAACTCGAAAGCCTGGCCGGGCCTCCGCAGAAGGACTAAGAAGGACGTGCCATTGTGGCGCCCGGCATCTGCACTATAGAATCCCGATTTATAGCGCCGCATCTAATTTTTGGGGTATTTCACGATGCCCGATGAATCTTCGAACGGCTGTAGCAGCTTCGATCCGGAGAAGCTCGTTCTAAAGTTGAAGGTTACCTTGGCCGCCGATCGCAGCGCGATTGATCCCGTCGTTCAGGGCATCATGGATGTTGTGCGCAGCACGCAATGCGCCACCGGAAAAGAAGACGCCATTGAACTCGCACTGAGCGAAGCCCTCGCCAATGCCGTTGTGCATGGCGCCAAGGGCGATCCCAAGAAGATTGTCGAGTGCGACGTGGCTTGCGATGAAACTCGCGGCATGCTGATTGTCGTCCGCGATCCGGGCCCCGGCTTTGATCCCGGCAATATCCCCAATCCCGTGGTCGGCGAAAACATCTACTCCAACCATGGCCGCGGCATCTTTCTCATTAACACCTTGATGGACGACGTCCAGTTCAAGAACAATGGGAAAGAAATTCACATGCTGAAGCGATGACGTCACAGGCGACGACCCACCAGCCACACGCTATTAGCCATAAGCTACCAGCCGCGCCGTTCATTCCTTCGCCGCAATCCCCAAGGTCTTCATCTTCCGATACAGGTGACTGCGTTCCAGCCCCAACATTTCCGCGGTCCGGCTGACGTTCCCGTGGTTTTCGTCCAGCTTCTTCAAAATGTAGTCGCGCTCGTAGGCATCGCGCGCCTGGTGCAGCGTGGAAAACTCGGTGCCCGCCGATCGACGGCTTCCGTCCCGGTACACCAACGGTGGCAGGTGCTTGCGTTCGAGCTTGGTCGTGGTCGGATTCATGATCACGATCCGCTCAATCACGTTCCGCAGCTCTCGCACGTTGCCGGGCCATGAGTATCGGGTCAGCGCTTCAATCGCATCCTCGGTAATTTCGCGCGACCGCCTCCCGTACGCAGCTGCGAATTCCTTCAGAAAATATCGGGCTAGAAACGGTATGTCCTCTTTTCGCTCGCGCAGCGGAGGAACGAAGAAGGGAATCACGTTCAACCGGTAAAAGAGGTCCTCCCGAAAATTTCCTTTGGAGATCTCATCCTCCAGATCCTTATTTGTCGAAGCAATCACGCGCACATCCACCGTGATCGGATCGGCCCCACCAACAGGAGTGAAGCGCTGTTCGTCGAGCGTTCGCAACACTTTCGACTGCGTCTTCAGGCTCATGTCCCCGACCTCATCCAGAAATAGAGTCCCTCCTGTCGCCCTTTGAAACTGGCCCTCTTTATCCGACGACGCTCCCGGAAACGATCCCTGTCGATGTCCAAATAACTCGCTCTCGATCAGGTCTTCAGGGATGGCCGCGCAATTGACCTCAACGAACATCTCGTCCTTGCGCAGGCTCTGGGCATGGATCGCATGAGCCACCAGTTCTTTGCCCGTGCCCGACTCGCCATAGATCAGCACGCGCCCGTTCGTCGGCGCCATGATCGAGATTTGCTGCCGGAGCGCTTTCATGGGCACGCTATCTCCCGCGATCACGCTCTTCGACTGCAGCTGGCGCCGGAGTTCGCGATTCTCCCGCCGCAGAGCCTTGGCATCAATCGCGTGCTTGATCAGGCTCAACGTCCGATCGATCGACAACGGTTTTTCCAGGAAATCGTATGCGCCCAGCTTGGTCGCGCGCACCGCCGTTTCAATCGTGCCGTGCCCCGAGATCATGATGACCTCCGGAGCCCTCTCGGATTCGCGGATCTTCTGCAGCGTGTCTAACCCGTCGATGCCCGGCAACCAGACGTCGAGCAACACAACATCCACATCCTGCTTCTCGAGAACTCGCAGGCAGGTCTCTCCGCTCTCGGCTTCAACGGTCTTGTACCCTTCGTCCTCCAGCACGCCTTTGAGGGAATCCCGGATTCCGGACTCGTCGTCTACGATGAGGATGCTATGCATGCTGGGCAGCCGGCGCGCTGATAGACTCCGTCGCCAGTGGGAGTTCGATAATGAACTTGGCGCCTACCGGCTTATTTTCCTCGACCCGAATCGAGCCGCGGTGATCTTCTACGATCCGGCTGACGATCGACAACCCTAAGCCGGTGCCGCGCTTTTTGGTCGAAAAATACGGCAGAAACAGTTTTTCTTTGAGTTCCTGGGTGACCCCGTTTCCGGTGTCCGCCACGGCAATTTCAACCGCATCGCGGCTCGTCACCAGATTGGTTGAGACGCGAATTTCGCGGACCATTGCGCCTTCCATGGCCTCCGCCGCGTTATCCACCAGATTCGCCACCGCGCGACGGATCGCATCGCTATCCGCCATCACTTTGGGCAACCCGGGCGCGAGCCGGCGATCCAGGCGAATTCCATTCAGCCGCCCTTCGAACATGCTCAGTGCGCTCTCGACGATCAAATTAATATTTTCCGGATACGGTCGTGAAGCTGGGAACCGCGCTAACGTCGAGAACTCGTCGACCAGTGTGCGCACGGTTTCCACCGAAGCCGCGATCGTCTTTGCGCACTGCCCGATGATTTCCAGCGACGCAGTGTCCGGCGAAGTCCCGCGTTCCAGATGTCGCCGGATTCGGTCCGCGGATAAAGCAATCGGCGTTAGCGGATTCTTGATCTCGTGAGCGATGCGCCGCGCCACTTCGCGCCAGGCAGCCTGTTTCTGAGCCTTCAGAAGATCCGACAAATCTTCAAAGATCAGCACATATCCCAGCCGCTCGCCCTCGTGCTCCAGTGTTGCAACGGTAAGAGCGGCGTTGAGTTTAGTCCTCGGTAGCGCCAGCTCCAGTTGGCTGGTTGTGATTCCCATGCGGTCGGCTCGGCGCACCAGAACGACCAGGTCGTCGACGACTTCGGAGGGAAACACATCCGCCAGTTCACTTCCAATCATTCGCGACGATCGCTCGCCCGTCGGACTGCTGGCATCGAACATTCTGAGAAGCGCTTGGTTAACGTGCGTGACCCGGCGCTTGGCATCGAGCGACAAAACACCGGTCGGAATACTCTCCAGAATCGTCTCGATATGGCGCCGCCGTTGCTCGAGCGCCGTGTTCGCAACGCTCAAGTCGCGGCTGGAAGCGTCGATCTGGTGGCGGCTTGATTCCAGTTCCTCCGCCATCCTGTTAAACGAACGAACCAGGTCCCCGATCTCATCCGCAGCATTCACTTCCACGCGGTAGTCCAGCCGCCCCCGGGAAATTTCCTGGGTTGCCTCGGCCAGAGCGGCCACCGGACGCGTCACCAGTTTCGAGAGAAACAGCGCCAGCCATGTGGTCGAGAAAAGCACCAGCACGGTCAGAAGCAGCAGCAGGCTCATGTAAGTGCGGCGCAGAAGACGTCGTTGACGATACAAATCGAAATAGCGGTTCTGGCTGGCCTCGAGTTGCTTCACTGCCGCCGAGAATTTCTGCGGCAACGGCATCGCGACCACGATCAGGCCATCATTCCCAACTGCCGACGTGCCCAGAATGTATTCCGTATCTCCCCACGGAAACGGCAAAGGCGATGGGCCGGAAAGCTGCTCGGGCGCTGCCTTTGATCGCAAGGAACTCCACGGTGCCGGCTCGCGAAAACTGGCCTTCTCGCTTCCCCGGAACAACGCGACCGCAAATCCTCCCTGCAGCGTCGCCTCGTGCCTCGCAAACTCATCTTCCAACGGCGAAAAGTTGCCGCTCGTGAACGCGTGCTGCACTTCCGGCGAGCCGGCAATCGACTCCGCCTCCGCCACCGCGTTTTGCTGCGCATAGGTGGCCAGCAGCGATGCCATCGCCCGCGTGTCGTCGCGCACTTCCTGCACCGGACGCGAAAACCACAGCACGATGGTCCGATTCATCAGGCCATACGCAAACCAGAACATCACGATCACGGGTAGAAACGAGAGCAGAAGCCCGGCAACCACCAGTCGCGTGCGAAACTTTGATCCCAGAACCCCCAGTCGACGCTCGGCAAAAAGCTTGAGCAAATTGCGGAACAACACGAACGTCAAGGCGACGAACAACAGGAAGATCAGCGCCGAAAGCGCGGCGAACACCAGCAATTGCTGGTTGTTGTCCGGGTTCAGAAACGCGGGCTGGTCGAACGAGGACTGCGACAACAAAATACCGAACAGCAGCGCAATGCCGATGGCCAGCGGGATGATGACCTTTTTGCGATTTCGATTATTCGCCGCTTTTTCTTCGCTAGACACTTTTCCGGCCTGGGCGACAAGCAGCTAGCTGCCGTCGACTCATTATAGCGGGAGAAAATTAGGCGTTCGCTTCAGGAATTGCCGAATGGTGCTCTTCTAGTTGCCGCCAGCGACTGCCGCTCTCCATGCCTCATAAGCCGGCTTGGCCACGTAATTTCGGTCGAACGGCAGCGCCGCATCCTTCGCACCCCTGGTGGAGGAACGAACCCACGAGTATTTGTCCGTGAAGCCCCAGGTTTGAGTCGCACTGCACCCAGCTTGTGCGCACGCTGCGCAATTTGTCGATAAAGCTCTGCTTGCCGCGCCAGATCCTCCGGATCAACTACCTTTCCCTCCGCATCCGTGCGCAACGCCACATCCATTTCCGTGATGTGCACCTGGATCCCCAGGGCGACGAATCGTTCAATATTCGCCCGGATCCCCTCAATGTCAGGATTCAAATCGCGGAGATGCATCTGCAACCCCACCCCATCAATCGGCACCCCCCGACGGCGGAAATCCTTGACCATCGCCAGGATCGCATCCGATTTCACGTTCTTCGTTTCTGCTTCAGCGTCGTTATAAAACAGACGTGCATCGGGGGCCGCCGCGTGTGCCCACCGAAAAACCTCTTCGATATAGCGTGTCGCGTCGCCTGCGAATCCGATACCCGGCTGGTCGTACCAGATCGACGATCTCAACCGGCCGTGTTCATCGAACGCTTCGTTGACCACATCCCATGCGAAGACCTGGCCACGATAGTGCCCGACCACGCGGGCAATATGTTCTTGCAAAAGCCGCGAGAGTTCCTTCGGCTCCCAGTGACGATCGCTCAGCCACGGCGGGTTCGATCGCCCCCACACCAGCGTATGACCGCGCGCTTTCATGCCATGCGCGCGTGCGAAGTCCACAACGCGATCCGCGGGACGAAAATCAAAGCCGGCGCTGTCCGGCCGCAGAACCCACCACTTCATTGCGTCTTCCGGTTCGACCATGTTGTATTCACGCGCGAGTGTGGCCGCGTAGGCCCGCTCCGAAAGTTGCTCTGGACGAACCGCCGTCCCGACCAGCATGCCCGTCCGCTCCGCTGCACGGCGCAGCGATTGTCCGTGCGAGTTTCCCGACAACGCTATCGCAATCAGAAAGCACACGGTGATCGTTCTCGATCGATTCCCGCTCATGATGCATAGCTTTCGCTACACGAAGGCCCCGGCAAAGGCCAATCATCACACCCCCATGTGATCCCCTCGGAGCGACCTCGTGATGCAGCAGACATGGGCACGCGCCGAATACGCTTGGCGCCCATCTCCGGGGCTCGGTCATGATCGTCCCCATCGTACGAAGGTGCATGTCCGTCAGAGATCATTTCCTTGCCTCTCCCTGCATTTAGGCTCAGAACGCGTGATTTCCGGCCCGCGCATTCGGCGCTAAATGCTTTCCCGCAAAGGACAAGTACCAAAGTTACTTTTGCGGTAACCCGTCTGCGTTGACAATTTGTGTCAACGCGAAATATGCACGGTTTCTCTCCCCAGGAAAACACGCGGTTTCGCGATAACTGACCGGGCAACCACGTCCCGGGTCTGGTCGATCGATAGGAGATCGAACGTATGTCACAGCGGCTGGGCGATCTTCTCGTCAAAGAGAAGGTCATTACCCCAGAGCAGTTGGTGCAGGCTACGAAGGTCCAGAAGGAGACCAACTGTCGCCTTGGCTCCGCCTTGGTGAAGCTCGGCTTCCTCACGGATGAGGACGTCACCAATTTCCTGTCGCGCCAATATGGCGTGCCGGCGATCAATCTCTCCTATTTCGAAATTGACCCGGCGGTCGTCAAGCTCATTCCGTTTGAAACTGCCAAGCGCTACCAGATTCTTCCGCTGAGCCGCGTAGGCGCGTCCCTCACCATCGCGATGGTCGATCCGACCAATGTTTTCGCGATGGACGATATCAAGTTCATGACCGGCTTCAACATCGAGCCGGTCGTCGCTTCTGAAAGCTCCATCACCGAGGGCATCGACAAGGCTTACGGCACGACCAAGGAAGAGGATCTCGAGCAGGTCATGCAGTCGATGACGGATATGGGCGAGGCCGACGTCGAACTGCAGAGCGAAGAGCAGCAGATGGACCTCAACGAGCTCGAGAAGGCCGCCGACGAGGCGCCCATCGTCAAGCTCGTGAACCTGGTGCTCACCGACGCGGTCAAGCGCGGCGCCAGCGACATTCACATGGAGCCGTACGAAAAGGAGTTCCGCGTCCGCTTCCGCATTGACGGCATTCTGCAGAGCATCATGTCGCCCCCGCTCAAGCTGAAGGACGCCATTACGTCCCGCCTCAAAATCATGGCGAAGCTGGATATCAGCGAAAAGCGCCTGCCGCAGGACGGCCGCATCATGCTCAAGATGGCCATCGGTGGCAAAAAGAAACAGCTCGATTTCCGTGTCAGCACCCTGCCCACTCTATGGGGCGAAAAGATCGTTATGCGGTTGCTCGACAAGGAAAATCTGCGCCTCGATATGACCAAGCTCGGCTTTGAGCCCGAGTCGCTGGTGAAATTCGAAAAAGCGATTTTGAAGCCCTACGGCATGGTCCTGGTTACCGGACCGACGGGTTCAGGCAAAACCAACACACTCTACTCCTCCATCGCCCGGCTCAACCAGCCCGATACCAACATCATGACCGCGGAAGACCCGGTTGAATTTCAGTTGGGGGGCGTGAACCAGGTGCAGATGAAAGAGCAGATCGGCTTGAACTTCGCCGCCGCGCTGCGCGCCTTCCTCCGCCAGGACCCCAACATCATCCTGGTCGGTGAGATCCGCGACTTCGAGACCGCAGAAATCGCAATCAAGGCTGCCCTGACCGGTCATCTTGTGCTCTCTACGTTGCACACCAACGGTGCGCCCGAGACCATTACGCGCCTCATGAACATGGGCATCGAGCCCTTCCTGGTCGCCACCTCCGTCCACCTGATCTGCGCGCAGCGCCTCGTGCGCCGCATCTGCAAGGACTGCGCGGAAGTGGTCGAAGTGCCGCAGCAGGCGCTGATCGAGGAAGGCTACAGCCCCGAAGAAGCGAAAACCGTGAAGATTCAGAAGGGAAAGGGTTGCGGAGTCTGCAACAGCACCGGTTACAAGGGCCGCACCGGTCTCTACGAGGTCATGGAAGTGGATGACGAAATCCGGGAACTGGTGCTGGTTGGCGCGTCTGCCCTTGAACTCAAGAAAAAGGCGATCGAGCGCGGCATGATCACGCTTCGGCGCAGCGGGCTGATCAAGGTCAGCCTGGGTATGACCACACTCGAGGAAGTAGCTCGCGAAACGATTCATTGATGCTTTGGGCTAAGGGGAAGGGAAGAACAAACATATGGCGCTTTCGTTAAGCGATCTGTTGAAACGGATGTTGGAGATGGGAGGCAGCGACCTTCACATCACAACCAATTCACCGCCGCAGGTGCGCGTCCACGGACATCTCGTTCCGCTCGATCTGCCGCAATTGACGCCGGCTGAGACCAAGCAGCTTGCCTACAGCGTCATGACCGATTCGCAGAAGCACCGCTTTGAAGAGAATCTCGAACTGGACTTCTCTTTCGGCTTGAAAGGCCTGGCCCGCTTCCGGGCCAACCTGTTCAATCAGCGCGGCGCCACCGGAGCCGTCTTCCGCGTCATTCCTTTTGAGATCAAGTCCTTCAACCAGCTCGGCCTGCCCGCCGTCGTCAGCAAGCTCTGCGACAAGCCGCGCGGCCTGGTGTTGGTGACCGGACCCACCGGCTCCGGCAAGTCCACGACTCTGGCCGCCATGATCGACAAGATCAACACCGAGCGCCACGATCACATCCTCACCATCGAGGACCCGATCGAGTTCGTTCACATGAACAAGAATTGCCTGGTCAATCAGCGCGAGTTGCACGCCGACACCAAGAGCTTTACCGACGCCCTGCGCGCCGCGCTCCGCGAAGATCCGGACGTGGTTCTCATCGGCGAAATGCGCGACCTGGAAACCATCGAGTCGGCTCTGCGCATCGCCGAAACCGGTCACTTGACCTTCGGCACGCTGCACACCAACTCGGCGTCGTCGACGATCAACCGTATCATCGACGTCTTTCCAGCTCACCAGCAGCCGCAGATTCGCGCCCAGCTGTCGCTGGTGCTCGAAGGCATTATGTGTCAAAGCCTGCTGCCCAAAGCCGATGGCAAAGGCCGCGCCATGTGTATGGAGATCATGGTGCCCAATGCCGCCATTCGCAACCTGATCCGCGAAGACAAAATTCACCAGATCTATTCGGCAATGCAGTCCGGACAGGAAAAATTCGGCATGCAGACTTTCAACCAGTCCCTGGCCACCGCGTATTTCCAGAAACAGATCACGATGGAAACCGCTTTGTTGCGTTCTAGCAACCAGGATGAATTGCAGGAAATGATCAACCGCGGCGCGGGCCTGCAGAATCGACCGGGCGCTACTGCGGGAATGGCGAAGGCGGCCGCTCCTACGAAGCGATGAGCGCTGCCTCGATGAGGTGAGACGGAATCAAAGAGATGAATTAGCGGAGCGGAAATCGATGCTCCGTAAGGCAAAAGCAAGCAACTGAGGAGAGACTTACCATGCCAGTCTTTACATTTTCGGGAAAGAGCGCATCCGGAGAAAAAATCTCGGGCGAACGCACCGCCGCGAACAAGGAAGTCGTTCTGCAGCAGTTGCGGAAGGAGCGCATCACGCCCGGTTCCGTTCGCGAAAAGGGAAAGGAATTCTCGCTGCCCTTTTTCGGTTCCAGCAAAGTCAAGACCAAGGACATTGCCATCTTCTTCCGGCAATTCTCGGTCATGATCGACGCCGGTCTCCCGCTCGTCCAATGCCTGGAGATTCTGGCGGCGAACCAGGAAAATCAGACCTTCCAGAAGACGCTCAACGGAGTAAGGAGTACGGTCGAAGGCGGCGCCACGCTGGCCAACGCCATGCGCCAATACCCCAACGTGTTCGACGATCTGACCACCAACATGATCGAAGCCGGCGAAACCGGCGGTATTCTCGACGTTATCCTGCAGCGACTCGCGTTGTACGTTGAGAAGGCGGTGCGCCTGCGTTCCGCCGTCAAGTCGGCCATGATCTATCCGGTCGCGGTGGTCAGCATCGCGGCCTTGATCGTCGGCGCGCTCCTCAAGTGGGTGGTTCCGATTTTCGCCAATCTGTTTACCGGCTTGGGCGTGGCCTTGCCACTGCCGACCAGAATCACCATGGGATTGAGTTCCTTTGTTGGACATTTCTGGTGGTTCTTCATTGCGGGAGCAATTGGCGGCGTGTTCGGAATCAAGCAGATCCGGAAACACCCGCAGGGCCTGTACGTAACCGACAAGCTCCTTTTGAAGGCTCCGGTGATCGGCATGCTTCTGCGGAAGATCGCCGTGGCTCGCTTCACGCGAACCCTGGGAACGCTGATCACCTCCGGTGTTCCGATTCTCGAAGGTTTGGCCATCACCGCTCGCACCTCCGGCAACGCCGTGTTGCAGGAAGCCTTGATGAAGGTGCGCAAAGCGATCGAAGAGGGCCGCACCATCGTGGACCCACTCAAGGAAAGCGGCGTGTTTCCCAACATGGTGACTCAGATGATCGGCGTCGGCGAGGCCACCGGCGCTATGGACAACATGCTGCAGAAAATCGCCGATTTCTACGAAGACGAAGTCGATGCCGCCACACGCGACATGATGGCCATGCTGGAGCCGATGATTATCGGCTTCCTCGGCGTCACGGTCGGCGGAATCGTAATTTCGCTGTACATGCCGCTGTTCGCCATGATCGCGAAACTGGCAGGCTAACTGAATCAGGTGTCAGGTCTCAGGTGTTGGGCATTAGGGAACCAACACCTGAAGACCATTTGAAAGAAGACCCTGACACTGGGCACCGGAGACCAGAAACCGGAAACCTTACACCCTGACACCCGGGTTTGGAACGATGCAATCGACATTTGACGAACGGAACTGGCTGGGCTGGCTGGTAAAGATCCGCATCATCATCCTGACTTTCCTGCTTGGCATCGAACTGATCGTCGCGAGGTTAGCGGATAGCCCTCTTCCGTTGCGCGCCTTTGTCAGCGCCATGCTGCTCTGGTATGCGCTCTCCGTCTTTTACGCGCTGCTGCTTTCCTTCTGGGACGAGCAACGTGTGCAGGCGGTTCTGCAGGTCGTGACCGACCTGTTTCTGGTAAGCCTGATCGTTCACTTCACCGGCGGTTGGGACAGCTCCCTGAACTTCCTTTACCCGCTGCTCATCATCGTGGCGTGCATTCTGCTTCCCCGAGTGTGGGCCTACCTGACCGCGGCGTTCGCTTTCATCCTTTACGGAGCGGTTCTCGAACTCAACTATTACGGGCTGGTTCCGTCCTTTGCCAGCACTCATCCGGAACTGAAGGCGCTCGAAGCGATCATCTTCGTCAACCTGTTCGCTTACCTGGCGGTTGCCTATCTAGCCGGACTCATGGCCGGAAAACTGCGCCAGGTCGACGTTCAACTGAAGGACACCAGCGGCGCGCTCGAGAACCTGCAGGTGCAGCACGAGAACATCGTTCATGCCATCAGCTGCGGCCTCATCACCACGTCGCTCGATGGACACATCACCCTGGTCAATACGGCGGCACAGCGTCTTCTCGGTGGGGAAGCCCAGTTACTGGGCAAAGCCATCCATCAGATGTTTCTCGATCCGCTGCCAGTCTTTGGTTCGGAACGGCCGCACAGCGAAGTTCGCTTTCAGCCGGAAAACGATTTTCGCAAGACCTTTCGCGTGATTGTTTCCGCCTTGACCACCCCCGATAACGAAGTCGCGGGGTACGTCTATACCTTTGACGACCTGACCGAAATCCGCCGCCTCGAACGCGAAGTTCGGATGCAGGACAGGCTAGCCGCGGTGGGCCGGTTGGCCGCGGCGATCGCCCACGAAATTCGCAATCCGCTCACTTCCATCGCGGGCTCGGTAAGCATGCTCTCCGGTGCGGAAATGACCGACGAGCAGCGTCAGCTGTTGCAGATCGTTACGCGCGAATCCGAGCGCCTGAACAACATCATTACCGATTTCCTGGCTTACTCGCGCGGCAAGCAGTATCGCTTCGATCGCGTCGATCTTTTGCCGCTTCTGCAAGATACGCTGACGTTGCTCGAAAACCGGCTGATCACGGAAAAGGCCGGGATTCATATCGAACGCAACTTCAAGGTTCGGGAAGCCATCGCGCTCGCCGATGGCGATAAGGTCAAGCAGGTGTTCTGGAACTTCTGCCAGAACGCTGTGCGCGCCATGCACGACGGCGGCACTCTCACCGTTTCCCTGGAAGTCTTCGGCGACGACTGGCAGTTCAGCTTCGCCGATACCGGCCACGGCATGAGCCCGCAGCAGACCGAAAAGGTCTTCGAGCCATTCCAGTCGGGATTTGAAGGCGGAACGGGCCTCG
>Ga0210408_10002485_pt1 | contig 17902 bp, 12 predicted proteins | sample IncBWH4MmetaG_FD_155471 | JGI IMG/M metagenome (GOLD analysis project Ga0210408, IMG submission 155471) | Forest soil microbial communities from Barre Woods Harvard Forest LTER site, Petersham, Massachusetts, United States - Inc-BW-H-4-M | ecosystem: Environmental > Terrestrial > Soil >...
AAGGTCCCGGTGTGCCGCGTCAGCGAATTCCAGGAGCGAGGCTGTGGCATACCGAGCGGGGCGGAACCGGGTCGGCGGCCCTCAAACCAGGTCTGGAATTTACGGCTTACAACGGGCTTGACTGGCTCAAGCTTCCCGATTTCGAAAAGGAGCATCCGGTGGCACAAGGGATAGCGACAAACATTGATTTGTTCTACAGCGCTCGGGCGACCAATACAGCGCTGCGGTTTGGCGGCTATTTGGAATTGCGGACGGCCGGTACTTATTCCTTTTACCTGGAGTCCGACGATGGCGCACGGCTCGAGTTGGGGAAGGAGGTGGTGAGTTGCCTGGTGAGTCGGCCTGGCGAGCCGGCGCCCGCGCCGCGGCTGGACCCGACGAGCGAGGATCGCTTAGCGCCACGCTGGGTAAAGTGGGAGGGGGAAGCTACCTTTGCCGGGCTTGCGGGCAGCAGCTTGGAACTGACGCTGGTAGAAGCTGGCAATCGAGTGCCGGTGACTGTGATTGACGGGAGCGGTTTGTCTGGAACGAATCTGCTGCACCACCGGTTGCAGGTGGAGGGGATTTGCGAGCGGTCGCCCGAACTGTCGGACAGAAAATCGTTATGGCTCACCGTCCCGAGTGCAAACCAGATTTGGCTTGTGGCATCGGCCGAGGCTGGGACGCACCGCATTTTTACCAACGAAGTGCTGACCACGGCCGCGCAAGTGCGGCGATTGACCGCAGAAGAGGCCAAGTTGCGCCTACCGGTGAGACTAACGGGTGTGGTGATCGCCGCCGAATTAACTTCGCTGGTATTGCAGGATGCCTCAGGGGGCCTTTTCATCCATTTCAACGGCAACAATTCGCCCGGCCAGCCGCAGGTGGGAGACCTTTGGGAGATCGAGGGGACCACGGACCCGGGCGATTTTTCACCAGTCCTTTTTGGGACTAACGGAGTCTTTTTGGGACGCGCGGCGATGCCCGAGCCGATTCGGCCTGCTTGGGACCAATTGATGAACGGCAGTTTGGACGCCGAGTACGTCGAATTGCATGGGGTGCTCATCGGAGTCTCCGAATCGCAGTGGAGACTGCTGACCGCCGACGGCACGGTGACTATCGATGGAGATTCCGAGCGGCCGCTGCCGGCCGCCGGTTCGGACGCCCTGGCGGGCAGCATCCTGCGGCTACGCGGCTGTTTCACCTCGCAATGGAATGCCCAAACGCGGCAAGTTATCGGCGGAGAATGTTTTCTGTGGCCCGCCGTCGTGGAGGTTGAAGAACAGCCACCGGCAGAGCCATTCGAGCTGCCCAGGCGCAAGACCGCGGATCTGCTTTGGTTTGATGCGCGAGCCAGCGCCTTGCAACGGACCAAAGTCGCAGGGCAAATCATCCACGTCCGGTCCGGCGAGTATTTTGTGCTGGATGACCGAACGGGTTTACGGGTGCTGGCGGCTGCCGCGCCAGAGATTCACGCGGGCGACCTGATCGAAGCAGTAGGTTTTCCCCGGCTCGGAGGACCCTCGCCAGTCTTGCAAGCGGCGCAGATGCGAAAGACCGGGCACACCGGCTGGCCCCAACCCGTTCCCGTTCCGGCCGAAGGATTACTAGACCAGAACCGAGACGCCACGTTGGTGCAGGTCGAGGCCACTTTGGCGAGTGAAACGATCCACCGGGATGAGCGGGTCATGGAACTGCAAGCCGGTCTGCATCGTTTCGCCGCGCTGCTGAAGGCCGGCTCCCATCGATGGCCCATGCTGGCACTCGGCACCCGGTTGCGAGTGACTGGGGTCTATGCCAGCGCAAGCGAACAGGGTGCTCGGGCGGGTCTCGCCCCTTTCGAGTTGCTGCTGGGGGATGCGGGCGACATCACGATCTTGCAGAAGCCGCCGTGGTGGACGGTGCGACATGCGCTGACGCTGGCCTCGGTGCTGGCGGGGACACTTGGTCTGGCGTTCATCTGGATTACACTTTTGCGGCAGAAAGTTGAACAACGGACGGCCCAACTGGCGGACGAAATCAGAGCGCGCCAAATCGTCGAGCAAAACCGTGTGCTGGAACAGGAGCGGACGCGGGTAGCGCGCGACCTGCACGATGAGTTGGGCGCCGGCTTGACCGAGGTAGGGATCCTGGGCGAATTGGCCAAAAACCCTGAAGTGCCGCAGACCGAGAAAACGACTTACCTGGAGCAGCTTACAACCTCGGCCCGGGCGCTGGTCTCCAACCTGGATGAGATTGTATGGGCCATCAATCCGCACTACGATTCACTGGGCTCGGTGGTCACCTACTATTGCTTTTTCGCTGACCGATTCCTCAAATTGTCCGGAATTGCCTGCCGCTTGCGCATCGCGGAGTCTTTTCCGGAACACTCCCTGGATGCAAAAGTCCGCCATGGCGTATTTCTCGCTTTGAAAGAGGCGCTCAACAACGTGGTGCGCCATGCAGGTGCAACCGAGGTCGAATTAAAAATCGAGCTCATCGGGGACGAATTGGCGATTTCGGTGCGCGACAATGGTCGGGGCCTGCCGGCGGCCGACGCCAATCCCGGCAGTGACGGCTTGATCGGTATGCGCCAGCGGCTTCAGCAGCTCGGCGGGGAATGCAAGGTTTTCAGTCAACCGGGTCAGGGCACGACAATTGTGTTCTCCCTGCCAGTGCGAACGCCAATAGCACAGGCCACCGAACTCTGAAATCCCTGTAAACGTTGTAACCACTCAGTTCATGACGAAAATCGCCCTGGTTGAAGACAACCGCACCACCCGCGAAGGGCTGCAGCGTATCATTGATCTTTGGCCCAGCTACAAATGCATCTGCGCATGTGAAACGGCAGAGGAGGCCTTGCGCCTCCTGCCGCCGCAGGAGCCCGACATTGTGCTGATGGACATTCAACTGCCCGGAATGTCCGGCATCGAATGCGTAGGGCGCTTGAAGGAGTTGCTCCCGGCGGCGCAGGTGATCATGCTGACCGTTTATGAGGACCCGGACCGGGTCTTCAGCGCCATCCGTGCGGGCGCCAGCGGCTATCTATTGAAGCGCTCGACGCCCGAGCAGGTGTTCAGCGCGGTGCGGGAAGTACAGGAGGGGGGCGCACCCATGAGCGCCCCCGTTGCGCTTAAGGTCTTCTCTTATTTTCGAAACCAGGCTGCCGCCAGCGCCGAGGTCGAAAACCTCTCGGCCCGCGAGTCCGAAATCCTCGAACTAATCGTCCAGGGCTTTTCGAACAAAGAAATCGCCGCCCGCCTCAGCCTCTCGATCGAAACCCTCCGCTGGCATCTCCGTCATATTTACAAGAAACTCCACGTCCATTCCCGCACCGACGCCGCCCTCAAATTCCGGCCGCGGATGTGACCTAACCCTCCATTTGGAGGGCTGGGCAGGCTCGGTGCGTCCGGTAAATTAGGTCATGCTCACTTGGGTGAGAAACAATTGGCCAATCGCGACATGAATGTAACAGTCCACAAACCACAAGTCCTCTGGCGCGCCGCCTCGCTCGCCGTGTTCCTCAGCCTGGCGGCGATTGTGTCGGCCGCTGACCTGCCTCGCGCACGGTTGTTGCTCGATTTCAATTGGAAATTTCACCTGGGTGATCCGGGTTTTGAGGAGAACATCATCAATGCCGGGGTCAACGAGGGACCGGCAGGATTGAAATTCAACGAATCGCATTGGCGCACGGTGAATTTGCCGCACGATTGGGCGGTGGAATTGCCTTTTGATCCGAATGCGGATGCCAGTCACGGTTACAAACCGCTCGGTCATAGTTTCCCGACCAACAGCATCGGCTGGTATCGCCGATCATTCGCTTTGTCCAAAGCCGAAAAAGGAAAACGGCTGTGGCTGGAATTTGACGGTGTGTATCGAAACTGCCGGGTTTTTCTGAACGGCTACAAGCTGATTCATCACGAAAGCGGCTACAACAGTTTTCGCTGTGACATCACGGATACCGCCAATTACGGCGGCAAAAACGTCGTTGCCGTGCGCGTGGACGCCTCGGAATTTGAAGGCTGGTTTTATGAAGGCGCGGGGATTTATCGTCACGTCTGGCTCGTGAAGACCGCGCCGCTGGCGATCTCACCGGATGGAATTTTTGTTTACAGCGCGTTTCCGAACCATGCCCTGCAAGGACCGGCGACGATTCATTTGCAAACCTGGTTGAGCAACCGGGAGACAAACTCCGCCGCGGCCAAAGTGAATTGGCGGATTCTTGGTCGCGGCGGCGAAACCGTTGCCGCGGCGGACGCCACGGCAAGGATGGACTCGGGCGGCAAAACGCGAGTTGAGGGAACGGCGAAGGTGGCGACGCCCGTCCTGTGGTCGCCGGAAGCGCCGGAACTTTACAAACTGGTGACGACGGTTGAGAGCGGCGGGCAGGTCGTGGACCGCGAGGAAACGGAGTTCGGCATCCGCACAATTGCCTTCGACCCGGAGAAAGGATTTTTGTTAAACGGCAGGCATTACGAAATCAAGGGCACGTGCAATCACCAGGATCACGCGGGCGTTGGAACCGCCTTGCCGGATGCGCTCAATTATTTTCGCGTCCAGCAGTTGAAGAAGATGGGTTGCAACGCCATCCGCACCTCACACAATGAACCCACTGCGGAATTGTTGGAGGCCTGCGATCATCTCGGCCTGTTGGTCATGGATGAAACCCGGAATTTCGCCAGCGATCCGCGAAGTCTCGCCAATCTCAAACAACAGGTTTGCCGCGACCGCAACCACGCCTCCGTGTTCATCTGGTCGCTTGCCAATGAGGAGCCGCTTCAACTGTCAGATGCGGATGAGGCGATCACCATCACCATGAGAAAGCTCGTCCACAAGCTGGATCCGACGCGACTTTGCACTGCCGCAATATACAACTGGCCGACTGGTAAACCTTATGGCATTTCCGCCGGCATTGATGTGCAGGGTTTTAACTATTTTGATCAGGGCGACACCGACGCTTTCCACAAAAACAATCCTGACAAACCATCCATTGGCACCGAAGAAGGCATGGCGCAGTATACTCGCGGCGTTTACGAGAACACCAAGACCTACCTTTCAGCTGATGATATTCAAAAACCTGACTGTCGTCATACGGCCGAGACATCCATAAAATACTATGCCGCGCGCCCGTGGATTGCCGGAATGTTTTTTTGGACGGGATTTGATTACCGCGGCGAACCATCACCGTTCGGCTGGCCCAATATCAGTTCGGACTTTGGAATTCTGGATACCTGTGGTTTTCCTAAAGATGTCTTTTATTACCTTCAATCGTGCTGGAGCGACAAAACCGCTTTGCATCTGTTGCCGCATTGGACCTGGACGGGAAAGGAAGGACAGGACATTGACGTGCGCGCCTTCAGCAATTGCGATAAGATTGAGCTTTTCCTGAATGGCCAAGGCCTCGGCAGGAAGGTCATGCCGAAAAACTCCCATCTCGAATGGAAGGTCAAATACGCACCCGGCACGCTCGCCGTGAAAGGCTATCGAGCCGGCCGAGTTGTCGCCGAAGAACGAATCGAGACTGCCGGGGTGCCCTTCGCCATTAAGCTCATGCCAGACCCCGCCACGATTCACGCCGACGGCCAGGACCTCAGCTTTATCACCGTCGCTGCTGCCGACGCGCAGGGCCGCCTTAACCCGGTTGCCGACAACTTGATTCACTTTACCCTCAGCGGGCCCGGCAGAATTCTCGGCGTCGGCAACGGTGACCCCGCCTCACACGAAGCCGATGTTTATTTCGACCAGCGCGTGATCCGCACCCTGGCTGTGAGCGATTGGCGAATCGAGAAGCTGCCGCAGTTGCGCGACCCTGGAGCAGCCAATGGACAGAGACCGCCTCCTGTGGACTGTCCCGAAATCGCCGTCGGTTGGGACGACAGCCACTGGGAAAAGGCTAATCCCAGCACTCAGGAAGGTCCGCTGCACCCCGGTGAAATGGCCGTGTTCCGTGCCCACCTGCTGGTTTCGGCAGGGGACCTTGCGGTCGCGCAAGCGCGGCTTCATTTCGGGATGATCGACGATGACGGCTGGCTCTATGTCAACGGCCAGTTTGCCGGCGAAGCCCACAACTGGTCCGCTGACCCGGAATTCGCCGTCCTCAACTTCCTGCACCCCGGCGACAACACGGTAGCCGTGATAGTGAAGAACCAGGAAGGCCCCGGCGGCATCAACAAAGGCGTCACCCTGGAGCTGGAGCGACCGAGCGCCTCCGCCGACTGGCAGCGCCGGCTCTTCAATGGCCTGGCCCAAATTATTGTCCAGTCTGACACTCAACCCGGCCAAGTCCGGATAACCGCGCGCGCCGAAGGACTGAGCGCCTCTACCGTGGTTATCCAAACCAAGCCGTCCCGCTCCGGCGCTCCGTCAGTGCCTTAGAAGCTTACACCGCGAAGCGTTGGGAGTCCGCACGCCCCGACGCACATTTAGCGCTTGTCCTCCCGAAGCCCGAAAGGGCCTGCCGGTGTCGCCCCTGGCAAAACACTCCATTTGGAGGGCTAGGCACACCCCATCCAGAGCGTAGAATCGCTGATAATCACTATGAGAAATTACACGATTATCGGAGGAGCCGTCCTGGTTTTGTTGGCGGGGCTGGCCGCGCGCGCCGAAATTAAAGTCACCGTCGAGCACAACGGAAATGAGCAGGCGACGCCGAGTTTCAAATTCAAGACCATCCCCTCCCCTGCCACGAATGATGCCGAATAGATTTTCCCGAAAGTCCCTACCCAAAACCCACAAACCCATCCGAAAAAATGAAACCAAACCCGTTCGTCCTGAAGTCACCACCGTTGGCGCTAAGCCACAATTCATGCGCAATTCATACCAAACCGCATTTCGCTACTCCCAAAACCGGTCTCAGCTACCGGTCCCTGCTCCGGCTCAAGGGACTGCTGGCACGAGTGGCCGGTGCGGTCGCTTGCGCGTGCCTGACCGCCCACGCCCAGGTCACGATGACCGATATCGGCCCCACTGCCCCAACTCCGGGATCCGACGACATCGCCCAGACGAGCACCAATGGGGACGTCAAGTTCCCGGACGGGTTGAATTATTACCTTGATAACGGAGCCAACAACGGCGAATACACTGGCCAGACTTTCACCACCGGCACGCATCCGGCGGGCTACACGCTCACTTCTGTCTCTATCTACTCTTCTGGTATCGACGACGGCGGTGGTTATAATAATCCCCAACTCTTCCACCTTTTCATTTACTCGGTCTCCGGTGGTAGCGCGATGTTGCTGAAGAGCTACACGAACACCTCCTCCTTTACTGATGGCAACTGGATACAATGGACTAATCTGAACCTCGAGGTGCTGGCCAATGCTATTTATGCTTACGGTTTCGGCCGGGATGCTTCCGGCAGCGGTTGGGCCGGCCTGGGCCATGCCACCAACAACCCATACGCCGGCGGCGAACTGGCGATGCTCCCGCCCACTGGCGGTCCGATTATCTTCGGCTCAAGCCACAGCTATGACGCGGCGTTCGAGATTGGATTGACGACCAATACCTCGCAACTTCCACCCCGCATCTCGGCCGAACCGGTTTCGCGCACGGTTTACACGAATGCCCCCACGACGTTCGGTGTGGGAGTTGCGCCCAGCGCGGTGCCGCCCAGTTACCAGTGGTTCAAGATCAGCGGGGGAACGACCAATGCCATCGCAGGGGCCACCAGTGCCTCGCTGAGCTTGCCACACGCGCAAACCTCGGACATTGCCGGTTACCAGGTAGTCATTTCCAACGCCTACGGCGCTACGAACAGCACCACGGCCAACCTGACGGTCGTGGCCAGCTCGCCCGATGCCATCAGCGTCCAGTTACAGCCCTATGGGGACGGTGCAGAAAGCACGGACCTCCCGTTGCTGCCGACCGACAAAACCGGCGCCTTCCCGGCGACGAATTGGAATCCGTTGCTGGTAAACGTTCGGCCTGCGGACTCGACTGTCCCCCAGAACTTTCCCGGTCTTGAAGACAAACTTGGGATTGGCAGCGCGGTGCAATTGGCGGTTTTAGGCACCAGCGATGGTTGGACTGCCAACCAACCGGCTCCGGATAATGCGCCCATTACCAAACTCTTGAACAGTTTCGTCAAAGCCGGCTACGGGACCAATTGGCCGAACTTCCCCAACACACTCGGCAGCGGACTGGATGTGTTTGTGTTTTCCAACCTGGACAACAGCCAGACCTACAACGTCTATGTCTATTTGCTGGCTAACGACGACGCCAATTTCCCGAATATCGATGCCGGCACCGGGGTGACCAACTATGTCGGGGACGAACTTCAAAACGTCAACCAAGCCAGTGATTTCATCCCCTCGCTCAACCAGGACCCCGCCTCGGCCGGCGCGCTGGTCAATCGCGACCAGGGCAATTTTGTGCACTTGGTCGGCATCCCCCCGACGGCCGGCGCCATCACCATTTCAGTCAATTTTGACGACCCGGCCAACAACCTGTTCAACCCCAACAGTGGCAGTGGGGTCGGGGTGTGCGGCCTGCAGATTGTCCGGTCGAGTGTTGACACTTTTCCCGTAACCATCATCAGGGAGCCCGCCGACCAAAGGGCCGTAACCAATATCCAGGCGACCTTCACGGTCGGCGCCCTGGGAGTCCCTCTACCCGCCTATCAGTGGCATAGCGTCATCGCCGGAGTAACCAACCTCATCGCCAATGCCACCAATGCTGCTTACTCGACCCCGCCGGTGCAGGACAGCGATACCGGCAATGGCTACTTTGTTACCGTCAGCAATGCCCTCAATCAGGTTACCAGCGCAACGGCCATTCTGACCGCCGGCCACCTGGTGACGGCAACCGGGTTCCTGGAAGCTGACGAGTACTTTGGAAACTACGCCAGCGCTATCGCAGCGCTGAGCACGTTGTACCCGACGGCCTCACTTCCCGCCCCGGACAAAATTGAGTACTTGAGGATTTTCAACGACAACACGGATTTGCCCAACAACGGTGGCGAGCGCATTCACGGTTGGTTTACGCCGCCGGTCACGGGCAATTATGTATTCTTTGTCGCCAGCGATGACGGAGGGGCTTTGTGGCTGAGCACCAACAGCAGCCCGACCAATGTGTATGAGATTGCCCAAAACCAACAATGGATGGTGTGCGGAAACGATGGGCCTGCCGACTGGAACCTGGCCAGCACCGGCAGTGGTGAATACCCTTTCCGTAGCACGGGCGAATGGCGTTCGGATGGATTCGAAACCAACGGTGGTCCCAGTGCCATTGCCGCCGCCATCTTTGGAAGTTGGTCGCCTTGGCCTGGGCTGAACGGTGATGGCAGCATTCCGCTGACGGCCGGGTCGCCGTATTACATCGAATTCGATCATTACCAGGGCGGGGGCGGCCAGGGGGCTGCCGTTACCTACAAACTTGCTGGCGCTCCCGATCCGAACACTGGCGCTGCGTCTCTCCTGGCGGATGGCCGGCTCTCCTCGGTCGTCCCGGATTCACTGGCGCCGCAGCCGCGCCCGCGCATTGTCACCGCGCTTGTTTCCGGTCCAAACATCACCCTGAGCGGAACCAACGGCCTGGTTAATGCCCTCTATAGCGTGTTGTCGAGCACCAACGCCGCGCTGCCCTTGAGCAACTGGACGGTGCTCACCGGCGGAAGGTTCGCCAGCAACGGCAACTTCTCGGTTACCACGGCCAAAGGCACCGACAAACAGCGCTTTTACATTCTCCAAGTGCCCTAGTGCAAGCGGACGCTCGATTGCCTGGCGCAGGCCCGGCTGCGAGCAAGACCGCCTTGAGTGGGCGGGGAGTTGAGACAGGGCCGCCGGGAGTTACGGTGCCCGGCGGCCCGATGTTCAAAACATGATAAATAAACTAAACGTGAAAACGACCCAAGCCAATCAATGCGGCAGGGCCTTCACCCTGATCGAACTGCTGGTTGTCATCGCCATCATTGCCATTCTGGCGGCCATGCTCCTGCCGGCTCTGGCCAGGGCCAAAATGAAGGCCCAACGAACGCAGTGCTTGAATAATCTCCACCAGTTGGGTCTGGCCATCCAACTCTACGCTGCCGACAACCAGGACTATTTCCCCTACCCTAACTGGGGTTTAAACGGCGCTGATGCTCCGGGTTGGCTTTACGCGCCGCTGTTTGGCGGTCCGCCGCTTCCCAACACTCTTAATCCGCAAGTGCCCTACCAGAGCGGGCAGTTGTGGCCTTACGTCAAGAGCATCGCGGTGTACTGGTGCCCGGTGGACAAAACCAACTCTCCAACCTCCACTTACGCGCTTCGCCCAAATAAACTCTCGACCTACGTCATGAACGGCGCCGCCTGTGGCTATGCGGGCTTGAATCCAGCTTACAAATTGTCATCTGTCCGCCAGTTGGGCGTGATTTTTTGGGAGCCCAATGATCGCGATGGCTCGGGCAATTACGTCGGCGGTTCCTACAATGACGCCTCTAACTATCCTGATCCAACCGAAGGGCCAAGCAGTCTCCACTTACCTGGCTCTGTCCTGCTGTATGTTGACGCCCATACCGAATTCGTGAAGCGCACTAAAGCCATTCGTATCATGGCGTCACCAGGTCCTAATGAATTCTGGTGGAACCCGGGTTCCGACGATGGCCACTGATGGCAATCGTGGTCCTTTCGGCTGGGTTGGAAACAATCGAACGACGATTGCAGCGGCAGAAGGAACGCTCCCGAAGACCAGCTATGCGCCAGGAAAATGAAAGACCACCTCCCGCGAAAAATCAAGCTGACTGACCTGCTGCTGGCCGTCATCGCACTGGTGCTAATCGTCGGTGCCATCGCCTTGTGGTTGATCGTGGATGTGACGAAGAACTGAGAATTGAGATTAAAACAAAAAGCTGACAATGACGACTTGCGTTTTGTGTAACCCGTGGTTGGTCTTGTGCCTGGCACTGGGCGCCGGCGCCGCACAGCCCAGACCACCGGTGCCCGTTGGACCGCTGCCCTCCGCCAATCAGCTCGCTTGGCAGGACATGGAGCTGACTGCCTTTGCCCATTTCGGCATCAACACCTTTTACGACCAGGAGTGGGGCAACGGGACCGAGGACCCGAATCGATTTTATCCGACCAACTTCGCTGCCGCTCAGTGGGTGAGCATATTGAAAGGCGCCGGGTTCAAAGAATTGATTCTGACGGCCAAGCACCATGACGGCTTTTGCCTCTGGCCCAGCGCCTATACTGCACACAGCGTCAAATCCAGCGCCTGGTTCAAAGCGCGCGAAGCTGCTGCACCCGGCAGCGGGGACGTGGTAAAAGCGGTTGCCGACGCGTGCCATAAAACCGGCCTCAAATTCGGCGTTTATCTATCGCCGTGGGATCGAAACAGTTCTTACTATGGCCAGGGCGCCGCGTACAACACTTATTACGAAAACCAGCTTCGCGAATTATTAAGACAGACAAGAGCAAAAATGACAGCATTGACCAAATCCAGACCGACAAGCTCTCCGTTGTCGGAAGGTATGTGAAGATTACAGTCACCAGTATTTCCAACGACCAATGGGCCAGCTTTTATGAATTCATTGTGCATGGCTCGCCGGGAGCCGACAAGACTCGCTCTCCGTCCGCGACCGGTAGGGACCAGCGGCTTCAGGCACGACGAAGACCGCCAAAAGTTTCCGTCGCTCTACTGGGTCGATACGCGGATAAAACCCTGCCTGGACGGGCTGAAAACAGCATACGGAATGGGAATGGTCTTCAGCGCGCCGTCACCCACGACGTTCGAGTAGTTCTGCCAGTTGTTGCCGATGACCAGGTTGGTTCGGTACTGAACCGCGTGGGTAAACCCGGATTGCGACTGGAAAGAGAACTGGAAGTTCGCTCCATTATCGTGCGGGTTGAGGAGGGTGACGGGCAGTGCGGCGACGCTTTCGGTGATTTTACCCAAGGCACCGCTGTAATGGTAGGCGAGAGTGCAGATGGGGGAGCCAATGCACGTAACCGAACTGGTGACCAGGTTCGTGCCGAAGGAGGTGGGGGACTTGCACGTGGTGCAGGCCCAAACGCCGTGCGGCACGGCTGCCAGGGCGCGGCAGTTTACGAAGTTATACTGGGACAGGGCGGGGCGCGCCCAAAGGGGGTTGCCGTTCCGATCGAACTTGGCCAGGAACGCATGGCTCAAATAGCCGTTGCCGATGGAATCTTCGTGGGGCGCGGCCAAAATGTCATTGCCAAAGAAGGAGAAAGTGTCGAAGTCGCCGCCGACATAAATGTTCCCGGAGGCGTCCGGTAAAGTGGCGTAGGGCTGGGTGGTTGGGCTGCCGAAAGAGTTGGCAAGCTGGGGCGAGCCGTTGGTGTCGTAACGGGCGAAGTATTGCCCGGCGTCGGCGTTCCAGGAGACGGTGTAAGGTCCGAACGCGGCGTTGGAGCCGTAAGCAATTCCGACGACGGTCAGGTTGGTCCCATAGACGCTAATGAGGGGCACATCGAGGATAATGCCCAAGGGGTTGCCTGAATTCTGTGGCGCGCCGAGGCCGCGGAGCCAAATAGCCTGGCCATTGGTGGGATTGATGGCCGCGACGCTAAAGCGGCGATCGGTAACATTAGTGATGCCAGCGAAGCCGGCGGTCGGAGAAAACATGCTGCCGTAGAGCCGTCCGGCGCTGCCGGCCATATTCAAAACCCAGCCGCCAGGTATTTCCGCCCAGAGCAATTTGCCGTTAGCGTCGTAGCGAGCGAGCGCGCCTAACTGGCCCGAGGCGACCAGATTGGTGCTGGTGCCGGAGTTGGTGCTGGTGAAGGTCGTGGAACCTGAGATGAGCGCGGAAATGGTGACGTTGCCGGCCGGGTCGGCGGCGGCACAGTTAAGCCCGGTGAAGTCAGAGTTGCTGACGACGCTGGTGATGGTCCTGACCCAAAGGATGTTGCCGCTGGCGTCAAACCGGGCGAGGTAAACTGAGCCACCTCCGACGTCCACCAGTTTATTAGTGCCGAGCCAGTTGGTGCCGGAGAAGTTGCCCAGGACATAAATGCCATCACCGGGAGCCGGGGCCACCGCTCTCGGATCGGAGTTGCCGTTTCCGTTATTCGTCATCGCGACCGCCCAAAGCAAAGCGCCCGCCGCGGTTTGTTTCACGAGTTCGGTTTCATAAACTCCATTGGCGGAGACGAAAGTTTGCGCCCCGAATGTGTTCGTGCCGGTGAACGAGCCGACGGCGTAGAGGTTGCCGGAAGAATCGGGCAGGGCGGCCAGATAATACTCTTCGGTCGGAGTATTGTTGTTGAAGCCGGGGGACTTGAAGGCCCGGGACCAATCCACAGGCAGAGGGGTGTTGACGAAGCTCACCGTGGCGGTGGTGGTGATGGCCGTTCCCGCCTGGTTGCTCGCTACCGCGTAATAACTGCCGGCGACACTGGTGTTCCCGGAGTTGGTGGGAATGAAAAAGGCATTGGTGGCATTCGGAACAGGCGACCCGCTGCCCGCCTTGAACCATTCCCAGGTAACCGCGACATTGCTCGTGGCGGCGGCCAGCAGAGCCACGCTGTAGCCGGGATAGTTGGTCTGGTTGAAGGGATTCAAGGTGATGACCGGGATCGTTTGGGTAAGATAGTTCACCTGGTCAAGGAACCCGGCTTGCGTGGGATCAGAATCGGCATTGGCGGAGACCTTCCAACTCAAGGTGTGGGTGCCTGCGCCAATCGTATATGGACCGTCTTGAGTCCAGCTTTGGTCGCCAAAAATGTCGTTGGCATAGCCCCCGTCAATGTCGAACTCGTAGTCGAACCCCTGGTGTGGGTCGTTGGCGATGCTCGACCAATAGAAGGTGAGCGTCCCCGGTCCAGTGACAGTGACCGAGAGCGTTGAAGTCTGGGCGTTGGTGACGCTGCCGCTTTGGGCCGCCGAAACGCCGTCGTGGGTGTTGGTGGTTTGGACGAACCACAGCGAATCCCCACTGGTTGTCCAGACCAGGCCGGTGGTCTCCAACGCCGCGTTGAAATCGTGGGAGGCTACGTTGGGGGCGGTCAAGCCCGGATTTGAGTAGAGAATGGCCACTTCGTTGGACGAGAGCACACCCGAGTAGAGCTGGAGATCGTCGAGCAAACCGTTGTAGCCATTGTTATAACTGCCGACGTTCGGGTCAGGGTTGGAGGCGTCGGCCAGGGCGCCGATGGTCAGCTTTTGAGGCGCATTCAACAAATTCGTGGTGCCAGAGCTGAAACTATCCAGCATGCCATCAAGGTAGATTATCTTCTGGCCGGTAAGCTGGTTTCGGGTGACGACCACGTGATGGTAGATGCCGTCATTGACCATGCCCGAGGAGTTTAGTGTGTCATCTTCCACGCTTCCTCCCGTGTTGAAACCGATTTTGCTCCCGGTCAGGGCGAGCGGGATGACGTCATTGGCTAGTCCCGGATTATCCGCCGAGACGATGCCGGCTCCGTTATAGGCGGGGTCGCTATCGCCCCCCATGCTTTGGGTCGTCTTGATCCAGCAGGAAACCGAGAAACTGCCGGCGAGCGCGGAGAGCAATGGGCCCGGGGTAGGGTTGCTCCAACCGAGGTATCCGGCGCTGCTGCCATCGCCGTCATGGAACTGCACGGCGCCGACTCCCGCTGCCGAATCGGAAGTCATATTGGCGCCGCCTTGAGCGCCGGAACCGCCGCCAAATGACATGTTGTAGCCATTGCCCGAGGTGTCCACTGCGGCAGTGAGCACCGGGCCGTTCGTCGCGTCGAACGGATAATGCGCCACCAAAGTGTGGCCGGTGCCCGTGGGGTCCACAGTCCCGACGGTGAAATCACAGATGAAATAATCCTGGAAATGACAGGTGGAGACCCAACTGGAAAGCGGCTGGGACAGGCTGTTCACCGGCGTCGAGCAGACAACTAAGTTCGTCGGATACCTGTCGTAGTGAACAGTAACCGAATTCGCGCCCTGATTCAGCACCCTAAGGCTCACCAAATTGGTCTGGCTGGGCGGCAGCGTCGTGTTGTCGTTCTGCTGGTAAACCACGATATCGCTGTAATTGGTCGGTCCCTGCCAGCTGAACGTCGGGTCGTTCGTCACGTTCACCGCTCCGTAGGGCGGAAAGGTGATTACCACATCCTGCAAGTCGTTGCTGCTGATCGTCGCGGTGACGTTGAAATGATAAACATTGGTGGTGACCGTATTGGTGACAAAGATGGACCACGGACCATTGGTGAGGCTCTTAATAAACGACGAGTTGAAGTCCGGCGCGTCAAAGTCATTGAAGCCGCTAGTCCCGCCCGCGGTTTGATTAAAGCCATTGGTCGTACATGAATACATCACGGTGGCCCCGTTGGTCGGATAACCGGGCGAGACGACGAAATACGTCCCAAAGGGGACGGCGGGGCCGGTTGCGTTGGTGGTCAGGTTTGGAAAGAAATAGTAGTAACGGTTGCCGAGGTAGCTGTAGCGGACCAGATCCATCTCCATGGTCAGCCCGGCGCGCGCGGCGGGCAGCGCGCCAAACAAAAGAGCGGCAGACGCGCAAACGAAATACACGACTCGAATCAGACGGGGCACAACTAATCGGCTCATGTTCTTTCTTTCTGGGACTTGTGTTTTCAGGTTTCCTCCCGCGCGTATGGTAGTCTCCTTCGGTCTCCAGACGCGCAGGAACGCCAAATAGAGTAATCTTAAAGCGCATCAGGTAACCGGGTCGACCGTGAAGCTACGCCAGCATGGCGGAATTGACCATCCGTATTACTACGTAGAGCTTGTCGCCGGCGATCGCACACCCTGAAGACCATTTCCATTCCGTTCTCCTTCTTCAGTCCCTGCCAGCAAGGCTTCATCCGCGTCTCGACGCAGTAGCACAACCTTCGCACGCAGGCGCAGAGCGTGTTACGGACAATCAGGTCATCCCATCTCTATCTCAGGTGAGGCCGGATGGCTTCCTTCCAAAGCGCATACCCTCTAGGGTTCATGTGCAAACCGTCCGCGACAAAGATGTCGGGTTTGGGCCGGCCATCGGGGCCGAGCATCAGGGGGAAGACATTGATGAAATCGAAGCCGTGATGGCGGCAGTATGCCTCGGCCAGGGCGTTGAGGCGCCTGACTTTTTCCACCTGGGCCCAGCGTTGCAGGTTGGGAGCGCTGGAAATGTAAGCGATGCGAGCGTGCGGCAGTTGCGAATGGATTTTGGCCACGAGCGCGACGAAATCCCCATAGACTACTTCGGGAGATTTGCCGGCATTAATGTCGTTGCCGCCGGCATAAATCACGACTTGCCGCGGCTGGTACGGGACGATGATGCGGTCCGCGAAGCTCGCCGAGTCGGCCAGTTGCGAGCCGCCAAAGCCACGGTTGACCACAGGCAAATCGGGAAAGTCAGTTACGAGGCTGGTCCAGCGTCTGATGCTCGAACTGCCGACAAAGATAATGCAATCCTTCGGCGGCCGGTTCGTCCGATCGCCGGCCTCGAAGGCGCTGATCTCGGACTCCCATTTGGAGGAGTTGTGAGTCGCGAGGGAGTTTGGGGGCGGTGTCGTCTTGCAGGCCGGGCAGAGGACCCCGGACAACAAGACAAGTGCCAGAAGCTTCGGCAAAAGTCCTGGCAGCCAGCGACGGGTCGCGGGGATTTCCGGCAAGGGTGACGTGCCTTCGAACATCTTCGTGGTCGGGTTATTCATAGAGCATACAAGCGGCCAGGCATTTCACAGCAGCGTTGCTTGATAGATGAATTCCCGCAACTTGCCTCTCACCCGCGGCGAGACACCGGGATGACACTGCGTTCTGCGGGTCCGGTGTATTGCGACAAAGGGCGGATGAGCCGATTCGCTGCCAGTTGTTCCATGATATGCGCTGTCCAGCCGGTGACACGCGCCATGACAAAAATCGGCGTAAACATGTCCGTCTCGATTCCCATCATGTGGTAGGCCGGGCCGGAGTAGAAATCGAGGTTCGGATAGATGCCTTTCTGCTGCACCATGGTGTCATTAAGAATATCGCAGATTTCCATCCATTTCGTCTGTCCGGTAAGTTCGCCATTTTCAGCGCGTATTTGCGCATCGTGGGGCAGCGGGAATCGCCTTTTTTATAAACCCGATGGCCGAAGCCCATGATTTTGCGTTTCTCAGCCAACGCAGCCAGCATCCAATCGCGGGCGCGAGCGGGCTCGCCGATTTCGAGCAACATGTGCATGACGGCTTCATTGGCGCCGCCGTGAAGCGGACCTTTGAGTGAACCGATGGCAGCGGTCACCCCGCTGTAAATATCCGAAAGCGTGGAAACAACGACCCGGCCGGTAAAGGTGGAGGCGTTGAATCCGTGCTCGGCATAAAGGATCAGCGACACTTCGAATGCGCGGATGACCTCCGGCGCGGGTACGCGCCCCAGTGTGACGTGGAAAAAATTCTCAGCGAAGGAAAGATCGCTGCGGGGCGGGATAATCTCCAATCCTTTGCGCACGCGATAAAAGCTGGCGAGCATGATTGGAATTTTTGCCATCAAATCGATCGAACGATTGAGATTGGTGGCCGGGTCCTCCCTTTCCGGGGCGGGGTCTTCCATGCCCAGGAAACTAACGCCGGTACGGAGAAGGTCCATCGGATGGGCCGTGCGCGGCGCCTTCTTGATGACCTCCAGCAAAGCCGGACTGAGGTGGCGTCGAGAGCGCCCATCGGCTTGAAACTCGGCGCGTTGCTGGCGAGTAGGCAACTCTCCGTGCCAGAGGAGCCAGGCGACTTCCTCGAAGGTGCAGTGCTCGGCCAGGTCCTGGACCGGGTACCCGAAATAGACCAGCGAGTTGATTTCGGGCATCACCTTGGAAATGCGGGTCGTATCGACGACCACGCCGTCCAGGCCGCGGTGGATAGTCAGTTCGTCAGGCATGGGAGGGAAAGGTTAAATGAGTTAAAAAAGTTAAAAAGGTTAAATGGGCGCGGCCGGCGGCGGTGGGCGCAACCCAGTTTCTTGCAGGGGGGTGTAGAATCCGTGCATGAACGCGACCTGTCGAGAATGTGTCGTTCCCCAAAACCAATTGGAACCAGTGGCG
>Ga0210408_10002486_pt1 | contig 17894 bp, 15 predicted proteins | sample IncBWH4MmetaG_FD_155471 | JGI IMG/M metagenome (GOLD analysis project Ga0210408, IMG submission 155471) | Forest soil microbial communities from Barre Woods Harvard Forest LTER site, Petersham, Massachusetts, United States - Inc-BW-H-4-M | ecosystem: Environmental > Terrestrial > Soil >...
CGTGGTCTCCCGCATTGCGTAGTGACGGTCAGGATCACATAGCGCTCGATGCTCGGGAGTTTCGCGGCGATCTGCTCCAGCATTGGCACGAAGGTGAGGTCGGTGATGACGATGCGATCCTGGGCGTGATTGACGATCCAGGCGATCTGCTCCGGAAACAGCCGCAGGTGACGGTATGGCAGATCGCGCCGATGCCCATGATGCCGTACCGGCATTCGAGGTGGCGCGCGGCGTTCCAGGCGATGGTGACGATGCGATCGCCGAGCTTGATGCCGACGCGATCGAGCGCCTATGAGACTCTCAGCGCCCGTTCATGAATCTGCTTGTAGGTGGTGCGGACACAGGTCCTTCGACGGACCGCGTGACCACCTCCTGGTTGCCGTGAATTGCCGCGGCATGTTCGATAATGCGGTGGCAGAGCAGGGGCCAGTTTTGCATCAAGCCAAGCATGCTGACGCTCCTAAGTGTTTCCCTTACATTTCTGCGAAAAATGCTAAGAATAGTCTTCGTAGAAGCCTCGACCCGTCTTTTGGCCAAGGCGTCCCTCTTCGACAAATCTGCGGAGCAAGGCGCGGGCTCCTTCAGACGAGTGCCCCTTCGTCGCTGCGTAGTGCTCCTCGATATCCAACACGACGTCCAATCCGACCTTGTCCATCAATCGAAATGGCGCCTCCCCGGCACGCAAAACCGATTGAAAAATGCGATCCACGTCATCGGGAGTGGCGATTCCGTCCGCAACGACCGTCAGCGACTCGCGTTTGATGGCCGCCCAAATCCTGTTGAAAATGAAACCAACACTCTCACGCTGAACGTGATAGGGCTCCAGGCCAAACTGTGGCAGAATGTCCATGAGGGCCGCTATTAGTTCGGGCTTGGTCGCGCCGCATGACATCAGCTCGACCGCGCTCTGAAGAGGCGGCATATAGAAGTGCATGTTGAGCACGCGCTCAGGGCGCGTGACCGCTTCCACGATTTGGCTGGTAGGATAGGAAGATGAGTTGCTGCCAAGTACGGCGTCGGTGGGCGCCAGCAGATCGAGCGTCCTGAAAATTTCCCGTTTCAATGCGAGCTGCTCAGGAACTGCTTCGATCGTCAGTCCCACATTCTCGACGGCCGCTTCAATGCTGTCGCACACCACGATATGACCAGGACTTCCCCCAAGCCTCTGCGCGATGGCCGCGAGGTTTTCCTCGATAAACGATTTGGCTGCCTCACGTCCTCGTGCGGATCGAGAGCAAATCCGCACTTCTCCTCCCCGGGTGGCGAGCATGAGCGCGATCCTGCGGCCCTGAGTGCCTGCGCCGATGACTGCTCGGGGACGACTAAGGATTGCAGCAGCGAAATCCGATATGGGAGTTGTCATTTCGATCGTTCGTCGGTCAAAAAGCCGTTCACCGCAGCCGCGCTTTCGGCGCCACGCGAGAATAGGAAAAGGTGGCCGTCCTCCAGCACGCGAACCTGGCTTCGCGGAATCATGGAAGCCATGAGCTTAGCATTTGCCAATGGCACCAGCGGATCGTCATTGCCTGCAAGGATGAGGGTTCGCTGACGCACCATGGAAGGAAGGGCAGGCTCGACCATCCGACGAGGGCGAGTTGCTGGAATAAATAGCCCATCCAGCTCGCAGAATGCATGAAGCGCCCAAGCTCTTCGAAGAAGGCGCGCTCGACCCGCGCCGAGCCGCCGTAGAGGGTGCCAAAGTGCTTTTCCAGGTAACCGCGATCCGTAAGCCGACGTGGCGTCGCCATCTTGGCGAGAGTGCGCAGATCGCCGGGGATCATCAGCATTCCGGTCGCCGTCGCCGCAAGAATCAGCTTGTCGCAGCGTGCCGAGCGTTGCACGGCGAATTGTTGAGCGATTGCGCCGCCCCAGGAAACGCCCATGATATGGACGCGATTGTGGCCGAGCGCATCGAGCAGTTGAGACGTGAGCCGCGCCAGCATCCACAGTCGATAGGGGAAGCGTGGCGTCGGCGATTCGCCGGTGCCCGGGACGTCAAAGACGATCACACTCCGATCCGGATCCAGCCTTTGTACGAACGGGCGCAACAGTTCCAGGCGGGATCCAATACCGTTGAAGATCAGCAACGGCACGCTCGTCGGTTCGCCTGCCCACAGGCCGACGCGCAAGTCATAGCCTGAGATCCTCATGCGCCGAATCTCGGGTTCGGGTCGGACTAGATATCTCACCTTGCTACTTCCTCCCCCGGAGCAATCACCAAAGCGTACCCGTTCCACTCTGAGGTACTTTCTCGAAGACATAAGTGCCCGGCGCCTTGCAAAGTGAGGGATGTCGCGCGCTTCCCGGCGCAGAAGGAGCGGCCACCATGGGACCGGATCGTTCGCTGCACCACTTGGAGAAACGGCCCCACCAGGTGCCGGTCGTCTTATGGGCCTTTCGCAGCCATTCTTCCGGCGGCATCGACTTGTCAGGATTCGTGAAATAAGAGGCCTTGGGATTATCGGGTGGAGAGACGATCGTTTGGATGTGCCCGCTGCCGCCCAAGACGAACTGACTGCGCTCACCGAGCATCTGCGCCGAGCGATATGCGGTCGGCCATGGGCAGATGTGGTCCGTCGCCGCACCGATGACGAAGCTGTCGAAATCGAATTTGGATATGTCCGCGATGTGCGTGCCCTTGACCGTCATTGCGCCGGCTCTCGTCAGCGGGTTCTCCTCGACAAATTTGCGAAAATCCCGATTGAATTGGGCTGTCATGCCCGTGCCGTCTGCATTCCAGTACAGCACGTCAAACGCGGCCGGCTGTTTCCCCAGCAGGTAATTGTTCACCCAATAATTCCAGATGAGATCGTTCGGACGCAGCATGGCGAAGAGAAGCGTCAGTTCATCCGCGCTGACCCGATCTTTCGTATTCGGCCACCGCCTCACGACTTCGTTGAGCTTGGGGTCGACGAAATCGCCGAGGCCGGGGGTATCGGCCATCCCGGACGTATCAAGCGGCGCCACGAATAGTGTCATTGAGCCGATGTTGCGCTGGCTACGCGCAGCGTAGTACCCGGCCAAGCTGACGACGACTGGCGCGGCTCCGCAGACAGCAATCGTGTGAGGATCCTCGACGCCACTGATCTCCCGCACGGCACGGAAAGCTGCGTCCGTGGCCTCGATGTAGGCTTCCATGCCCCAATGGTCGTGCTCGGGCTTGGGATTGCGAAACACCATGGAGAACAGGGTGAACCCGGTTTTGACGAGATATTCGAAGAGGCTCCGCCCCTGGGCAAGATCGAACGCGTAATACTTGTTGATGATGGAGGGAACGAAGAGGATTGGACGCTGCCAGACCTGCTCGGTCTGAGGAGCATACTGGATAAGCTCGAACATCTCGTGTCGCATCACGACGTCGCCGGGCGTAACAGCGAGATTTTCACCGACCTTGAAAGAGCGGAAGTCGACTTGCGATGGAATAGGCCGACGCTCGGCAGCATCCTTCAGGAAGTTCTGATAGCCATCGAGCAGGGTCTTCCCACCGCTATCAATGGCTGCCTTAAGCGCCGCAGGATTGCTCATCAGGAAATTTGTGGGCGCGAGCGCTTCGCTGATCTGCGAGAGCAGAAATCTTGCACGACCCGTCTCCTTCGGCTCCAACCCGGCCTTCAGAGCAAAATTCTGAAGCGATTGTGACCACGCCATGTAGCCTTGAAGCAGGTTCTTGTAGAACGTGTTCTCGGTCCAGGCCGGATCGTTGAAGCGCTTGTCGTGTCGTGGCGGCGCCCAACTCGATTGGCCGTTGACAACCTTTTGCAGTTCCTGAGCAAGGTACGCACTCTCCTCCGCGATTGCAGAGGGTTGTCCGACGGCACGCTCAAAGAGCTTCGCGGCGGTATCGAGCAACTGGCTGATACGCAGGTCGACCACAATATTCTGACCCGCGACGTTTTCTGCGATGTGATCCGGGATGTCGCCACCTTGTCGGCCTCGGGTTTCCTCGGTTGATGTCAATGTATCCTCCCGGAAGCGGCAGCTTGTTCTGTCGCGAATGGCAGGTCCGACCTCTGCAGCGTCGCGATGAGGGCGCTGGCCAGAGCAGAAATGCCCGCCGCGCCCCACAGCGCGAGCTCATAATTTTGAAACTGATCATGGATCTTTCCGAACAGCGCCGGTCCGAACGCCAGGCCCAGCGTGAAAGCCACCATCAGAAAGCCGAGTATTCTCCCCAAATACCGGATTCCGAATGCGCGCGAGACGATGTAGGTCAGCGCATCAACTTCCGCGCCGAGAGCGAGGCCAAGGAATCCGGCCGCGATCATCGCGTTGGCGCTTGTTGTGTCGGGAAGCAGCAGCACGCCGAATGCGACTGTCGGCGCCAGGAACACCATGGCGGTCAGGCGCGGGGCGAACATCCTGTCGAGCAGTGCGCCGAGTGAGAGACGGCCGACCACCATAGTTGCTCCGACGATCGTCATGATGAAGGAGGCCTGTTGCGGGGGAACTCCCCTGTCGGTCAAGATGAGTGGAAGACTGGTGCTGCCACCCCCGATGGCTATCGATATCAGGAAAAAGCCGGCGAATAGTGTCCAGAACGCTCGCCGGGTCAGTGCGGACCTCACAGGAAGCCCTGGCGTGCTGTCTTCGCGACCAAGAGTCCTGTTCGCGAGTTGTGGCGGATCGCGCAGGAGAACGACGGCGGCGAATGCAGCTATTGCGAATACGACAAATCCCAGCAGAGCATACGCATTGCGCCAGCCGAATTCTGTGATGAGGGCAGAACTCAGAGGCGGAAACAGCGCGGTGGCAAGACCGCTCATGGTCAACATGAGCCCTAGTGCCAAGCCGCGCCGTTTGTCGAACCACCCCGACACGATCTGGGCATATGGCAGCGGCGTCAATGCAAAGCCGCAGGCGTATGCCACCACAAGTAACAATGAATACAGTGCCGGAGTCTGCGAGAACTGACCCAGCAGGGACATGCCGATCGCGAACAATATCGAAGAGAGGAGCGCGATGCGCCGGGTGCCATATGCATCGACGGCCCAGCCGACCAGGGGCAGAGTCGAGGTAATCAGAAGGTTGGCGGGCAAACCGGCGGCGGCGATCGTGCCCCGGGTCCATCCTGTGTCGTCAGTGATTGCCTTGGTGAATACGCCGCTTGTGTAATAGAGAACCGGGCCGAGATTGACGAACATCAACAGGCCGGCGCCGGCAACGACGCTCCACGCCCGATCGACTCGCGAGGCGGATGGCGAAATCTCGCTGTCGGATTCCAGAATAAGGCTCATGCATGCCCCGTAGCGGTATTGGCGATCGCGTGGTGGTTGGCAGGAAGTTGGTCGCCGCGCCAGACAACATGCAGATCGGGCCTGACCAACACGAGGTCGCAACCGTAGACATCCCGAGCGGTACTGCCTTCGACCTCAAGGATGTCGAGGTGAGCGCCAATTTTCGCGAAGGAGTGCCTGAGCGCATAAAGGGATGCGCCGGCCGGACGAAGGCTGATGAGCGTGTATTCGTTGCCGATCCGATCGTGCACCGCCTCGCCGTCGTCGAGCCAGACGTGAGGTAATCTCGAGCCTGGCCGTGTCGTTGGCTGGTAATGATCGTCGACCAGCAGAGGCGGGGGCTCGTTGTCGGCGCAGATCAGGGGTGAGCCGGCATAGCTGTAGCCGAGCTCGGTACCAATCATCTCGTGGCTGAGGCGCTGACCAATGGCTGCCAGCCTCGCGACCTCTTCCCGGTTTGTCGCGCCTTCGGGGGTGTCGCTGTCGATCTCCGGGCGGCATGCCGCGCGCCACGAGTTGACTCCAGCCGCGGCGCGACCGGAAACATCACGGTTGTGGAGTCCGACAGGGCGGCGCTCCAGCTCGTAGGATGAGAGCAGCTTCGGTCCGCCCCAGCCAGCGAGCGTTCCAGCAAGCTTCCACGAGAGGTCGATCGCGTCTCCTACGCCCGTATTCATACCGAGCCCGCCGGTCGGGATCACGAGATGAACGGCATCTCCGGCAAGAAAGACTCGTCGATCCGAATAGCGCTCCGCGACCAGGAGGTTCTGATGCCACAGGGCATCGTTCAGGACTTCGAATGGAACGTCGACACGAAACAAATCCTGAAGAAGGGCGACCGGCGCGGAATCGTTGCTTGAGCCCGTATTCGCCATGAAGTGTCTTAGATCATCCTGGACAACGAGCATGCCGGACGGGAAATGATAGTGGCGGCCGGGCCCGAACGGCAGGCGCGAGAACAGAGTCTCGCTGCGGAAGAAGATCTGGCGTTGTTGCGTGATACGTCCCCGACCTTCCAGCTCGATGCCCAATTGCTTGCGGACGGTGCTGCTGCCGCCATCGCAGCCAACCATGTACCGAGTCCGAATCGTGGCTGTCTTTCCGTTCGCATCCTTGACTTCAGCGTCGACACCGGTCTCGTCTTGCGAAAAGCTGACCAACGCGCATCCAAAGCGGACATCGGCCTTCGGCAGACTTTCAACGACCGATTTTAGCAGCGGCTCGAGCGTGTATTGTGAGATGAGCTGGTAGGGCTCAAGCGGTAAGGTGCCATCGTTGCAGCGGCGGCCGGCTTCCTGCATGGCAACAACCGATGGATATGAGAGCTGAAGAATCTTCTTGCCGCGGAGGTGCGTCGCGATGACGACGTCCATCGGAATGTCTCGAAAACGGCTCGCGGATCGAATTCGTTCCGCCAATCCAAGGCGACGATAGAATTCCATGGTCCGCGCGTTGCAGCGCTCCATCTTTGGATGCTGTAAGCACCTCTCGTTCCGTTCAATCAGCACGACCGACACGCCGCGCCTGGCCAGATCGATGGAAAGGGTCTGCCCGACCGGGCCGGCACCAACGACAAGAACGTCAGCATCGAAAGTGCCTACACTGTCCCGGACGTCAGCACCCATCACGCGCCTCCGATCGAGGTCGAACCGGTCCCCAGCAGAACCGCGGCGTTCGCGTCGAATGAAAGGTCCTTGAGCGCGGAAGCGGCAAAAGCTCCCGGGGCGGGCTGACGAATGACGAACGGGTAGTCGGAGCCGACGACGAGGCGGTCCGATCCAACCCGATCCGCCAGAAAGCGGAGCGCGGCGGGATCGTATACGATGGTATCGTACCAAAATCGCTTCAGTGTTTCAGACGGCGCTTGAGTGATCGCGCTGCTCCAGGGCGCTGCCATTTTCCAGGCAAACTCGACACGGGGCGCGATCCACGGAAATGCTCCTCCGCCATGGCTCAACAAGATGTTCAGCCGCGGAAATCTCTCGAGCACGCGACCTGCCAACAGCGAAGTCGCCGCCAAAGCAGTTTCGAGCGGAAACACCGCGGCGGCCGCTAGTTCCTTGGGGCCTCCGATACGCTCGAGTCCCGCCGGATGCAGTGGATGGACAAAGACCAGAAGACCGAGCTCTTCAGCGCGCGCGTAGAACTTTGACAGTTTCGGATCGCCAAGCGGAACGCCATCGATGTGCGTGCCGATTTCTACGCCGCAAAGTCCCTGCCTTTCGATGTCGTCGAGTCGTTTGGTTGCAAGCTCGACGTCCTGCATGGGCACCATCCCGATGCCACGAAACTTGTCCGGAGCGCGCTCGATCATCTCGACGATCTGATCGTTCATGATCCTTGCGAGATGATCGGCAGGTTCCGCGGGCAACCAATGAGACAGCAGCTCCGGCATCGGGGAGAGGACTTGGACGTCGGTGCCGTCCGCGGCCATGTCGCGCATTCGCCATTGCACGTCCCAGGAGCGCGCATCTATTTCGCGAAATGGTTTGCCATCGATCACGAGGGCTGCCTGACCGGCTTCGCGCATCTCCAGCATCGGCCAGAGGCGATGGCGTGCGGGCAGATCGGCCAGGGAACTCGGCACGACGTGGGTATGGACATCGACTACGGCCAACCGGAATCCTCCCCAGGATGGGCAACCCTAGCACAAAAAATATCGAAATAAAATAGAAGATGCATATTTTATCGATGTTCTATATTTCTGCTAGGACGGGCGGACGATTCGGAGGCGAGGATGAATGAAACAGAGGGCGGCCCTTCGGCTGCCATCACCAGAACAAGTGCAGTCTATGAGCAGCTTCGCCGGGAGATCATTCAGGGTGCGTTGCTGCCGGGCGAAAAGCTCAGGATCGAGGTGCTGCGGACCCGCTACAAGGTGGGCGGCACGCCATTGCGGGAGGCGCTCAATCGCCTGTCCACCGAAGGGCTTGTCACTCAGTTCGAGCAAAGGGGGTTCCGGGTCACGCCGGTCAGCGCGGATGATCTTCTCGAACTGACGCGCACCCGCTGTTGGATCAACGAGGTCGCGCTGCGGGAGTCCATCGGGCGCGGCGATCACGCCTGGGAAGAGCTGGTTTTGCTGTCGTTGCACCGATTATCGCGCGTTCCGGTCGTGGTCGATAGCCGGATGAATCGGGAGTTTAGCGAATTGCATCGGGTATTCCACGGCGCCTTGCTGGCGGGCTGCGGCTCGCGCTGGCTGATGGATTTCAATGACCTCCTGTTCGATTGTGCCGAGCGCTACCGGAATTTGCTTGCGGTCATCGGCGAGCAGCGGGACGTGCCCGCCGAGCACCGCGCGATTGCCGAGGCTGCAATCGAGCGCAAGACGGCATTGGCCGTCGGGCTCCTCAACGATCACTACGAGAAGACAAGCAAGGCGCTGCTCCGCGCAATCGAGGCCGCTCACATCACATCTTCGATAAAGTCTTGCAAATGTAAAAAATATCGATATTATTGTTGGCGCGTCCAAACATGGAACGAGCCGATGCGAATTGTCAGATATGCCCGTCAAGGCAGGGTTGGTTTGGGTGTTCGTGAAGGGGACGAGGTCATTGACCTCTCCCATGCTGATCGCGAGCTGCCGAACGATGTTGCGGATCTAATGCGCGCCGGTCCCGATGCCCAGCAAGCGTTGAACTCTGCGGCCAAGACGAGCAAAGCGCGCCTTCCGCTTGCCGATCTGAATGTCCTTCCGCCCGCCATGAGCTGCGGCAAGATCATTTGCCTCGGCTTGAACTATATCGATCATGCAGCCGAGGGCGGCGCCAAGCCGCCGGAATATCCGATGATATTTTTCCGCGCAGCGACCTCGTTTGTCGGTCACGATTCGCCGATGATCCGGCCGAACTGCTCGGACCAGTTTGACTACGAGGCGGAGCTCGTCGCTTTCATCGGCAAGAGGGGCAGGCACATCTCGCGCGCGGACGCGCTGTCGTATGTAGCGGGATACTCCATATTCAATGACGGCTCCATCCGGGACTATCAGTGGAAGACATCGCAGTGGACGGTTGGCAAGAATTTCGACGGCACGGGCGGCTTCGGCCCCGAATTCGTGTCGGCTGAAGAAGTGTCCGCCGGTGCAAGCGGATTGAAGATTCAGGCGCGTCTGAACGGACAGGTCATGCAGGACGCGAACACCAAAGATATGGTCTTCGGTGTCGCTGAGACGGTCTCCCTGATCTCCGAATGCATGACGCTCGATCCCGGGGACATCCTGGTGATGGGGACGCCGGGCGGAGTCGGCGCTGCGCGCAAGCCGCCCGTGTTCATGAAACCTGGTGACGTCTGCGAGATTGAAATCGGCTCGATCGGCTTGCTCCGAAATCCGATCAGGCAGGAAGCACTTTAACCGCCCCTCAACGTCCGCCCTCGAGGCACCGGGGAGGTAGCTCGACAGCATCGTGAGTGGCAACCGCGAAACGGCCCCATTGCGAGCGGTCAGCCAAAGCGACGAAAGCATTCTCGATCGGGCGTACAGCTACGGGAGAAGTGAAAAATGATCCGTTACAGGAAGCTCGGATACGTTGAGTTGAACGTCAGCAATCTCGAGAAGTCGCGCAAGTTCTACGAGGATATCGTTGGCCTCGAATTTGTGGGGAAGCGGTCGGATGGGGCGGTGATGCTTCGTTGCGACGACGAGGATCCCCGCTCGGTTGTCCTGCACCAGAAAGAACCGGCAGGGTTCAAGAGCGTTGGCTGGACGTTGGAGGACGAGCCGCAGTTCGAGCTGCTTCATCGACGGCTTCGTGATGCCAACGTGGCGTATGAAGAGCTTGGTCCCGCGCAGTGCGATCTCCGCCAAGCCGTGCGGGTAACCCGCGCCGTCGAGCCCCATTCCCGCGCAGGTTTGGAGTTCTTCCTGCCCGCAGGGGGGCGGCCGAGCAAGCCGTTCGCGATCACGCACACCAAGATCCAGCGTCTTGGCCATGTCGTGTGGGCCGTGCCGCAGGAAGCCGAATCGATTGCCTTTTTCCGCGATGTGCTGAATTTCCGCGAATCCGACAGCATCGGAGAAGCCATGAGCTTCATGCGGCCGTTTCCCAGCCCATTCCATCATGGCATTGGAGTGGGCAAAGGCCCGAAGCGGGTCCTCCATCACCTGAACTTCATGGTTTCCGAGATCGACGATATCGGCAAAGCGCAGAACCGCATGAAGAAGCATGACGTGCCGATCGTGTTCGGGCCGGGCCGGCATCCCGCATCCACCAGCGTGTTCTTCTATTTCCTGGAGCCCGACGGCATGACGCTGGAGTACAGCTTCGGAATGGAGGAGTTCACCGAAGTCGATCCGCGAAAGGCGCGCGTTCTTCCGATGGCGGCGGAATCGATCGACGAGTGGGGCTCGGTTCGAGATCCACGCATGGGTCAACTCGGTGACATCGAAGAAACAAGGATCGGGGCGCCGGCATAGGTCTCCTCTCAACGCAAGACGACCGTTCACGGGCCTCGTGTCCCGAGGTTCGGACTCGTCGCGAAAAGGTGCAGGTGAATCCTGAACTCATCCTCGTCGATGCCCTGAACTGACACTGGCAGAAGGAAACAAACGCCATGGACGCTACCCGCTATCTTCCGCTTTTGGGCCGTCTGTTGATCGGCCTTCCGTTCGTTATGAGCGGTCTTGGCAAGCTCGCTGCATACGGCACGACCACCGCAATGATCGCCGCAGCAGGGCTCCCGGTCCCGCCATTGGCTTTTGCCGTGGCCGTGCTCGTCGAACTTGGTGGCGGAGTTTTGCTGATCCTGGGTTATCAAGTTCGCCCCATCGCGATCGCCCAGGCAATCTTCACCATCGCGGCGGCGGTGTCGTTCCATAACAACTTCGCCGACCAGAACCAGATGATCCACTTTCTCAAGGACGTCATGATCACCGGTGGTCTGCTTCAGATCGTGGCCTTCGGTGCGGGCGCGTTCAGCTTTGACAACCGTTCCATGGATCGCGAGGTCGCCGCGTAAACGACGCCGGCTCGGTGATTGATCCTGCCGGCCACACCCCGCGGGCCTGACACGTTGCGCGATAAACCGTCAGGCCAGCCCTGGATGACTTGAGTGAATCCGCCGGCCCTTTGGCTTCTAGACGCTTCAGCCCCGCAGGTGAGGGATGACACATCGAATTTTCGTCAACGGTCAACCGCATCAGGTGGACGCCGCGCCAGACACGCCGCTGCTGTATGTGCTGCGGAACGATCTCGGATTGAATGGTCCCAAGTTCGGATGTGGTCTCGGGCAGTGTGGCGCCTGCGCCGCCATCGTGGGCGGAAGGCTCACAAGGACCTGTTCGATCGCCCTCCGCGACGTCGGTGAAGACAAGGTCACCACCCTCGAGGGGTTGGGTACCCTCGAGAAGCCTCACCCCTTGCAGAAATCGTTCATCGACGAGCAGGCCGCCCAATGCGCCTACTGCTCCAACGGCATGATCATGGCCGCGAAGGCCTTGTTGGATAGCAATCCGGATCCCAGCGAGGAAGACATCAAGGACGCCTTGGTTGAGCAGCTCTGCCGGTGCGGTGTCCACAATCGGGTGGTGCGCGCGGTTCGCCGTGCCGCAGAGGAGCTGGCGCGATGACGAACAAGGGTCTATCGCGCAGGCTTTTCACGCAATCGCTTGGTATCGTGGTGGCTTCGTTCGTCCTGGCGCCCGGTGTGGTGCTTGGCCAGGCGCCTGGAGCATTGCCATTCAGCCTGCGCAACAATCGACGATTGGAGGGATGGATTCGATTGGAGCCGGACGAAACGGTGACTGTCTTCACCGGGAAGGCCGAGCTTGGTCAGGGGATTCTCACGGCGCTGGCGCAGATCGCAGCCGAAGAGCTCGACGTCGAGCTCGACAAGATCCACATGGTCTCCGCCGACACCTCCAGCGGCCCCGATGAGCAGTATACCTTCGGTAGCCAATCGGTCGAGCAAAGTGGAGGCGCTATCCGGGCAGCGAGCGCGCAGGCGCGCGGCGCTCTTCTTGCGGCGGCGGCGGCGCGGTTCGGCGTCCGTCCTGAAGATTTGCAAGCCAGGGCCGGTGTCATCGTTGTGCCGGATGGGAAGCGCGCAACCTATTGGGAAGTCGCAAGCACGGATTCCGACCTGTTGAAGGGAGACATCACGGCTGCCGCAGCGCCGAAGAAGCCGAGTGACTATTCCATCGTCGGCAAATCGATCCATCGGATCGATCTGCCCGGAAAACTGACCGGTGCTGCGTCCTACGTGCAGGACATGCGGCTGCCGGGGATGATCTTTGCGAGGGTGGTCCGCCCACCGCGCTACGGAGCGAAGCTGGTCTCGCTCGACGAAGCCGCGGTTCGATCGCTTCCAGGCGTGGTGACGGTCGTCCGCGACGGCAATTTTCTGGCGGTTGCCGCCAAGCGCGAAGAGCAGGCGATCGCCGCGCGCAATGCTCTGGCGTCGGCAGCGCGCTGGAGCGAGGATGCGATCCCGCTTCCCGATATCGCGGATTTGCTGGGAGAACTGAAGAAACTTCGCGCGGAGACTATCGTCGCGGGCTCGGCCGGCCAATCCGAACCCGTGCCGGACCAGGGCAAAAGAGTCAGCGCCGAATATACCCGCTCGTACTTGTCCCATGCGTCGATCGGCCCCTCATGCGCAGTCGCATGGCTCAAGGACGGTCACATGACGGTGTGGTCTCACACCCAAGGCGCGTTTCCACTCAGAGGAGACCTGGCAAAAGTCCTGAGGATGCAGAGCGATCACGTCGACGTCATTCACATGCCGGGAGCCGGATGCTACGGCCACAACGGTGCGGACGATGTGGCGCTGGATGCGGCGCTGGTCGCCCGTGCCGTCGCGGGCGCGCCCGTCAAGCTGCAGTGGATGCGGGATGACGAATTCGCCTGGGCGCCTTTCGGCCCGGGGATGACGATGAAGGTCGAAGCGGCGCTCGCACCTGACGGCAAGATCGTGGATTGGTCTTACGACGTCTGGAGCAACAGTCATGCGATGCGGCCGGGCCAAGCCGGCGGCGTGAACCTTCTCGCTGCCTGGGATTTGAGGACGCCCTTCGTCAAATCTCCGCCTCCGCATATTCCTCAGCCATTCGGTGACGGCGACCGCAACGCGGTGCCGTTCTACGAACTGCCGAAGAAGGAGATCCGAAATCATCTTCTCCTTGACGCACCGGTGCGAAATGGATCGTTCCGGACACTCGGAGCCCACGGAAACATATATGCGATCGAATCGTTCATGGATGAACTCGCCGCTACCGCCGGCCTCGATCCGCTCGCGTTCCGTCTTGCTCATCTCAGGGATCCCCGGGCACAGGCCGTACTTCAGACCGCCGCGGACAAGGCGGGTTGGATGCCTGGACAGAAGAGCGATGGCCGGCATGGACGCGGCCTGGCCTTCTGCCGGTACAAAAGCATCGGAATGTACGGCGCTGTCGTGGTGGACGTGGAGATTGACCGCAAGACCGGCGTCATCAAGGTTCCTCGCGTGGTGATAGCGGCCGATATCGGGCTCGTCGTCAACCCGGATGGGGCGGTGAATCAGCTCGAAGGAGGCATCGTCCAGGCAGTCAGTCTCACTTTGAAGGAGCAGGTCAGCTTCGACAGGCATGAGATCACAAGCCGGGACTGGTCGGGTTATCCCATCCTCACTTTTCCCGACGTTCCCAGTATCGAAGTTGTTCTGATGCAGCGGAGCGATCCATCGCTCGGTGCTGGCGAAGGTTCGCTTCCACCGACCTCGGCGGCTTTGGCAAATGCCTTCGCTCACGCGACGGGACGCCGGCTGCGCGAGCTTCCGATGACGCCTGAACGCGTCAAGACGTTGCTTTCCTAGTGGGCCTGGAGTTCGAATGGGACCGCCCAAACATCTGGCCGGCGTATTGGAGGAAAGCCCATGAAGAAATTCGATCCGAAAGTTTTTCGGCTTGGATATGTGGCAATGGCAACGGCAGATATCGAACGAACAAAGCACCATTATCTCGAAGCTATTGGCATGGCCCAGACAGCGACCGGAGATGGTGGCTCGGTCTTTCTCTCGGTTGGATATGATCATCACAATATCGTTCTCGCTCCCGCCGAAAGAAAAGCGCTGCTCCATGTCGGCTTTGAGCTGAAGCCGGATATCGCGATTGCTGAATTTGCCAGGGAGGCACGAGCATTCGGTCTTGCGGCGACAATCAAGACGGATTCTCAGCCGGGCATTGCCGAGCTCGTCGAGATCAAGGGGCCAGGTGGCAATGTTCTGCAATTCTATGGCGCGATGGAAGCGCCGGCACCGGGATTCAAGAAGACTGCCGTGGCGCCGGTTCGGCTCGGACATGTGGCGGTGATCTCCCCGGAAGGAGAGAAGCTCGTGAGGTTTTACCGGGAGTTCCTCGGCTTTTGGTACACCGACGATATTCAGGGTATCGCGACCTTCCTCACCTGCAATCGGGATCATCATGTCCTCAACGTCGTGAACGCTCCGGACTCGCGGCTTCATCACATTGCCTTCGAGCTCAAGGATACCGCCTATCACGCGGTGGCGGCGGACAGCCTTCGGTCAGCCGGAGTCAATCAGCTCTGGGGTCCTTCGCGGCATACGGCCGGCCACAACATTGCCGGATACCACTACGATCCGGACAAGTTGATCGTCGAGCTCTACACGGAGATGGACCAATTCATCCCAGAACTCGGCCTGCATGAGCCGAGACCCTGGCATGAACATCTCCCCATGCGACCCAGGACCTGGCAACTCTCCGAGTTGAACGCCTGGGGAGCGGAATTCAGTTTCAATCTCGCCCAGGGTTGATGTTGCGATTTCTCTCGAGGACTCGCAGCGACCAGAAGTCCGAAAGCCATCATAACGGCGCACGAGCTTCCGGATCGTATCGCGAATGAAAGGAAAAGGGAGACAGCAATGAAGAATCGCCAGATATGGTTGCGCTCACGTCCGAACGGCATCCCTCAGGCCGCGGATTTCGATCTTCGCGAGGTGGAGCTACCATCTCTAGCGGATGGAGAATTCCTGGTCCGCCACGCATATCTCTCGGCTGATCCCGCCATGCGCGGATGGATCGCGGACAAGAGCACCTATTGGCCGAGAATAGAGGTGGGCGATACCATGCGGGCATTCGCCGCCGGAGAAATTGTTGAATCGCGCAATCCCGCCTATGCCGTCGGTGACAATGTCATGGGCATATTCGGCTGGCAGGACTACTCTGCCGTCAAGCAGTCCCAGGTGATGCGCAAAGTCCTGGAAACCGATTTGCCGTTGTCGCTCTCGCTGGGGATTCTGGGGCTCAATGGGCTGACTGCGTATTTCGGCTTGCTGGATGTTTGCCGGCCAAAGTCGGGAGAGACCGTCGCGGTTTCGACGGCGGCCGGCGGTGTCGGCTCCGCTGTCGGGCAGATCGCCAAGATCAAGGGATGCCGCACGATCGGGTTCGCCGGCGGCCCCGAGAAGGTTCGGCAGTGTGTCGAGGAGTTCGGCTATGACTACACAATAGATTACAAAGCGACGAAGGATATTGATGCGGTCCTCGCAGATCGTTGTCCGGAGGGGATCGATGCGTTCTTCGACAACACGTCGGGTGCGGTCCACGACGCCGTTCTCCGCCACATCAAGCTGGGCGCGCGGATCGCAATCTGCGGTACCGCCGCCTACGCGAGCTGGGATCCATGGAATGACGGGCCGCGCCCCGAGCGACATCTCCTCGTGAAGCGTGCGGTCATGCAGGGTTTTCTCACGACCGACTTTGCGGCAAGATATGAAGAAGCCATCGCAGCTCTTGCGGGCTGGATTCGCGAAGGCAAGATCAGATATCGCGAGGACACCCTTCAAGGCATCGAGGCTGCTCCGGCGTCGATCGCAAAGCTCTACGCGGGCGAAAATCAGGGAAAGCTTATTATCAAATTGTAATTTCCGCTCATTGCCCGTTTCCGGTCGTCGGCTCTGTGCCTGATCGGAAGATGCCCCGGGAGAGACAAGTGAAAACAGCGATCACTGAACTGTTCGGCATCCAGCATCCGATTGTCCAAGGCGGCATGCATTATGTCGGCTTCGCTGAGCTCGCGGCTGCTGTGTCCAGCGCCGGCGGCCTCGGCATCATCACCGGCCTGACCCAGAAGACGCCGGAATTGCTGGCGAAGGAGATCGCACGCTGCCGCGACATGACCGACAAACCGTTCGGTGTGAATCTGACTTTCCTGCCGAGCTTCGCCGCGCCGCCCTATCCGGAATATCTCGCAGCGATCAGGGAAGGCGGCGTGAAGGTCGTCGAGACCGCGGGCCGCAGTCCAGAGCAATACATGCCGGCGCTGAAGGCCGCCGGTATCAAGGTGATTCACAAATGCACGTCGGTCCGGCATTCATTGAAGGCCGAGAAGATCGGCTGCGATGCGGTCAGCGTCGACGGGTTCGAGTGTGGTGGCCATCCCGGCGAGGACGACGTCCCGAACATGATCCTGCTGCCGCGCGCGGCCGATGAATTGAAGATACCGTTCGTGGCTTCCGGCGGAATGGCCGATGCCCGCAGCCTGGTCGCCGTCCTCGCGATGGGCGCCGCAGGCATGAACATGGGCACTCGCTTCATTGCGACGAAAGAAGCGCCGGTTCATCCGAACGTGAAAAAGGCGCTTGTGGAGGCGACTGAACTCGACACGCGGCTTGTGATGCGGGCCCTGCGCAACACCGAGCGTGTGCTCAAGAACAAGTCCGTCGACCAGCTCATCGAGATCGAGCGCGAGAAGGGCACCGCCTTGAAGATTGAGGATATCCACGACCAGGTCGCGGGCGTCTATCCGAAGGTCATGGTCGACGGCGACATGGAAGCCGGCGCCTGGAGCTGCGGCATGGTGGTCGGGTTGATCAATGACATCCCGACGGCAAAAGAGTTGATCGATCGCATCATGGCTGAGGCTGAAGAGATCATTCGGCTCCGACTGACGGGCCTTCTCGGCAGCGCGTCCGGAGTGACGCGCGCCCTTGCGTGAGAAATTCCATTTTCGCGCGTAGCTGAAACGGTAGGTTTTGGTCTAGAAAATTGAAAAATGCGTTATCTTTCAATGGGGATTGACTGACACTCTCTCCTCCCAGCTCTGACGTTGTCTTACGGACTTGATGCCTGGGTGGTCGCAGCGACCCCTCGGTCGCACAATTGTTCAGCAGCCCTGATCGGCTGAGCGCTGCCATTGAAAACTGACCGGCGCCTCAGCCTTCGGTTCATATCACCCTGGTCTCTGGCGACAAGGAAAAGGAATGAGGAGCTGGCCAGCAGCCCTGGTGCGTGGCATCCGTTGCTCGACAGGCGGCACGCCACCTTCTGCCAGCACTGCCAGATACTTCGCACCCATTTTCCGATGTTGTTGCACCTCCCGATAGGCCGCGCTGTCATACCAACTTCGCGCAGCATCCCTCGATGGGAACTCATACACGGTCACTCCCTCCACTGGACCCTGTCCCTCCAAGATCAGGAATCGGCCGTGGTCAATTAAGACCCGAGCCGGATGACCCACCAACGTTCCATTCACACGCTGCCGATACGTATCGAACGCCTCCTGATCCAAAACTTCACGGCAAACGAAGACGACATAAACCGCAGGCGTGCTGGCACTGCGCTTGCTGATCGGCGCAACTCCACCCTCCACGACCATGCCGAGATATTCGTTGCCCTCCCGGTTTTTGCGGGCTCGGACATATGCATCACCGTTGAACCACTCGACC
>Ga0210408_10002488_pt1 | contig 17890 bp, 17 predicted proteins | sample IncBWH4MmetaG_FD_155471 | JGI IMG/M metagenome (GOLD analysis project Ga0210408, IMG submission 155471) | Forest soil microbial communities from Barre Woods Harvard Forest LTER site, Petersham, Massachusetts, United States - Inc-BW-H-4-M | ecosystem: Environmental > Terrestrial > Soil >...
CCGCGGTTTCCATTCCACTCGAACTTCTCTCGCGAGCTCCTCTGCGCCGCGCTGGCGCAGAAGTTCGCGTGCTTGTGATTCTAACGCGCGATCGCGCTTTCTGCGGTGAATCGGCCTCTCCGAGGACGATGTTAAATCACGCGCCGAAGGCGCATATGTTTCAACACCGTGCCAGGGACTGCGCGTTCCACCTTCAAGATCGACATCGAACTCAAAGAAAAGCTGAGCGCTCTTGTAAAGGCGCTGCGCGATGTCAGGCGACAGCATGCACACTTTTTCGCTTGGTCACGCGATCCACAATTTCGCCGACGATTTTTCCGGTCGCGGCGATTTCTTCGGCCGTGGTTTGTTTGCCCAGCGACAAACGAACGGCCGAGCGTGCGCGTTCCATCGGAAGTCCCATCGCGAGCAAAACGTGCGACGCCGAAACGCTGCCGACCATGCACGCCGAGCCGCTCGACGCGCAAACGCCTTTTAGATCGAGCGCGATGAGCAGCATTTCCGAATCGACGCCGAGCAGACTGACATTGAGTGTGTTCGCGAGGCGCGGTGCGTTTTCTCCATTGAGTTTCGCGTCCGCAACATTTTGCGAAATCAGATCCCAAAGTTCATCGCGCAACTTCGCTTCCCGTGCCTGCTCAGCGTCGCGATTCGATAAAACAAATTCGGCGGCGGCGGCCATTCCGGCGATTGCCGGGACGTTTTCGGTTCCAGGTCGACGTTGATTTTCGTGCGAACCGCCGAACAGGACTGGCTGTAGCGAGAGTCCGCTGCGCAGAAAAAGAAAACCGACGCCTTTCGGTCCGTAAAATTTGTGGGCGGCAAAACTGGCGGCATCGACCAGTGACATATCGAGGTCGATCTTGCCAAAGGCCTGGACGCAATCGCTGTGCAACAGCACGCCGCGCTCCCGACAAATTTTCGAGATCTCGCGCATCTGCTGGATCACGCCGGTCTCATTGTTCGCGGTCATGATCGAAACCAACCGCGTCTCCGGGCGAATTGATTTGGCGAGCTGATCAAGATCGACGACGCCGTCGTTCGAAGTATCGAGCCAGGTTACTTCGAAGCCTTCGTGTTTCTCCAAATGCTCGACCGCATGCAACACGGCATGATGCTCCATCTTCTCGCAGATGATATGACCTCCGCCGTCCATCTTGCAGCGCGCCAATCCAAGCACAGCGAGATTGCACGATTCGGTGCCGCCACCGGTGAAAACGATTTCGTTCGGCTTCGCTTTGATCAGCGATGCGATTTTGTCGCGCGCATTATCAACCGCGGCGCGTGCATTGCGCCCGGCGCGATGAATACTCGAAGCATTTCCGAAATTTTTCGAGAAATACGGCTCCATTACTTCGCGCGCGGCGTCGCACAACGGCGTGGTCGCGTTATAATCGAGATAAATCATTCCTTAAAGCCGTCAGTGTCCGGCGCGATTTTTCTCGACCGTTTCTGCACGATCGCAACGTCTTTCTCTTGGTAGTAAACGAGCGAGTTCGGCGGAACGCTCTTGGTCAGGAAAACGTTGGCGCCAATAGTTGAGTTGGCGCCGATTACCGTGTCGCCGCCCATGATGGTTGTTCCGGCGTAAATGCAAACGCCGTCTTCGATGGTCGGATGGCGTTTTTTTCCGCGCAACGCTTGTCCCGCCGCGAGCGAGCGCGCGATGAACGACACGCCTTGATAAATTTTCACGTGCGATCCGATTTTCGTCGTCTCGCCAACGACGACGCCGGTTCCGTGATCGATGAAGAAATGCGAACCGATCTCCGCGCCGGGATGAATGTCGATCCCGGTTCGGCTGTGCGCCCATTCGGTCATGATCCGCGGCAGCAATGGCACTTTGTTGTAGAGCAGGTGCGCCATTCGATAAATCGTGATCGCTTCCAGTGACGGATAGGCGAGGATAATTTCCTCGTAACTCTTGGCAGCTGGGTCGCCTTCGTAAGAAGCATCGATGTCCGTCCACAGAATTTTCCGAACCTCGGGAAGCTGCGAGATGAAGAAGTCGAGAATCTCATCCGCTTTCTTCTTTGTTTCGTCGCTCGCGGGATAGTCGCCGAAGCTCTTGCAAATCTCCGGTTTCAGACGGATCCGCAGATTCCTGATCTTGCTTTTGGTGATGTCGGGCAAATCCTCCGAATCCGCCAGCGCTTCGCCACGAAATCCGGGGAACATCAAGCTCATCAAATCGGCGCAGGCTTCCTCAATCGTTTCGCGTGAGGGCAAGGTGGCGGCGGCGGCAAGATAATTGATGCCGCCGGTCTCGCCGTAAGTGGCGAGCAGCTCGTCCACCGCGTCTGCGCCGTTCTTGTTCACGGTGTAATTATGCGCGATCAAAGTGAAAAGCGCACGCGATTTACTATAGAGGGAGCGCTGTAGCCACGGCGCTCTGTCGCGTGAATTGAGAAGCGCCTCGACAGAGCGAGGCGGCTACAGTCGTTGAAAAGCCACGCGAGAACTCTAGGTTGAAGAGACATGAAACCCTTTGCCGTCGCCGGAATCCCGCCGGACGAACTGAACAGTTTTCTTTCCGGCACGCATTCCGATCCCTTCCGCATCCTCGGTCCGCATCGGATGGGGGACGATCTCGCCATCCGCGCGTTTCGCCCGGATGCGCGCAAGATCGACGTCGTCACGAACGGCCAGCAACCGGTCGAAGCGGAAAAGATTCATCGCGACGGATTTTTTCAGGCGCAGGTGCCAAACGCGACGCGCGATCTTGATTATCACCTGCGAGTTACGAATTGGGACGGATCGGAATACGAAATGCGCGATCCCTACCAATACGGGCCGATCATGGGCGAGGTCGATCTGCATTTGTTCAGCGAAGGCCAGCATTGGCAGCTTTACGAAAAATTCGGCGCGCACTGGCGTAAGGTAGGCGACACAACGGGCGTTTATTTCGCGGTCTGGGCGCCGAACGCGCAGCGCGTGAGCGTGGTTGGCGATTTCAACGGCTGGGACGGTCGTGTCAATCCAATGCGCAAGCTTCTCAGCGCCGGCGTTTGGGAATTATTTTTGCCGAACGTTCGTGAGGGCGCGCACTACAAGTTCGAGATCCGGACGCAAGCCGGTGCGCTTCTGCTCAAGAGTGATCCGTTCGCGTTTTTCAATCAGTGGGGCAAGGAGACCTCGTCGCTCGTTTACAACTTGGAGCGCTACATATGGGCCGACGGCGACTGGATGGAATCGCGCCGAAAAAAGGATTGGCCGAAATCGCCGATGTCGATCTACGAAGTGCATCTCGGTTCGTGGCGGCGAAAAACGGAGGAGGGAAATCGTCACCTCAGTTATCTCGAACTCGCCGAGACGTTGATTCCGTACGTGCTCGAAATGGGTTACACGCACATCGAGTTGCTCCCGATTGCGGAACATCCGTTTGAAGGTTCATGGGGTTATCAGGTCACGAACTATTACGCGCCGACGAGTCGCTACGGAAATCCAGATGAGCTACGGCATTTCATCGACAAATGTCACCAAGCCGGAATCGCCGTGATCATGGATTGGGTGCCGGCCCATTTTCCGAAAGACGCGCACGCGTTGGCGGAGTTCGACGGGACCGATCTTTACGAACATATGGATCCGCGCCAGGGCGAACACCAGGATTGGGGCACGCTGATTTTCAATTTCGGCCGCAATGAAGTGCGCAATTTCCTGATCGCGAACGCGCTGTTCTGGCTCGACAAATATCACATCGACGGACTTCGCGTGGATGCGGTGGCGTCAATGCTCTATCTCGATTACTCGCGCAAGGAAGGGCAGTGGATCCCGAATGCTTTCGGCGGGCGCGAAAATCTGGACGCGATTTATTTTCTGAAAAAGTTCAACGAAGTTTGCTACGAGCGTTTCCCGGGAATCGTCACCATCGCGGAGGAGTCAACCGCCTGGCCCGGCGTTTCGCGGCCGGTGTATCTCGGCGGACTCGGGTTCGGATTCAAATGGAACATGGGTTGGATGCACGACTTTTTGGAATACATGTCGCTCGATCCGATTTACCGGCGATTTCATCACGGCAACATCACGTTCTCGCTGCTCTACGCCTTCACCGAACATTTCATTTTAGTTTTGAGCCACGACGAAGTCGTTCACTTGAAAGGCTCGCTCATTTCGAAGATGCCCGGCGACGAATGGCAGAAGTTCGCGAATCTCCGAATGTTCTTCGCGTGGATGTACGGGCAGCCCGGGAAAAAACTGCTGTTCATGGGCGGCGAGTTCGGGCAATGGCGCGAATGGAACCACGACACGAGCCTCGATTGGTACCTTCTCGATCTTCCGAAGCACGATGGGTTGCGCAGGCTCGTCCAACATTTGAATTACATTTACAAAAGCGAGCCCGCGCTTTGGCAGCAGGACGATTCCTACGATGGATTCGAGTGGATCGATTTTCACGACGCCGACAACAGCGTCGTTTCGTTCGTTAGAAAATCGCGCGAAGGCGAGATGATCGTCTTCATCGTGAACGCGACGCCGATCGTGCGTCACAACTACCGCCTCGGCGTGCCGCAACCGGGATTTTATCGCGAGGTCATCAATACCGACGCCGAAACTTACGGCGGCAGCAACGTTGGAAATCTCGGCGGCGTGCAAAGCGAAGGCGTAAATTGGATGGCGCGCGAGCAATCGATTCTGATCCAGTTGCCGCCGCTCGCCACGGTTGCCTTTAAGCTAGAAATGTAATTCTGGGGAGCGCACGCGCCTCACGTGCCGGTTTCGGCGCCTCGCCGACACGATCTGACGTAGGAACGACGAGATGCCATCGCCGCCTAAGTTCACTGTCGCGGGGACGCGAGAGCCCGCACGCGAACCGTTTACGCTCCCCGGACAGTCCCATCACAGAATTTTCACAAGAACCGTAGAAAAGGATTGACTTTCCCGGCCAAATTTGCCCCAATCGCGGAACTGCACCCGGTAGGGTAGGCCTGATCGGGGATTAAACCTGGGTCTGATTATGAACAAGAAGACGTTCCGTGGCTTGGCGCGAATCGCAATTTTCGCCGCCATCATTTTCGCCAGTGCCTCTGCCTTTGCGGCGAGTCTCGAGCCAATTGCACCCAACGTAGAAGGCGAGCGTGGCCCTCTGCTCCAGCGTATAAACGCGCCGGGCGACGTTCGGACACCGGCTGCGGTTCCAGAGCCGACAACCTGGGGAATGCTGGTTTTGGGCGCGGGCCTGCTCGCAGGCGTCCGCAGATTTCGCCGCAAGTAATTAAATTTTCTTTCGACACGCTGGTTCATTTCAATCGGCGGGTTTGATGCCGGCACATTTTACTATTTCGTTTTAGAGTTCTGAAGCACCTGTGTGCCGCCATGGCCACAATCTGCGCTGAAAAAGGTGTTGACAGTCTGTAGGGCAAAAGCCTATACGAACACAGGACGAAGTCCTATATGCTGCGAGAATCGTGGCACGAATAACCCTCAAAACATAACCCCCCAGAATATGAATCTTAAAAACCGTTCTCTTCCCCGTAGCCTGCGGTCCCGATTGGCCAAGTCCGGTGCCGCTTTTACCCTCATCGAACTTTTAGTCGTCATCGCCATTATTGCTACGATCGCGGCGTTTGCTGTTCCGGCGTTAACCAGCGCACTCACCAAAGGCCAGATGACCGGAACGATGAATAACGCGCGGCAGCTGTACCTGGCCGGCTATCAAATGGCGCTCGATGGGTCGGCCAATGCGGATGCAAATCTGGCATGGCCGGGCGACTATAGCTCCGGCGTGACGACGCTCAAGGATTACGTGGAGAAGCTGGTGCAGAATGATTATTTGAAAGCGAGCGATATCGCGAAAATCCTTAGCGCACCCGGCGCAACATGCAGCGCTAGTTCCAGCGGTTCTGGTTCATCGACAACTGTAACATTGAGCGGCACCAGCGGGCTTAAGGTTTATCCAGTCAAGTCGGCCGACGCGTCGAACGTGATTTTCACGGTGACTTCGAATTACACTTACGATACCGATTTTGCTTCGAGCACGGATGTCCCGTACGGCGACAAGGGGTTTGTGGTGGTTCGCAAGGGCGGAGACGCGGCGGTGTTGCGCAGGAACAACGCCAAACACACGAGCGGTCAGGAAGCAGCTTTCGAATCACTCGTCGGCAAAAAACCCGGCGACGCGCAAGGGGCGGTCACTCCAGGTGATCCATCCGGCGTTTTGAAACAGTAGCTAGCTCGTCCTCGATTCGAATTCGCCGTCGCTGACCCGGGTTTTGATTTTCATTTTCGAGCGAACGACGGCGACCGAGCGAATTAATTTGCCGCGCGCGTCGGTGGTGATGCTGTAACCGCGGCGCAACGTCGCGTCCGGTCCGAGCACGCGCAGGATTCCTTCGATCTTTTGAAATCGGTGCCGCGCGTTTTCCAAAATTCGGGCGGGCGATTCGCGGAGCCGGCGTTGAAGATCGCCGAAGCGATTTCGGCGAAGGATCAATTCGCGGACGGGACTGCGTGCTTGTAACACATCGAGGGCGTGAGCGAGCCCGCGCCGGTAGTTGTCGATCTTGTGAGCGAGACAACGCCGCAAAATTTCGCGGGCGTGATCAAGCCGCTGCTGCCCGTCGCGCATTCGGTTGAGCAGCTCGCGACCAAGAACACGCGCGCATCCGTCGAGGTGACGACGAAGATCGACAACATCCTTTACGATCAGCTCCGCCGCCGCGCTCGGTGTCGGCGCTCGAAGATCGGCCACGAAGTCGGCAATGGTGAAATCGATTTCGTGTCCGATCGCGGAAACAATCGGCACGTTCACGCTCGCAATGGTGCGCGCGACAATCTCTTCGTTGAATTCCCACAAATCTTCCATGCTGCCGCCGCCGCGGGTGACGACGACGAGATCGACCGGCGCGAAATTTTCGTTCGGCGTCGCGAGCTCGCGAATCGCGACCGCGATTTCCTGGGCTGCGCCGCTTCCCTGAACACGCACCGGACTAACTAAGATCGACAACCACGGCGCGCGGCGGCGCAGAACATTCAAGATGTCGCGGATCGCCGCGCCGCTCGGCGAAGTGACGATTCCAATTCGCTTCGGAAATTTTGGGAGCGCACGTTTGCGGGCGGGATCGAAAAGTCCCTCGGCTTCGAGTTTGCGCTTGAGCGCTTCAAACTTCGCCTGCAATACGCCGAGGCCGCGCGGCTGAACGATTTGGACGCTGATCTGATATTGGCCGCGCGCTTCGAATACCGAGACGGTCCCGAAAACCTGAACATGTGCGCCGTCCGCGAGCGGCTGCCGCAGCGGCGCCATGGTATCGCGCCAAATCACACATGCGATCTGTGCGCGAGAGTCTTTGAGCGTGAAATACTGGTGACCGTTCGGGTGCGCTTTGTAATTCGAAACTTCGCCCTGAACCCAAATCGCACCGAATTTCGTTTCGAGCGTGCCCCGAATTGAGCGCGTGAGCTCTGAGACAGTAAGAACTTTCGCCGATGTCTGCTGGAAAAAATCCGTCTGCACAGGAGAAAACGTCCAACGCTTAGCGCCCAACGTCCAACGCCGAATTGAGAAGAATCAAAGAAGCTCCTGCTGCATTCCGCTCGGCGGTTTGAGTCCGAGCTTTTTGTAAGCGTTTGCAGTCGCGACGCGGCCTTGCGGCGTGCGCTTGATGTAGCCTTCCATGATCAAATACGGCTCGTTGACTTCTTCGAGAGTGCCGGCTTCTTCGCCAATCGCGACTGCGAGCGAATTCAATCCAACCGGGCCGCCGTTAAACTTGTGGATCAGTGTTTCGATAATGCGCTTGTCCCATTGATCGAAGCCGTCGCGATCGATCTCCAACATCGCGAGCGCGGCATCGGCGACGTCGCGATCGATCTTTCCCTGGGCTTTGACCTGGGCGTAATCGCGGACCCATCGGAGCAAATTGTTCGAGGTCCGCGGCGTGCCGCGCGCGCGAGCAGCGATCTCAGCCGCGCCGGCAGGATCGATATCTACGCCTAATAAACGCCCGCTACGGAGAATGATCTTCTGCATGTCCTCGGCGGTGTAGTAGTCCAGACGCGCGGTCATCCCGAAACGCGAACGCAACGGCGCGCTTACCATTCCCGCACGCGTGGTGGCACCGACGAGCGTGAACTTCGGCAATTGCAGTCGCAGACTGCGCGCCTGCGGTCCCTGATCGATAATGATATCGAGCCGGTAGTCTTCCATCGCCGGATACAAATATTCTTCGATCGTCGGTTGGAGCCGATGGATCTCGTCGATGAACAGCACATCGCCTTTTTCCAAGCTCGTGAGCAAACCGGCCAGCTCGCCTGCTTTTTCGATCACTGGGCCACTGGTGTTTTTCACGTTCACGCCCATCGCGTTGGCGATGATGTAGGCGAGGGTGGTCTTGCCGAGGCCCGACGGTCCGCTCAACAGAATGTGCTCGAGCACGTCGCCGCGCTTTTTCGCGGCCTCGACCATCAATTCCAAACGTTCACGCACTTTCACCTGGCCGGTGAATTCGCTGAACATCGGAGGCCGCAGCGAAATTTCGAATGCGGCGTCTGGTTCCGGCGGTTTCATTTGGTCGCATTCATTTCTAATCCAGATTCTTCGTTAGCACGAGCTCGGTCCCGCGCGGTTTGTAAAAATAATCAACCTTGTCGAAAGCGCGGCGCATCAACTGGATCCCGCGCCCCCCGGATTTTGGACGAGTCGAGCCGAGCTCGTTCAAAGATTTCCAGATTGGTTCGCCATAGTCGCGCAAGCGCATGCGGACGCAACCGCGCGGCGCTTCCATCGACAATCGGATGGGCTGATCGTCGCGCATGGCGTAGGCGTAGCGAATGATGTTGGTGCAGGCCTCGTCCACGCCGAGCACGATCAGAGCGCGCTCCCTTTCGGAAAATGGAAAATCGCTAAGAAATTTGCGCACGAAGCTGCGCATCACCGCGAGGTTGGCGGTGTGACTGGTGAACTCGAGTTTGCCTTTCTTCATCGGCCAGAGCAACGCTGGGCGCGCTTCGGCGTTCAATCAAGTCGAGATGAAACCGAATTGGACAGTGTTGAAAAGCGGTTGTTCAGTCTGGTGCATGTGGAAGACACTGATTGCGCTCTTAGTTTGCACCGCGCCGGCTCTGGCGCAGGAACAGTTCACCGCCTACGACGCTCTTCGCGTGGTCGGCGTGCACGTCAATCGCGATGCGGTGAATCACGTTGTTTCCCTGACCGGCACGCACGGCACGCCACAACCGCAGACCTGGAGAATTTTAATCGAAGATCGCGGCCGCGGCGGCATTCGGGAGATCCAAGTGCGGAACGGACAAGTGGTGTCTGATAAGCCGAGCTCCGGCGCCGGATCGGCCGAAGGCGCGACTATCAACACATCGAAATTGAATCTAGATTCAAGCGGCGCGTTCGCGGTGGCCAGTCACACCGCCGACAGATCGGCGATGCGTTTTGACAGCGCGAGCTACACGTTACGAACCAACGAGCACGGCGAACCGACCTGGGTCGTGACGTTGCACGACCAATCGGGTCGACCCGTTGGCACCATTCATATAGGCGCCAACCGCGGAACCGTGACCCGGACGGAAGGAATGTTCGCCGGCGCGACGATGCAGGATGTGGTGACTGATCAACAAGTAGTTCGCGAGCCTCGGCACCACGAAGAAGGCGAGGAACAAGTCACAGATGAAGAACAGAACGACGACGAACACGGACCGCTTTATGGCGTGCGACAACGATTGCGTCCATATTTTGAGCGCGCCCAAGACGAAGCGAGCGGAATGTTCGATCGAGTGCGGCGATCGTTTAGCGATTACATCAATCGCTAGTGCCACAGAGTTATGATTTGGCCGGAGCTGAACTACCCGGATTGGAAGGACACATGCGCGACGCTGCACATGTGGACACAGATCGTCGGCAAGATTCGGCTGACGTTGACGCCGTGGACGAATCATTCCTGGCACGTCACGCTTTACGTGACTGCGCGCGGTCTCACGACGTCACCGATTCCGCACGGCACCAACACGTTCGAGATTTATTTCGATTTCATCGATCACAACCTTCTTATTCTAAAAAGCGATGGCGGTCAGCGCGTCATCGAGCTCAAGCCGCGCAGCGTCGCGGATTTCTACAAAGCGGTGATGACTGCGTTGGCTGAGCTGAAGTTGCGGGTGAAGATCGACATGATCCCTAACGAGATCGAAAACCCGATCGCATTCGACAAGGACGAGAAACATCGCTCGTACGATCCTGAGTATGCCAACCGCTTCTGGCGCGCTGTGGTTCACACCGATCGCGTGTTCAAAGAATTTCGGTCGCGCTTTTGTGGCAAATGCAGCCCGGCGCACTTTTTTTGGGGCAGCTTCGATTTTGCCGTGACCCGCTTCTCCGGGCGACCGGCGCCGCCACACCCGGGTGGAATTCCACATTTACCGGACGCGATCACGCGCGAGGCTTATTCGCAGGAAGTGAGCAGCCTGGGCTTCTGGCCCGGGGCCGACGTCATGCCGGAGGCGATCTTTTATTCCTACGCCTATCCGGAGCCGCCGGGATTCGCGCAGGCAAGAGTGAAACCGGCCGCAGCGTCATATAATCCGCAGCTCCACGAATTCATTTTGCCTTACGACGCGGTGCGAACCGCAAAATCGCCGGACGAAGCGCTCCTAGAATTTGCCCAGAGCGCTTACGATGCTGCCTCGACGCTGGGCAAATGGGACCGGGCCGGCTTGGAGGAAAAGAAACCTTCCTTGCATTCGGCACAACAACATTCGTAATTTGGGGCGATGAGTTTTCAATGCGCGGCCGAACAGGCTGCCTGGCGCGAGGTTAAGGAGGGTTGGCGGCCGCTTTACGGAGATGTCGATTCAATGGGCGTGGCTGTCGAATGGCATGATTTTCAGACTGCCCGCTCGTTCAATTGGGGCCGCACTTTTCACCCGCGCAGTCTCGAGTTTTGTTTAAATCTGGAAGGCCACGGCGAGGTGGGCGCGGCTGCGAAAGCACATTACGCGGCTGCCGCAGCAGGCTACTACGCCATTGGCGACGAACCGTTGCCGGCATCGCGCCGCGCGAACGATCGCCATCAGTTCGCCACGCTCGAGTTTTCCAGAAATCATTTACAAAAGCAGTTCGTGCAAAACGAAGGCGATCTTGAGCCGCAAATCCGGCGGGTGATCTTTGGCGACAAAGACGAAACCGTGGTCGGGCCGACGCGTCCGATGTCGATCGAGCAGCGCGCGGTGATCGCGAATCTGGCCAGCCCGCCGGTCTCAAAAGCGGCCCAGATTCTTTGGTATCAAAGCAAAGCGCTGGAGCTAATGGCGCATTTTCTGTTTGAGCCGAAAGACCCGGAATTTTTTTGCCAACGACAAAAGCGGGTCGCGCGGGAGCGGGTCGAGCGCGCAAAAGAACTGCTCTCCCGGGATCTGGCAAACCCGTTGACCTTGGAAATGCTTGGTCAGGAAGTCGGATGCAGTCCGTTTTACTTGAGCCGGATGTTTTCTCGCGAAGTCGGGCTAACCATTCCGCAATATTTGCGCAAGCTGCGGATGGAACGCGCCGCCGAATTACTTCGCACTGGCCGCTACAACGTGACCGAAGCTGCGACCGAAGTCGGTTACTCCAGCCTCAGCCATTTCAGCAAAGCGTTTTGCGAAACAATCGGCTGCTGTCCGGTGTTGTATCCGGCGGCGAAGAACGTGATCACCGACCGTTAAGGATTTAAACCACGGATGACACGGATTTACCGGATGGTTTTCCGGGAGATTGAGGCAGCCATTCAAAATCTTTTCAGCGTTGTCCGTGTAATCCGCGGCTAGTTCTGTCTTTGAATGAAAATCTCCCGCGCGCTCATCTCCGTTTCCGATAAAACCGACATCGCCAAGTTTGCCCGCACCCTCGAGCGCCAGGGAGTCGACATTATTTCCACCGGCGGCACGGCTGATTTGTTGCGGAAGGAAAAAATCCCGGTGCGCGACATTTCCGCGTTCACCGGTTTTCCTGAAGTGCTCGAAGGCCGCGTGAAAACGTTGCACCCACGCGTGCACGGCGGGCTGCTTTACAAGCGCGGCAATCCGAAACATGAAGCGGAAGCCAAGGAATGCGGATTCGAGCCGATCGACATGGTGGTGGTGAATCTCTATCCGTTCGAGAAAACCATTCAAAAACCGGACGTCACCCTCGCTGAAGCCATCGAGAACATCGACATCGGCGGGCCGTCCATGATCCGGAGCGCGGCCAAGAATTACGAATCGGTCACGGTTGTGGTTGATCCCTCCGATTACGAGAGCGTTTTGGAGAACATGCGCCAGAACAACGGCGAGACTACGCTGAAGTTACGCGAGCACCTCGCCATCAAGGCGTTCATAAAAACTTCCGACTACGACCGCACGATCGGCAATTACCTGAATCGCGAACAGATCACGGAAGCCTCGTTCTCACTCTCACTGCCGCTCGTGACCAAACTGCGTTACGGGGAAAATCCTCACCAAAACGCGGCGCTCTACGGTGATTTCGATCGCTACTTTGAAAAACTTCACGGCAAGGAACTTTCGTTTAACAACATTCTCGACATCAGCGCCGCTACCAACCTGATCGCGGAGTTTTCGCACCCCACGGTGGCGATCTTGAAACACACCAACCCTTGCGGCGTCGGCTCCGATGTCGATCTTCGCAAGGCCTGGGAGAAAGCGTTCGCTACCGACAAGCAAGCGCCGTTTGGCGGAATCATCATTTGCAATCGGCCGATCACTGAGCCGCTCGCGAAAACCATCAGTGAGATTTTTTCCGAGGTAATCATCGCACCGGAGTTCGAGACCAAGGCGCGCGCTCTTTTGCAAAAGAAGAAAAACCTTCGGCTCATTCAACTCACTCACTCCGCGCCTGATGCCAAGCCGAGTGTCGATCTTCGGTCGGTTTTCGGCGGACTGCTGGTTCAGGATTCTGACACGGCGATCGAAAACCCGGACCAAGTCGTGACCAAGCGTCGCCCGACCAAAAAAGAAATGGACGCAATGTTGTTTGGCTGGCGCGTCGTCAAACATGTGAAGTCGAACGCGATCGTTTACGCGGCGGCTGATTGCACCCTCGGTATCGGGGCGGGACAAATGTCGCGTGTCGACGCGTCGCGCATCGCGATTTGGAAGGCCGAGGAAGCCGGGCTGTCCTTGAAAGGGAGTGCAGTCGCCAGTGACGCGTTCTTTCCGTTTCCGGATGGATTAATCGCAGCCGGCGACGCGGGCGCAACATGCGCGATTCAGCCGGGGGGCTCAATCCGTGACCAGGAAGTGATCGCCGCAGCCGACGAACGCAAAATGGCGATGATCTTCACCGGCATTCGCCATTTCCGGCACTAATTCACGGCTGGAACGTTACCGGCACGAGCACCGTCCAATCGCTCGGACCTGGTTCAACTCGCCACTGCCGAAGAGCATCCACCGCTGCTTGATCGAGAATCGATTGACCGGTTGAGGTGACGACTTGGACATTTTTTACGACCCCGCTGGGATCAAATGTTACCCGATATCTTCCGGAGCCTCGATTGGGACCGAGCCGCATCGAGCGCGCTTCGAACGGAAATTTTGGCCCGGGATTATAAAGAACTTTGCGCGCTGCGATCCGCGGCGTTGGCGTTGCCGTCGGCGATTCGAGCGGCGCGGCGGCCCAGCGACCGGTCGTTCCCGGTTTTGCTTGTGCTAACAGCGGATCGAGCAAACTGGCCGGACGGACTTCATTCTTGCCACCAGCGGTCACGATTCCTACCACTTCGCCCTGGTCGTCGACAACCGGAGCGCCCGAGGCGTCCGGCGGAATCGCTCCGCTGATTTGGAACGAGTCTTTCTTCGGGTCAGATCCGCGCGCAGAAATTTTGCCGGCGGCGACCGGCTGTTCTTTATGTTGAAGCGAGCTGCCAACTGCCGCGGCCCACGCGCCCACCACGATCGATTCAGACGTTTTGGACAACGGCAGGAACGGCACTCCGACTTTTGTTTCAGCGCGGAGAAGAGCGAGTTCGGATTCCGGAGAAGATGCAATCACGCCTGAGACGTTGCGAATCTTGCCGTCGCTCGATTTCGCCACGCCGTAAGCACCGTCGGCAATTGCCGCCGTGCTGGTGACAAACAATCCGTCGCGCGAAACAAAGAAACCGTTCGCTGCGCGAAGAAGCTGCCCTTTCGCGTCGAAGACAGTGATCTCGATGATCGCTGGTTCGGCTTTCTGGATTACCTTTTGGAATTCTGGCGGCGGTGTTTCGAGCGGAGCGGTGGGCGAAGCCGGCGCCACGGCCGACGCGGTGGCGGCCGCACTCGCTGTTGGAGCTGCCTGCAATGGCGTTGGCGTCGGAGTTGGCGCCAACGCGCTCACTTGTGTCGGCGGATTTCGTCCGCACCACGAGTAGGCGAGAACAACGAACAGAATCAGTCCACAAATGAGTGCCAGAGTCGATTGTCTCATTTCCTAGTCGCCGCCAACACCAGGTATTCGTCAGTCTCTATGCCGTCGCCGACGAGAGTCGCCACATCCAAAAGCAGAGCACGCCGAACACGATGAGAAACACCCAACTCGCGCCCATCGGGATGATTTGACTTCCTATCTGAACGGCAAAATGAGTGAAGAGACGCACGATGTGGATAATCGCAGCAAGCGCGAAAATCGCAGACGCGACCCGCAAGCCAGTTCTTTGTGAGTTCATGCTTCGCATTTTCACATGTCGATCTTCGCTTTGTCAGCAAAAAACCCTTGTCCCGCCGTACCATCAGCGAAGGCGGTTAGGCTGCCCGTCTTCCGCGAAAGGTTGACGCTTGTACAATAATTCCGATCGCAGCCAATCCGACAAACAGAAGGGTTGCTCCAGTCGGCGGCAGTACGACGGTGTGCGAGATCAGATGGGCACCCACCACCGCCGACATGACGATCAGCGCCCAATCAAACACCGCGAGTAACAGGATCGCGCCGATGATTCCGCCCACAATGAAAGTAATACCCGGATAACGCGCGCCTTCCGCGATAAATGCCGCGACCAAGCCCATCGCCAGTTTGCCGCCGGCCAGAAATCCGGCAATCGCGATCGCGATCTTTTGCAAAAATACCGCGAGGAATGCGCCCATGAATCCGAGAAAGAGCGCGACGGTGAGCTGTAACACTGGCGAGGGTTCATGAATCAGATGCGGCGCGACCTCCATTCCTGCCGCGAATCCAACCGCCGCCACGCAGAGCCAGAAAAGTCTGCGTCCGAAAAACAAAACGATCGCGCCGATCAGGACGCTCAGGATTGGAATCGGCAGGTTCATGTGTTCGAAGTCCACGCAGATAAATCGCGTCCGAGCAGTTTCTCCAGCTCTTTGATGTCGAAATAGAAAATGTCGATCAATCGTGATCGCAGCTGATTGTCGATCTTGTCGGCATATTGTTGTTCGAACACGCGGGCTTCCGGCGGAGCGAACGAAGGATCGACGCCAAGAAACTCGAAAACACGGCGAACCGTCTTGGTGTGATCGCGCCTCAAGTCTTCGTTCAAAAGAACCAGGCAATTGCCTGCGCCGAAGATGTTGAACAATCGCCGGACTTGGTGTGCATAGAAACCGCGATCGATGTAGGAAAAGACGCGGTGTTGGAGGGGCAACGTCGTCCGACAGCGCTCCGGCTCTTTCTCGATCGCTTCGGCAAACGGTAATTTCTCGGCGCCGCGTTTGGTTTCCATGTTCCAGGCTGAGAACGCGCGCTCGATTGGATTCCGCAAAGAAAGGATCCATTTCATCTTCGGATTGTATTTCCAGATCCGGTAGGGCGCGGTTTCCCAATACATGTAGATCGGGCTCGCTTCGCCGATCACGCGATGCTGCTTTTTCTTCGGCTTAAAATTCCGGTGGTACTTTTTGTAATCGCGGTCTTCTTCCTCGCGATCGAAGAAGTGCAGCTCCTTGCGCGTGGCCGGCATGCAAATCTCCGGATGCTGCCGCAAGAACGAATCCAGCGCCGACGTTCCGCCCTTCTGCGTCCCGCCAATTACAAAATCAACGCGCATGAGGTTGTTGCTTACTGAGCTGATCAATTCGTCTCGTTAAGACGCCAGATCGCATATAACTCGCATTGCACGTGCGGCTCCTCTGGATGGCGCTCGGCCAGCGTGGCTCTAATTTCATGCGCCCGGTTAAAAGAGCCAATTAGCGCGAACTGATTTAACTCATCATTCCTGAAGACATCCGGGAATCCGCCACAGTTACTAAGGGCGCTGATCTGCGTCTGCTCTTCAATTAAATCGTAGCCGACAAATTCAAACGCGCCTGGCGCGGGAGCTTCATCAATATGGTTTTCCAGGTTCCGATACAATCCCAAGAGATTCCTGCGAGGAATACCGTCGATTCTACGAACGAGATAATCGAGGTCATAAAAGTAATCGAGACGAAAGTCCTCGCAGACAATATGTCGCCAATCCTCATCCAGAAATTCTTTAACCAAGTGCGGGCAAAGCATGCCATCAAGACTGACGACTTCAGATAGCCCAGAAATTTTCGACCACTCGATGTATTTCTGCCACTTCTCGCCGTCGGAGGGATCAAAGCGCCGTGTAGCGATGAACAAAGGTTTAACCATTAGGTGCTAGGGGAACTATCGATTCATCGGCTTCACGCATCATTTTTTGATTATTGCGTCGCGCTTTGGTTTGAATTCGTTGCCTGGTTTCCATTCCGGGAATTTGTCAGCGTTGGCGACCTGGTAGCCGACTTCGAATAGAAGATCGACATCTTGGACTGCGCCGGAGAGATCCCAATCCGGTTTCACGTCGTCACTCGGCTGATGATAATCTTTTAAGTCGTATTCGTCGGCGCGAAGCGGTCCGTTTGGCGGACGCGACATCAGATGTTGATTCTTGCCGATGTAGAGCGACGGCAGACCGACTTTGCTGAACTCGAAGTTGTCCGCGCGATAGATGCTGCCTTTTTCCGGGCGCGGGTTTGGAATCATCGGCCGGCCTTGTCGTTTGGCTGCTTCGGCCAGCACGTCGTCCAAATCAGAGAAACCGAAGCTCGTGTCTTCGATGTCACGCGCTTTGCCCCAGACGTTCAAGGTATCGATGTTGATGTCAGCCAAAGTTTTCGCGAGCGGGTAGAGCGGATGCTCGGCGTACCATTTCGCGCCAAGAAGCCCGGCTTCTTCTGCGGTCGTAGCCATGAACAGAATCGATCGCTGCGGCGGGGGACCGGCTTTTGGAAATGCATTGGCCAGTGTGATCACAGCTGAAACTCCGGAAGCGTTGTCGATTGCGCCGTTAAAAATCTGATCGCCCTGCAATTCCGGATGTTTGCCAAGATGATCCCAGTGCGCGGTGTAAATGATGTATTCGTCTTTCAGCTTTGGATCGGCGCCTTCGAACTTGCCGATCACGTTGTGCGATTTGAATGAGCGGACGGTTTGTTTGATGTCGATGTTCGCTTTGGCATTGAGCGCGACTGGCTTGAACTCTTTCGTGATCGCCGATTTCTTCAGCGCGTCGAAATCCTGGCCGCAATCGGCCAGAAGTTTCTGGGCGACATTCAGCGTGATCCAAGAACGGGCCTGAACCGCACCCATGTTCTTGTCCGGATTATCGAGCTCGAAATTCTCTTTCGACCAACTCGACTTCACGACTTGCCACGGATACGCCGCCGGCACCGTTTCGTGAATGATGATCGCGGCAGCCGCGCCCTTCTGCGCGGCGATCTCGTATTTGTAGGTCCAGCGACCGTAATAGGTCATCGCTTTTCCCTTGAACATTTTCTCGTCGAGCTTCGACGGATCGTTCGGATCGGGAACTTGCGGATCGTTGATTAACATCAGGATCGTTTTGCCGCGAACATCGACGCCTTTGTAATCGTCCCAGCCGTATTCAGGCGCGACCACGCCGTAACCCACGAAAATGATCGGCGAATTGTCGATCTTGATTTCGTTTTGCAATCGCGCAGACGACGCGACGAAGTCATCGGC
>Ga0210408_10002489_pt1 | contig 17890 bp, 20 predicted proteins | sample IncBWH4MmetaG_FD_155471 | JGI IMG/M metagenome (GOLD analysis project Ga0210408, IMG submission 155471) | Forest soil microbial communities from Barre Woods Harvard Forest LTER site, Petersham, Massachusetts, United States - Inc-BW-H-4-M | ecosystem: Environmental > Terrestrial > Soil >...
GTTTTTCGGCAGGATTCACTCGCGGTTTCGAACGCCGCATCTTTCCATCGTAATCTTTGCCGCGGTGCTGCTGATCTTTTCGATCGCCGGCAATTTCAAATGGAATGCGCTGTTGTCCAGCGTGGCGCGGTTGTTTGTCTACGGATCGGTCGCCGCGGCGCTGCCCGCGCTCCGGAAAAAACAGCCGCACGCGGAGCGGTTCCGCTTGCCGTTCGGCAACGTGTTCGCCCTGCTCGCGCTTCTGTTCACGGGCATCCTGGTCACACGCATGCATTGGGGTGAATTCCTGGTGATTTCTATCACGGCGGCGTTGGCGTTTTTGAATTGGCTCTGGGCGCGGAAGCAGGGCGATTCGTTCGAATCCACGAGTTAATTCCCGCGCGCGCCGCGAGAAAACCGCCGCCATTTTGGTGGTTGCATGCGAGGTTCGAAGGTGTGATTCCAGTGCCATAAATGTGCCAAGTGTTGGAGAGCCTGCCATGACGAAGAAGCGCACGAGCGACGCGTGGATGCCAGCGGATGAATATGGCCGAGCAATGCCGAAGTTTTCGCTGAATCTGCTGGTGCGCGAAGTGGAGAGATCACTTCCGTTTTATAAAAACCGTGCTCGGCGTGACTGTGCGCTACGCGGACCAGGATTTCGCCGCGCTGAATCTGCAGGGCGTGGATTTTATGCTGCATTCCCACCACGCTTACGACCATCACCTCTGTTCGAACGGCTGAAAGTTGGCGGTGCGCGTGGAACCGGCGCGGAATTGCGAGTGATGGGGATCGATCCGGATGTCGTTGAAAAAAGGGCACACGCTGCTGGAGCAAAAATCATTCAGCCCGCAATGGATTTTCCGTACGGATGGCGCGACGTGATGCTCGAGGACCCGGATGGCTACATCTGGGCGGTGGGCGTGGCGATTCCGCGCTAGACACATATTGAACAGGGACTCAGAGTTAGGGCCGAGATTGAATCTTGTGGCCTGTCAAGGCCTCGTGCTTGTACTTTCGCGAGAGTGCTTCGCGAATCGTTGCCGATCCAGGTTCCCGGCTGTCTTCACTGACGCCAAATGAGAGCTGCTGAAGAGGAATATCGCGATAGCCATCTAGAATCTCTTCTGCACGCGCGGCATCTTCCTCGGTCCCGCCGATCATTTTGAGTGTAGCAAGCCATGCGTCTTTGAATTTGTGATCAGAGGACTCCCACGCGTCGTCGAAAGCCGCCGCGAGTTCCTCGGCGATGATTTGGCATTCGTGACAAACGTGATTGTCCATGGCAGTTTCGATTATAGATGAGCTGGCGCGCCGCTTGGAATCGCGGTAGAAACGTGACATCATTCGCGTTCTCTGGGGCAAAACAAACTAGTCTGTGAGCAAGGGGAGAGCTTGATGAATCGAGTCATTCTGCGTTGTGGTTTCGTATTCGTATGGTTCCTGGCCGCTTCGATTTCCGCTTTCGCGCAAGACGGTGCGAAGCATCCCATCACCTTTACGGACTTGATCAGCATGCACCGGGTGGCGGAGCCGCAGGTGTCACCGGATGGAAAATGGGTGGCGTACACGGTGGCCACGCCGGACATGGAAGCGAATCGCAACGCCAGCAACATCTGGGTAGTGGCCACGGCGGGCGGAGCGGAGATCCAACTGACGCGGAGCGGGCATGATTCGTCGCCGGTGTGGTCGCCGGACGGAAAATCAATTGCGTTTCTTTCCTCGCGGAGCGGCGATTCGCAAGTGTATTTGCTGTCGACGGATGGCGGCGAAGCGCATCCGCTGACCAAGCTTTCGACGGGGGCCGACATGGTGAAGTGGTCGCCGGATGGGAAGACGATTGCGTTTACGTCTTCAGTCTATCCGGATTGCAAAGACGATGATTGCAACAGCAAGCGCGACGCGGAAAAGGAAAAGAGCAAAGTAAAGGCGCACGTGGCTGAGCATCTTCTTTACCGGCACTGGACGCACTGGAATGACGGCAAGCGCAGCCACCTGTTCGTTGTTTCCGCGGACGGAAGCGGTGCCCCGCGCGATCTCACAGCGGGAGCGGATTATGATATTCCGCCGGATGAGCGCAGCGGGCCGGGAGATTTTAATTTTTCGCCCGATGGAAAAGAGATCTGTTTCACTGCGGTGACCGACAAAATAGAAGCGATCAGCACGAATGCGGATTTGTTTATCGTTTCCGCTGCCGGCGGCGAGGCGAAGCGTATCACCACGCAGCCGGGATTCGATGGGAATCCGGTGTACTCGCCGGATGGGAAATTCATCGCGTATCACGCGCAGCTCACTGCGGGATACGAATCGGATCGCTGGCGCGTGATGCTGTATGACCGGCAGAGCGGCAAGAACGAGAATCTTTCTGAGGGATTCGACCGCAGCGCGGAGGAACTGGCGTGGTCGCCGGAAAGCAAGACGATTTATTTCACCGCGGAAAACGAAACGCAAAAGCAGGTCTACGCCATGGCCACACACGCTGGTGCGCCACCGAAACCGATTATCGCGGACACATATAACGCGGCCATTTCACTTAGCGCCGACGGGAAAACGCTGGCGTTCGAGCGTACGAGCCTGACAATGCCGGGGGAAGTTTTCGCGGCCGCGGGCGACGGCACGAATGCGCGGCAACTGACGCATCAGAATGACAAGCTACTGGCGGGGCTGGAGATGAATGCGCCGGAGACGTTCTGGTTCGAAGGTGCGGAAAAGACGAAAGTGCAGGCCATGCTGATCCGGCCGCCGAATTTCGATGCGTCGAAAAAATATCCGCTGCTGGTCCTGCTGCACGGTGGGCCGCAGACCATGTGGTCGAACGCATGGGGCTACCGTTGGAACGCACAGGTTTTTTCCGCGGCGGGATACGTGACGCTGATGATCAACCGCCGTGGGTCAACAGGTTACGGGCAGAAATTCACGAATGAGATCGCGAATGACTGGGGCGGCAAAGCGTACGTCGACGTGATGAACGGCGTGGACAGCACGCTGAAAAAATATACTTTCATCGATGGGACGCGCATGGCCGCAGCGGGCGGTTCCTACGGCGGTTACATGGCGGATTGGATTGCGACGCACTCGGGACGGTTCAAAGCGATCGTGAGTCACGCGAGCACCTACGACAAAGTCTCGATGTTCGCGACCGAAGAGTTGTGGTTTGAAGAACACGACATGCAGGGCACGCCGTGGACAAATCCGGAAACCTACAAGAAATGGTCGCCTTCGACATACGCAAGCGAGTTGGGAAAATTCAAGACGCCAACACTGGTGATCGCGGGGGAGCGGGACTATCGCGTGCCGTACACGCAATCGCTGGAGTTTTTCAGCGCGTTGCAGCGGCAAGGTGTGCCGTCGAAGCTGGTGGTTTTCCCCGATGAAGGACACTGGATACTGAAACCACAGAATGGGCAGTTTTGGTATAAGACGTTTCTGGATTGGATGGCGACGTACGTCAAATAGCGGATCAATCAAGGTGCGGAGGACGCAGCGGTGCTGCGCCCCTACAAGGAGATTAAGAGGCGAGCAGGCGCTGGAGCGCGCGGCGCGCAAAGTGAAAAAGATAATAGAGCAGAACGGCAGAGAGCCCGACTAGTGCGGCGACGATGATAGTTGTTGCCAGCGGGTGAGCTGTCGCCATCCACGTCAGCCAAACGGCAAGGATGTCTTCTCCAAAACTCAAAACCCAATTGCTGAACGGCTCCGGGACGGTATTGACGGCGGCGCGTGCACTGGCCTTCGTGCCGTGGGCGGTCAGGGCAACACCGCCGGCGAGCAGCGCCGCGCCCCAGCGCCACTCCGAGGCGGCGCCACCGGCCGCAGCGAAAGCGAGCAGCGCGGCGGCGGGGGGACGGATGAAGGTGTGGATGGCGTCCCAGATCGTGTCGAAGTACGGAAACTTGTCCGCGAAAAACTCAGCCAGATAAAGGGCGATCGCAATCCCGAGCACTCCAGGATGAGAAAGAATCTGGAGCGAAGGCGGCAGATGAAGCACGCCAAAACGCTCGAGAAGACCGAGCGTGGCCACGGTGGCATAAAGATTCAAGCCGGAAGAAAATCCGGCGCCGAGGGCGAGGCCAAGCGTTTCGATGGGGTTCATCGAGTCCATCATACCAGCCGCCGCGTGTGGGGCGGCAGTAACTCCTGCTGGGAGAAAGCCGAGGATTGGTTTGACGTGTACGTGAGAGAAGACGATTCTGTTGAGCGGACGGTCATCCATGTTTGGGCTGGGTCATTTTTTCTATCCCTGGGGGTTCCTCGTGCAGGGCCTGGCGATTGTGCACTTCATCAGGCGGCGGCCGGAGAATTATTGGTTTTACGTCATCTTTTTTCTAGGACCGCCAGGGGCCGCGGTGTACATCCTTGCGGAAGTGCTGCCGGACCTGGGACTGCTGCGCGGCGTGTTTCAGGGATTTGGCCGGCGATCGCGCATCCAGATCGTAGAGACGCAGATTTTGGACAATCCGTCGGCGGCGAATTACGAAGAGCTGGGCGAGCTGTACAAAGATCAAAAGCAGTTTGAGAAGGCGCGCGAGGCGTTCACGAACGCCATTGCGGCGCGAAGCGATTCGATCTACACGTTCTATTCGCGGGCGCAATCGTCGCTGGGACTGAATGATTATGCGGCGGCGATTCCGGACCTGGAGCGCGTAGTCGCCGCAGATAGAAAATTCGACTACTACCGCGCGGCCGGGTTGCTGGCGGATGCCTATGCGCAAACGGGGCAATTGGATCGAGCTGCTCCGCTCTTTACGGAAGCAACGCAGATTTCGACGACTGCGGAGACGCTGTACAATTATGCGAGTTTTCTGAAGGCCGCAAACCGGCGCGAGGAATCCCGCGAGTGGGCGCAGAAACTGCTGGCCAAAAAACGCTCGCTCCCCCGGTACATGCAAAGGCGAGAGCGGCCGTGGTTCCGCAAAGGAAAGGCACTACTGAAAGAGCTGGCTGAGGCTTAGAGCTGGTGGAGAGCCTTTTTTCGCACTTCTAGTTAACAATAACCGCCCCCACCCCCTGTTTTTTTGTAACTGCGCATAGCTATATAAGATCAAGGAGGATTTGGAGGCGCGAGGCGGAATCGAACCGCCGATAATGGTTTTGCAGGGCATTCGTCCGGCCCTGGCCTGTTTCTTTTGAGCAGGTTAGGAATGTCCTATCCGGCCTTCTTTGGGATGTTTGGGCATGTTTGGGTGCGATTGTGCAAAGCATTGTGCAAAGCATGGGAAGATCATCGCTGGTTTTCAGGATGGGAATGCTGGTGGCGCTGGCAATGAACAACATCTTCTTCAGCAAGAGCGAGGTGCGAGCCTGCTATCGCAATCGTACCCTTCAGGCGCTCTACCATGAAGCCCGCCGCAAATTCCTCGCGGAGCACTGCGGGAGGAAGCGGACACTAAGGGCTGTCATTGGCAGATATATGTGAAATTTCGACTTCCTACCTCGCACCCTGGGGCCATCGGCTGCCGGTTATGCCAGAAAAAACTATTGGCTTCCCCAGACAGATATGCCCTGCTGCGATGGTCCGGAAGGGCAGAACCACTAGGTTCTTCTGTTCAGAGAGCCCCCGGGCCCAGCCAAAGGAAAAAGTGCGCTGGAATCCCTCAATGGATATATAGTGTGGGGCAATTGAGAGCTAGTGCTATGCCCCGTACTTTCACGCTGCATTTTCGGAAGCGCAACCCGGTTTCGTCAATGGTTTTGCGGCGCTTATATACGCCATTTATTTACGAGACAGCACACTAGAACGGAAATTCCGTCTAACTCTCGCGATTAATTAAAGGAGTGGCTCTATGCGTACACACAAATGTGAAGGAACTTTCGATCAATTCTTCAGGAGGTTTGCGGGGTATTCTCAGCTTCTGCTCCTAGCCTTTCTCGCGCTGCTGGTGACCGCCACCGGGGCGAGCGGCCAGGTGTGGAGGCAATCGAGCCAGAACCCGACGTGTAAGAACATTTACAATCCGACGCAAAATCCATCCGGTAAGATTCATGCTTCATCCGGGGCACAAATGGCTTGCTTTGGTCCACAAATCACCGGCTCCACGCGCTCGTCGTTCGAGCTGCCTCTCCCGACTTCTTCAATCCTCGGCCCGGCCAAAGGCAATACGTTCAGCACTTCGAACGTGGATGCCGGCAATCCAGCCGAAGACCAAACCAATGGAACGCAGGCGTACGGGCAATCCGAGACCTCGATTGCCGCTGCGGGTAACTATGTAGTTGAAGCCTGGAACGATGCCACAGGGTTCTTCGCGCCCCCCTGTTCCCCGAACTTCAAGGACCAGTCGACCGGCTTCGGTTTCTCCAGCGACGGGGGCACGACCTTCACGGACCTGGGTGGCTTGCCTAACGTTAATTGCTTTACCTCCGTGTTTCAAGGCGATCCCAGTGTGGAGGTCTACCAGACTGGTGGAAGCACTTACTTCTATGTGTCCAGCCTCTTTTTCGACACCAGCAATTTCGCGGAGAAGATAGCCATGGACGTCTGCCGTGTGGTCCAGGGCTCTCCTGCTAGCCTGAACTGTAACCCCAACCCGATTATCATCGCCGATCCCGGGGTCTTCGGGTTCGACGACAAGGACTTTCTGTCCATTGACGCGGCACGGGGCCTGCTTTACGCCAGCTACACTGATTTCACAACCGGCGACGTTATCTCGCTCTCCGTTTGCGACATTGGCAACGGGGCGCTCGGTGGGAGTCCGGCCGCCCCCGTATGTAACGCGGCAGGCCCTGCGACCCCCAACTATCTGGTCATCGCGTCCTCGCCCATCACAAGCTGCGCGGAGATCGAAGGGGCTTACCCCGCGGTGGACCCAGCGACGGGAGACGTGTACGTGGCCTACGAATTCAACTGGGCAACCAATCTTTTTGGTTGTCCATTGCAGGTGCAGGAGCAGGTAGCGTACGTGCAGGCGTCGAGCTGCATCGTCTTGCCGACGAGTCCAAGCCCATGCCCAGTCCCAACCGGCACGACTGCTGTCAACATTACATCCATGGACGCGGCCTTTATCCCCGGTTACAACCGCTTCCCCATGAATGATTTTCCTCGCATCGCTGTGAGCCACGCGAACGGAACGGTAAGCATTGTCTGGAACGATGCCCGCGCCAATCCCTCGGGGGACATCCTGTTCCAAAGCTTCGCCCTCGGAGCCCTTACCCCTGTTCAGTCCGCACCGGTGAAGCTCAACGACGACAAGACGGGAACCGGCGCGTTCCACTTCCTGCCGGCTTTGCGGAATGTGGACGCTAATGGCAACCTGAACGTCTCCTGGTATGATCGCCGGCTGAATCCGAGTTCGGCGCTTACGGATGTATACGCAGCGCTCGAAGTGAATCCGAGGACCACGGGCACACCAAAGTCCAACACTCGGGTGACCAACATCTCCTCCAACTGGCTCACCGCCAACTCGGATATCGTCCCCAACTTCGGCGACTATACCGACAACTACATCGCGATCGCAGCGGGCAAGAAGGGCCCCATTGCCACGATCTTTGCGGCTTGGTCGGATGGACGCATCAACGATCCTCAGCCTTTCTGTGCGAGACAGGGGCTGTGAAATTGCAGGGCAAACTGCCGTAGCACCGGAAACAAATAGGCCACCGTGCGGGGGCGTCCTGTAGCAAGGGCGTTCCCGCTTGGTGTCTGCCCTCCTTGTCGGGTGGAGGGCAAGCAGTTCCATCGCGATGAACGCTCGTCCGATGAACACGTCACGCCGTCTTCAATTTCCTTCCCGTCGCGCAGATGTTTGGGTGGTTCAGGAATGAGGGATGATGCTGAGTCTGCCATTTGGCGCTCATCTTAGGTTGTGGGAGAAGAAGCCAAGTCAACGAACACAAACTGTTTCCGAGGAGCGACAGCTCACGATTTGAGATTGGAAGATTGAGGAGGCGGATAAGAACCTCCTGACACCCCAGTGATAAACGCCAATGTTTTAGTTTCAAATGCATCGAAGAACACTTCGGCGCACATCTATAAACCCCACACAAGGAGCAACACAAACAATGCCACGCAAAGTAATCCCCCTCCCCGAATGGATTCCCCAAGCCTGCGAGTTGATGGTCAAGTATGACCTGTCACTCAGGCAGGCTGCTGCGGAACTCGGGCAGGATATTTCAATCGAAGAAGCCGAGGCCCTCAAGGACCGGAAGCTGTTTAAGGAAGCGCTGGAACAGGCCCGGCTCGCCAACTATTCCGAAATTGGCGCAGCTCCCTGCTCACCAAGGAGGCTGTCGTCGGCCAAATCTACAAACTCGCCTCTCGGCTCGCCGCAGATCATGAGGACTATAAGGCTACCGACGCCCTCTTGGGAAGGGCTATTTGCAGACGCCGCACTTCCCGCCTTCCTTGGCACAGTGCTTGCAATACTTGCAGTTCTTGCAGGCGTGGCAGGGATCGGAACCCGTGCAGGTCGCTGCGAAAATGTCGAACGAAAATTGACTGATGAGAAGAATTGACAACAACACCTGTGAAAGAACAATGAGGAGTCGCGATTTCATCGTGGCGATGTCCTCCGGGAGGAACTTGGGGCCGAAATATGCGCGTAGCATGTGCCGATTCCTCACGTCCGTCAAGTTTTGAGATGTTCTGTATCCAGTACGTTACCCCGACGGCATATTTTCATCCAGAATCGTTGCATCCCGTGATTACTTTTCCCATACTTACCCTATCTCGGATGAGAACTCACAAAGCAGAAATGCACGTTAATTCAGGTCGACTCGGCCCTACCGTTTCAAGGCGCCACTCGCGTGTCGAGGCACGCGGGGGTGTCTATGTGTACTGGCGTTCTGCTGGACATGAGCGTATAGCCCCAGTGCGGAATCTGAGCATGGGAGGTCTGTTCATCGAAACAGACACGCCTCCAGTTCCGGGAATCACGGCCAAGCTTCATTTTCTTGTTCAAGAAGGTCAGATCAGGGCTGACGCTGTTGTACGACATGCAGAACCCGGACGTGGATTAGGACTAAGATTCACGGCTGTACGCAATGATGACCGCCTACGTCTCGCGGAATTGATGAAAAGGCTTCGAGGGTTGAATGGGTGAAGGCTGACTGCTCTCTAGGGCGGGCCACTTTTCGTCAATCAAATCCAGAATATGCGCTGCGCGTTCCATCGATTTTTTGGTATAAATCTCCGCCCAAAATTCCGTCCCCATGTTTGGCTTGCCTGCCCGGTCATCTTCTTCGAGAAGTGGTTGCAGTTTTCGGGCCGTCAGGATCACCGTCGCAAGCAAGATGGCGTGTTTCCGCTCTTCGGTCATTGGAGTCCCCGCAGTTTAGGATTGAAATGCGGTAGAGGCAGGGGAAGGGATTCTACTTCTTATTCCATAAATCCCAAAACAATTTGACCGTCGCCGGACCATGCCCTGCGTAGTGATTGTTCGCATAGGCAAAGACCTTCAAGTTTCGCGCCACAAGCAGTGAAATAACTCCACCCAGTTTTTCAGGTCGTCGCGCCTGTCGATGACGGCCTTGTCCCACGTCGTCGTCTGCCGCTCGATAGCCTTGCGGTCACCGAGCCAACGGACATAGGCAAAATCCGCCGTAATCAGGCCAAACTTTTCCTTCATCTCCCACGGTCGAGGCATAAATGATGTGTCGGTCAAAGCCAAAGCGACGTTGGACTCCCTGAACACGTCCGCAAATCTGGCGTCGAGCCACGTTTTGTTTCGAATCTCGACTACATACTTGTGGTCCGCAGGAAACTTTTTGAGGAAGGGTTCCAGCACGGTGAGAAAACTATCTTGCTTCGGGAATTTCCAACGGTCGAACACTGGAAACTGAAAGACCATCGGACCAAGTTTTGGACCGAGAATATCCATCGTTTTCACGAACTCATCGAATTCTGAATCGCAGTCAACCAGTGTTTTTTCATGCGTGATGATCTGCGGAACCTTGACGGAGAATATGAAGTCTTCGGGAGTCCGAGCGGCCCAGTTGTTGACCGTACTCGCAGAAGGACATCCGTAGAAGGTCGAGTCCACTTCGACCGTTGCAAATTGCGTGGCGTAGTAGGAAAGAAAATCGCGTGACTTCATGCCGGAAGGATAGAAACTGCCCTGCCAACCGTCTGCGGTGAAAGCGGAAGTTCCAAGGAGAATGCCGGGCAGAGAATATGGGCGTTCAACCTTTAGCTCGCTTGTGAGTTCAGCCGCCTTCTCCAACTTCTCCATTTCGAAGAGGGTCGGATTGCGAATTGGTTCTATTTTGGGGCGCTGTGATTTCACGGTAGGCGATTCTATATTAGGCAGCACGGTTGAGTCCCGCCGGATGCTCAGCTCGGCGGGAGGCCAAACGACTTGCGGAAGAGTGCTTGTCGCATTCGTGATAGCGTGATGAGGTATGATGTCAGCACTTGCGGAGTTGCCAGTCAGTGCGCTGTAGACATAGACCGAACCAGATAAAGCCGCCCGTAAGGGGGCACCTCCTATGGCAATGGAGTATACGGCTATCGTTCGCCGCCTCTACGAAGAGGTCTGGAACGGGCGTCGATTCGAAGTCGTCGATGAAATAATCTCTCCCAGCCACGCCCTTCATGACAACAACGCGCCCGATTCTTCGATCGGCCCCGAAGCCTATAAGAGCCAGGTCATTCGATTCTTAAGCGGCTTTCCGGATCTGCGCTTCTCCATCGACGACATGGTTGCTGCAGACGAGAAAGTGGTTGTTTCCTGGAACATTTCCGGTACCCACAAAGGTGAATTCATGGGGATTCCTGCCACGAACAAGAAAGTGTCCGTAGATGGAATCACCATCAACCACATCGTGAACGGAAAGATCATAGATTCCTACATAAACTGGGACGCGCGCGGTTTCATGAAACAACTTGGAGGCACGGACTCCCACTATCGCGTGCTCGAAAAGCTTGGCGGAGGAGGCATGGGTGTCGTCTACAAGGGCGAGGATACGCGGCTTCATCGGACAGTCGCGTTGAAATTCCTGCCGCGTGAGAGGTCCCATGACTCCACCGCTCTCGAACGATTCCGGCGAGAAGCACAGGCAGCATCCGCCCTCAATCACCCGAACATCTGCACTGTCTACGACATTGGCGAACATGACGGCCAGCAGTTTATTGCGATGGAGTTCCTCGACGGCCAAACTCTGAAGTACCACATTTCCGACAAGTCGCTGCCGTTTGAACAGGTGTTGGACTTGGGCATCGAGATTGCCGACGCGCTCGAAGCTGCCCATGCTGAAGGCATCATTCATCGGGATATCAAACCAGCGAACATATTCGTAACCAAAAGAGGTCACGCGAAATTCTTGATTTCGGTCTAGCAAAACTCGTGACCGCTGCCCGAAGATATCGGTCTTTCTGATCTGCCGATGGCCGCAGCTGATGAACAATTGACCAGCGTAGGTACCGCGGTGGGCACTATGCCCTATATGTCACCAGAACAAGCGCGGGGCGAGGAATTGGATGTACGTTCGGATTTATTTTCGCTCGGTGCGGTACTGTATGAGATGACGACAGGCCGGATGGCTTTTTCGGGCAAGACAACAGCGGTCATCCATGATGCGATTTTGAATCGAGGCCCGATTCCAATGACACAGTTGAAGCTGGAGGTTCCGGCGAGGCTACAAGAAATCATTAGCAAAGCGATGGAAAAGGACCGCAACGTGCGCTACCAGAATGCTGCTGAGATTCGGGCCGACTTACAGTGTCTGAAGCGCGATAAAGATTTGGCAAGAGTATCCGCGAGATGACAGGCCGGAACCTAAAACAGCAACTCCAGGGCAGACGAAGCTGTGAATGCGCTTGTGCCAATGCGAATTTCACTCATGGCCGAGAGATTCTACACCCGCCCGGCCAGTGATACACTTCCGCCATGAAAGCGAAATCTTTGATAAGGCCCGATGACGCCTGAATCAAAATGGATTCTTCAAAGTTCCGAGATGAGCCTAACACTCACATCGTTTGCGTAGCAATCAGGCCATTTAGCGCAGATAATGTTCCCACTATTCTAGAAAGAGTGCCTAAGCTGCCGTTCCGCCTAGTCCCGGGCGTTTGGAGGCTATATGCCCCAAGCCACCCTTTGCAATGCAATCGCAACAAAGAATATCGTCCGGATTTATTACACCGGAGATGAGGCCATAGGCTTCCGAACAGTTGAGCCGCATATGATCGCCTACAACGAGGCAGGGCATTTGTCGCTTAGTGCGTGGTGTCTTGGCGGAGCCAGCGAGACACCAGAAAGTCAAGGCTGGCGCGAATATCTCCTGTCGGAAATATCCAATGTCACTGTTCTGCAGCAGCGGTTCTTTGGACCTCGCGCTGGCTATCAGCGGGACGGGGGCAAGAAATATCATAATGTGCAGTGCGCTGTTTGATTTCTTTCAGAGTCGCTGTCAGCATCCCGAGCAAGGCGTGATAAAATAGGGGCATCGTGTTAGTGAACGACCTCCGCCCACTTTGTCCGAACCACGGAACCTTTATGGTTGCAGCAACGCACTGGATTCATCTGCACTCCAAACCGTTTCCGAAGCCATGTAGTGTTTGCCCACGGACAAACTGCTTGTATGTTCACGATCTTGCGAACGGCTTCTACACCTTGCCCGAAGACGCGCTAATAGGACACCCGCTCGCCGCCGTGGTTCTACGCTTCAAAAAACAGAACAAACCCGGGTCTGTTCGCTTGCTCGGATAAACTCCCATAGGTCAGTAATACGTAATCGTCTGGTGGCGGACAGCTGAAGTTTTGAAGAGTCCGTTCGTGCCAGACCCGTAGCTAATCTTCTGCTCGGTCCAGTTGCCGAAGCTGTCGTACTGGTAGCTGTAGCGCGAGTAGGATTCCTGCGACGAACTCTCGCTTTCTTCCTCACTCAACGCGTGATTCATGTCCCCGAACATCGTTGTGTGCTCCTCCATTTTGTCGCCGTGATCGTTGTAGGTGATCTTTGTGATCATTTCTGGGTAAGCCCCGAAGCGAACGTGTTTCTCTGCTACACGGCCCTCCGCGTCAAAGATGTAGGAGTTTCGAGGCTGCATCTTGGAGCAAAATTGCATCGCCTTTTTCAATTCTTTTAAAGCTTCGTGATCCGCCATGAGTTGTTCGAGATCTTCGGCGGGTACGATGCTCTCAATGACGTTCTCGATCACGAGATTTGATTCTACTGTGCGCCCTTCGGCATCGTACCTGCGGAGCATCCTGCCCGTGAGGCGTCCTTTCGCCCCATAGATCTGCGTTTCCGTGGGCTGATCGCGTTCGTTGAATAACGTTTTGACATATCCGCCGCCGGGCGGCGGCCAGTAGAGATCGTCGTTTTCGATACTAATCATGCCGCTTGGCCGATGATCAGTGTCGGATGGCGAGGGCTTCAACTCAGACCTTACGATCCGCGTCTTGCGACCTTGATCGTCGTATTGGAAGACTGAACTCTCTTCGCCGCTCCCCGTGATGCCGATCAGCCTGCCCTTCTCATCGTAGGTGTAGTCTGTCTCGATTGGTGGTCCGCTCGGCTGGTCACTGATGGTTTTCTGTAGGTGACCTTGAGAGTCATACGTATAGGATCCCGTCAACTTTACGCCAGTCGTCAGGATGGAGTTGAAGCGCAAAATCCTTCCGACGCGGTCGTACTTGATTGTGGAAGAGAATCTCGACTCGGGATAATCTGGACCCGGCGGGGTAATTGTTTCCTCGAAGCACTGCTCGACTGGGCCGCGAAGCCCTGCTTTCTCACGGTCTGACATTGTTGCATCAATCGTCTCCGGACCTTCCATTGCAAACCCGAACGACCTCAACGACGAGAATTTCGTCACGACGACGGTGGCGGCTGCATTGCCAAGGAAAGTGCGTCTGCCACTCATAAGGTGTCTCCTTCGCAAGATACAGGAGATTCCATCAACGCGTGGATTCTACCAGTCTACGAAGTATTCCTGAGCGAAATCTACAAACATTAGAAACTCGGCGAGGGTTTTCAAGCTTACGGCTTCTCCGATAGCTCTTGGAAGAGGCGGACCGTTGCTGGCCCGTGCCCGGCGTAGTGGTTGTTCGCATACGCGAACACTTTGAGGTTTCGTGCCACGAATTTGCGGAAGAGTTCGACCCAATTTGTGAGGTCGTCTCGCCGGTCAACGACGCTTTTGTCCCATGTCTTTGTTACTTCTTCGATTCCCTTGCGGTCGCCAAGCCACCGCACATAAGCGAAGTCCGCCGTAATCAGGTCGAACTTTTCCTTCATTTCCCAAGGTCGAGGCATAAACGACGTATCAGTCAGTGCCAAGGCGAAGTTGTACTCCCGGAGCACGTCCGCGAATCTGGCATCGAGCCAGGTCTTGTTTCGAATCTCGATTACAAATTTGTGATCGGTGGGAAGCTTCTTCAGAAAGGGTGTGAGCACGCGGAGAAAACTATCTTGTTTCGGGAATTTCCAACGGTCGAACAACGGAAACTGAAACACCATCGGGCCAAGCTTTGGACCGAGAATATCCATCGTTTTCACGAACACATCGAATTCTGAATCGCAGTCCACTAGTGTTTTTTCATGCGTGACGAGCTGCGGAATTTTGACGGCGAAAATGAAGTCTTCGGGAGTGCGAGCGGACCAGTTGTTAACGGTGTTCGCGGAGGGAGACCCGTAGAACGTAAAGTCCACTTCGACCGTGGCAAATTTCGTGGCGTAGTAGGAAAGGAAATCGTGTGACTTCATGCCGGGAGGGTAGAAACTGCCTTGCCAGCCGTTTGCGGTGAAAGCGGAAGTGCCGAGAAGAATTCCGGGCAGAGAAAAAGGCCGTTCGGCTCTCAGTTTATTTGCAGCCTCTTCCAACTTCTCCATAGGAAAGAGGGTGGGGTTGCTGATTGGCTCTACTTTGGGACGCTGTGGTTTCACGCGCTCCTCAAATACGCTTTGGGTGCTCTTTCACTACGTCTTGCGCTCGCTTGTCTTCTCGAAGTCTGACGAACTTCGAATGTCGGAGCCGATCCGCGTCGGTCCATTCCAGAAAATCGATTTGTGCCACCAGTTCCGGTCGAAGCCATACTGCTTTCTTCATCGTTTCTGTATCGAGTTCTCGACCAAACCTTGACGGTTGTATTTCCGGTAGATTCACGAAGGGACAGTTGGGCGCGATCAAGGGCCGCAATTTTTTGAACAGGCTTCTGCGCGAAGCTGGCACAAACCCGTTTCGAGTCCTCGCAACATACAACAGGTCCTTACGCTGTAGTAGCCCATTATGATTGAGTCGAATCCATGTGGCCCAGGGAAGTAGCCGCCAACCACGAATTCTTGTCCTTGGTTGATCCGATATTTGACCCAGGCTCCCGTGCGGCGTCCCGGTTGATACAAACTATCTCTGCGTTTCGCAATGACGCCTTCTAACCCCTGCTCTTTGACAGCGGCAACAATGCTGGCCGCGGAGGATTCGAGATAATCCACTAACTGAATTCTAGGAGACTGAAACTTCAGCGAGCGCAACAGTTCTCGGCGTTCAACTAGCGAAATGCGCGTCGTGTCACGATTCTGGTAACAGAGCAGGTCAAAGACAAAATAGCGGATGCGACCTGCATCACGACGATAGTTCTGTAGCAGATTGAACTCCGGTCGCCCCGATTCGTTCAGAGCGACAATTTCACCATCGATGACAGTGCCGTCCGGAAGATCTCTGATGAGCGCTTCGACTATGTAAGGGTATTGCTGATTGAAGGACTTCCGCCGACGCGAGAATAGGCTGATCTTGTTGCCAGAATTGACCGCAATGGCGTCGTCCGGAAGCAACGATCCGTCAAGCTCGCCGATGTGTCTGACCGATACCGTACCAAGGCCGATGTCCGCCCCTTGCTCGCGGAGAAGCTCCGGCCTATTAACGAAGGCAGAACGCGCCCAGAGAGCACGCTTGCCGTCGCGGAGTTTGTAGAGAGCCACTACCTTCCGTTCGTAGAAGAGAATTACAAGCCCTCTACAGTTGCGGGTTACAAGACTCTGTGGAGGATCTATCTCGCCCCGCGTCTCGGCAAGATTGTGCTTCGGGATTTTCGCACTGTAGACGCGGCAAACTTGCTCCAGGAAATTCATTCGGCACACAATGTCGGGCGAACGATTCTCAAGCACATAAAATCGCTCCTGAGTGGGGTCTTTACCTACGCCAAAAACCAGAGTCTGCTCGATGGTATGAATCCCGTTAGGGATGCCATGATTCCCAGGAAAGCAGCCGCTCCCGAGGAGACACATGCCGCTACACCTGACGAAGTGCTCGCAATCATGGACACTCTGGAGCAAGCCGGACAGCAAAAAGCTGTGGTCGCAGTTGCCTTGATGTTCTTCGCGGGTCTTCGTCCCGGTGAAGCTCGCGGCGTGTGTTGGGAAGACTACGATGGTAAGCACCTGTTAGTCCGACAATCCGTCTGGCGCACCTACACGACTTCGCCAAAGACACAATCGAGCGTCAAGCCTGTGCCTGTCATCGAGCCTCTAGGAGGTATCCTGGCGGCACTACGCGAAGCGGAGGGCAATCCGACTTCTGGACCGATCTTGCGCGGGCCAGGTGAGAAGCCTCTTGACTTGGACAAGCTGGGGCAGAGAGTAGTGAGGCCTATGTTGAAACGATGTGCTGTCTGCAAACAACTCGAATCGAAGCACAAAGGCGCGGAACACGACTTTTAGCTAGACACTTCGCTTCCCGTTTGGCGGGGATGGTACTCTCTGCGGCGAGGAGTCGGAACAGCCGTGGCTTCTCTTGCCAAGGACCCGATCGCCGCAAAGGGACTCTTGCGGCATTCAAGCGTGAGCACAACTGAACGGCATTACATCAAAGACGTTCCAGAAAGAACCTTGAAGGCGATGAAACTACTCGAAGCATTGTGCAATGACTGTGCAACTAAGGGAGAGGCCAAACCTAGCTAAGTACTTGAAAAAGCTGGAGGCGCGAGGCGGAATCGAACCGCCGATAATGGTTTTGCAGACCATGTCAAGACGTCTGAAATGCACGCCCGCTTTGCTATCTGTCGTTTCTATACCCATTCTGTACCCAACCCATGCTAGAATGGGTGCAGATTCGAGGAGGCAGTACATGCAATCCGGGCATATTAGACGTAACGGGCGCTGGTGGATTCTAAAGGTTCGCGAGTGGGTTGTGAAGGATGGTGTGAAGCGGCGTGTGGATTCTTATAAGAAGCTGCGCGAGATACGCCATAACGACGCAGAGCAAGCACCCGCTGACGTGCAAGCACTGGCAGACTTGGAACTGGCCAAGGTCAACGTCGGACAAGGGCAGGGCCAGTCCGCCGACTCCGTGAAGTCTTACTTGGAAGGTTATCTGGCCGCTGGCATCGGCAGCAAGAGCCGTCGCAAACTGCGCGATAGTACGACGCAGAGTTACAAGAGCGACTACAACCTCATCAAGGAATTTATCCCCGACATGCAACTGCGGCAAGTGCGGACTCCTGATATCAATCGAATTTTCGATGCGCTGATTGACAGCGACGGCGAAACCGTGCGCGCGCAGTCGGCCTACAACCGGGTCAAGAATTTCCTCAGCGGCGCATTCCGTTCTGCGGTCGGTGCGGGCATGTTGGACTTCAACCCCGTAACAGCGGCGTATAGCATCGGCGGCAAAGAGGCCGACACTCACGCGTATACGCTCGAAGAGGTTCGGGACTTGATGTCCGCCGTCGACCATCGCACGGCGCAGGCCGCGTTCATGGTGCTGATGTTCACAGGATTGCGGTCGGAGGAATTGAAGGGACTGCGATGGGAGGATTACGACAGCGATGCCGAGGTGTTGAACATCAAACGAACCATCGTGCAAGGAAAACTGGTTGAAGACACGAAGACAACTAGCAGCAAGGCCCCCGTGCCTGTCATCGGGATTGTGAAGCGGTACCTTGATGCTCACCTTGCTCGAAACAGCGGCACCGGGTTTATCTTTCATGCGCCCACGGACCCTCAGCGCCCGATTAACTTCGGACATCTGGTGTGGGACGAGGTG
>Ga0210408_10002490_pt1 | contig 17886 bp, 15 predicted proteins | sample IncBWH4MmetaG_FD_155471 | JGI IMG/M metagenome (GOLD analysis project Ga0210408, IMG submission 155471) | Forest soil microbial communities from Barre Woods Harvard Forest LTER site, Petersham, Massachusetts, United States - Inc-BW-H-4-M | ecosystem: Environmental > Terrestrial > Soil >...
CCTCCGATCTGTCTCCCCAAAGCGCCATCGAGACCACCCAGGGCAGGCCGCTCAGCGGCCCCGGCTGGCGCGGTGAGCGGGGCGAGCCGTCGCTGTCGGACGTGTTTGCCTCGGTGCGGATGCCGCGCGGCGGCTCGTTCTGGCGCAAGTTCCTGGCCTTCTTCGGTCCGGGCTATCTGGTTGCCGTCGGCTACATGGACCCCGGCAATTGGGCGACCTCACTCGCTGGCGGGTCAAAATTCGGCTACGCGCTGCTCACCATTGCGCTGCTGTCGAACATCATGGCGATCATCCTGCAGTCGCTGTGCACCCGGCTCGGCGTCGGGGCCGGGCGCGATCTCGCGCAGGCCTGCCGGGATTCGTTCCCGCGCTATGTCGCCTGGCCGCTCTGGCTGTCGGCTGAGATCGCGATCACCGCGACCGATCTCGCCGAGGTGATCGGCACGGCGATCGGCCTCAACCTTCTGTTCCACATCCCGCTCGCGATCGGCGTCATCATCACGGCGCTCGACGTGGTGCTGATCCTTGCGCTGCAGGCCTTCGGCTTTCGCTGGATCGAGGCGTTCGTGGTCGCGATGCTCGGCGTGATCGCCACCTGCTTCGCGGTGCAGATCGCGCTCGCCGATCCCGACTGGGGCGCGGTGATCGGTGGTTTTGCGCCAAGCCCCGACATCCTCGCCAACCCCGAAATGCTCTATCTCGCACTCGGCATTCTGGGCGCGACCGTGATGCCGCATAATCTCTATCTGCATTCCGGTCTGGTGCAGACCCGCGGCTATGGCGACAGCCTGGCCGAACGACGCGAGGCGATCAAGCTCGCGACCATCGATTCCACGATCGCGCTGTGCTTTGCGTTCATCATCAACGCCTCGATCCTGATCCTGGCGGCGGCGACCTTCCATCGTGTGGGCAAGAATGACGTCGCCGAGCTCGACCAGGCGCATTCGTTCCTCGCGCCGCTGCTCGGCTCGACGCTGGCGCCGACCCTGTTTGCGGTCGCGCTGTTGTGCTGCGGGCTCAATTCGACCATCACCGCGACCCTGTCGGGTCAGATCGTGATGGAAGGCTTCTTGAACTGGCGCATCGCGCCGGCGCTGCGCCGTCTGATCACGCGCCTGATCGCGATCGCGCCGGCGGTCGTCGTCACGATCTGGGCCGGCGAAAAGGCGACGGGGCAGCTTCTGATCCTGAGCCAGGTCGTGCTCAGCCTGCAATTGCCGTTTGCGATCGTGCCGCTGGTCATGTTCACCGCGAGCCGTTCCAAGATGGGGCCATTCCTCGCGCCACGCTGGCTCAGCGCGCTTGCAGCCGCGGTGGCCACGCTGATCATCGGCCTCAACGCCAAGCTGGTGATCGATTATGTGAGCGGATGAGAAGGGCGAATAGGGAGTAGCGAATAGCCCTGTTCGTCTCGTTCAGTCCTGTGGCTCGGAGGCTGTGTCGCCCGCGGCGTCGATGCGCAGCCAGCCGGACGGGGCAAGGCGCTGCTGCGGCAGGAAGCGGCCCTTGTAATCCATCTTCTTCGAGCCCTCGATCCAGTAGCCGAGATAGACGTAAGGCAGGCCCTGGCGCCTGGCCCGTGCAATATGGTCGAGGATCATGAAGGAGCCGAGCGAACGGCTGCGCTCGTTCGGCTCGAAGAAGGAATAGACCATCGACAGCCCGTCGCTCAGCACGTCGGTGAGCGCGACCGCGATCAAATCTCCGCCGCGGCCGTTGGCGCCGGTCCCGGCATTGCGGCGGCGATATTCGATGATGCGGGTTTCGACATGGCTGTCCTCGACCATCATCGCGTAGTCGAGCACGGTCATGTCGGCCATGCCGCCATGGCGGTGCCGCTGGTCGAGATAGGCGCGGAAGATGGAATATTGTTCCGATGTCGGCACCGCGGTGCGCTGCTCGCCGACAATGTCGGCGTTGCGCGCCAGGACCTTGCGGAAATTGCGCGACGGCCTGAACTCGTTGGCGATCACGCGCACCGAGACGCAGGCGCGGCACTGATCGCAGGCCGGGCGATAGGCGATCGACTGGCTGCGGCGGAAGCCGCCATGGGTCAACAAGTCGTTGAGATCGGCGGCCTTGTCGCCGACCAGATGCGTGAATACCTTGCGCTCCTGTCGGCCCGGCAGATAAGGGCACGGCGAGGGCGCCGTCAGGTAGAATTGGGGAGTATCACGCGAGTGCTGGGTCAAGGAGCGTCGTCAGCCTCCAAAGCAATTACGGGCTAGCATCGCGCCACGGAGGCTGACGGTCAATCGATTTGGTGACATCATTGTTCAGTAGGGGCGCGCCGGCTGTGCAACCTGGCTGCGAACCGAGTTGTTGACAACCACCGTTCCCAGGACGAAATCGTGCGGGAGCCGCCGCCGGGCGTTGAAAAGCCCGAGCAGCAGGACCAGCGGTGACAGCACCGACACCGAAATCCAGAAACAGACCGCATGCATGGCGCCGAGCACGAAATAGCCCGGGGCGCCGTACCAGGTCCGCAGTTCCAGATCCATGATCCGCATGCCGATCGTGGCTGAATACGGCCCGCCCAGGGTCGCGCCGTAATAGATCAGCGCCCAGATCACGGAGGCCGGCGAGACCAGCCAGAACAGCGCCCAGCCGAGGCCCAATGTGACGATGCCGAATATGGCGATGAAAATCACCGCCAGGATCACCGGGACTGACAGCACGAACAGGTCGATCACGAAGGCGATCATGCGCCGCGTCAGCACGCCGCGAAACAGGTCCGGCTGCGCATAGGGGTCGAACGCATGCGGTTGCAGGTTCGGCCCGCTGCGCTGCCAACCGCCGCCCTGGTTATTCCAGCCGCTGTAAGACATGGTTCTGCTCCAGACTCAGCCAAGAAGTCCCCGCCGCAGGACATGGGAGGCGGTTAAGCCATTGCAAGGGTTTGTCCGCAGCACGCAACCGCAATATTCGCCACGGCCCGTCATCCCCGCCAAGGTCTTCCGTCATTGCGAGCGAAGCGAAGCAATCCAATGCTTGCAAACGACTGGATTGCTTCGGCGCTGACGCGCCTCGCAATGACGGGGGCTCAGCCCTGTTGCTTCAGCTTTTCCGCCGCTTGCGGTGCAAAATAGGTCAACACGCCGTCGGCGCCCGCGCGCTTGAAGCCGAGCAGGCTCTCCATCATGGCGCGCTCGCCGTCGATCCAGCCGTTCTGGCTCGCGGCTGCGATCATCGCGTATTCGCCGGAGACCTGGTAGGCGAAGGTCGGCATCGCAAAATTGTCCTTCACGCGGCGGATGACGTCGAGATAGGGCATGCCGGGCTTCACCATCACCATGTCGGCGCCCTCGGCGATGTCGAGCTCGACCTCGCGCAGCGCTTCGTCGGAATTGGCGCCGTCCATCTGATAGGTGCGCTTGTCGCCGGTCAGCGTCTTCGCCGATCCGATCGCGTCGCGGAACGGCCCGTAGAAGGCGGACGCATATTTCGCCGCATAGGCCATGATCTGCACGTCCAAAAATCCAGCTTCGTCGAGCGCCGCGCGGATCGCGCCGATGCGGCCATCCATCATGTCGGACGGCGCGATGATGTCGCATCCCGCTTCCGCCTGCACCAGCGCCTGCCGCACCAGCACCGCAACCGTTTCGTCGTTGAGGATGCGGCCGTCCTCGATCAGCCCGTCATGGCCATGGCTGGTGAAGGGATCGAGCGCCACGTCGCAGAGCACGCCGAGCTCGGGACATTCCTTCTTGATCGCGCGCACCGCCTGGCAGACGAGGTTGTCCGGATTGACGGCCTCCGAGCCGGTCTCGTCGCGCAGCGACACCTCCGTATAGGGGAACAGCGCGATGCAGGGAATGCCAAGCTTCATCGCGCGCTCGGCGTCGCGCACCGCCTGATCGACGGAAAGCCGCTCCACGCCGGGCATCGAGCCGACCGCGTTGCGCGTGTTCTGGCCGTCGACCAGAAACAGCGGCCAGATCAAATCATCGGCCGTGAGCACGTTTTCCCGCACCAGCCGCCGCGCCCATTCCGCCTTGCGGTTGCGGCGCAACCGGACCGTCAGATCGAGCGGCGGGGCGGCCGCCGTGCTGCTCTGCCGCGACACATCGCGCATTTCGATCGGACGCCCGAATTTGATCGCCATCTGCCTCGTTCTCCCGGCGAATTGAATCTGTCCAATTCTAGCATCCTGGACGGCCCTCGTCATCGCAAGCTTGCCGCCGATTTTGACGTCTCCGTGCTGCCAGCCGCAATTTCGCCCAGGACTTGCGGATCGGCAGCGTGCCCCCGGGGCCCGCAGGATTGATTTTGCCGGCCCAAGAGGTCATGAACAGGAAAGCTGAGGTGATTTCCTTTAGGGAACGTTAGCCGGCATGTCGAAAACCCCTTCGCGCCATCGGGCGCATGGCAATGTCATGCCGGTTGTAGAGCAGCCCGAGCGGATCGAGGCCGACGACGCCAACGTGTGGACGCGCCGGCTGGTCCTGTTCCTGCGCATCATGGCTCTGCTCTCGATCGTCAAAGGCCTCTATCACTGGGCGCAGGTCACGGGCTTCGTCGGCGGCGAAGACGAGGCGTTCGAGAACCAGCCGATGGCGTGGCAGGCGGCAACGGTCTACTTCGCGGTCATCGAACTCGTCGCCGCCGTCGGACTGTGGCTCGCGACACCTTGGGGTGCGGTGGTGTGGCTGACGACCGTGGTGTCCATGGCCGTGATCGAATTGATGTTTCCGGGAATCTACGGCGGCAGTCTGCTGGTCGTCGCAGGCGAAGCCTTGATGCTCGCGGCCTACCTCGCCCTGGCCTGGATGGCGGCGCGCGAACGGCCCCCGTAGCGAGTGGCCCGCCAATTTTCATAAAATCGTCCGCGATCCCTTGAGACTAAGGTTTCGGCCGTCCTAACGGTCCACCCGATCTCGGTTACGCGGACCTTTCCGGTTTCGGATGCGTTGTCTTGGAATGCGACAGCCGATTGAGACGAAGCGTGAACGAAGGCCGCGCGAACGTCAATGAGAAGTTGCAAAAGTCCTTTTGCCACAGGCTTAATTGGCGATTTACTCTGCAAGATTCATGATCTCTTTATTGTCTTGTTTAAGCGGATGTTCAAACGGGCCCCCTTAAGTTGAGGCTATCAGGCGGGACAAAAGTTTCGTCGAAATAAGTCGACAAACGACAACAGGGGAAGTGTCATGATGAAAGCCGTTGCGACGGCGGTGGAGACTGCTGAGCGGGCGCCCGGCCAGTCTGCAGTGCAGCCGCTCTATCTGGAAGCGTTGACGTTGGTAGAGCGGCTGCACCGCCGGCTGCTTGACGTCATTAAGGACGAATTCGATCGTCGCGGTCGCTCCGACATCAACTCGGTGCAGGCGCTGCTGCTCTACAACATCGGTGACAAGGAGCTGACCGCGGGCGAACTGCGCACGCGCGGCTACTATCTCGGCTCCAACGTGTCCTACAATCTGAAGAAGCTCGTCGAACTCGGCTTCCTCGATCATCAGCGCTCGCGCGTCGATCGCCGCTCGGTGCGCATTCGCCTGACCCCGCAGGGCCAGGAGATCCGCCGCATCGTCGACGCGCTCTATCAGAAGCATGTCAAGACGGTGGAGCAGGTCGGCGGCATCTCCAGCGAGGAGTTCGCGACGCTGAACAAGTCGCTGCATCGTCTCGAGCGGTTCTGGACCGACCAGATCCTGTATCGGCTCTGATCATCCTCAAGACAGCCTAGACGGGCGGAAGCCGGCCACGGACAAGACCGGCAAGCCCGCCATTGATCGCTTCCCTCAAGAGCGCATCGGCCGGTGCGCTCTTTTGCTTTTGTCCGTGCCGAACCACGCATGGAACCTTTTTCGCAATGCGGCGTTGAAGGGTGGTATGCAGCAAGCTCGTGACAGAAGAGGATGCCATGGAAGCCGCCCTGGAACGCATCATGCTGGCCTATGATCTGTTGGCGAACCGCACGCCTGCGGAGACCGCAGCTGCGCGCGCGCAGGTGACCGATTATGTGATGACGTTGTTCGAAGCCGGCGAGCACAACGCCGATCGGCTGGCGCTATGCGGGCTCACCTATCTGCGTGAGCGTGACGGCAGGTCCGATCCGGTGAGCGCAGGCTATACGGGCCTGTGAGCGGCGAACGCGCTCTCGATTCAATTGACATCATCTGGAATAGTGCATCGCCCGGCCCGACAGGCCGGGCGAACTCATGTCTGAGGAAGTCCCATGCTCACTTTGCATCACCTAAACGATTCCCGCTCTCAGCGGATCCTCTGGCTGTTCGAGGAACTCGGCATCCCCTGTGAGCTGAAGACGTATCAGCGCAACGCGCAGACCCGGCTCGCACCGCCGGAGCTGAAAAGCGTGCATCCGCTCGGCAAGTCGCCCGTCATCACCGATGGCGGTCTGACCATCGCGGAATCCGGCGCGATCGTCGACTATGTCATCCGCCACTACGGCAAGGGCGCGATGATGCCGCAGATCGGCAGCCCGGACTACGAGATCTACAACGAATGGATGCACTACGCGGAGGGCTCGGCGATGCTGCCGCTGCTCTTGCAACTCTATGTCGGCCGGTTGAAGGAAGCGGGCGCGCCGCTACGCCCGCGCATCGACAGCGAGCTTGCCAATCATCTGGGTTACGTCGATCGCGCGCTCGAGGGCCGCGAATTCTTCGTCGGGTCCGCACTCACGGGCGCCGACATCCAGATGAGTTTTGTTGGCGAGATGGCAAAGGTGTTCGACAAGCTCGGTGCATATCCAAATCTTTCGGCCTGGCTGTCGCGCATGCATGCGCGCCCGGCGTTCCAGCGCTCGGTCGAGAGGGGCGGGGCGTACCGGTTCGCGACCTAGCGCGGCCAGCCGGCAGACCTGGCAATCCGGCAGGAGTGCCCGGCACACCGGCTGGCATCCCACCATATCTTGCATAAATATCGCCCTTGGACCGCAAGTGCTTGGCCGGGACAGGGCGATGTGCTATGCGCCTAAAACCTGCTCTGACCGCCACAAAGACCGACCGCAGCCCCCCTAAAGGCTTGCGGTGGTGGAGATATTCGCCGATGAACCCTCCGTCTTCCAGCGTCAAGACCGCCGCCGCGCCCGATTCTTTCTTCTCGGCTTCCCTGGCCCAGGCTGACCCTGAGATCGCCGCCGCGATCCAGGGGGAACTCGGTCGCCAGCGCCATGAGATCGAGCTGATCGCCTCGGAGAACATCGTCAGCCGCGCCGTCCTGGAGGCCCAGGGCTCGGTTATGACCAACAAATATGCGGAAGGCTATCCCGGCGCGCGCTATTACGGCGGCTGCGAATGGGTCGACGTCGCCGAGAACCTCGCGATCGAGCGGGCGAAAAGGCTGTTTGGCGCAGCTTTCGCCAACGTGCAACCCAACTCCGGCAGCCAGATGAACCAGGCGGTATTTCTGGCGCTGCTCGCTCCCGGCGATACTTTCATGGGGCTCGATCTCGCCGCAGGCGGCCATCTCACCCATGGTTCGCCGGTGAACATCTCCGGCAAGTGGTTCAGGGCGCAGCATTACACGGTGCGGCGCGAGGACCAGATCATCGACATGGACGCGGTGGCCAAGCAGGCCGAGCAGGTGAAGCCAAAGCTGATCATCGCTGGCGGCAGCGCCTATTCGCGGTCCTGGGATTTCAAGCGTTTTCGCGAGATCGCCGACAGCGTGGGCGCGTACTTCTTGGTCGACATGGCGCATTTCGCTGGCCTCGTGGCTGGCGGCGCGCATGCCTCGCCCGTGCCATATGCCCACGTGACCACCACCACGACGCATAAATCGCTGCGCGGTCCGCGGGGCGGGTTGATGCTGTGGAATGACGAGAAGCTGACCAAGAAGCTCAATTCGGCCGTATTTCCGGGCCTGCAGGGCGGTCCGCTGATGCATGTCATCGCCGCAAAGGCGGTGGCATTCGCCGAGGCGCTACGGCCGGACTTCAAGATCTACGCGAAGAACGTCGTCGAAAACGCGAAGGCGCTTGCCGAAACGCTGCGCGCGCACGGCTTCGAGATCGTCTCCGGCGGCACCGACAACCATCTGATGCTGGTCGACCTTCGGCCGAAGGCGCTGAAGGGCAATGTGTCGGAGAAGGCCTTGGTGCGGGCGGCGATCACCTGCAACAAGAACGGCATCCCGTTCGATCCCGAGACGCCCTTCGTCACCTCGGGCCTGCGGCTCGGCACGCCGGCCGCGACAACACGTGGCTTCGGGGTCGCCGAATTCAAGCAGGTCGGCGGCCTGATCGCCGAAGTGCTCAACGCGATCGCCCAGTCCCAGGATGGCAAGGCGCCGCTGGTCGAAGCCGCCATCAAGGAACGGGTCAAGGCGCTGACCGACCGCTTCCCGATCTACCAATAGGGTTTTCAGTTGGATGCGCTGTCCGAGCTGCAACAGTCTCGATACGCAGGTCAAGGACTCCCGTCCGACCGAGGATTCCCAAGTGATCCGCAGGCGGCGCGTGTGCGTCGCCTGCAATTTCCGCTTCACGACCTTCGAGCGGGTGCAGCTGCGCGAGCTCACCGTGATCAAGCGCAACGGCCGCCGGGTGCCGTTCGACCGCGACAAGCTGGTGCGCTCGGTCCAGATCTCGCTCCGCAAGCGCCCGGTCGATCCGGAGCGGGTCGAGAAGATGGTCTCGGCCATCGTGCGCGAGCTGGAAAGCGGCGGCGAGGCGGAGATCTCATCCGAGGCGATCGGCGAGATCGTGATGGAGCATCTGCGCACGCTGGACGATGTCGCCTATGTGCGTTTCGCCTCGGTCTATCGCAATTTTCGCGAGGCAAAGGATTTTGAGGCGGTGCTCGGCGAGCTCTCGGGCGAGGACGACCCGCGGCTCGCTCCGATCCGCAAATGATCTTCCGCATCCTGGAGGACCAGTACGCGCAAAAGATCAGGGAGCGCGAGGACGCCGACCGGCGGTTCATGCAACTTGCATTGACGCTCGGACGGCGCGGCCTCGGCCGCACCTGGCCGAACCCGGCGGTCGGCGCGGTCGTGGTCAAGGACGGCATCATCGTCGGTCGCGGCTGGACCCAACCGGGCGGCCGCCCGCATGCCGAGGTGGAGGCGTTGCGACGCGCGGGCGAGGCCGCCCGCGGCGCCATGCTCTACGTCACGCTCGAACCCTGTTCGCATTTCGGCAAGTCGCCGCCCTGCGCCGATGCGGTGATTGCTGCGGGCGTCTCGCGCGTGGTCTCGGCGATCGAGGACCCGAACCCGCAAGTGGCGGGCCAGGGCACCGCCAAACTGCGCGCTGCGGGGGTCTCGGTCGAGACCGGGCTTTGTGCGCGGGAGGCCGCGCACGACCATGCAGGACATTTTCGGCGCATTCGCGACAAACGCCCGCACGTGATCCTGAAGCTCGCGATCTCGGCCGACGACCGCATCGCCGCGGCCGGCCACCAGCCCGTCGCCATTACCGGCGAGACGGCACGGACGCGGGTTCATCTGTTGCGCGCGCAATGCGACGCCATCCTGGTCGGGATCGGCACGGTGCTTTCGGACGATCCGCTGCTGAACTGCCGCCTGCCGGGCATGGAGGCCCGCTCGCCGGTGCGCGTGGTGCTCGATTCGGCGCTGCGCATCCGCCTCGATAGCCGCCTGCTGCATTCGGCGCGGCACACGCCGCTCTGGCTGATGGCGTCGGAAACCGCGGAGGCCGCCAGTGCCGCGAGGCTTGGCGCCGCCGGCGCGCAGGTGATCCGCCTTGCGCCGGTCGCCGACGTGCCGGGAAGTCCACCGGGCCTCGATCTCAAGACCGTGCTGCACGCGCTGTCTGAGCGCGGCATCACGCGGCTGCTGGTCGAGGGTGGCAGCCGCGTTGCCGCGGCCTTTGTCGCGGCGGATCTGGCCGATGAAATCTGGCTCTTGCGCGGGCCTGAACCGATCGGGGAGGGCGGCGTGGCTGCGCTGGACGCATTGCCGCTCACGGCGATCACGCAGTCGCCCAGCTTCAGGCTTCGTGTTAGCGAGACCCTGGAAAAGGATACTCTGACGAGCTACGAACGTTCGTAGGTCCACGCCCCAAGCTTGTCATGCCCGGCCTTGTGCCGGGCATCCACGTCTTGGCTGCAACAGACAAGGCAAGACGTGGATGGCCGGGACATCTGCGCGAAGACGCGCTTCGCGCTTTTGCCCGGCCATGACGTGGTTGAGGAAATCGGATGTTTACCGGCATCGTCACTGACATCGGCGAGATCACAAAGCTCGCAGCCACCGCGCAGGGCCAGCTGCATCGCCTGCGCATTGTCTGTCACTATGACCAGACGACGATCGCCGATGGTGCGTCGATTGCCTGCAATGGCGTCTGTCTGACCGTCGTTGCCTCCGGCGTTGACGGCGAAACGACCTGGTTCGAGGTCGATGCCGCCGCCGAGACTCTGGCGATGACCACGGCAAGGCACTGGGCCGTCGGCACCAGGCTCAATCTCGAACGCGCGCTCAAGATCGGCGACGAGCTCGGCGGTCATATCGTCGCCGGCCACGCCGACGGCATCGCCACCATCGTGAGCCGCGAGGACCTGCCGGACATGGCGCGATTCGAGCTCAAGACCACACGGGAGCTTGCGCGCTTCGTCGCGCCAAAGGGTTCGGTGGCGCTGGACGGGGTGTCGCTGACGGTGAATACGGTGCAGGATGTGGCGTTTTCGGTGCTGATCATCCCGCACACGCTCGACGTCACGACACTGTCAAGCTGGCATGCGGGAATCGAGGCCAATATCGAGGTCGATTTGATGGCGCGCTATGCGGCGCGCCTTGCGGAAATGAAGTAACGCCTCTTGGCTTCGCCCGATGCGGCGACTAAAACGCTGACCAACCCTCATGGTGAGGAGCGCGTCTTCGCTGCGTCTCGAACCAGGAGGCCCCACTATGGCCTCATCCTTCGAGACGCGGCCTTTGGCCGCTCCTCTGGATGAGGGGATAGTTTCAACCGGACAAACATGATCGCAGACGCGCGACGCGCCCCGTTGAAGGACCAGACCGATATTTCCGGCGCGCGGGCGCTGATCGTGGAGGCGCGCTTCTATGACGATATTCAAGATGCATTGCTGGAAGGCGCGGTTGCTGAACTGAAGGCGGCCGGCGTCGGACATGATGTCATCACGGTTCCCGGCGCCTTGGAAATACCGGCCGCGATTGCCATCGCGATCGATGCCGCCGAGGCGCGCGGCAAGCCATATGACGCGGCGATCGCATTGGGATGCGTGATCCGCGGCGATACCATCCATTTCGAGATCGTCTCCCAGGAATCCTCGCGCGCGCTGATGGATCTTGCGGTCACCAGAGGATTTCCGCTCGGCAATGGCATCCTGACCGTCAACACCGAGGCTCAGGCGTGGGCACGGGCCCGCGCCTTCGAACTCAACAAGGGCGGGGATGCCGCGCGCGCTGCGCTCGCGATGCTGCGCATCAAACGCCGCCTTACGCGGGGCTGATCATGGCCGAAAGCAAGAAGAAGCAGGCCGCGGGCGCCGACAAGAAAGCCAACCGACGCGGCGCCGCACGGCTTGCTGCCGTGCAGGCGCTCTACCAGATGGACATCGCGGGCTCGGGCATCAACGACATCTTCGCCGAGTTCGAAAGCCATTGGCTCGGCGGCGAAGTCGAAGGCGAGAAATATCTGCCGGCCGAGGCCGCCTTTTTCCGCGACATCGTGGCCGGCGTCGTGCGCGACCAGGCAAGGCTCGATCCGATGATCGACGAGGCGCTGTCGAAGGGCTGGCCGCTGAAGCGGATCGACGCCATCCTGCGCGCCGTGTTGCGCGCGGGCGCCTACGAGCTCGAACATCGCAAGGACGTGCCCGGCCGGGTCGTCGTGTCGGAATATGTCGACGTCGCCAACGCCTTTGTCGAGCGCGAGGAGACCGGCATGGTGAACGCGGTGCTTGACCAGATCGCAAGGCAGTTTCGCGCCGATGAGTTTTCGCGTGGATAACGGTGCACTCCGCCCGTCATACCCCGCGAAAGCGGGGTATCCAGTACGCTGCGGCCTCTCGACACTATCACAGGTGTCTCGGACTACTGGATCGCCCGGACGTCAGCGCGAAGACGCGCGGAGCCTGTCATCGGGCCGCGCTTCGCGCCGACCCGTTGGCGCTTTTGCCGGGCGATGACTGCTGGGGTTCAAGTACGAGCAATGGCCGATCAGCAACAAAACCCATCCGGCGAAGACGCGCTGATCGCGCGCTACTTCAAGCCGCTTGCGACCGACCCCGGCGCGTTCGGCCTGTTGGACGATGCGGCGACCCTCGACGCGCGCGGCGAGGATATCGTCGTGACGACCGACGCGATCGTCGCGGGCGTACATTACCTGCCTGACGATCCGCCCGACACGGTGGCGCGCAAGGCGCTGCGGGTCAATTTGTCCGATCTCGCCGCGAAGGGGGCAACACCGGCCGGCTTCGTGCTGACGCTGGCGCTGCGCCGTGCAGAGGAGCAATGGCTCGCGGAATTCGCGCGCGGGCTTGGCGAGGATGCAAAACTGTTCGGCTGTCCGCTGCTCGGCGGCGACACCGTCTCGACGCCGGGGCCGGCCATGCTCTCGATCACGGCGTTCGGCCGCGCGCCGCGAGGGGCGATGGTCCATCGCAGTGGCGCAAAGCCCGGCGACCACATCATGGTCACCGGCACGATCGGCGACGCCACGCTCGGCCTCGACATCCTCAAAGGTGGCGCGGTTGCGACGGCCTTGACGGGCGATGAGGCGGCGCGTGCGTTCCTGATCGGCCGCTACCACATCCCACAGCCGCGCAACGCGCTCGCCTTGGCGGTGCGCGACCACGCCAGCGCCGCCATGGACGTTTCGGATGGACTGGCCGGCGATCTCGCAAAACTCTGCGTGGCCTCAGGTGTATCCGCGGTCGTCGATGCCCCGAGCATTCCGATATCGGACGCCTGTGCGGCCGCGCTCGCGCGAGGCGTCGCCGGGATCGAGCGGCTCGTGTCGGGCGGTGATGACTATGAGATCCTGTGCGCGGTGCCAGAGGCGCGCGCCGGGAGTCTTGCGCTCGCCGCGCAGCGCGCCGGTGTCGCCCTGACCACGATTGGTCAGGTGATCGCCGGGACCGGCGCACCGCGTTTCCTGGATGCGCGAGGTGAGGACATCACGCTTGCGCGCCTCTCCTACAGCCATTTCTAGCAATCCCGCCGAGAATGCCGGTTGCGCGGCCCTATCTTTCCGAAAAAAGCGGATAATACCTGCCGAAAAGGCCCATTTTCGGCCTCCGTAGCGTTGCACCGCCGTGGCGATTTTGGCATGGTCCCGGCCGATTTGAGGCGCTCCCGTTTGGGCAGGGACGACCGCCTTATTGTGCGCACGTCACCCTTCAGGTCGTGACGGCGCGGGGGAAGAACAGGTCTTGAGGAAATAGCAATGACAGCAATATCGGTGATCGTGCTCTGCGGAGCGCTCGCCATCGTTTACGCCATCTGGGCCACGACCTCGGTATTGGCGGCGGATGCGGGCAGTCCGCGCATGCAGGAGATCGCGGCAGCCGTGCGCGAGGGCGCGCAGGCCTATCTGCGGCGCCAATACACCACGATCGGCCTGGTCGGCATCGTGATCTTCGCGCTCTTGGCATATTTGCTCGGCACGCTGGTCGCGATCGGCTTTGCGATCGGCGCGGTGCTGTCGGGCGCGGCCGGCTTCATCGGCATGAACGTCTCGGTGCGCGCGAATGTGCGCACCGCGCAGGCGGCGACCACGTCGCTTGCCGGCGGGCTCGAGCTCGCGTTCAAGGCCGGCGCCATCACCGGGCTCCTGGTCGCGGGTCTGGCGCTGCTCGGCGTGACCATCTACTTCGCGGTGCTGACCCACGGCATGGGCCTCGCGCCGGACAGCCGCACCGTGGTCGACGCCATGGTCGCGCTCGGCTTCGGCGCCTCGCTGATCTCGATCTTCGCGCGTCTCGGCGGCGGCATCTTCACCAAGGGCGCCGACGTCGGCGGCGACCTCGTCGGCAAGGTCGAGGCCGGCATTCCGGAGGACGATCCGCGCAATCCTGCGACCATCGCCGACAACGTCGGTGACAATGTCGGCGACTGCGCCGGCATGGCGGCCGACCTGTTCGAGACCTATGCGGTGACCGCGGTCGCGACCATGGTTCTGGCCGCGATCTTCTTCGCCAAGTCGCCGATCCTCACCAACATGATGACGCTGCCGCTCGCGATCGGCGGCATCTGCATCATCACCTCGATCATCGGGACCTTCTTCGTCAAGCTTGGCGCCAGCCAGTCGATCATGGGCGCGCTCTACAAGGGCCTGATCGCCACCGGTGTGCTGTCGCTCGTCGGGGTGGCCGGCGCGATCTATTACCTAGTCGGCTTCGACAAGCTGCCGGGCGTCGACTACACCGGCCTCTCGCTGTTCGAATGCGGGATCGTCGGCCTGATCGTGACCGGCCTGATCATCTGGATCACCGAATACTACACCGGCACCGACTTCCGTCCGGTGAAGTCGATCGCAGCCGCCTCCGTCACCGGCCACGGCACCAACGTGATCCAGGGGCTGGCGATCTCGATGGAGGCGACCGCGCTGCCCGCGATCGTCATCATCGCCGGCATCCTCATGACCTACAACCTGGCCGGCCTGTTCGGGATTGCGATCGCGACCACGACCATGCTGTCGCTGGCCGGGATGATCGTCGCGCTCGACGCCTTCGGTCCGGTCACCGACAATGCCGGCGGCATCGCCGAGATGGCCGGCCTGCCGAAGGAGGTCCGCAAGTCGACCGACGCGCTCGATGCCGTCGGCAACACCACCAAGGCGGTGACCAAGGGTTATGCGATCGGCTCGGCCGGTCTCGGCGCGCTGGTGCTGTTTGCGGCCTATAACCAGGACCTCAAATTCTTCATCGCCGACTCCGCGCAGCACCCCTATTTCGCGGGCATCAATCCGGACTTCTCCCTGAACAACCCGTATGTGGTGGTGGGCCTGCTGTTCGGCGGCCTCTTGCCCTACCTGTTCGGGGCGATGGGCATGACCGCGGTGGGCCGCGCGGCCGGCGCCATCGTCGAGGAGGTACGGCGCCAGTTCCGTGAAAAGCCAGGGATCATGCAGGGCACCGACAAGCCGGACTACGGCAAGGCGGTCGACCTCCTGACCAAGGCGGCGATCAAGGAAATGATCATCCCCTCGCTGCTCCCCGTGCTGTCGCCGATCGTCGTCTACTTCCTGATCTACCTCATCGCGGGCGGCGGAGTGGCCGGCAAGTCGGCGGCATTCTCCGCAGTCGGCGCGATGCTGCTCGGCGTCATCGTCACCGGGCTGTTCGTCGCGATCTCCATGACCTCGGGCGGCGGCGCCTGGGACAACGCCAAGAAGTACATCGAGGACGGTCATTTCGGCGGCAAGGGTTCTGACGCCCACAAGTCGGCGGTGACCGGCGACACCGTCGGCGATCCCTACAAGGACACGGCGGGACCAGCCGTGAACCCGATGATCAAGATCACCAACATCGTGGCGCTTCTCCTGCTCGCGATTCTCGCGCACTGAGGCGGGTCGATACAGGACAAAAGCCCCGCGGGCGCGAGCCACCGCGGGGCTTTTGTTTGGATCCCGCTCAGCGGTGACTCGGGGGTGCCGGGTCCTTGCCCTCGACCAACGGGCGAATGTCCGCCTCGCCAAACGAGATGAGCCGCCGCTCCCTCTCGTCCCACAAGGCCAGCCGCACACACCGCAAACTTTGGATCAGGGTGATGCGTCCGACGGCAGCCAGCTGCGGATGATCCCGCAACACATCCGGCAATCGATAGCAGGGAATTCGACTGCACAGGTGATGGACGTGGTGGACGCCGATGTTCGCTGTGAACCAGCGCAAGACACCGGGCAAGTGATAGTGGGAACTGCCATGCACCGCAGCTTCGTGAAAGCTCCAGGCCTCGTTACGGGACCACGACGTGTCCTCGAACTGGTGTTGGACATAGAACAGCCAGACCCCAACCGACGCCGCCAGAACCATGATCGGCAGGTGCACAAGCAGGAACGGCCCAAGGCCGACGAGCCGGATCATCGCGGCGACGAGTATGGCAATGGCGGCGTTCGTGCCCATTGTACTTAGCCAGGGCATCCAACCACCGCGCATCATCCCGACTGGCAACCGATGCCGTAGGATGAACAGATAGGTCGGACCCACGCCAAACATCACGATCGGATGCCGGTATAGTCGATAAAGCAGTTGACGCCATCGAGACCGCTCGAGAAATTCACGCACGGTCAACGTGTCGATGTCGCCAAAACCCCTGTGGTCGAGATTGCCAGAACTCGCATGGTGGAGTGCATGGTTACGTCGCCAGTAATCGTAGGGCGTCAGGGTTGCGACACCGATGGCCCGGCCGACCCAATCGTTTGCAAGACGGCTGTGGAAGAACGACCCGTGTCCGCAATCGTGCTGGATCATAAACAGGCGGACGAGGAGGCCCGCCGCGGGCACCGCCAGCAGCAGGCCAATCCAGTGGCCGTGGACAACAGCCGCCCAGATCAAAGCCCAGATGATGAGCAAGGGCACCGCCGTGATCATCAGCTCGAACACGCCGCGCGCACTGTCGGGCTTGCGATAGCCGGCGAGCAGCTGCGCCAAGGCGCGGGATTTCGGTGGGCTTTGAACCATATCTCGACTGCTTTCGAACATCTGCGTTTGAGAACGCAAGTCCACCAACGTCCCCCTGGGCAACAGTTCCAAGACCGCGTGGGCCTTGCATCAAGTTGACTGGAGACCTTGGCAGCGCTTCTTTGTTGCGTGGAACGGCTGCATATTGAGCCGTGTCCGGATGTTTTGCTGAGCAATATTGCTCAGTCCAAACGAGCACTTCACGAAGAATTCGCCAGGCTATCGCAAAAAATCGCGACTGAAATCCGTGGCTGCAATCCTGCGGCAGGTATGCACCAGATGCGGGTCGAACTCCTCTCGCGCGTCCTGCCGCCAATTCTCTCGGAATGTGAGCAATATTGATCAGCAGCTGGCAGTGCCGTGCGGCATGGTCGTTTCTTTCGCGGCACGATTTTTCGACTGCTATCGGTGACTAGCGGTATCTGCACGCCCGCAAGGACAACGACATGCCTGAAAGTTTTTCTCGCCCCGAACCATCGCTCCTTCCGATCGCGCGGCCACGCTGTCCGACGTGTCAGGATCGCATGGTTCTGACACGCATCGAGCCTGGTCACGGCGGTCCTGATCTGCGGACCTTCGAATGCTCGAGGTGCGAGCACGCCTACAAAGCGCTGGCTTAGGACCCGGTAAAATCGGCCAAGGCGCAAGTGACAGAAACGGCAACTTCAATCCTCCAGCGTCGGTGCATCATGACACGCCCGGAGTGCGAAACGCCGATGGTGAGCACCGCCAATCCGCTGCACCGAATATTCGGGCATGTCCACGCATTCGAATGTACGCAATGCCTCTACATGATGCTCGAATATGCCGTTGAGCCGATCGCGTCCGAGCAACGTGTCAGACGGCCGCCTGAGCTTGAGCGTCGAAAAGAAAACGACCCCAGCCCGGGGGCACGAACTGGGGCCGTCATTCATCGGATGTAATGGGGGACATTACACCCGGTCGCTCATTACCAAGTGACCCCGGCAATATTGGTTCCCAGCAGGCTGTTCCAATTTCGCAAAGCGGTCGCGCGAAAATAGGAGAACACGCGCATATGAGCCCTGGGTCCTGGTGTTTGCCGAGGAATGCTTCTCAATCCAAGCCGGCTCGCACCGCGTGATGAGCAATTGAAACGGTAGTGCCTTCGGGGCCACTCACCGTCACGACCAGCGCGTTCAGTTGGCTGGCGAGGGCCGAGACGATGCCGGTACCGAGTCCGCCGTCCGCAATGATTGCGGGCTTCCGCGTGCCGTTCCCGTTATCGGACACCGACAGCGTCCATTCCGTTTCCACGGCGTCGCAAGTCACCACGATGAGCCCGCCTTCGGCTGCG
>Ga0210408_10002491_pt1 | contig 17886 bp, 19 predicted proteins | sample IncBWH4MmetaG_FD_155471 | JGI IMG/M metagenome (GOLD analysis project Ga0210408, IMG submission 155471) | Forest soil microbial communities from Barre Woods Harvard Forest LTER site, Petersham, Massachusetts, United States - Inc-BW-H-4-M | ecosystem: Environmental > Terrestrial > Soil >...
TGCCGTATATCGACTATCCCCTGCACGACAAAATCATCGTGGTTACTCGTTGCGGACGCATTTGCCTGGGCCGCAAGAAAATCAATTTCAGCACGGTCTTCGCCGGTCAGGCCGTGGGCATTAAAGAAGTCCACGACGACATCTGGCTGGTCAGCTTTATGGATTATGATTTGGGATACTTCGATCTGAGACCGGAGTGCTCGAACCGCTCGAAAATCCGTTCGGCCCAAAACTGTTACCTATGTGACCGGTACGTTCTGTAACCCATGTGTCCGGGCCGGACCGCGATGAAGTGGCGCGCCTGGAGGGGTTCGAACCCCCGACCCTTAGCTCCGGAGGCTAATGCTCTATCCATCTGAGCTACAGGCGCGCGGTTGCGTTGTCAGGGAGGCGAAAAAGCCAAGCTTCACCTCCCTGTTGTGATTCTATCGCCGATTGGAGAGACGCGCCAGTATGCCTGGCGCGTCCCCCAATAAGCGGGCGCTAGCCTTTGGCGTAGTCTTTGATTTGCTTAGCGAGCCTTTCGATCTCTTCGGCTTTTTTCACCATGGCCAGGGAAAGTGTCTTGGTGGAATCGGTTTTTTCAACTTCGGCCTTCAGCTGAGCTGCCAGGTCGTAGAGTTTTTCGACATCTTTCTTGATGCTCTTCTGGCGCTCTTCGAGCATGGCCTTGTTGGCCGCGCCGGCGGGAAAATTCGCGGCGTTCTCACCGTTGGAGGCGTCGCCTAGGGCACTAGGGCGCTTGCCACGGGTGCTGGTTTGCGCCGCGGAATCCTGGAAGCGCCCGAAAATGGCAGGCACAACAGCGAAGAACACTCGAAGCAAACCGCGTCTGGACGACTGCATACTGCCTCCCCGGCCAGGGAATGACGCTGCGCTTGCCGCGCAACCCTGAGTGATATACTTTCCCTCCCATAGAACATGATGTCCAGCCCCCTTACCTATTTCCCAGACTTCACGCCATCGAATGCGCTGCATCTTGCAGGGATTTTTGTTTTGGCGCTGATTTGCGTGCGATTGCTGCGGGGCGCGACCAACAAGTTGGTGAGGCCGGCTGGTTCGCAAATGAAGGGGTCGCAACAGCGCGAGCAGCAAACGCGAGCGTTTGCGGAGAAGCTGCATGTGATGGCAAGCAGACTGATCTGGATTTTGGCGGCGCTGACCGCGCTTCCGGAGTTCGGAATTAGCGCTCTGCCGCCAGCGGCGATTGCTGGGGCCGTGATTTTGGGCTTTAGTTTTGGGGCGCGGGAACTGGTGCGGGATGCGATCGCGGGATATCAGATTTTGACGGAAGAGCCATTTCTAAGCGGCGACACCATTCAGGTGGGAGAGGTTGTGGGCCGTGTAGAGCAAGCGACGCTGCGGCGGACGGTGGTGCGAGACGGACGCGGCGCGCTGGTGTCCATTGCGAATGGTGAAATGCGGACAGTCAGCAATTTGAGCCGCGACTGGTCGCAGGCATTCGTGGATGTGGGCGTGGCTGCGAGCGTTCCACTGGAAAAAACATTGCAAGCGCTGGAAAGCGCGGCGGCCGGGCTGCGCAGCGACGTGGTATGGTCGCAGGCATTGGTGGATGGGCCGCGAGTGCTGGGTGTGCAGGGCTACGATCACGCGGGGACGCTGCTGCGTTTGCAGGTGCGAACCGCGCCGACACGACAGGACGAAGTGTGCCGCGAGCTGCGCAGGCGCATACAAATGGAATTGCAGCGGCAAGGTATCGCGGCGACGAGCGGAACGCCAGCCGAGGGTACGGGGGCGGCGCTCACGTGAAAGAGCGACGGACCGGCAGGTGACGCGAGGAGGACGACATGGCGCAAGTGAGTTATGAGGAAGTGAACCTGATGCTGCGGCTGTACGACATGAGGCGCGAGCCACGGCTGCGGCAAGCGCGCGCGTGGTTCGTGGAGAATTTTCATCCCACGTCGGCGGAAGACATGATGGAGAAATATCCGCAAGGAAGCGAAGAAAACACATATATACGGATGGTGATCAGCTATTGGGACATGGTGGCGAGCATCGTGAATCGCGGGCTGATCAACGATGAGCTGTTCTTCGAGAGCAATGGGGAAATCTGGGTGGTGTGGGACCGCATGCGCACGATCGTGCCGATCTGGCGAGCAGCGTTCAAGAATCCCCGGCTGTTCGCGAACATCGAAGAGACTTACAAGCGGCTGGAAACGTGGCGCGAGAAACAAGCGCCGGGATCGAGCGCAGCGATGCGCAACATGATGGCGCAGATCATGTCCAAGCCGAAGGGAGTTTGAGCTGGTTGGCAAGAGGCGGCGGCAGTCCGGTGGATGCCTGCTGGCGCTAGCCCTGCTTGCGTTGAATAGGGTTTCAAAACACTGATTAGCGTAGGCGTTCACCGACAGGCTGAGGACCGGGAGCAAGTACGCGTGATTTTGCGGGCTTAGCGGTCCTAACGCAATTGCGGCCGGCGGTCTTTGCGGCGTAGAGTGCCGCATCCACTTCGCGCAGTAGTTCATCCGCCGAGCGGTGCCCCCAATCAGGACTCAGGAGCAGGCCCAGACTCAAGGTGATTCCCAGAGCTCCCGCGTCCGTCTGTACCGGCCGGGTGGAAATGATTTTGCGAATCTCCTCGGCACGCCCCAATGCGGATTCAGGCCGGCAATTGTTCAGGACAACGAGAAATTCTTCGCCACCGTAGCGTCCAACGAAATCGTAGGACCGAACGGAAAGAAGCAGCCGGCGAGCCACTTCGCGCATTACCTGGTCTCCAACCAAATGGCCGTGGGTATCATTGATGGTTTTGAAGTGGTCCAGATCGGCGAGCAGCACGGCGGTGCAGACGTTTTCGCGCCGGGAACGGTCCAGTTCACGGCTCAACAGATCCGTGATCACGCCGCGGTTCCAGAGCGAGGTCAAATGGTCGTGGGTGGCCTTGAAGCGCATTTCTTCGCGAGCCTCGACCAGACGGTCCTCGAGGTGCAGGATGCGCTCGCCCGTTCGCAGACGCGCTTTAAGTTCGTCGGCGTTGAAGGGCTTAACCAAGTAATCATCGGCGCCAGATTCCAGGCCAGCGACGACATCTTCTTTGGATTCGCGCGCGGTGAGCAAAATCATGTAGACGTAGTTTTGGTCGCAACCTTTGCGGACGCGACTGCAAACGCCCAGGCCATCGAGCTCGGGCATCATCCAATCGAGCAAGGCAAGGCGGGGACCGTCCGGCTCGCTCAATTTCTCGACGGCTTCCCGCCCGTTGGTGACTGCCGTGACTTCGTACCCGGCGCGCTGGAGAGTTCCCTTAAGGAGACGGCGGGACAGAGCGTCGTCATCGGCGATCAATATCTTCACGAGCGAGCCTCGACCATGTACTTTTCCATTAGAGCAAGAAGGCCGTGCACGTCTTGAGCCAAGGCGGCAAAGGCGTCGGGTAACGAAGCGATTTCTCCTGCACGGGCGAGCTGCTCGAGGCGCGCTGCGGAAGCGGCGGCTTTCGATACGGACAGATTTGCGAGCATGCCTTTGACCGTGTGGCTGACGCTTGCCGTCTCCGCCGCATCCCCACGATGAACGGCGCTCTCGAGCGACTTTAGATATCCGGGGAACTCCTCTTTGAAGATTTTCAACAAGTCGCACAAGAGGTCGCGATCGTTTTCGACACGAGCAAGCAGCTCTTGGATGTTGACGATTGGGGCGGAAGAATCGCGACGGTTATTCATACCTTTACCTTCATTCCCGAATTTGCATGGCCGATGGAGATAATGCCGACATGGTTGCGGCGGTACACCGATGGAAAGCGGGAGGCACAGTTCGGCCTTCTTTAGAGGGCAACCGTCAGGCCATTCGGCGGGCCAAGCCTCGACTTAAGTTACTGACAGCAGGGACTTTACTATCGTCGTCCAGAGGAGGTGGGAGCGACCGGTTTCCAATGTTGAACGCCGCGAGGTATTTGGTTCAATGTGAAACGGCCGTGCGTTGACGACGGATTCGCGAACCGATCCTGCCAACCACCATCGTGGTGAACACTTTATGGAGCCTGCTGTCATTTTCGGTGACGGCCACCCGCCTGCATGGAGTTTTCAGCACTCGGCTTGCAGACCAAAAGGTACACGCTCATCGCCTTTTGCGTTACAGCCTCCACTGTATTGTTGAAATTGGGGGTCAGACTTATACATCAGTAGCGGTTCAAGTAGTGGTTCATCTCTCGGCCAGATGTCCCCTGAAGTCGTGCTCGCACGTTAGGCGTGAAATCAGCAGATTGATCGCGGCACGCAATCGCAAGCGATTCTGGATCAAAAGGAGCGTTTCCGCATGGAAACCCAAGCGAGCCCCGAACGTGCATTGGTTGCCAAAGCGCAGGCGGGCAACGAAGAAGCCTTCACCGAGTTAGTGCGCCGACACTCCGGCCAAATCTACGGGCTTTCTTTAAACATGCTGCGAAACCGAGAGGATGCGGAAGACAACCTGCAGAATGTTCTGGTAAAAGCGTTTCATAACATTGGGCGCTTCGAAGGAAATTCGCAGTTCTCCACATGGCTGGTGCGCATCACGATCAATGAAGCGCTAATGAAGTTGCGCAAGCGGAATTCGGAGCGCATATCCGATTACCATGACGCGAACGCCTCAGAAGATGAGCCCCGCTCGTTTCCGGAGATTGAGGATAGCCGGCAGGATCCCGAACGCGAATACATGAGCAAAGAGCTGACCCGCAAAGTGTTCCGCGGACTGAATCCTTCGCTGCAGGATACGTTCATACTTCAGAAGGCCGAAGGATGGACTAACAGGGAATTGGCGGCGGCGTTGGGCATCACGGTCTCAACGGTGAAATCGCGGGTTTTCCGCGCACGGGTGAGATTGCGCCAGCAACTCATCGCTCTTACGCAACCCGAGCAAATTGCCTTGCAAGGGTAACTTGCAGCGGCTCCCTTCCTAAAATCAAATCTGACGAGTGTTCACCGAGCCCCGAGTAGGCGCGCATCCATTCTCCAGGTTCATAGTCAAGACGCGCCTCGACCCACTAGCTGACGCTGCGCTTTTGCTTTCGTAAAGGAAAGAGCCAGTTTGGAGGGCCATGCCCGTCCAAACTGGCTCTAATTCTTGCAAGTTAGTGGGCATTAGCTCGAGGTAGCTTTCTGGCCTTTCACTTCGATTTCGTTGACGACTTGCTTCACATTTGGAATGGAAGCGACGAGCTTCTCAACTTGCTCTCGTTTTGTTTGCGACGGAACATCTCCCGTGAGGGTTACCACGCCATTCTTGACGTCGTACTTTACGTTCTTTTTGAGGCGATGTTTGATCAGTGTAGCGTCCACATTCTTTTCAATGGCCTTATCGAGATCGGAGTCGACGGCCTTGGCCTCGCTTTCATTTCCCGGCGGCCGCACAGCGATTTGATCCGCGACCACCAGGTTAGGGGCCGTGGACTTCGCGATCGATTCCGCCTGCTGTTTATCGCTGTCCGTGGGAACCGTGCCGGTAAGCGTGACCACGCCTTTGTCGCGATCTTCGCTGACGCTGACGTCTTTAAATCCAGCCTGGTCCAAGGATTTGCGGATGTTATCCGTCAGATCCGGTGATTTGTCGGTGGAACAGCCTGCAAGCATTTCGCCAACAAGCAACGGGAGCACGGAGACAATCAATTTTCTCGCTTTCATATCTCTCCTTCTGTGTATGCCGGGCTGACACGAAATCTCGGACGCCCGGAAAATGGAAGCCCGGGTGTCACAAGACTGTGGCGGACTGAGGGTTGGACTCAATCAGGCGTTGGCCGTAAAAGCTATCGGGAACGTCAGGTAAGAAGACGCTAGGGGTGCAGGGCCGAAGAAACAATCAATGAGAATATCTGGGAGCCTAAGGATTCTTACCTGTTCGATTTTGCCCAACCAGCCAGCGCACTCTGAAAGCACGTAGCGCGAGCGCCGAGTGAGGTCCGCTCTATGTTGATCTTAGGGGAAGGGCTGTAGAGAAGCTTGCGAAATGCTTACGAACGCAGAGATACGTCTAGCCGCGAGTCAATTCGGTGCGTACGTTGACTCGAGAATAGCTTTCTGGGCCAGGTGCTCATCGATGGCGGGGCTAACATACGTACCGTCGCCGGCAAGCACGTTCAGCGCCCGCACCAATTCGTGCTCGGCGTCGGATTTTAAGACATAGCCACGCGCACCGGCGCGGAAGGCGCTGCGTACCAGCTCCGTGGAAGAGTGCAGGGTAAGGAGTAGAATTTTCGTGTCCGGCAGAATGTTGTGAATAATGCGGCTGGCTTCCAGTCCATTCAAGCCCGGCATGGAAACATCCATGATGACAATTTCGGGCCGCACGGTTTCGGCAAGCTTGACGCCTTCCTGGCCGTTTTCAGCTTCGCCGCAAAGCTCCCACTCTGGAAAGGCGCTGAGGATACCCTGAACACCTCGGCGAATGACGGCGTGATCGTCAACAACGATTACCCGAGGCATTGCCCCTCCCGTGCGGTTTGGCGGGAAGGGACACCAGGATTAAAAGCTTTTGGTGGGAACACAAGAAGAAGACGACCGAATGCATGCGGACCGATCATCAGGCCTCGATGATCTGGTTTCTAACCGCATAGCGCACGAGCTCACTCACCGAGTGCAGCTCAAGTTTGCGCATGATATTGGCGCGATGCGTTTCGGCGGTTTTTACACTGATGCCGAGAGCCACGGCGACTTCCTTACTGCTCTTGCCCTCCGCAAGCAGCTGCACGATTTCGCGCTCACGCGAAGTGAGCCGGCTGCGCAGGATGGCCATGTGGTCGGGAACAGTATTTTGCTTGCAGAAGCCATCGAGCAACATGTCCGCGGCACGCGAGGTAAAGAACGATCGGTGATTCCCGAGCGCTTCCACGGCCGCCACTAAATCGCGGTCGGCGTCCGATTTCATGATGTACGCACGCACACCGGCCTCAACAATGTCGCGAACGAGCTGATCGGAGAAGTGCAGCGTAAGGATTACTATTTCCGTTTTGGGAAGGCTCTTGCGGATACGCCGGGCGGCCTCCAAGCCGTTAAGCTCGGGCATGCTGATGTCCATTACGACGACATCTGGCTTCAGCTGCTCGGCCATGGTCACGGCTTCGCGACCGGTCTTGGCCTCGGCGACGACGTCCCAGCCGTGGTGCGCGGTTAGGAGTTGCTTTAGGCCGCGCCGGATAATGTCATGATCGTCAGCAACTAAGATTCGCAGGGTAGTTACCTCATGTGATGAATCGCGGGATCCTAGGACCCCGCAGCGGCTTGCAAGTAATTGATATTAGGTCGTCCCTTAGATTGACATACGGTATTCCCTGTATTTTCAACGAGGTGAGACCTAATCCGCCACAGGGATTTTACGCAGGCTCCGGCGACTTCGCATTGCAAATCTTTTTCTTAGGCGTTGTTTTGGCCGCTATGGTTCCTTTGCTGGCAGCCAGACTCCAATTCGGAACCGCCGGCCCCTTTTATGATCATTGCCCTGACGGTGGTTTTGTTGCATTTGCTTTCCGCGAATCTGCTGGTGCCGAAATTCATCGGCTCCCGCGTGAATCGTGAATATCGGACCAGTCGGCGATAGTAGGGATGATATTTTGGAGTTGGATAAGGGGCGGGGTAGGACTGCTGCCGGCCGTACCGTTAACCGCGTTTGTTGCCGACTGCCATCCTGCGCTGCTTCCCATTTCCAATTTACTCGCGGAGACTCCATGCCCAATGCCGCGCCGGGCGCAGGTGGGCCGGATAACGGTTGCTCGCGCGATTCCATTTTTTCGCGATCGGTTTCGGGTCCAACATAAGCAGTAACGATATCGTTATACCTGTCCGCTTGGCCATTTATTTTCCTGCTGGTAACGAACTGCACGCATTCGGCCAACCATTACACAAGTATTACAAAGGACCGCGAACGCCCATGCTACGGTGGAAACAGTTGTGAGCGTATGAGGACACTGGGACCATGAGTATTCTTAAACAAGACCGCACTTTTCAGCAGCCTCTGAACTGGACCACTACTTTTTTCATGTTCGCTTTTCATGTCGGTGCCGTCGCGGCGCTGTTCATGTTCAGCTGGAAAGCCCTGGCTATCGCTGCTTTTCTATGGTGGCTGACGGGCAGTATGGGAATCGGCATGTGCTATCACCGGCTCCTTACTCATCGCGGATACAAGACTCCGAGATGGATGGAATATTTTATGGCGATCTGCGGAACCATGGCGCTTGAAGGCGGCCCAATCGCTTGGGTAGCTACGCATCGCATCCATCACCAGAATACAGACAAAGAGGGCGACCCGCATTCACCCAATGACGGCGGACTATGGGCACACATGGGGTGGATAATTACCGGCAAGGCGATGCACCAGAATACCGCTGAGTTGCTGCCCTACGTTCCGGACCTACGGAAGCAGAAGTTCTATGTGTGGATCAGCCAATAGCATTGGGTTCCGCTGGTGGGACTCGGCCTTCTTCTTTACGCATTTGGCGGGTGGTCCTGTGTCCTGTGGGGCGTCTTTCTGCGTACGGTGGTCGGACTGCACGCTACTTGGCTGGTCAACTCCGCGACTCACATGTGGGGCTCGCGCCGCTTCCTGACTAGCGATACATCCACCAACAGTTTCTGGGTCGCTATTCTGACATTTGGCGAAGGCTGGCATAACAATCATCACGCCGCACCGCAGGCCGCGAAACACGGTCTCACGTGGTATGAAGTCGACGTCAACTGGTACGGAATCTCCATGCTCAAGGCCCTCGGCCTCGCATGGGATATAAAAATGCCCAAGTTGCCAACGCGCGAACCTGCTGAGGGACTAGAGAAACCCTTTGACTCACCCATCATTGCGCCACCCCATGATGCACTGGTCGAAGAAGAGGCCCTCGTTTCCACTTCGGTTGGAGATTGAGGGCAAAGTGGCAGCGTCCTAGTGCGGCACTGGCGCTGATGAATTAAACTAGCGGCGATGCGCATCACGAGCCGCACAAAAGCGATCGCCTTCTTTATCACGCTGGGCGCTTGCCTCGTTGCCCTTGCGATCTTCCTAAACATCACCTGGATCCTGTTCCATTGGCGGCAAGTTGTGCCGCTGGTGCTGGGCATAATTTTCTTCGGGGTGATCATTGCCGGCTTGGTGGTCAACACCATTTTCATCGTGCGCGAGATCCGGCGAAATGAACGCCAGGACAGCTTCCTCAACGCCGTCACTCACGAACTAAAAACTCCCATAACCTCCATACGCCTGTATCTCGAGACACTGCTGACCCGGCCGCTCGACGAAGCGAAGCGGCACGATTTTTACCGCATCATGCTGGAAGACTCGGACCGGCTCCTGGGCATGGTCGAGCAAGTGCTCAAAGCGGGCGAGGCACGCCATAGCAGCCGACGACGAAATTGGAAGGAGGTGGACTTTGCACAGGTGGCGCGCGAGACGCTGGAACTCGCACGTCTGCGCCACAATCTCAAGCCAGAAGCCCTTCGTTTCGGGGCTGAGCCGCCTCGAGACTTGATAGTTATGGGCAATCCTGAGGAACTGCGCACCGCGGCTTTCAACCTTCTCGACAACGCCATCAAATATTCCGGAGAGAACAAGGACATCATGGTCGATGTGCGCACGCCTGACATCGACAGCGTTTTCTTCAGCGTGCGCGACCAGGGTATTGGCATCCCGCGCATTGAACTGAAGCGAATTTTCAATCGATTCTACCGCGTCCAAAACCCGGTCACAGGCAAGGTCAAGGGCACCGGCCTGGGCCTATTTATCGTGCGCTCGGTCGTGCGGCGCTACGGCGGCGATGCCTATGCCGAAAGCGCGGGAGAAGGGTTGGGCAGCACGTTTACGATCCGTCTGCCGCGGGTGTATCGCACATGAGCCGCCTTTTGGTGGTAGAGGACGAGATGCACCTTGCGCAAGGCCTACGTTTTAACCTGGAAGCCGAGGGCCATTCAGTGCACGTTACCGACAAAGGCGAGGAAGCTCTGACACTCCTTTTGAGGGATAAGGAAGGATTTGATGCGCTCATTCTGGACGTTATGCTACCCGGTAAAGACGGTTTTACTGTGGCGCGAGAGCTTCGCGAGGCTCAAAACTACATACCGTTGTTAATGCTAACGGCGCGGACGCGCCCTGAGGATGTTCTCCAGGGATTCGAATCCGGCGCAGATGACTATTTGCCTAAACCGTTTGACCTTTCGATTTTGTTAGCGCGCGTGGAAAGTCTTTTGCGTCGCAAAAACTGGCTCCGTACCGCCGCGACTTTAAAAATTGAGCCGACCGCCACACCGGGGGAAGTTCCTGACCTATTCGAGTTCGATGACCGCACCGTTGATTTTGCCAACCTTCAACTGCGTGGAGGTGGCCAAGTCTTCCAACTGACGCTGATGGAGGCGGAGCTTCTACGCTACCTGATCCGAAATAGCGGAAGGCCCGTATCGCGCAAAGCCATTCTGCAAAATGTGTGGAATCTCCACGAAGATACGGACACGCGCGCAATCGATAATTTCGTCGTGCGTCTGCGCAGGTACATCGAACCGGTACCCTCGAAGCCTCGCCACCTCCTAACCGTCCGAGGCCTGGGGTACCAGTTCGTAGCGAATCCCAAGAAATAATGTGGGAGTGTCGACGTTTAACGGCTACCGCCAAACATTGCGCGGAGATCAAATCCCACGGTCAATGTCGCGGCGTCCGAGTTGAGTTTCAAGCTGTGAACGTAAGCAGGTTCGATGTACATAAAACGTGTTGGGTTTATCCTGATTAATGCAGAGTACCCACGATCGTGGGTCAAATTCGATACATCACCAGGGCCGTTTGGCTGAAGGAAAAAGTTCTGGATTCCATTCGCGGCGTACACCTTTTGCGAACCCCACGGCTGCAGCGCGTAATAGGAGCCGCCGATTTCGACGCGCTTCGCGACCTTTAACGTGAGTCCTCCTTCGGCGTCAGCCAGAAAACCCAAGGACCTGAACGAATCGAAAATACGAAATGGCTGTGCAGCTAAGCGTGTGTCCAGAAGACCATTGGATATTCCTGCGTTCACGTATGGAGTGAAGGGGCCAACCGGACGATCGAAGTGATTGAACCAATCTGCACCAAGCCGGCCAGTACTAAATGCGCCGGTTTCCGCCACGGGGACGGATAAGCTGAGGATCGTCGCATAATTCAAAACGCGGTTGTTAAATGTGAGCCGCAAGTCGGCGTAGGGATCACCCACTGTGTTGTCCCAAAAATGCCGCTCGCCCGGCACCAGATGCGGAGTGTTCCGGAAAAAATAATAGGGCACGCCGATATCGATACCAACATGCTGGTTGAAGTCGTAGCCGACGCTGGTGTCTAAGATTGTGAATTGTCCCTGATCGCTGGTGCTGCCGCGAAATTCTTCAAACAGCGTGAAACCCTTGACCTCAGCAGCTGGCCGCGCCGACTGCGCCGTCAGGTGCCTCGCACCAATAAGGCACATAGAGAGGAGTGCGAGTGTCTTCAGAAAATAAGAGCCGATGTCATGAAAATTCCTGAGTTGCACGATGTGTCCTCCAGATTTCAGATAGATACGAACTGTGAAAATGGACTGTCGAAAGCAATCTGAACTGCTCTGGGTGGGAAGGGAGGCCGCAGTATACGGCCTCCCTGTAGGTGTAACGACTTTCTTGTCGATGAGCCCTCAATGGGGAGTGGCGGTGTGCGTTTGCTCCTTTTCTTCGATCTTCGTCTTGTGCACAGGTTGATGATTGTTCATTTTCTTTTGTTCAAATCGTTCTTGCCTTTGCATAAAGGCAGAGGGGTTCGCCTTCAGCTCCTCGCCAACCTGAGGGTTCTTGGAAAGAAACGATTCCAGCGACTTGTGGTGTTTCAAGTACTTGTCGTCATTGACGAGTGAAGGATTCTTTTGCAAGTCCTTCTCGATACGCTTGTGCTTGTCGAGAAAGCGGTCCATATCCTGCAGTTCCTTCTTATCCAGGTCCGTGTCTGCACGGTCGTCCCGATCACTAATTCGACCGCTGTCGACGTCGACGCCTCGGCTACGGTCACGATCGGGTATGTTCCGATCCATGTTGTTCCTGGCCTCGAAACCATTTTCGCGACGCATGAAGTAGGACGGATTCTCCTGCGCCTCCTGTCGCACCGCGGGATGCTCGGTTAGGAATTCATCCAGGTCCTTGTGGCGTTTCAGATAGCCGCGATCGTTCATGAGTTCGGGCTTTCTCTCCAACGACTTGGCGACGTCCTGGTGCCGGTCCAGAAAATCGTCCATGGAGCTCAGTTCCTGCCTCCTCAGATCAGGGTTTGCATTCGAGCGGCGGTTGAAGTCGCGACTGGTATTTGCGTCGCGTTCTCGAGCCACATTTACGTCGCGGTCATTTGCGCCTGCGCTCGCTTCTGCATTTGCGTCGCGGTCACGGTTTACAGCACGGTCCGTGTCGCGATTTCGACCGGAGGCTTCCCGCGAATCGAAACGCTTCTCCCTCTGCATGAGGTACGCAGGAGTCTCCGCGCTCTCTTCCTTGAGCTCCGGATGCTGATTCAAGAAGGTCTGCAGCTCCGGATGTTCGTGGAGGTACTCCGCGTTGCGAATCAGCCAAGGATTCTTGCCGAGCGTCTGGTCGATGTCCGGATGGCTGTCCAGGAACCGGTCGAGGGTTGCCACCTGCTGACGAGTAAGGTCCGGGTTTGGGTTATCGCCACGGCGGCTGCGTTCCTGCGCATCGAAGCGTTTCTCTCGCTGCATTAAGTACGCCGGCGTCTCCGCGCTCTCTTCCTTGAGTTCCGGATGCTGATTCAAGAAGGTCTGCAGCTCCGGATGTTCGTGGAGGTACTCCGCATTGCGAATCAGCCAAGGATTCTTGCGCAGTGTCTGGTCAACGTCCGGGTGGCCGTCCAAGAACCGATCCAGGGTCGCCACCTGCTGCCGCGTCAAGTCCGGGTTCGGGTTTGCAGCATCGCGATCCTGGCTCTGAGTAGAAGCCCGGCGACTCGGTTCCGGCGTACCAGTAGACGTGCGGCCGCTTGATTCCTGAGCCTCAAAGCGATTCTCCCGTTGCATGAAGAAACGCGGATTCTCCGCAATCTCTTCCTTCACGTTGGGATGTTGGTTGAGAAATGACTGCAGCTGGGGATGCGCTTCAAGATACTTCGCGTTGTTCACGAGCGACGGGTTGCGCCGAAGGTCCTGATCGATGTTCGGGTTCTTGTCCAGGAACTGATCCATGGTGGCAACCTGTCGCTGGTCCAGGTCCGGATTCGGGTTCGTCCTGTTCCGCGCTTCCTTTGCATCGAAACGCTTTTCGCGCTCCATGAAGAATGATGAATCTTGCCCAACCTGTGTCTGCACTTGCGGATGCTGATTTAGAAACGTCTCAAGTTGAGGATGCGCTTCCAGATATTCCGCATTGGTCACAAGCGAAGGGTTGGCTCGCAGATGCGCGTCGATGTCGGGGTGAGCATCGAGAAAGGCGTCGAATTGAGCGACGTCAGAAGATCGGCTGCTGCCTTGTCCCTGCGCTTGTTGTGCATTCAGGCCCCGTGCCGTTCCGTCCAAACCAACTAACGTGCCACACAGGATTACGGCTCGCCACTTTCTCTTAGTCTTAGCGAAGAATCGCATTTTCACTGACCTCCTCGAAGTTTTTCGAGGCTGGGAAAGGCACAAGCTGGGTCGAAGTGGCTGGATGACTGGGGAAGCTGAGGCTAGGCTTGCATTGATTTGCGTATGCGGAATAATGCGCAGCTCGCAAGCCTTATCCGTTCGCGAATCATGCATAACATTTTCGAATTGGTCCTCCAATCGGCTTTCCAGGATGCCGGACACCTGCCATGACAGCAGCAAGCGCGTTGCCACGAAAACTAAATATCTCGTTTTGAGTCAATTAGCGCCGCGCGGGCGGCGAGAGGCGAGTACTGGGCAGTAAAAAAACTTCTGGCCGTTGAAAAGTCTCCCATGCAGAACATTCAGCAGGAAAATACAGAAATCACCTGATGAGGCGAATCAGCGAGAACCTTTGTCCGTTGACTCCGCGCACATTTGTACGCCGGACAAGGACCTCAGTCAGTGTGTTGTGGCACGCGGGTCGTTCAACTGGAACGCAGACGCAACATCTTGCGCGATGAAGCGGGTGTTGTCGCCAAGTTCGGGGTGAAGCCCGAATCCATTCCAGACTACCTTGCTGTGGTTGGCGACAGTGCAGACGGCTACCCAGGTCTGTCCGGGTGGGGCGTAAAGGCTGCATCTCTTACCTTATCTCAGTACACCCACCTTGAAGACATTCCGAAGGATTGCCGAGAATGGCATCCATCAATCCGGAAGGCCCATTTGCTGTCCGAATCGCTGTTCAACGCATGGAGCGACGCCCTGTTGTTTCGGACCCTCGCAACCCTGCGACTGGACGTGCCCGTCTTTGATACGGTCGAGGATCTTCGGTGGAAGGGACCAAACTCGAACTTCGAGGAATTATGCCGGCGAATAAAGTTCCGCGATCTGCTTGGTCGCGCTTCGTCGGTAAAGTCAAAAAGATCTCAAGACGAATAGGTCGCGTCGGGAATCGGCTGCCGCTAGTGCCCGTGTTCGAGGCTTGCGTGCCGGCTAACTCGCGGATTGTCGGCTTAGCCGACATCTGCCACGTACCATTACTCCACTTCTCCGGTAACGGCGTTAATCAGGACTTAGGTCCGATATCTGGGAAATCATCCACCGAAAATCATCCGTAAACACTAGCCGACTTCACCGGACTAATCCCGCCGTCGAAGCCGGATAGCTTCCCGTCAGCCGACGTTACATCCGGTGCAAAGCTGGGATGGAAGACGGCAAAGCCAGAACGCATAAATCAAATTACGTAGGATTTTCTGGGTATCTTATAGGGCCTGAAAAAAAGAAGAAAAACCGAGGCAAACCAGCTTTCCCAAAACAGTATAACACGCTGTGTTCGGATTCCCTGCCGGATTTATTTCCCAGAGCGATGCGTGAAATGCTGGACGCCGCGGAGGAAATTTGGCTCAATATTTTTTGGTTGAATACTTGGTTGGTGGCTGCGTTGGACACGATTTCCCTGGTGAAAGAACTTCCATCGCGCGGTGAACAGTCCGGGAGGAGCGCGCTTGCCTGGAGCGCGCAGGACGCCGTGTCGCAGCAAGTGTCAGGCGCCTGGGCGCGTAGAGACGAACTACAAACAAACCGTATGCTGAATCCAAGAAATCAGCGGTGGGGAGGAAGGAGTGGGCACAATGATTCGTGTGGATGGCTTGGTGAAGAAGTTCGGGGACTTTACGGCGGTGGACTGTATTTCGTTTGAGGTGCCCAAGGGGGAGATTTTTGCGTTCCTCGGACCGAACGGCGCTGGAAAAACGACAACGATCAAGATACTCACCACGCTGCTGAAGGCCACGAGCGGAACGGTCGAGGTGGACGGGCGCAATCCGACGACGCACGAGAACGAAGTGCGGCAGAGCTTTGGAATCGTGTTTCAAGATCCGAGCCTGGACCAGGATTTGACAGCCTGGGAGAACATGGATTTGCACGGCGTGCTTTATCACGTGCCGGGGAAGGTGCGGCGCGAGCGCGCGGAAACCCTACTGAAGCTCTTCGAGCTTTGGGAGCGGAAAGACGCGCTGGTAAAGACATTTTCCGGCGGAATGCGACGGCGGCTGGAAATTGCGCGCGGCTTTTTACATACGCCAAAGATTTTATTTTTGGACGAGCCGACCCTGGGCCTCGATCCGCAAAGCCGCAACCAGCTATGGACGCACGTGAGGCGGCAGAATGAAGCGGACCATGTGACAGTGTTCCTGACGACACATTACATGGACGAAGCAGAACGCGTGGCCGACCGGATTGCGGTGATCGATCACGGCAAGATCGTAGCGATCGGCACCGCCGACGAATTGAAACAAAGAACGAATGCGACATCGCTCGAAGAGGCGTTTCTGGCGCTGACGGGCTCAACGATTCGCGACGAGTCTGCGACATCGAAAGATCAGTTGCGGCAAGTGGCGCAGATGTTTCGCGGGGGAGGCCGTCGATGAACGCGATTTATATTTTGTGGCTGCGCGAAGTAAAAAAGTACAGCCGGTCGAGAGTGCAAATTATCGCGTCGCTCGGCCAGCCGCTTTTGTATTTGCTGGTGCTGGGTTTCGGGCTTGGGCCCGTGTATCAGAAAGCCGGCGGCGGGAGCTACTTGCAGTTTATGGCGCCGGGAATTGTAGGAATGGCGGTGCTGTTCACCTCGGTGTTTTCCGGCATTGCGCTCCTGTGGGACCGGCAGTTTGGATTTTTGAAGGAGACGCTAGTGGCGCCGGTGCCGCGGATTTACGTGATGATCGGGCGGACGCTGGGCGGTGCGACGGTGGCGATGCTGCAAGGCACGCTGATCGCGGTGGTGTGCCTGATTGCGGGCTTCCGCCCGGTGAGCTTCATCGGGATACCGCTGGGATTTGCGTTTATGGCGTTGATCGCGATCGTGTTCGCGGCGTTGGGGACGTCCATCGGTTCGAGTTTGCAGGACATGCAGGGATTCCAGCTGATCATGAATTTTCTGGTGTTGCCGATTTTCTTTTTGTCGGGAGCGCTGTTTCCGCTGAGCAATTTGCCGAAGGCCCTGTCGTTTGTGATGAAACTCGATCCGCTCTCGTATGGAGTGGACGGATTGCGCGCTGCGCTGATTGGCGCGTCGCACTTTGGCGCGATTGTGGACGCCGCGGTGCTTGCGGTCGTCGCCGCGGGGCTGCTTGGTCTCGGCGCGTGGCGCTTCTCGAAGATCGAGATTTAGCAGATGGCCAGCGGATTGAGCGCGCGTGCCCACAGCAAGTGCTGGAGTCGTGTCCGAAGATGAGGAGCCCTTGGTGCTGTTATGCGGATGCGGGCGCGGTGGCAGACGCAATCGTAAAGTCGTGGACGCCCCGTTTAGCAAACGCCCGTTCCGCGTCCATATCGATCCGACGCATGCCCAGCGAATTTGCAATGACATTGTGATCGGCACCCGATTGCCATTGTTCCACCTCTTTGCGCCGCGCAGCTTGTAGGTAGGGATTGAGCTGGCCGCGCGCAAGAATGTTTGGGGGGGGAAAGTAGTGTCAATACGTTGGCCGTAATGCCGCTTGTGGCGTATCCGACGGGGGGCACAGCCCGTCGCACGTTGTGCTCTCGCTCAAGGTAAGACTCTGTTTGCAGACTTGCCGCTGCGAATTCTCCGCCGCGTTCCATAGCGGCCAAACGAACGGGTAGTACAGTACCATCACGCCCGTTCTAATTCCGTTCCTAAGAACAGTTTACAGCGTCGGGCAATTCCTCAATCCTTGGACCAATACTCGGGGGATATTGTGCGTTTCCAGCTTCAGGTAGTGCTCTGTCTACGCAAGGAGTGGATATGATGCGTCTCCATTCACTTCGCACTGTGGTTCTATTCGGTTTGGTCGCGCTGGCGCTTTTCGCCAACGGGAGAAAGGCTATTGCCGCGGCGCAAACGGCGGCGCCAGCGTCCCCGAGCGTCGCTCTGAGAGCCTCACCGGCTTCCGCCCAAGCAGGCCAACCGGTCACGCTCAAGTGGTCGTCGACGAACGCCACGTCCATCACTTTGGAGCCCTCGGTAGGCCCAGTCGCGTTGAAGGGCTCGACCACGGTGAGGCCTTCTCAGTCGACCACTTATACCCTCACCGCCACAGGTCCGGGCGGCTCGGCCCATGCCAGCGCCCAAGTCACTATTGCGCCCGCGCCCCCTCAGGCTGCGGTCCAGAAGCCTTCGGAGAAAGACATCTCGTCCGACCAAGAGCAGATGAGGGGCCTCGACGAACAGATCCAGGAGATCAAGTCAGACTCCCTCCGCATGTCGGCAGAGCTGGGCCAGCTGGAGGAGAAACTGCTGTACCCGTCAGGAACACAGGTCGCGATCTTCGTCGAGCTCGCCAAGGGCGACGCGATGCGCCTCGACGCCGTGCGGCTCCAGATCGACGGCCAACTTGTTGCGCACTACA
>Ga0210408_10002493_pt1 | contig 17878 bp, 15 predicted proteins | sample IncBWH4MmetaG_FD_155471 | JGI IMG/M metagenome (GOLD analysis project Ga0210408, IMG submission 155471) | Forest soil microbial communities from Barre Woods Harvard Forest LTER site, Petersham, Massachusetts, United States - Inc-BW-H-4-M | ecosystem: Environmental > Terrestrial > Soil >...
AACTTTGCCCAAATCGATCGGATGGCGGTAGCCTGAGTTCGACCGCGCCGGTCCGCGTCATGCAACAGCGTTTTTACAAGACCAAGACCCACAACGGACCTAGGCTTCGATCACATGCCAGCCGGCCCAGAACGCGTGAAACGGACGGCGCAGGAGAGCGCATTCAATCGGCGCTATTCCGACGCACGTTAGGGTAGACCGGAAAAGTCTGGCGGCCAGATCGACGCGAATTACCCAAGGCGAACCTGCCCTAATCACGTGTCCTGAGACGCGTAATCCGTGTTCATTGCTAAGCCTAACGGGACAGTTGAGCTAAAAGGAAATCATGCATCACCTGCACTGAACTCGTGGCCGCGTCTAGATCGTATTTGAGCCAGTGCCCGAACATTTTCTTGCCATCGACGAGAGCCGGAACATCGAAATCGTGATACGCCCCGGGATAGACGATAAGGTCAACGGGCGCTCCTCGCCCGGCGCGCCGTTTCATGAAGCGCTGGCAGTCGCTCGCCAGCGACCAGTCGTCAAGTTCGCCGATCAGAATCAGCGTTGGAAGAGTGAGCTCATCACCCGCGAAGCGGCACATCGGGTAGTAAGCCACGGCGGCCTTAAAGTTCAGATCCTCTGGGATATCAAACACCCCCGCCTGAGGGATCGAACCTGTCGAGCCCAACTCTAGCGCCACAATCCCACCCTGCGATGCTCCAACCAGGCCAATACGTTGAGGGTCAACGAAGGGAAGCTTGGAGAGATAGGATAATGCGCCCAAGGCGTCGCCCTTGCGGTTTGGCATTTGTGCCGTACAGGCCTCTTTGATCCCGCGGGTCGAGAAGCTATCGACGGCAAGTGATACATAGCCCCAACCGGTCAGCAGGTCAGCAACACGTTTTCGGGCATTTTCGGACAGGCCACCGCAACCGTGCAGATACACTATGGCCGGGAAAGGACCGCTTGCTTCCGGCTTCGACAGGTAACCCTCAATCACCTCCGACGCTTTGGACGTTTCGCCGCGCTCTCTTGCCAAGCGTTCTTGCAGATGGCCGAGGCGATAGGCCGCGCTCTTGAACGTGACCAATTCTTCCGCCGAGATGTCGATCGGATAAAACGCTCCCATGATCGCCGCTAGAGCGATTGAAACAAGCTTGCAGACTTTACCAGTCGTCGCCATTTGAGCCTCTACCAAAATGGAGCAACACGAGCTCTTTGCGCCGTCTAATTGTAGCGAGAATTCGCCTGGCGACAATACAGACCCTCAACCCAGGCGAGAACAGGTTTCTGCTTGTGGCCCGACTCGGACTAAAGGGTTTGTCCGCTTTCGAGCCGCTGTCAGGGGCATAGCTGACATTGAACGCGCCCTGATCGGCAACGTCTCGATTTAGGCGCAAATCCGCTGATCGGCGAAACGGTGACCTGATCAGCGAGTAGTGTATCTCCAGAAGTCCCCGTTCGTGTTGCGCGGTGCGACGTTGGGACTGCGGCCATTTCTCGATCTTTCTTTTCCTACGCCAGGCTACGAACCCACTAACCGTCTTGTTGCGCTGAGCCGTTTCCTGCCTTTTCTAATCATCCCCATCTGAGGGCGCTCGAGACGGCCTCAGCTATCGGGGGCGGCGGTGGCAATCCATTCCATTGGGTCAGAGGCGATCTCGCGCGGTGCGCGCATGCTGCGCACAGCGTTCGGTCCTGCGATCGCGCGTTTTCTGAACGATCCTGACATCGTTGAGGTGATGCTCAACCCCGACGGCCGGTTGTGGATCGACCGCCTGTCGAGCGGGCTCACGGATACCGGTGAACGCCTGTCCGCCTCCGACGGGGAACGCATTGTCCGGTTGGTCGCCCATCACGTCGGCGCCGAGGTTCACGCCGGTCACCCGCGTGTTTCGGCCGAGTTACCCGAGACGGGGGAGCGCTTCGAGGGGCTGTTGCCGCCGGTGGTTGCGGCGCCAGCCTTCGCGATCCGTAAGCCCGCGGTCGCCGTGTTCGCGCTCGATGACTACGTCGCCGCCGGAATCATGAACTCGGATCAGGCCCATGCTCTGAGGGCCGCGGTCGGAGCCCGCAAGAATATCCTTGTCGCGGGTGGCACTTCCAGTGGCAAGACAACGCTGACCAACGCACTTCTCGCGGAAGTCGCCAAGACCTCGGATCGGGTCGTTCTCATCGAGGACACGCGGGAGCTTCAGTGCAGAGCACAGAATCTCGTTGCACTCCGCACCAAGGACGGGGTGGTTTCGCTATCGGACCTTGTGCGTTCTTCGCTGCGCCTGCGGCCCGACCGCATTCCAATCGGAGAGGTGCGCGGCGCAGAAGCCCTCGATCTGCTCAAAGCCTGGGGCACGGGGCACCCCGGTGGCATTGGCACCATCCATGCCGGCACCGCTCTCGGAGCGCTGCGCCGGCTTGAGCAACTCATCCAGGAAGCCGTGGTCACCGTCCCACGCGCCCTGATCGCAGAGACCATCAACGTCATCGCTGTCCTATCCGGTCGCGGCGCCGATCGCCGCCTTGCCGAACTCGCTGATGTCACAGGGCTCGGATCCACCGGGGACTACAGCCTTACAGCAATGGGGGACCAATCATGAATTTTTCCTCTTCGCTCGAGCGAAGGATCGCTTCGACCACTGTATTCGTAGCCACCTGCTTCTCCGTTAGTCCAGCCTGGGCGGCTGGCTCCAACATGCCGTGGGAGCAACCGCTCAACCAGATCCTGCAATCGGTCCAAGGTCCCGTCGCCAAGATCATCGCAGTCATCATCATTATTTCCACGGGGTTATCGCTTGCGTTCGGCGATACGTCAGGTGGCTTCCGCAGGCTGATCCAGATCGTGTTCGGCTTATCGATTGCGTTTGCCGCATCAAGTTTCTTTCTGTCGTTCTTCTCGTTCGGCGGCGGAGTGGTGATCTGATGGTCGAACAGGTCCCAGGCTTCGTAACGCCGGTACATCGGGCGCTGACCGAACCCATCCTCATGGGCGGCGCGCCACGCTCTATCGCCATCCTCAACGGCACGCTTGCCGCAGCACTCGGCATCGGTCTGCGCCTCTGGATTGCGGGCCTCCTGCTTTGGTTCGTCGGGCACATGGCTGCGGTCTGGGCGGCCAAGCGCGACCCCGACCTCGTCGAGGTCGTGCGCCGACACCTCCGCATCCCCGGTCACCTCAACACGTGAGTTCTCCCATGATGAACCTCGCCGAATATCGCTCTTCGAATACGCGCCTCGCGGACTTTCTGCCATGGGCTGCCCTTGTGGACGAGGGCATCATCCTGAACAAAGATGGATCGTTCCAACGGACAGCAAAGTTTCGCGGGCCGGACCTCGATAGCGCGGTGCCGGCCGAGCTCGTCGCCATCGCCGGGCGTCTGAACAACGCCTTGCGGCGTCTCGAATCCGGTTGGGCTGTCTTTGTCGAGGCACAGCGACATTCGGCAGGAGCCTATCCGCCCAACACCTTTCCGGATGTGGCCTCCGCCCTGGTCGATGCCGAGCGCAGGGCACAGTTCGACGAGGCTGGCGCCCATTACGACTCGAGCTATTTCCTGACGTTTCTTTTTCTGCCGCCTGCAGAAGGCGTCGCCATGACTGAGCGGTTGCTTTACGAAGGTAGCAACCGCACCGTCGGCGCCGATGCACGTGAGGTCCTCCGTGGATTCGTCGACCGGACCAACCGCGTGCTGCAGCTCGTCGAAGGTTTTATGCCGGAGTGCACCTGGCTCGACGATCAGGAGACCCTGACTTACCTGCATTCGACGGTTTCGACCAAACGGCATCGCGTCCGGGTACCCGAAATTCCCATGTATCTCGATGCGCTGCTTGCGGATCAGCCGCTGATCGGCGGGCTCGAGCCGATGCTCGGCTCAGCACATCTGCGGGTGCTGACCATTGTCGGGTTTCCAACGGCGACAACGCCCGGGATACTCGACGACCTGAACCGTCTGGCCTTCGCTTATCGCTGGTCGACCCGCGCGATCATGCTCGACAAGACCGATGCGACAAAACTTCTGACCAGAATCCGGCGACAGTGGTTCGCCAAGCGGAAGTCGGTGGCTGCGATCCTGAAGGAGGTGATGACCAACGAGGCCTCTGCGCTTCTCGATACCGACGCGCATAACAAGGCCATCGACGCCGATGCCGCGCTCCAGGAATTGGGCTCCGATCAAATCGGAGAGGCCTTTGTCACGGCGACGATCACGGTCTGGGACAGCGACCCCGCAACTGCCGATGAAAAGCTCCGCCTGGTCGAAAAGGTGATCCAGGGGCGTGACTTCACCTGCATGGTCGAGACGGTGAACGCGGTCGAGGCTTGGCTCGGCAGTCTGCCGGGAAATGTCTATGCCAACGTCCGGCAGCCGCCGCTCTCGACCCTCAATCTGGCACATATGATCCCGCTATCAGCGGTGTGGGCCGGGGAGGCGAGGGACCACCATTTCAAGGCCCCGCCCTTGTTCCTGGCCAAGACGGAAGGATCGACACCGTTTCGTTTCTCGCTTCACGTCGACGACGTCGGCCATACGCTGGTGGTCGGACCAACGGGTGCCGGCAAATCAGTGCTGCTGGCGCTGATGGCGCTGCAATTTCGCCGCTATCCGACCTGCCAGATTTTCGCCTTCGACTTTGGCTGTTCCGTACGCGCCGCCACCATCGCCATGGGCGGCGATTGGCATGACATCGGCGGCGTGCTTTCGGGCGAATCCACCGAATTCGTTGAGCTTCAGCCGCTTGCCGCAATTGACGATCCGTCGGAACGCGGGTGGGCTCTGGAGTGGATCAGTGCGATCCTCGGCCGTGAAAGAATTGAAGTCACACCGGAAGCCAAGGATCATCTCTGGTCGGCCCTGACCTCACTGGCTTCGGCACCGATCCCAGAGCGGACCCTGACAGGTCTTTCTGTCCTTCTTCAGTCGAACGTGTTGAAGCGCGCGCTCAAGCCCTATTGCCTGGGTGGGCCGTATGGCCGGCTTCTCGACGCGGAATTCGAGCGCTTGGGCGAGGGCTCCGTCCAGGCCTTCGAAACCGACGGACTGATCGGTACGGCGGTCGCGCCGGCCGTCCTTTCCTATCTGTTCCACCGCATTGAAGGACGGTTTGACGGCAGACCAACTCTGCTCGTCATCGATGAAGGGTGGCTGGCGCTTGATGGCCGGGAATTCGCTGGTCAACTCCGTGAGTGGCTGAAAACCCTTCGCAAGAAGAATGCGTCCGTCGTCTTCGCCACCCAATCGCTTGCTGATATCGACGGCTCGGCGATTGCGCCGGCCATCATCGAGAGCTGCCCGACGCGGATCCTGCTGCCCAACGATCGCGCCATCGAACCGCAGATCACGGCGATCTACCGGCGCTTCGGGCTCAATGACCGGCAGATCGAGATCCTCGCCCGGGCGACGCCGAAGCGCGATTATTACTGCCAGTCGCGCCGCGGTAACCGCCTGTTCGAGCTCGGACTTGGCGAGGTCGCCCTTGCCTTCACCGCAGCTTCCTCCAAGGCTGATCAGCTCTCGATCGAACAGGTCCTTGCCGAACATGGCCGTGACAACTTTGTGCCCGGATGGTTGAAGGCACGCGACATTGCCTGGGCGACCGACCTCATTCCGCATCTTGCCGAAGTGGAGGCGTCCCGATGAATCGTCTCCATCGTCTCGCTGTCGCCAGCGTGCTGGCGGCTGCCGTCTTCGTCGATTCCAGAGGGTCACAGGCACAGTTGGTCGTATTCGATCCCAGCAACTACGCGCAGAACGTGCTGACCGCCGCTCGAGCCTTGCAGCAGATCAACAACCAGATCGTGTCTCTGCAAAATCAGGCGCAGATGTTGATCAATCAGGCGAAAAATCTGGCCACTCTGCCATTCTCCTCGCTATTGCAACTGGAACAATCGATCCAGCGAACGCAGCAGCTTCTCGGTGAGGCCCAGCGCATCGCCTATGACATCGAGCAGATCGACCGCGCATTCTCGACGACCTACGCGCCGGCATCATCAAGCCTTTCAGATCAGGCGCTGATCGTGAACGCGCAAGCGCGCTGGCAGAACGCGATGGCCGGCCTGCAGGATGCGATGCGGACGCAGGCCACGGTCGTCGGCAACCTCGATACCAACCGTACGCAGATGGCCGCGCTTGTCACCGCGAGCCAGGGCGCGAGTGGTGCATTGCAGGCGAGCCAGGCCGGCAATCAGCTTCTGGCTCTTCAAGCCCAGCAGCTCGCCGACCTCATCGCGGTCGTCGCGGCCCATGGACGCGCACAAAACCTGGAGGCGGCGCAGCATGCCGCCGCTCAGGACCAGGGCAGGGAGCAGCTGCGCCGCTTCCTGACGCAAGGCCAAGGCTATCAACCCACAACCGTGCAGATGTTTCACTGATGAAAATGACAAGATTGAAACGGCTTCCGACCGTAACGGCCATAGTGCTCGTCGTCCTCGCTGTCGCCGCCTGCGCATTTCCGCTTCGTGGTGACCAAGATCAGGCAAATTCTTCCGTGTCCGCCGATCGGGACACTGATCCGCTGGCTGCGAAACTCGCGGAGTGCCGCTCCATCACCTCTGAGCAGAACGACGCTCTGGCCGAATGCCAGAAGGCCTGGGCCGGGAAGCGCCGGCAATTCCTTGGGCAAAGGGCTCCATCAGCGTCGTCCGACAGTGGACCGCCTCAGGCGGGCTCATCGTTGTTCGTGCCACCCAAGGACCAGAGCCGCCTGTCGCCTGGTTACCCTTCGATACAGCAGCCTGAAAAGGAGTGACCGATGGGCGGCACCGGCATTATCGATCAGTTCCTGGAAACGTTCACTCGCTACATCGATACCGGGTTCGGGTTACTCGGCGGTGAAGTCGGATATCTCGCGACCACGCTGGCGGCAATCGATATCACGCTGGCCGGCCTGTTCTGGTCATGGGGCGCGGACGAGGACATCCTGGCGCGCCTCGTCAAGAAGACCTTGTTTGTCGGCGTCTTCGCTTTCCTGATCGGCAATTGGAACGGCTTGGCCCGCGTCGTCTTCGAGAGCTTTGCAGGTTTGGGACTAAAGGCCTCAGGTACCGGCCTTTCCACGACTGATTTCTTGAGGCCGGGAAAGATCGCCCAGGTCGGACTTGATGCTGGACGGCCGATCCTCGAATCGATCTCCGGCTTAATGGGCTATGTCAGCTTTTTCGAAAACTTCGTCCAGATCGCGGTTCTGCTGTTTGCCTGGGTCGTGGTGCTGCTCGCCTTCTTCATTCTCGCCATTCAGCTGTTCATTACGCTTATCGAGTTCAAGCTGACGACGCTGGCCGGTTTCGTGCTGATCCCGTTCGGCCTGTTCGGCAAAACAGCTTTCGCGGCCGAGCGCGTTCTCGGCAACGTGATCTCGTCAGGCGTCAAGGTCCTCGTCCTGGCTGTCATCGTCGGTATCGGCTCGACGCTTTTTGCACAGTTCACGGCAGGATTTGGTGGCAATCAGCCGACGATCGACAATGCCATGGCGCTCGTGCTTGGCGCGCTGTCACTCCTTGGCCTCGGCATCTTCGGTCCGGGGATTGCCAACGGCATCGTGTCTGGCGGACCACAACTTGGCGCCGGCGCCGCCGTTGGCACCGGCCTGGCGGCAGGGGGCACCATGGTAGCAGGCGCCGGTCTCGCAGCGGGCGCCGCGGGGCTGGCAGGTAGCGCAATCGCGGGCGGCGCTCGAGCTGCGACCGCGGTCACAAGCGGAGCGGCAGGTGCTTACCGAGCCGGAGGTTTGAGCGGTGTCGCCGAGGCTGGTGGCTCGGCAATCATGAGCCCGCTGCGCCGTATGGCTGCCGGGACAAGCAATTCGCAGGCGACGGACGCACCACCGCCCTGGGCCCGCCGCATGAAACGCGCGCAGACCGTAAGCCAGGGCGTGTCCGCCGCCACCCATGCCGTCCGCAGCGGTGACAGTGCTGGTGGCGGAGCCTCAGTCGATCTGTCCGAGGGAGGGCACTGATGTTCAGGCGACCATCCGTACATTATGGCCGTACCCCAGAGCCGGTGACTCCCTACCAGAAGGCGGCGCAGGTGTGGGACGAGCGTATTGGCTCGGCCCGTGTCCAGGCCAAGAACTGGCGGCTGATGGCATTCGGAAGCTTGGTGCTGTCGGGAGGGCTCGCCGCCAGCCTCGTGTGGCAATCGACCCAGGGCGCGATCACGCCGTGGGTGGTGGAAGTCGATCATCTCGGTCAGGCCCAGGCGGTCGCGCCGGCCAGCCCTTTCTATCAACCGACCGACCCGCAGATCGCGTTTCATCTCGCCCGCTTCATCGAAGATGTGCGAGGTCTGCCGACCGACGCGATCGTGCTGCGACAGGACTGGCTGCGCGCCTATGACTTCACGACCGACCGTGGAGCCGCGGCGCTGAACGATTACGCGCGAACCAATGATCCCTTTGCCAAGGTCGGCAACACGCAAGTCTCGGTCGAGATATCCAGCGTGATCCGGGCTTCGCCGGAAAGCTTTCGGGTCGCATGGACCGAACGCCGCTATGACAACGGCCAACTCGCCGCGACCGAGCGCTGGATCGCGATCCTTTCCGTGGTCGTCGAGACCCCTCGTGACGCCGACCGTCTCCGCAAAAACCCGCTCGGCGTCTATGTCAATGCCATCAACTGGTCGAAGGAGCTCGGCGAGTGAGAAATTGTGTTCCGAGCTCGGTCAGTCCAACATGCAATCGGACGCCCATACGTCTGGCGTTGCTCTTTGGTTTCGCACTCTCCAGCTGCACGACCTTCAAGCCAACGCAGATCAGCTACGATGACGAGCTGCCGCCGTCTCCCGATCTGCCAATGCCGGTGGATGACCATGCGCGTCCATTGCATGTCCCGCCGCCTTGGACTCCCGCGCGCGGTGGCAAGAAGGGTGAGGAAGAAGCCAAAGAGCCGGCAGACCGCATCACGACGGCCAACGATGCCGCACGGGTCGAGCCGCGGCGGGCAGGGTATTTCAACGCCGTTCAGGTGTTTCCCTTTAGTCCGGGCGCGCTTTATCAGATCTATGCTTCACCGGGGCAGATCACGGATATAGCGCTCGAGCCGGGCGAACAGCTCACAGGTTCCGGGCCGCTCGCCGCCGGCGACACCGTGCGCTGGATCGTCGGCGACACCGAGAGCGGCAACGGCGATACAAAGCGCGTCCACATCATGGTGAAGCCGACCCGGCCCGCCGTCGAGACGAACCTCGTCGTCAATACCGATCGAAGAACCTATCTGATCGAACTCCGCTCACGCGAAAAGCCATATATGCCATCGGTCGCCTGGTTCTACCCGGAGGACCGGACCAGCCGTTTCAAGATGCTGCCCCCAACACCGGTGATCCCAGAACATGATCAGCGCCGATACCGCTATGTGATCGAGGGCGATAGCCCGCCATGGCGTCCGGTCAATGCCTACGACGATGGCCTTAAGGTCTACATCGAGTTCTCGCCCGGGATCGGCCAGGGCGAAATGCCGCCGCTGTTCGTCATCGACCAGGACGGTAAGCCCGAGCTCGTCAACTACCGCGTCTACAAGAATCTGCTGATCGTCGATCGTTTGTTCGCCGCCGCCGAGCTGCGCCTCGGCGGAGAGAAGCAGCAGACGGTGCGAATTGTGAGAAGCGATGGGAGGCGATCGTGACCGGCAAGGGCCCAAACAACACCGTTGGTCCTGACACGGGTCCGACATGGTTACCGGAAGACTCGACGCAGGCTTTGCGTCTGCATGCAGAGCGTCCAAGTATCACGCGGCTCTCCCGAAAAGTTCTTGCCGGCGGTACAGCGTTTGCCTTGCTTCTCATCTCGGGTGCCGTGCTATGGGCGCTGAGAAGCAACCAACCGAACAACCCGGCACTGGGCGAACTTTACAGCATAGACCATCACAGCGTCGCCGATGGCTTGACCAAACTACCGCAGGACTACTCAAGCCTTCCCCGCGACGTCCCCCGGCTAGGGCAACCATTGTTCGGGGGCCTGCGGCCCATCGTTACGCCCGATGGCCAATCGGGACCGATCGGCCTTGACGCCGAGCAACAGCGCGAAAACCAGGAAACCGAGGCGGCACGGACCAGCAAAGTATTTGCGTCGACAACTGCCGCTGCTTCGCAGCCGCGCGCCGCATCTCAGGAGTCATCCGCGAACACCGCATTGTCCTCCGATGAAACCTTCGCTCAGAATGGTCAGGATCGCAAACTGCTGTTCGTGAATGCCCCCGTCGATCGACGGACTACGGCGCCTGACAGGATTGCACGCCCAGCATCGCCGTTTGTGATGCAGGCCGGAACGATCATTCCTGCAGCTCTCATCACGGGAATCCGCTCCGACCTCCCTGGGCAGATCACTGCGCAAGTCACCGAAAACGTTTATGACACTCCAACTGGCCGCGCACGCTTGATTCCTCAAGGAGCGCGTCTGATTGGCGTCTATGATAGCGAGGTCGCCTTCGGCCAATCGCGAGTGCTGCTGGTGTGGACACGGCTGATCATGCCGAACGGTCGCTCGATCGTGCTTGAGAGACAGCCCGGGGCAGACGCCGCCGGCTATGCCGGTTTGCAGGACGACGTCGACTACCATTGGAAAGAGCTGTTCGGAGCAGCCGCGCTGTCAACACTGCTCGGCGTCGGATCAGAACTTGGATCCGGCGCAGATAACGGCAGCAACACGGCCATTCTTCAGGCTCTCCGCTTAGGCGCGGCCAATTCGCTGAATCAAACCGGACAACAGGTGGTTCGTCGGAACCTTGATATCCAGCCGACGCTGACAATTCGACCGGGGTTTCCGGTCCGCGTGATCGTTAATCGCGATCTCGTGCTCGAAGCATACGGAGGATGAAGGAATTATGGCAAAGCTGAAGATTGCGGCGCTGCCGGATGATAAGCCAGTCAAGGTTACAGTCGAACTGCCCGCGACAGTCCATCGCGATCTCATCGCCTATGCAGAAATCCTTGGGCGTGAAGGCGGGCAGCCAATTCGCGATCCTGCCAAGCTCATTGCACCCATGCTGACGCGGTTCATGGCAACGGATCGCGCTTTTGCCAAGGCACGGCGTGCGCGTCATCGCCCCAAGGATGTCGCCGGATAGCGCGAAGATAGCAGTTTCAAGAAGGATTCCAGCGCGGGGTTATCGTTGTCGGCTCGCCAATAGGCCGAATAGTCTAACCTGCTCGGCCCGGTGCCGTCGCGGAACTCCCGATACTTAAGCCCCGAAAAGTTCGTGCCCATATCTGATTCCAGGACGAGGCTGATACCAAGTTTCATCATGACCAGGCTTTTGATGACGCCGTGACTGATGTCGTGACCCTCGATCTTCGGACGCCCCTCTGGGCGAATAAGCTTGGACACCAAGAGATCTTCGATTTCGCGGGCTGGATTGCCTTGGCTCAGTAAGACCGTCTCATCACGCAGGTCAGTCCAATAGACGACTTCGCGCGACGTCAGCCGATGATCCTCTTGCACCACAGCCTGGATACGCTCACTCCATAGCGCCAGGGTGTTGCCGCCCACGATGGGGATACCCCCGGTAACGATGAGAACATCCAACACACCGTTTCGAAGCGCGGTCGCCAATTGCGTTCGCGAACGCTCAACAATGGCGAGTTCGATCCGCGGCGCCTTTTTGAATTCGAGCAATGACGATCGCAAGTTACCCGCTGTAAGGGATGTGCAAAAACCAATTGCGAGGCGGCCAGACTCGCCGCTTCGAGTAGACTTTGCGGTGGCTATGAGCGTTTCGAATTCCTCGAGGATGGTTCGCGCCAAGCGAAGAACATTGCGCCCGACAAGGGTAGGGGTTATGCCTCCGTCTGGAGCGCTCGAACAGCGACACACCAATCAGCTGCTCAAAATGCATGATAGAGCGGCTGAGGGTTGACTGTCATTGCCTCAGCCGCTTGTCGAAAACTCCCATGATCGTCAGCCGCAACGGCGAATCGAAGGTGCTGCAGGTCGATCGACGAGAGCTGAGTTTGCGCAGAGAAGTTGAAGGAGTGCTTTGCGAGTCCCATGAATTAAAGTCCAAATGAAAGCATTCCAGTTACAGCCTGGGCGCTGCCCAGGGGCCGCAAAAGATCGTCGCTTCCGTCTGCGTGAGTTGGAATCTCATGGAGAGAGCTGAAGCAACCGCTGTCGCGACCGGTGAGAGGCTAACGAATGATGGGACTCGGTTGAGTCGGGATCACGATTGGAAACGCTTAACCAGGCACGGGTTGCTCCACTCATTTAAGAAAGCTCAATCTCAATTGTGTCAGCAAGGCCACTTTTGTTTCAGCAGAGGCACCTTGCCGCTGCAGCTGCGTCGCGCCACCTACCTTTTTGTGATTCTTCTGCGTACGATGAGCGAAAAGCTCAATCGACAGATAAAAACTTCTCTCATGTCCGCTTCAAAAAAGACGCTTCCATTGCAATATTGGCAAAAAGTGATTGTCATATAGGCGATCGGCGCTTTGTGGCCGGGTACTGATCGCGGGAAGCCGGCTTTAGTTCGCTGGCTCGACCGAATATCGCACCAGCTGCAACAGCTCGAACGCGATATCCGCATGACAGCCGAAATATCGGCCTTGTTCGGCCCCAACTCGCCGACGATCACGCTCCCTTACCTGACGAGGCGCGAGAGACCGCTCAGATCAACGTCCACAAAGTTTCGAGTCTTATCGAGACCTTGGCGCGAAGATTGCGCAGAGGCAAGAGCGTTCAGTGTGAAATCCTGGACGACATCGCGGACGCCAGTGACGAGGTCAATCCAATCGAGGATCTTATTCGGCCAGCATTGTCTGAGGCGTGATCTCGCGCAAACCTTTCTATTTGTACGCCACGCTACGACCGCAGAGGTCGCGCTGAAGCCAGAGCGGATTCGATGCGCTAACGAGCCCCGATGAGGGGTGGCGATGAAGAAGTTCAGTGTCCGGCTGTCCGAGGAAGCCGCAGCGCAGCTTGCCGAATTCGCTGAGCGCGAAGGATCGAGCAGAGCCGCTATCGTAAGGCAGGCGCTTGCGCGATCGCTTGAAGGGGACGTCGCGAGAGGCGAGAGGGCAGCGTTATCGCAAGCCACGGACGCTCTCAACAATCGGCTCGATCGCATCGAACAGGGCCTCAAAACCCTCAGCGAGATAACCGCACTGCATGCCCGCTACCACCTCGCCATGACGCCGTGTCTTGACGAGGCGCAACACCGTGCGGCGTGTCAGCGCGGCGAGGCGCGTTTTGAGGTCTTTGCGCAACAGGTGAAGCGGCGCGTCGACCAAAATGCTCCGCTCGTCGACGAGACGTTCGGCCGTGTTCGTGCAAAGCAGGATGCGATTGCTGAGATCCCGAAAAGGATGGAGGCCGCGCTCGGCCTCGCCGCCGAGAGCTCGGAGGAGCCAGCTCCTTCTTCGCTCGCCGGGAACGCTGAATCCACTGCCACCCTGGAGGCGACAACAAGGGCAGCTTTCGCGACCAACCGGGCGCCGTTGCCTGATTTCCTCGTTCGAAATGCCAGGCTCCCGCCTCAGCCGCCACCGAACCCCCTTGCGCCCGCTCCTAGGTCTCGAAGCTCGATGGAGAGCCCGATCAAGGGCTGGCGTCTGATCGCCTCGGTCTTTCTTCCGTTCGCGCTCGGCTGCTACCTGACTTTCCTGTTTCGGTCCATCAATGGCCTGATCTCTGGTCAACTCAAAACCGATATGGGGCTTGGCGCGTCCGATCTGGGGCTCGCGACCTCAGTCTATTTCCTGATCCTGGCGGCGGCCCAGGTCCCCATTGGCTCTTTGTTGGATCGCTTCGGTCCGCGACGGATCCAAGGCGGACTCTTGCTGGTCTCGGCTTTGGGGGCAGCCCTGTTTGCAAAATCGGCGGGATTTGGCTCCCTCCTGATTGCCCGCTCGCTGATCGGTCTTGGAGTTGCGGCTGCGCTGACGGCCGGACTAAAGGCCATTATCCTCTGGTTTCCGCGCCAACGCGTCGCTCTGGTGAATGGCTACATGGTCACGTTCGGTGCGCTTGGGGCAGTGACCGCGACCATCCCTGCAGATCGGCTGTTGGAGCAGGTGGACTGGCGTGGAATGTTTGAACTGCTGGCGGCGATAACGGCTGGCACCGCGATCCTTATCTTCCTTGTGGTGCCCGAACGCCAAAGGCCGCCTCAGGGCGCCTCCACTCCGCTCCGTATGAAGACAATCTTCGGAAACCCGCGATTCCTCAGGCTTGCCCCGTTGTCGGCGACATGCATCGGATCAGCCTGGTCGCTGCAGGGATTATGGACAGCACCCTGCCTCGGGGACGTGGAAGGTTTCGATCGAGAAACCATCCTCACCTACCTGTTTGTCATGTCGGTGGTACTGGGGATCGCCGCATGGCTATTTGGCCGGCTGGCGCATCGTCTATCTCGGCAGAAAGCAGGACTTGAAAAGGTGCTCGCCGTGATCGCGACCCTGTTCGTCGCGGCCCAGCTCGCGCTGATCCTGCGACTACCCGTCCCGTTGGGGCTCTCCTGGTGCATTGTTGCCGCGGTCGGCGCGGCTCCAGTCATAAGCTTCGCCATTATGGGAGAATATTTTCCGCCCGAAGTTTCTGCGCGTGCCAATGGCGCGTTGAATACGCTGCATTTTGGATGGGCGTTCGCGGCACAATACGCAACAGGTCTTGTTCTGGAGCAGTGGCCGCAGGTGGACGGCCACTATCCGGCAATCGCCTATCAGACAGCGTTCGGGATTTGCGTGACAATTCAACTGGCCGCGTTGATTTGGTTCGTTGCGCCGGCACTTCGAGGCCACGTTGGGGTCCTGATGAGCGGCTCTCGTCGTGACTTTCGCGGTGGCTCAGGTCGGGTCAGTACAGCCAAGCCAACTCCTCATCATGAAATGAGTATCCTGGAGCCCGACTTGAGGGCAGGCATGGAGTGGTGAAAGAGCCCCTTGCAGCTTGAGTTTGCGCGCCTACAGAAGCTGCGCGCTAACTCGCCATCCCTTCCTAGGCGGGGGGCGTCTGGGAGCATTCCCTGTGAATGATATCCGCGTGGCCCGAAATTGCTGATAATCGCGCATGTCCATTGACGCGATGCAGCTGTCGTGATTCGATTCGTGGCACTGGCCATTCGGACCAGACGAGCGGCCCGCACAGGTGCTGGTAACACCTGCACGGGCCTAACCCTCAACATGGAGTACACCATGTCTCAGGCTGATTCTGGCCTATACCACGAGTCGTTCGATCTTTGCTGGCGGCCGGGGCTTGCGCCGCCGGCAGTTCGTCACCGGCGGTGCCGCCATCCTGGCCGGCGCCATCACCGCGTCGCGTGCCGAAAGGCTGCCTGCTCCGTACGCAACCGACCCGGTCCTGGACGCCATTGAGGGGCACCGCCGGGCGTTCGAGGAACCGAGGCGTCTGCCCGCAGAGCAGGATGCTGCCGAGCGGGAGCTGCGGCATGCGCCGAAGGGCCGGCGGACCGAGTTGCAGGCCAGATTGCCTGGCCCTTGTGACGCCGAAGGCGCACTCGGCCGTGCCGAGATGAAGGCTTCCCTTCGGCCCGCAGGCACCGTGCCGGTGAGTTTGAGAGGAGCCGCCGCGGCGCTTCACTATGTGCGCGAGCGCTACGAAGTTGGCCGCTATCCCATGTACGAGGAGGATGGCTACCGCCTCCTGCTGTTCTCGACCGAACGCGCCGTTTGCGCTGCCGCTGGTCTCGTTGTTGCCAAGCGTGGTGGTGACCGGCGATGAGAATTGCGGCCTGCCCGTCAACGGTCAGATAAGGTCGTGGACGAGGTGGTCTTTGAACTCGGGGTAGACGGCCGCGATAGTCTTATCACGTGCGCGAAATGGATGACTCGATAGGGCTATCGCGATCGACCAGGGGAAGCGTCGACAACAAGAAACAAAGAATGGCACCACCCCGATTTGTATCTGAAAGACGAACTGCCTCATCGTTCGTTGATGTCGACTACCAAAGTTGGTGGCGAACGAGCGGATCGCGCAACCAAAAACCGTCACAATTTTTGTGCGGCAATTGCCCTTCTTGAATGATGGGAAAACCGTACGACGTCTGATTTTTGAGTGGCGATCGCCAGAAACTTGCGCAAAGTTGCAGACCACCGAAGCTCCCGATTTCGCCTGGGAGTGCTTTCGCCGCAATAATGATTACCGAGAAGATTATCGCACGAGGCCGAACACAATTTCCGGTTCAATGCACGGCTCTGCAAGCGCCGTCACGGATCGAACCGGTGTAGTCAGCAAGCCGCGGGTCGTTCGATCGGTGCGGTAGCCCCAGATCGCGGCTTTGTGGTAGTAGCCGCAATTCACCAACGATTTCCATTGGCTAGAAGTTGAGCGCGCCTGTCAGATCGCCGAGTGGTGGCTCGTTATGAGCCCTCAGTGCAGCGTCGCGCTCGGCGAGGCCTGCGAGGATCGGCAGATTGAACCGCCTGGTGATGAAGCGCAGGATCGATGTCGTGTCGTAGAGCGTGTGGTCGACCGTTCCCATCCTGGCATAAGGCGAGACGATGATCGCCGGAATGCGCGTACCCGGCCCCCAGCGGTCCGCCTTCGGCGGTGCAACGTGGTCCCAGAAGCCTCCGTTCTCGTCGTAGGTCACCACGACGAGCATGTGCGCCCATTGCGGGCTCTTCTCGAGATGCGTGATCACATCGGCGATGTGCTGATCGCCTGACATTGCGTCGGCGTAGCCGGGGTGCTCGTTGAGATTGCCTTGCGGCTTGTAGAAGGCGACTTGCGGCAGCTTGCCGGCATCAATGTCCTTGATGAATTCCAAGCCTCCCAAGCCGCCATCCTTCAGGTGATCGGCGCGCGCCGCGGTACCCGGCGCGTACTGGGCGAAGTAGTTGAAGCTCTGGTGGTGGAACTGGAAGTTCGGCACCGGAGTGCCGCGACCGCCGCTCAACGCATCCTGCCAGGCGCCCGCGTACCAAGCCCAGGTCACGCCCTTCAGACTGAGCAGGTCACCGATCGTCGCATCGTGCTGCGGCGGCAAGGTGGTCGGGACGCTCGGATCGGCATAAAGCGGGTCGCCCTCCTTCGCTGGCGGATTGTTGCTCGGCTGGTAGGGCGGCTGCATCGTGTTGACAGCGTAGAAGTCCGGTGAGATCTGACCGTTATCGACGAATTTCGGGGGACCTTCGAGCGCCGATTTGGGCGAATTCGGCGCGAGCGTGAGCGACACGCCATCCGGCTCGACGGCGGCGATGATGGCCTTGGCCGTGCCCTTGTCGGCGTTCGGATAGACCGGCGTGCAGGCGCAAAGGAGCTGGAAGTGGTTCAGGAATGAGCCGCCAAATGACCCTTGAAAGAAATTGTCGGCAAGGACGTATTTCTTGGCAACGTTCCACATCGGCAGCTTCGAGCCATCGTAATGGCCCATGACCAGTCCGCCGGAATCGGCAAAGGCCACGAACTTGTCATTCTTGCCGCCGTCGATCTGCATCTGATTTTGATAGAACACGTGCCAGAGATCGCGGGTCACGACATTGAGTTGTGTGTTGAGGCCGTTCGGATCGTCGATGGCAAACGGCTTGTTCGGCAGATGTTCGGTCTGCGCCTGCGTGACCGGCGGCGTGACGCCCTTCGCGGTCAGCCCGCCCCACGCTGGAGGCAGCTCGGACAGCACGGATCCGTCACGATCGCGCTGCAGGGCATCTTCCGGTTTGATGTTCTGCAGGCCGTTCGCGCCCGGAAAAAAGCCGTACAGGTTGTCAAAGCCGCGGTTCTCGGCATAGATCACCACAACCGTTTCGATGTCGTTGATCCGAACCTGCTGAGCGTTTGCGGTCCCACCCGCGATTGCGGGCAGGCCAGCCAACAAGGTCATGAGTGTACGGGCGCGCATGGCAGATCTCCCCCTCGAAGGATCGGCGCGCCCATCCATGTCATTGCCTGGCGCGCGAAAGTTCGCTCTTAATCTTAAGCCGTCTATGATAACACTTGCATGAAAGCGGCGGCACGACGT